>Ga0105240_10015925_pt1 | contig 10199 bp, 9 predicted proteins | sample KBSC54metaG_FD_80426 | JGI IMG/M metagenome (GOLD analysis project Ga0105240, IMG submission 80426) | Corn rhizosphere microbial communities from Kellogg Biological Station, Michigan, USA - KBS C5-4 metaG | ecosystem: Host-associated > Plants > Roots > Rhizosphere > Soil | place: Michigan, USA... | reverse complement strand
GTCATCCTGGAGGACGGCAGCTTCGGCCGCGCGGCGGTGCCCTCGGGCGCCTCGACCGGCGCGCATGAGGCGGTCGAAAAGCGCGACGGCGACAAGTCGCGCTGGCTCGGCAAGGGGGTTGCCCAGGCGGTCGAGGCGGTCAATGGCGAAATCGCCTCGGCGCTGATCGGTGACTATGAGGGTGAGGACCAGGCCGAGATCGACGCCGCGCTGATCGCGCTCGATGGCACGCCGAACAAGTCGCGGCTCGGCGCCAACGCCATTCTCGGCGTCTCGCTGGCGATGGCCAAGGCGGCTGCCGAGGGCGCCGGCCTGCCGCTCTATCGCTATGTCGGTGGCGTCTCGGCCCATGTCCTGCCGGTGCCGATGATGAACATCATCAACGGCGGCGCGCATGCCGACAATCCGATCGACTTCCAGGAATTCATGATCATGCCGATCGGCGCCGACAGCATCGTCGAGGCGGTGCGCTGGGGTTCCGAGATCTTCCACACGCTCAAGCAGCGGCTGCACGACAAGGGCCTGGCGACGGCGGTCGGCGATGAAGGCGGCTTCGCGCCCAATCTCGCCTCGGCGCCCGACGCGCTCGACTTCATCATGCAATCGATCGAGGCGGCGGGCTATCGGCCGGGCGAGGACGTCGTGCTTGCGCTCGATTGCGCGGCCACCGAATTCTTCCGCGACGGCGCCTATCGCCTCGACGGCGAAGGTCGTGCGCTCGAGCCCGCGGCGATGGCGGACTATCTTGCCGAGCTGGTCGATCGCTATCCGATCCGTTCGATCGAGGACGGCATGGCCGAGGATGATTTCGCCGGCTGGAAGGCGTTGACCGCAAAGCTCGGGCACCGCGTCCAGCTTGTCGGCGACGATCTCTTCGTCACCAATCCGAAGCGGCTGCGCGAAGGCATTGCCGGCGGCCTCGCCAATTCGCTTTTGGTCAAGGTCAATCAGATCGGGACCTTGTCGGAAACATTGGAAGCGGTCTCGATTGCGCAGCGCGCCGGATACACCGCGGTCATGTCGCATCGCTCTGGCGAAACCGAGGACGCGACGATTGCCGATCTCGCGGTCGCGACCAACTGCGGCCAGATCAAGACCGGCAGCCTTGCGCGCTCTGACCGGCTGGCGAAGTACAACCAGCTTATTCGCATCGAGGAAGAACTGGGGTCCGCCGCTTTTTATGCGGGGCGCGGTATTTTTACGACAAAGAACGCTTGATAAATGGCAGGAATCCGTGCGATTCATGGTGAATGCCGAAAGCACGGGCCCAGTATTCGTTGTTGCGTTCAGCCGTCGGCCCTGCGCTGTCGCTGCTGATCATCGGCAATTTCGCCTATTACGCGATTGCCGGCGCCAACGGGCTGCTCGCATGGGGCGGCTATCGCCGCGAACGCGCGGAGCTGAGCGAGAGGCTCGCCGCGCTCAATGCGCGCAAGGCGGTGCTGGCGCATCGCGCTGCCTTGCTCGATCCGCGCCGCGTCGATCCCGATCTCGCCGACGAGCTGGTGCGTCGCGATCTCGGCGTCGCACGACCTGACGAGCTGGTCGTCCCACTGAACTGATCGTCCCGCGCGGCGTTGCCGACGACAGAGTCGGCAGCCTATAGGCGTCGATATCGCGCGGCGACGAGGAGGCAGCAGCTTGGCAAGAACCGTGTCGAAGCGCGCCAATGGCGGCGGCGGAGCGTCGCGCAACGCGTCCCGTCGCGCGGCGACCCCGGTGCCGCCCGCCGCACCATCCAGACACGGCCATCCGCCCAAGCCGCAGCGCTGGCAGGCCGGCAAGGATGAGATGCTCGGCTACTATCGGACGATGCTGCTGATCCGTCGCTTCGAGGAAAAAGCCGGGCAGCTTTACGCCCTCGGCCTGATCGGCGGCTTCTGTCATCTCTACATCGGCCAGGAAGCGGTGGTCACCGGCATCCAGGCGGCGATCGACAGCGGCAAGGACAGCGTCGTCACCGGTTATCGCGATCATGGCCATATGCTCGCCTGCGGGATCGATCCCAAGGCGGTCATGGCCGAGCTGACCGGCCGCGCCGCCGGCATCTCCAAGGGCAAGGGCGGCTCGATGCACATGTTCTCGGTCGAACATGGCTTCTACGGCGGCCACGGTATCGTCGGCGCGCAGGTGCCGATCGGCACCGGCCTTGGCTTTGCCCATAAGTACAAGGAAGACGGCGGTCTGTCGGTGACCTATTTCGGCGATGGCGCGGCCAACCAGGGTCAAGTGTCCGAAGCCTTCAACATGGCCGAGCTGTGGTCGCTGCCGGTGATCTTCGTGATCGAGAACAATCAATACGCCATGGGCACCAGCGTGAACCGGGCAAGTGCCGAGGACCAGCTCTATCGCCGCGGCGAAAGCCTTCGCATCCCCGGTGTCCAGGTCGATGGCATGGACGTGCTCGAAGTGCGCGGCGCGGCCGAGATGGCGGTCGAATGGGTACGCGGCGGCAAGGGCCCGATCCTGCTCGAGCTCAAGACCTATCGCTATCGCGGCCATTCGATGTCCGATCCGGCGAAATACCGCTCGCGCGACGAGGTTCAGGCGGTGCGCGAGAAATCCGATCCGATCGACCATCTCAAGCGCGATCTCGAGGCGGTCGGCGTGAGCGAGGACGAGCTCAAGGCGATCGACAGGGAGATCCGCGCGATTGTCGCCGACGCCGCCGATTTCGCCGAGGAAACGCCCGAGCCCGATCTTGCCGAACTGCACACCGACATATTGGTGGACCGCTACTGATGGCGATCGAGATCCGCATGCCGGCGCTGTCTCCGACGATGGAGGAGGGGACGATCGCCCGCTGGCTGGTCAAGGCCGGCGATGAGGTTCATTCCGGCGATGTCCTCGCCGAGATCGAGACCGACAAGGCGACCATGGAGTTCGAGGCGGTCGACGAGGGCAAGATTGCCTCGATCGACGTGCCCGAGGGTCAGGAAGGGGTAAAGGTCGGCACCGTCATTGCGACGATCGCCGGCGACGGTGACGAGGCGCCAAAGCAAAAGCCGCCAGCGCGAGAAGAGCCAGCGAAGGCCGACGCCGCGGCGCCCGCGCAGGATCAGCCAAAGGATGACGCCGTCGCTGCGGGTACGTCGACCGACGGCGAGGTCACCGCACCTGAATCGCCGATCCCGCACAAGATGGAAACCGGCGCGCGCGACCTCGTCGCGGCGGTCGCGGCAACCGTCGACCCGCCCGAGGCGCCGGCCGGCGCCGAGCTTGTCCGCCAGACTCTGCGCGAGGCGCTGCGCGACGGCATGGCCGAGGAGATGCGCGCCGACCAACGCGTTTTCGTGATGGGCGAGGAGGTGGCGCAATATCAGGGCGCCTACAAGGTCACGCAGGGGCTGCTCGACGAATTCGGCGACAAGCGCGTGATCGACACGCCGATCACCGAATATGGCTTTGCCGGCATCGGCGTCGGCGCGGCGATGGGCGGGCTCCGGCCGATCGTCGAGTTCATGACCTTCAACTTTGCGATGCAGGCGATCGACGCGATCGTCAATTCGGCGGCGAAGACCAATTACATGTCGGGCGGCCAGATGCGCTGTCCGATCGTGTTTCGCGGCCCCAATGGCGCAGCGGCGCGCGTTGCCGCCCAGCACAGTCAGAATTACGGGCCATGGTACGCCAGCGTTCCGGGCCTGGTGGTCGTTGCGCCCTATTCAGCGGCCGATGCCAAGGGCCTGCTCAAATCGGCGATCCGCAGCGACGATCCGGTCGTCTTCCTCGAAAATGAGCTGCTCTACGGCCAGAGCTTCGACGTGCCGGTGGGCGACGAGGTCACCCTCCCGCTCGGCAAGGCGCATCTCGCGCGCGAGGGCCGCGATCTCACCATCGTCAGCTATTCGATCGGCGTCGGTCTCGCGCTGCAGGCGGCGGAGACGCTGGCCGGGGAGGGGATCGAAGCCGAGGTGGTCGACCTGCGCACGCTGCGCCCGCTCGACCGCGCGACGGTGCTCGCCAGCCTCGCCAGGACCAATCGCATGATCGTCGTCGAGGAAGGTTTCCCGGTCTGCTCGATCGCCAGCGAGATCATCGCGATCGCGATGGAGGACGGGTTCGACGATCTCGACGCGCCGGTGCTGCGCGTCACCAACGCCGACGTGCCGATGCCCTATGCCGCCAATCTCGAGAAGGCGGCGCTGGTCAAGGTCGAGGACGTGATCGCCGCGGCGCGGATTGTCGCCGGCCGCGGCGGATGATCCGCTAGATCACGCGGCGAACACGTTGCATTTGCTCGGCGTGGCCGGCTGGCCGGTGTCCGGCTGGGTGAAGTTGGTCAAGGTCTGATTGGTCCGCTGACGGACGTTGAACGCCGCGGTCGAGCGGATGACCTTGGCACCGAGGAATTTGTCGGTGATCAGAGGTTTGTAGTCATAGACCACCTCGGCGAACATCACTGCCGTGCTGGCGGATGAACCCACCTGATTTCCGGCCGGGCCCATGCCGCCCGGCGTCGTCGCCGCGCCGTTCGTGGTCACCGATTTCGTCATGTCGACAGGCGCGGTCGCTTCGGTCGCGTTGGCGATCGTCGTGCCATCGGCCTTCTTCGGCACGCCGTAGGTCGAGGTCACGTTTTTGAGGCCGCTGCAGCGCTGCCACCGGATCCATTGCTTGGTCGAATCCGAGGTGTTCATTTCGAGGTCGGAGAGGATGATGCGGCCGCGATTGGCGAAGTCGATGCCGGTGCCGACCTTCTTTGCGCCAGTCATCAACTCGTTGATGTCGGCCTCATCGATCGAATTGCGCACGCGGCCCGCATTGTCGGCGGTGAGCGCGGCGATCTGGCTGATCCGCAGATTGGCGATGGCGAAGTTGGCGGTTTCGATGCCCCAGAAGCCGACGACGACGAGGACCGGCAGGACATAGGCGAATTCGATGAAGGCAACGCCGCGGACGTCGTCGCGCAAGCGCTTGAGTCTTGCCGCAAGCGGGCGAAGCGTGGCGGCGCGGATCATGATTCGTAGCACCTCACCGTAGGTGTCGAGGGAATCTGCGCGCCGTAGGGCTGGTTGCGCAGCACCGTATTGGCTTTGACCGTTTCGGTATTGCTCCAGCCAAGGAACCCACCCAGGGGGACGACGCGGGGGAAGTCGACCTTCACCTCATAGTAGACGATTTCGTCGGACTGGCCGAGGCCGCTCTTGCCGATCTCATCGCGCTTCCCGTCGCCGTTGGTGTCCTCGAAGCAGTCGGCCGGGTGCGCCGCGTCGGTCCCGGCATTGTAAGTTCCAACCGGTGCCGTGTCCGATGTGATCTTCTCGATCGTCGCGACGCCAGTGAATTCAGAATAGGACTTCTTGGTGATCGTTATCGTCGCATTCCTCGAAAATGCCGTCAGCTGCGACGTCACGAAAGCGTCGACCTGGGCGGTGGTCTGGTCGCCGACCGACGCCTTGCGCGCCGCGCGGAACAGCGTGCCCTGCACCACCGCGGTCATGTACATGCGCTGACCGAGGTCGAGCAGGCCGAGCAGCAGCAGGCACATCACCGGTGCGAGCAGAGCAAACTCAATGACCGTGACGCCGCGATCGTCCCGACGGATGCCGAAGCTTGCCGCGAGCCTCATTGCGACAACCTCAGCGCGCCGATGGTCTGGCCGATCTCGGTGAACTTCGCGATCAGCGCGGCCTGGTTCGAGGCGACCGCCGCCTGGTTCGGGTTGCTCGCGCAACCGCTCACATAGTCGATGTCGTTGTCGAAGCCGACCACCCAGATCGAGACGTTCTTCGCCTTGAGCGCGTTGCACACCATGTTCATGCGCTGAACGTGGCGGCTAAAGTCGCTGCTGCTGCTGCTTCCGACGCGTTGGTCATAGGCCTCGACACCCCAGGCGGTATAGGCGTCGTTGGCCGCGACTGGGTCGCCGTCGGTCATGAAGATCAGGTAGCGGTTCACGTCCATGCCGTTGTAGGTATTGGGGTTGTCGGCGGCGAAGATGCCTTCGTGCGAAAGCAGCCGGGCGCCCCAGACCATGCCGATGTCGTGATAGGTGTAGCCATCCGCATTCAGCGTATCGAGATAGGTCGAGAGGTTGGCCCTGGTCCACGCCTGCATCCGCTTGGCCTGGGCCGGGCAGGCGGTCGCATTGGCGTCGCCCGAATTCTCGCGCTGCTCCGCGGTAGGGTCATAAGGCCCCCAGCGGGTGGCTGCATTCGTCGGGATCGTGTCGATCTGAATGTCATAGGCGTTCGCCGGGATCGTCAGATCCGCGGAGGTAACGATCGTGTTGACCGTGCTGCGTTCCTCGATGCAGCCGCCCCAGTTGCCGGCGCCGCCGTTCATCCAGGTGGTGGTGTGGGTAACGTCGGGCGTGCCCCAAACCTTGGTGCCGCCGCAGTTCGACACGCACTGTTGATACTTCCACGTCGAAGAGACGTAGCTGTTGTCCAGCGCATAGACGAGATTGCCCGTATGGACCGTGATCGAATAGGGCACGATGCCGTAGCGCAGGCGCATGCCGGCCGCCTCGAGCTGCGTCTGGACCGGCGCGAGCTGATCGTAGAGCGCGAGCACCGCCGCCCGCAGCGACACGATCTTGGCGATCCCGCCGACCGGGTCGGCCATCGATCCGGTGGTGTCGAGCACCAGCATCACGTCGGTGTTGATGAAATGCTGCTCGGCCTTGCAGTCGACCGACAGCGGCAGGGTGGTGTAGCCGAAGATCTTCATGATCGACGTCGGGATCGTCGTCGACGCCGTGATCCGGATCACGCCCGAGGCGGGCTTGGTGATCGACGGCGTGAAGGTCGCGGTCTGGAAGGCCCCCTGCGGGAAGTTGAAGTTGAAGAATTTGTTGGCCTCGGTGGTGACGGTGCTGTTGAGCGTGTCGTTCTGCATCACCCGCCGACCGGCCAGCGAGCCCGCGTCGCAGGCCTGCTGCAGCCGCAGCTTCGCCATATAGGCGCGCGACATGTCGAGACCGGAGCCGACGATGAGGAGAAGCGGAATGACGGCGGCGGCGCACATTGCAAGCGTGCTGCCCCGCGTGTTGCCAAATAGTGCATCGATCCCCACTCGTGCACTCGCGATCAGCTTTCGCCAGCCGGTGTTCATGCGATTACCCCCCGGGCGCAATGCGCCTGTCCCAAGGGGCTTAGTCGGGGACTGCCTAAATTCGCCTGAAGCTATTGGGTTAACCGGTGATTGAGGAATCCTACGAAACTGAGCGGATGTCGCGACTTACCTGGATCGCGGAGCGAGATCCCGACCGTGCGCTGGCCTTGCTCGCGGCGCCGGCCGAGGTGCGCGAATCACTCGCCTTGCTGTTCGTTCTGGACCTGCGGCTGGCCGCCGTGGCCGATCGTGCCGGCGAGCCCGCGGCCGCTCTGCTGCGCCTCGCCTGGTGGCGCGATGCGCTGACTTCGCTCGACAAGGCCGCCGCCCCCGCCGAGCCGATGCTGCGGGCGGTCGCCACCTTGCTAGTATCACAGGGAATTTCCGGCGCATCCTTGGGCCGGATCGCGGAAGGCTGGCTGGCGCTCGTCGAAGGCGAGTTCACCGATCCGGCGGCGATCGAGGAGCATGCGGCCGAGCGAGGCGGAGGCCTGTTTGCCATCGCCGGCCGGCTGTGCGGGCTCGAGGACAATCGGCTCGGACTGGCCGGGGCGGGCTGGGCGCTCGCCGAGCGCGCAGGTCATGCCGGCGATCCGGCGCTGGCGGCGCGGCTCGGCGACGCGGCCCGGGCGCGCTTTGCCGGGCTGGACTCGTCGTCGTGGCCGCGCAGGCTGCGTGTCCTCGGTACGCTGGTCGTCCTCGCCCGCCATGATCTCGCTCGGCCGGCGCGACGTTCGCGCCCCGGGCGGCTGTTGCGCGCGCTGTGTCACCGCATCACCGGCCGCTGACCCTTGAATCGCCCGCAGGGCTGGCGAGGGTCCGTATTCCCTACCGGCTCCTCCGGGCGATCCTGACCATCGACGGTAGGGAATACGGACCCTATCCTCGGGCGCAAAGCGGGGGAGAGGGCGATGATGCGGTTTTTCGCGGGGATCGTGGCGGCGTTGCTGCTGACGACCGCCGGATTGCTGTGGTGGAACAGCCGCGCGGCGGATCGCCATTTGCCGGGCGGGCCACCGGCGGCCGGGCCGGCCATGTTCGGCAAGGAGACCGGCGATGCACCGCCGGCGGCGAGCGACGAGAGCCGCGAGCAGCGCCGCTTCTCCCGCTATGACAAGGATGAGGACGGCAAGGTCAGCCGCGAGGAATATTTCGCCGCACGGCATCGGGCCTATGCCAAGCTCGATGCCAATCATGACGGGCGGCTGGACTTCGATGAATGGGCGGCCAAGCCGATCAAGCGGTTCGGCGAGGCCGACAAGGATCATTCCGAGACGCTCGACCCGGCCGAATTCGCCACCACCGCGGTGAAGCGCAAGAGCCATGCTTCCGAGCCTTGCCCACCGGCGCCGAGCCGCGACGAAGACTAGGGAAACGACCCCTCAGGCCGCCCAGGCGGCGAGGTCGTCCCGCGCGCGGGCGGTCATCAAGGCCTTGCGCTCGGCCTTGCGCGCGGATGCCGGCAACGGCGGAAACAGGCCGAAATTGACGTTCATCGGCTGGTAGCTGTCGGCATCGGCGCCACCGGTGATGTGGCCGAGCAGCGCGCCCATCGCGGTGGTTGGCGGCGGCGGCGCCAGTTGCCTCCCGGAAATCTCGGCAGCGGCGAAGCGGCCGGCGAGCAGCCCGATCGCCGCGGATTCGACATAGCCTTCGCAGCCGGTGATCTGGCCGGCGAAGCGGATCGCCGGCCGCGATCGCAGACGCAATTGACCGTCGAGCAGCCGCGGTGCGTTGACGAAGGTGTTGCGGTGCAATCCGCCGAGCCGGGCGAATTCGGCCCGCTCGAGCCCCGGGATGGTGCGGAAGACGCGGATTTGCTCGGCATGTTTGAGCTTGGTCTGGAAGCCGACGATATTCCACAAGGTGCCGAGCGCATTGTCCTGGCGCAGCTGGACGACCGCATGGGGCCGACGGTTGTCGCGCGGATCGCGCAGGCCGACCGGCTTCATCGGCCCATAGCGCAGCGTATCGACGCCGCGCTCGGCCATCACCTCGATCGGCATGCAGCCGTCGAAATAGGGCGTGTCCTTTTCCCAATCGCGGAATGCGGTCTTCTCGCCGGCGATCAGCGCGGCGTGGAAGGAGAGATACTGGTCCCGGTCGAGCGGGCAGTTGATATAGTCGTGGCCATCCCCCTTATCCCAACGCGACTGGAACCAGGCGACGTCCAAGTCGATGCTGTCGCGATGGACGATCGGTGCCAGCGCATCGAAGAAGGCGAGCGCATCTTCGCCGGTTTCGGCAACGATCGCCTCCGCCAGGGCAGCGGCGGTGAGCGGCCCGGTGGCGATGATGGCCGGGCCGTCGGGAAAGCCGTCGACCCGTTCCCGCACCAGCTCGATCAACGGCTCGTCCGCGATCGCCGCGGTGACCGCCCCGGCAAAGCCGTCGCGATCGACCGCCAGCGCCGAGCCGGCCGGCACGCGGTGAGCATCGGCGCAGGCGAGGATCAGCGACTCCAGCGCGCGCATCTCGGCATGCAGCAGCCCGACGGCATTATGCTCCGCGTCGTCCGAGCGAAAACTGTTAGAGCAGACCAGCTCGGCTAGTTGGTCGGTCTTGTGCGCGGCGGTCGCTTCGATCCCGCGCATCTCCGACAGGCGCACGTGAATGCCGGCGCGGGCGAGTTGCCACGCCGCCTCTGCACCGGCGAGTCCGCCGCCGACGATATGGATCTGATATGTCATTGGTACCCCGATAGAGCGGCGGCGTTGGTGAGGCGAGGGAGAAGCGACGATGCGTGTGTTCACGATCGGCTATCAAGGCGCGACCCAGGCCGAGGTCATTGCGACGCTGAAGGCCGCCGGCGTCCGCCAGGTGATCGACGTTCGCGCGGTGCCGCTGTCGCGCAAGCCGGGCTTCTCGAAGAATGTCCTGCGCAACGGCCTCGCTGCGGCCGGCATCGACTATCTCCACCTGAAAGGGCTCGGCACGCCGCCCGCGGGCCGTGAGGCGGCGCGCAAGGGACGCCACGCCGAGCTCGAGCGAATCTACGGCGAGCAGCTGAACACGCCGGAGGCGGTCGCCGAGGCCGAAATCATGCTTGATGCCGCGCGGAACAAGCCGTCAGCGCTACTTTGTTTCGAACGCGATCCGGCGGCCTGTCACCGAACGCTGCTGCTGGCAGCCGTCGCGCC
>Ga0105240_10015923_pt1 | contig 10199 bp, 10 predicted proteins | sample KBSC54metaG_FD_80426 | JGI IMG/M metagenome (GOLD analysis project Ga0105240, IMG submission 80426) | Corn rhizosphere microbial communities from Kellogg Biological Station, Michigan, USA - KBS C5-4 metaG | ecosystem: Host-associated > Plants > Roots > Rhizosphere > Soil | place: Michigan, USA... | reverse complement strand
GAACGACGTGGATGGCCGGGGCAAGCCCGGCCATGACGAGTGAATGAACGACAATCAGAAACCCCTCTCCAATCGCATCGCCCTCGTCACCGGCGCCTCGCGCGGCATCGGCGCGGCCCTGGCGCTACAGCTCGCCGAGGCCGGCGCCCATGTCGTCGCGGTGGCGCGCACCGCCGGCGGTCTCGAAGAGCTCGACGACAAGATCAAGGCGGCCGGCGGCAGCGCGACCCTGGTGCCGGTCGACATGAAGGACGGCGACGGCATTGCGCGGCTCGCGCTCGCGCTCAACGAGCGTTACGGCAAGCTCGACGTCATGGTCGGCAATGCCGGCGTGCTCGGCCCGCTGTCGCCGCTCGACCATGTCGAGCGCAAGGATTTCGAGACCAACATCGCGGTCAACCTCACCGCCAATTGGTGGCTGATCCGCACCATGGACGCGCTGCTCAAGCGCTCCGACGCCGGCCGCGCGGTGTTCGTCACCTCGGCCTTAGGCTGGCTCGGCCGCGCCTATACCGGCCCTTACGCGGCCGCCAAGGCCGCGCTCAACATGCTGGTGCAGACCTACGCCACCGAAAGCGCCTCGACCGTGCTCAAGGTCAACGCCTTCAACCCCGGGCCGACGCGCACGCGCATGTTCGCGGGCGGCTGGCCGGGCGTCGATCCCGACACGCTGGCGCCGCCGGAAGACGTCGCCAAGGCCATCATGCCGTTGTGCCTGCCCTCGTGCAGCGAGAGCGGCAAGGTGTGGGATTATCGCGCAGGCAAATTCCTGTCGTTCCGCGTGCCGGAATAAGGCGCGGCACTTTCACTTCGCCGCGTGCGGCCTCGGCACCGGCGCCTCCAGCGCCGTACCGAACACGTAGTCCCAGAAACCCGTGGTGACGCCGAAATTGCCGTCGTCCGAGCGGTGGTGATGCTGCGCGTGGCGCATGCGCGCGTGATATAAGTACGAGCCCGGCCGCGGTCGCCCGTGGTGGGTCGCGTAGTGGACGAAGACGTACCAGAGATAGCCGGTGACGAGGCCCGCCGTCGCCGCGGTGCCGAGATCGATGCCGAGCGCCGCGCAGGCCGGACTGGCCACCGCAATCGCCCCCACCAGCAGGCTCGCCCAGGCCGGCGTGCCGATCAACTCCAGCGGCGAGCGATGGTGACGGTCGTGGATCGCCGAAAGCACCGGCGCGTGATGAAATAACAAACGATGCAGCAAATATTCGAAGAGGGTCCAACCGGCCAGCCCGGCGACATAGACCAGCAGCCACATCGCCGGATGCGGCGGCGCCGCGCTGTGAAAGGCAAACAGCGTGGCCAGGACCACGAGCGGCGGAAAAATCAGGAATTCGGCAAAATAGCCAAGCTTGCTCATCTTCATGCGACTACCTCAGAGGCCGAAAGTCCGACGGCGTCTCGCCGTCTGCGCGTCCATCGCCCCGAGTAAGCAATGAATATAGCAGCAACCGGATGTCTCTAGAAGCGGGCGCCGCGCCGGCTTTTTGCGCGCTCGATCTCAGTGCTTGCGCTTCGCCCGTCCTTTGAACGGGTTGTCCTTCTCGCGCAGCATCAGCCGGATCGGCGTGCCGGGCAGTTCGAACACGTCGCGCAGCGAATTGGTCAGGTAACGCTTATAGGCGTCCGGCACGGCGTCGGCGCGCGTGCAGAACAGGACGAAGCTCGGCGGCCGGCTCTTGGCCTGCGTCATGTAGTTGAGCCTGAGCCTGCGGCCGGACACGGCCGGCGGCGGATGGGCGCTCACCGCCTCCTCGAACCAGCGGTTCAGCGCGCTGGTCGACACGCGCTTGTTCCACACCGCGTAGGCGTCGACGATCGCCTGCATCAGGCGGTCGAGCCCCTCGCCGGTGAGGCCCGAGACCGCGACCAGCGGCACGCCCTTCATCTGTGTCAGCTTTTCGTCCGCCTGCTGCCTCAATTTGCCGATGGCGCCGGGCGCGTGCTCTTTCAAATCCCATTTGTTGACGGCGATGACGATGGCGCGGCCTTCCTGTTCCACCAGGTCGGCGATGCGCTGGTCCTGCTCCTCGAAGGCGTTGTCGACGTCGAGCAGCACCACCACCACTTCGGCAAAGCGTACCGCGTTGAGCGCGTCGGCCACCGACAGCTTCTCCAGCTTCTCCTCGACGCGCGAGCGCCGCCGCAGCCCGGCGGTGTCGTAGAGCTGAAACGGCTGGCCGTGCCAGGCGAGATCGACGGCGATGGAGTCGCGGGTGATGCCCGCCTCCGGGCCGGTGAGCAGCCGCTCCTCGCCGATGAGCCGGTTGATGAGCGTCGACTTGCCGGCGTTCGGCCGGCCGACAATGGCGACGCGGATCGCATGCGGACCGCGCGTCACGGCTTCGGCCTCGTCGCGCTGCGCGGCGGTCTGCTCCGGCAATGCGGCCACCAGCGCGTCGTAGAGGTCGACCATGCCCTCGTCGTGCTCGGCCGAGATCGCCACCGGCTCACCGAGGCCGAGCTCGTAGGCCTGCAGCCGCCGCTCCTCGGCATGCCGGCCTTCGCTCTTGTTGGCGACAAGCACGGTCGGCTTGCCGGCGCGGCGCACGATCTGGGCGAAGGCGTGGTCGGTGGGCGTCGGTCCGGCGCGGGTATCGATCATGAAGAAGATCGCGTCGGCCTGGCCGATGGCGGTTTCGGTCTGCGCCCGCATGCGGCCGGACAGGCTTTCCGGCGCGGACTCCTCGAGCCCCGCTGTGTCGATGATGGTGAACTCGAGGTCGCCGAGACGCGCCTCGCCCTCGCGGCGATCACGCGTCACGCCCGGCCGGTCGTCGACCAGCGCCAGGCGGCGGCCGACGAGGCGGTTGAACAGCGTGGATTTGCCGACGTTCGGTCGGCCGACAATGGCGACGGTAAAGCTCATGCGGGCCTATCTAGCCGTTGCGCAGCAAAAACGCACCGTCATTCGGGGGTGGCCGTGCCGCCCCCGCCGCGATGGCCGCGCGTCGTCGCGCTTATTGCTTGGTGAAGGTGCCCGGCGGCGGCGCCGCCGGCCACGGCGCTGGGGATTGCTGCTGCTGGTCCGGCCACGGCGAGGAGGCCTGCTGCGCCGGCTGCTGCTGGGGCGGCGGCGGCGCAGCCGGCCACGGCGAGGTCGCCTGCTGACCGGGTTGCGGCTGCGCAGCCTGCGCCGGAGCGGGCTTGAGCGTGACGCGCGTCGGCTTCGGCTTCGCCGCCACGTGTTTGCGCGCCGGCTTGGGCTTCGGCTTTTCGGCGGTCGCGGCCGGCTCGGCCGAGGCGGTCTGCGCCTCCGGCTTCAACGGCTCGATCGGCACCGCGGCGCCGGGCTGCTCGGCAATGTTGCCCTTCATGTATTCGGGCGGAATGCCCTGGGTCACCCCCGGCACGCCTTCCGGAAACAGCGCCTCGCGCTTGCCCGGCAGCTTCTTCTTCTCGTTGAGCCCGAGTATGTCGAGCTTGTCCGGATCGAACCCGTCGGCGCAGGCGGCAAGGCTGCTAGTGAAAGCGAGCAGCAGCACGATCGAGGCGGCACGGTGGATGCGACGCATGACAGTCCTCAGCTCTTGCCGTTGCCGGCCATCAGCGCGGCGAGAACATCGGCGCGCGAACGAATGCCCGGCGGCGTCTCGGCGTCGCCGGCGATCATATCGAGATATTTCTTGGCGGCCGCCGTGTCCTTGACCCGCCAAGCGGACAGCGCCAGCAGGTCGCGCGCGCTATGGCGATAGATACGGCCGGATTCGGCCAGCGGCTCGAGCCGCTTCTGCAGTTCGGCGAGCGGCGCCGTGTCGACCAGCAGCAGGCCGGCGCGGATGGCGGCGAGATCCTGCCACAGCGGCGACAGCGAGCCGTCCGCGGCCAGCGCGTCGTAGGCCTTAACGGCCTCGTCCTTCTTGGTTTTGGCGAGCTCGGCCGCGGCGCGAAAGCGCGCCAGCGTGCGGTAGCCGGCAGGCGCCTCGGCGGCGACCTTGGCGAAGGCAGCCTCGGCGTCGGCGGCCTTGCCCTGCTCGCTCAGCGTCACGGCGGTCTCGAACTGGGCGCCGGCAACGGCCGCCTGCCGCGCGATATACCATTCGTAGCCACGCCAGCCGGCGATGCCGAGGACCAACAGAACGCAGGCGCCGATGATCAAGATGCTGTAGCGCTGCCAGAATTTGGTCAGTCGCTCGCGCCGGACTTCCTCGTCGACTTCATGAAAGATATCGGCCACGAACGGCTCCAAACTGACGGAAAAATGCCGCATCCCCCGCGGGCAGGCGCGTCCAGTACCGTACTGTTGTGGCGGACGCAAGGCAAAGCGGGGGGCCGAGACCGCTTGGGATTCAGAGGCTTAACCCCCTAAACCGGCTTCTTCATCGCATAGACGTGCTCCGGGCCCGGGAAGGCGCGGCAGCGCACGTCGGCGGCATAGTCTCCGATCGCCTTGTCGATGCCCGGGCCAAGGTCACCGTAACGCTTGACGAATTTCGGCACCCGCGGTGACAGGCCGAGCATGTCCTCCATCACCAGCACCTGGCCGTCGCACGCGGCGCTGGCACCGATGCCGATGGTCGGGATCGGCACCGCCTCGGTCAGCTTGCGGGCGAGCGGTTCGGCCACCGCCTCGATCACCACCGAGAAGGCGCCGGCCTGCGAGACCGCAATGGTGTCCTGTTCGATCGGCCCCCAGTCGGCCTCGTCGCGCCCCTGCGCGCGGAACGAGCCGATGGTGTTGATCGACTGCGGCGTCAGGCCGACATGCGCCATCACCGGCACGCCGCGCTCGACCAGAAAGCGGATGGTCTCGGCCATGCGCTTGCCGCCTTCCAGCTTGATGGCGCCGCAGCCGGTCTCCTTCAGAACGCGCGCCGCGCTCATGAAGGCCTGCTCCTTCGACGCCTCGTAGGAGCCGAACGGCATGTCGACGACGACCAAGGCACGCCGCGAGCCGCGCATCACCGCGTGGCCTTGCAGGATCATCATGTCGAGCGTCACCGGCACCGTGGTCTCGAGCCCGTGCATCACCATGCCGAGCGAGTCGCCGACCAGGATGACGTCGCAATGCTTGTCGGCGATCGAGGCGGTGTGCGCGTGATACGACGTCAGCATCACGATCGGCTCGCCGTTCTTGCGCGCGCGGATGTCGGGCGCCGTCAGGCGGCGGATGTCGCTCTGCACGGACATGACTTACCTCGTGAACACCGGCACGCCAATGACATGCGGATGGAACCAGTAGCCGAGCGCGAGGAAGATGGCGATGCCCGCGATCAACACCGCGACGTCGTTCTTCCAGCCGCGCGGCGCGACCGGCGGCGTCACGTCGGTGCGGCGCTTCGCCGTGATGCGCGCATAGACCGCCCAGGCGAGCAGCGCGCCGAACATGATCATCGAGCCGAGATCGCCGTTCGACAACAGATGCGCGAAGGCCCAGACCTTCACCGCCGCGAGCAGCGGGTGCTTGGCGCGCGCCTTGATGTGGCTGGGGATGAGATAGGCCGCGATCAGGATCGAGGCGATCAGCATCAGGCCGACGGTGATGTGGCGCATGACGGCAGGCGGCGACCAGACTTGCGTCCACTCGCTGGCCCGGTACTGCGCGAAACCCCACACGATCAGGGCGAGGCCGATCAGCGACACGATGCCGAACAGCGAATGGTAGACGGGTTTGCCGAGGCGCCTGATCGCCGCCGCCCGCGCGCCGCGGAAGGTCACGAACAGATGGTTGGCGATGAACACCGCCAAGCCCAGGATCAGGACGGCCAAGCCCATGTCGCTCAGTCCCGCGCGATTGCCCAAACGCTCGCAGCCGCAGTAGAGGATAGCGGCGGCCAATGCAAGCCGCGGCCCCGCCGAGGAACAACGCGCAATGGTCGCACCCGCTTTTCTCACCGAGCCGGCCCGTGAGACCCCTATCGGCGGCGACTACGAGGTCGTCGTCCTCGGCGGCGGGCCCGCCGGCATCGCCGCTGCCGCCGCCGCCGCCGGCAAGGGCCGCAAGACGCTGCTCCTCGAGCGCTACGGCTTCCTTGGCGGCATGGGCACCGCCGCCGGAGTCACGAATTTCTGCGGCCTGCACGCGAATGTGTTCGGCGACATCAAGCAGGTGGTGCACGGCGTCGCCGACGATCTCTTGGCACGCATCGACCGCCTCGGCGGCCTCAACGAACCGCATCTCGTGCTCGGCAAGACGCATGCGCAGGCCTACGACACCGCCGCCTACAAGATCGCCGCCGACGACCTGCTGCTTTCGCTCGGCGTCGATATCCTGTTTCACGCGCTCGCCGTCGGCGTCGTCATGGACGAGGAGGCCCGCCTGCGCGCGCTGATGGTCGAAACGAAATCCGGCCGCATGGCCATGCTCGGCCGGGTGTTCATCGACTGCTCCGGCGACGGCGATCTCGCCGCCTTTGCCGGCGCGCGTTACGAGAAAGGCGACATGCTCTATCCGAGCATGATGTTCCGCCTCAACAACGTCGATCCCGACAAGGCCGGCGAAGCGTGGAAGACCGTGCCGGCGCTGATGCAGGAAGCGGAGCGGCGCGGTGAAACGTTTCCGCGCAAGGGCGCGATCCTGCGGCCGCAGAAGCACACCACCGAATGGCGCGTCAACGTCACGCAGGTAAAGAGCGCCGACGGCCGCGCCGTCGACGGCACCGATGCCCGCGAACTCAGCGCCGGCGAGATCGACGGCCGCAAGCAGGCGCGCGCCTTCTTCGATTTCCTCAAGCGCGAAGCGCCGGGATTTTCCGACGCCTATATCGTCGACATCCCGCCGCAGCTCGGCATCCGCGAGACCCGGCGTATCATCGGCCTCGCCACGCTCACGGCCGACGATGTCACGACCTGCGCCGACTTCACCGACACGGTCGGCGTCAACGGCTGGCCGCTCGAGATGCATGTCGCCGGCGACGTGGTGTGGCGCTGGCCCGACATCCCCGGCTCGCGCGGCTACAATCAACTGCCCTATCGCATGCTGCTGCCGACCGCTCTCGACGGCCGCGCCTTCGACAACCTCATGGTCGCCGGCCGCTGCGCCTCGATGACCCACGAGGGCCAGTCGGCCGCGCGCGTCTCCGGCGCCTGCTTCGTCATGGGCGAGGCGGCCGGCACCGCGGCGCATCTTTCGCTTGCGGGCAACACCGCCTGCGCGGATATTGCCGTTCCGAAACTGCAGCAAACACTGGAACGCGGCGGCGTCTTTCTCGGCCTAACCGCGACCTGAGGGGAGGATTCACATGCTGAAACGTCTCGCGCTCGCGGCCGCTCTCGTCATGGTCGCCGCCGCGCCGTCGATGGCGCAGACCTGGCCGGCCAAGACCGTACACATCATGGTGCCGTTCGGCCCCGGCTCGACGCCCGATATCGTCGCCCGCATTATCGCCGACGGTCTGAAGAGGCAGTATCCCGATAGCGCCTTCGTCGTCGAGAACAAGCCCGGCGCCTCGGGCAATATCGGCACCGACGCCGTCGCCAAGGCCGCGCCCGACGGCGGCACCATCGGCATTTCGATCGGCGGCCCGCTCGCCATCAACACGCTGCTGTTCTCGAAGCTGCCCTACGATCCGAAGAAGGACATCACCGCGGTCACGCAGCTCATCACCCAGCCGAGCGCGCTCGCGGTCAATCCGGAGCTCAAGGTCAATTCGGTCAAGGATCTCGTCGCGCTGATCAAGGCCAATCCCGGTAAATACAATTTCGCATCGATCGGCAACGGCTCGCTGTCGCATCTCGCCATGGAGGCGATCGCCATCAAGGCGGGCACCAAACTCGTGCACCTGCCCTATCCGTCGTCGCCGCAGGCGATGACCGCGATCATCCGCAACGATGCGCAGATGGGCTGCCTGCCGGCGATCTCGGTGGTGCCGCTGGCCAAGGACGGCAAGGTCAAGATCATCGCCGTCTCGACGGCGAAGCGCTCACCCTATCTGCCCGATGTGCCGACGCTGAAGGAAAGCGGCATCGACGTCGATGCCGACGCCTGGATGGGCCTGATCGCGCCGGGCGGCATGCCGAAGGCGATGGTCGACAAGATCAACCACGACGTCGTCGCCATCATCATGCAGCCGGACGTGAAGGAGAAACTCGGCAAGACCTTGATGGAGCCGGTCGGCTCGTCGCCGGAAGCCTTCCGCGCCCGCATCGACAGCGAGATCACGCGCTGGGGCCCGGTGATCAAGGCCGCGAACGTGAAGGTGAATTGACGGCTTCCGTGTCCCGGGCGCGGCGCAGCACGTCAGTGATGCGCCGCAGACCCGGCACCGTAGCGAACGCCATCTTCATGAAGGCCCCGGCTCTGCACTATCACTTTGCTGACGCTCGTGCCGCGGTGCGTCCGGGGGCGCCCTCACACGGCACGGTCGTCGGCCAATACCAGATCCCTGAGCGCCAGGAAGAAGCTGACCAGGAACGCCGCCGCGAAAATCCATGCGCCGGTCTCCGCGACTAGCGTCGCCAAGGTGCCGTCGGGCTGTCCGAAGCGGGCGATCGCGACGATGCCGCCGACGATTGCAACGGCAAGGCCGAGGGCCATGACGCCGGCCAGGACGAGATTGATCGTGTCGCGCGACGTGAATTTTCCCGCCATGACGTGCCCTCCCCCACGAGCTTGCAACGACAAGCGCGAGGGCGACGCTAGCACGCCGCGGCGGTAATTAGGTCAGGAGAGCTTACGTAAAGCTTGCCGGCCTCGTGTCCCGGGCGCGGCGCAGCACGCAAGTGATGCGACGCAGACCCGGGACCGTACCGAACGCCATCTTCGCGGCGGCCCCGGATCAGCAGTGCATCACTTCGCTACGCTGCGTGCTGCACAGCATCCGGGGCACGCAAGAAACTCAGGCCTTCTTCACGTCCTTGATGTCGGTAAAGACGATGCCCGGCGCGCGCTCGCGGGTATAGTCGAGGATGAACTGGTTGCGCGCCATGAACACCTTGTCGCCGTCGAGGTCCTCGGCGACCGACGAGTAGTTCGCCGTGACGAATTCGTCGAGCGTCTTGCGGTCGTCGCACGCCATCCAGCGCGCCAACTGGAATTCCGGCTGCTCGAAACCGATCTCGAGGCCGTATTCCCCGGCGAGCCGCACCTTGAGCACGTCGAGCTGCAGCGGCCCGACCACGCCGACCAGAGCCGGCGCGCCGTCGAGCGGGCGGAACACCTGCACCACGCCCTCCTCCGCCATCTGCTGCAGCGCTTCTTTCAATTTCTTCGCCTTCATCGGGTCGCCGAGCTTCACGCGCCGCAAAATTTCCGGCGCGAAGTTCGGCACCCCGAGGAACGAGAGGTCCTCGCCCTCCGTGAAAGTGTCGCCGATGCGCAACGTGCCGTGATTGGGGATGCCGACGACGTCGCCGGCATAGGCCTCGTCCGCCACCGAGCGGTCCTGCGCGAAGAAGAACTGCGGCGCCGACAAGGTGACCGGCTTGCCGGTGCGCGTCAGCTTCGCCTTCATGCCGCGGCGCAATTTGCCTGAGCACAGCCGGGCGAAGGCGATGCGGTCGCGGTGGTTCGGATCCATGTTGGCCTGGATCTTGAACACGAAGGCTGTCATCGCGTTCTCGTGCGCGTCGATCTTGCGCGTATTGGCGACCTGCGCGCGCGGCGCCGGCGCAAAGGTGGCGAGCGCGTCGAGCAGATCCTTGACGCCGAAGTTCTTCAAGGCCGAGCCGAAGAACACCGGCGTCAGATGGCCCTCGCGGAACGCCGCCAGATCGAAGGGACGGCAGGCGTCCTTCACCAGCTTGAGCTCTTCCTCGATGGCGGCGGCATCGAGCATCGGGTTCTTGGCGGCGAGCGCGGCGAGATCGAGCGGCTGCAACTCCGTCGTCTTGCCGTCCTCACCCATCAAACGCATTTGCCCGGAGGCGATGTCGTAGGTGCCGGCGAAGTCGCGGCCCTGCCCGATCGGCCAGGTCATCGGCGTGGTGTCGAGCGCGAGCGTCTTCTCGATCTCGTCGAGAATCTCGAACGGGTCGCGCGCCTCACGGTCCATCTTGTTGATGAACGTGATGATCGGGATGTCGCGCAGCCGGCACACCTCGAACAATTTGCGCGTGCGCGCCTCGATGCCCTTGGCGGCGTCGATCACCATCACCGCCGAGTCGACGGCCGTGAGCGTGCGATAGGTGTCCTCGGAGAAATCCTCATGGCCCGGCGTGTCGAGCAGGTTGAAGACACGGCCGTCGTAATCGAACGTCATCACCGAGGTGACGACCGAGATGCCGCGCTCGCGCTCGATCGCCATCCAGTCCGAGCG
>Ga0105240_10015920_pt1 | contig 10200 bp, 7 predicted proteins | sample KBSC54metaG_FD_80426 | JGI IMG/M metagenome (GOLD analysis project Ga0105240, IMG submission 80426) | Corn rhizosphere microbial communities from Kellogg Biological Station, Michigan, USA - KBS C5-4 metaG | ecosystem: Host-associated > Plants > Roots > Rhizosphere > Soil | place: Michigan, USA... | reverse complement strand
TCGCCGGTGAGCGCACCGGGCATGTACACGATGTGCCGTACTCGAAGGCGCACCCCGCGCTGTGGGCCGACATGGAGGACGAAACGGGCAGCTACCAGGTGCTGCTCGAAGGCGTCCCCTACCAGAAATACCGCGCGCTCTTTCGCCGCCGTGAGACATACCGCACGGGAATTAAGTCATGTTAGGCGAATCGAAGGTATCCGCAGCAACGTCGATGCTGCGTAGAGAATAGCACATGTGCGGGATCCTGGCTCTGATTCGTCGCGATTCGCCACCGGAGGCACAGACGCGTCCGTTAGTCACGGCGACTCGTTGTGTACGGCAACGAGGCCCGGACGACGAGGGTTATCTCCTTTGGCGACCAGGTGAACGCGCCCGCGTGTACGCTGGCGATGAATCCTCTCCTAAGACTCGCGACGCCAAGCGACTCGAACTCCTTCCTTCGCGTGCCCAATGGCAGGTCGGGCTCGGCCATCGACGGCTGTCGATCGTAGATGTCTCGCCCGGTGGCCATCAGCCGATGCTTCATCGCGAAACAGGACTTGGCATCGTCTTCAATGGCGAGATATACAACTATGTCGAACTACGCGGCGAGCTCGAGGGCCTGGGCCACCACTTCGAGTCCCACTCCGACACGGAAGTGCTTGTTGCGGCGTGGGCTGAGTGGGGCACGGCTTGCCTGGATCGTTTGAACGGCATGTTCGCATTCGTGCTCCTCGATCCACGTGATGGCGGAACCGTTCACGCCGTTCGAGATCGGTTTGGAGTCAAGCCTCTGTACTGGGCAAGCGTCGGTGGCTTGGTCGCGTTAGCATCGGAGATCAAACAGATCAGATCCCTCCCCGGATACAGTTTCGCGCCTAACGAAAGTCGTATCCGCCGCTATCTCGCTGATGGTCTGGTCGACGACACGTCCGAAACGATGCACGAAGGAGTGCAGCAGTTGCGAGGGGGAGAGCGGGCAATTGTCGACCTTAGTGGTCGTGACGCCACTGTGAGGATCACGCGATGGTATCGGCTCACGTCTGTCGTCGCCACGAACGATCTCGACGAAGCATCTGCCTGTGTGCGTGATCTTCTGACGAATAGCGTCGCGTTACGATTGCGTGCCGACGTTCCAGTCGGCTCGTGCCTGTCTGGCGGCCTCGATTCCTCCGCCATCGTCTGTCTCGCGCACCGTGATCTGGCCACTCGCGAAGATCACGCGGGTCAGGTTACGGTCACAGCGCGCCATACGGACCCCGCGTTCGACGAGTGGCAGTACGCCGAGCGGGTGATTCGCGCCACCAATGCGAAATCCCTCAGCGTGTGGCCGACATCTGCGAGACTCGTCTCAGATCTCGATGCACTCCTATGGCACATGGACGAACCCTTCGGTTCGACCAGCATGTTCAGTCAGTGGTGCGTGTTTGCGGGCGCGGCCGGCGCGGGGCTGAAAGTGATGCTCGACGGTCAAGGCAGCGATGAACAGCTCGCCGGGTACAGCGGCAACGACGCCGCTCTCTATACGGGCATGCTTCGTCACGGCCGCATGCTGGGACTGGCGTTCGAAGTCGGAGCGTATCGTCAGCAGCATGGCGCATTACCGATTGCACAATTGATTCTCGCGCTCCGCGGTGTCGTCCCCGCTGTCGAGCGGCTGCTTCCTTCACGCCTTCATGTTACTGGTGAGACGCCGGCTTGGTTGCGTGGGAGCGCGCCGGACGGCGACGGTAGTGTACAACCTGTCGATCTCCAGGACAGCCTGCGTCGGCAGACTTTCGACACGTCGCTACCGATGCTGCTGCGGTACGAGGATCGCAACTCGATGGCATGGTCGATCGAATCCCGCGTCCCGTTCCTCGACTATCGTTTGGTGGAGTATCTCGCCGGCTTGCCAGATCAAATGAAGCTGCGTCGCGGCGTCACGAAATTCGTTCTTCGCCGTGCCCTTGCAGACGTGCTACCGGAGGCTGTGCGTGATCGGCGCGACAAGATGGGATTTGTGACGCCCGAGCGCGCATGGTTAGGCGAGATACCACGAAACTGGCTGCGCGAACAGGTTCGCATCGCGATCGACGCCTCGCCGAATCTGCTGAATGCCGACGCCGCAATGAACGAAGTGGATGGCATAATCAGTGGTCGAATGCCGTTCTCGTTCTTACCGTGGCGTTTCATTTGTTTGGGTCGATGGCTGCGAAACAGATCCGAGCATGAGGAACGGCCGACCGATTTCCCATCCGCCGAGTACTCACCTCAAGGGGCCGCGATCAATTTTGGCATGAGTGCCGGCTTGGATACGCACACAAAGTAATCATTACGGATCGAACTCCAATGGTGCTGGCGCGTCAGCACAAGCCGGCCGGCAGACAAAAACATCGCATCCAAGCCGATTATCCCGAGCACGTGCTGCGAATCGCTCGATGACAAGACTCACTATCCCCGAAGAGGACGGAGTCGCTACACGCCCGCCTTGGGCCTGCCCGTTTTGTCGAGCTGTTCTCAACGAAGGCCATTGCGGCGCTTGCGGACGAGTCTATCCAGTTAGTGCGACAGGCCAACCAGACTTTCGAATCGTCGAGCCGGTCAGCATAACACACACTTACCGGTACGACCCATCATTTGGTCGTTTCCCGTGGGACCGTGTCAGATTGGAGTGGCCGAACGCACGTTCCGGTCTTCGAGTTGACTCAAAATGGGCATTGATTGAGCGGTACATGCTGGGCGTCCTGCCGCATGCCAAGTCCGGACAAATCGCACTCGATATTGGTTGCGGTGAAAATCACCAGCGATTCCGTGATGGCCTCACACAGCTCGGCTACACCCCGGTCGGCATTGATATAGAAGGTCGCTCGCCCGATGCACTCGCAGATGCGCATCGCCTGCCGTTTCTTGATTCATCGGTGGACGTGGTTATGACGAGTGCCGTCTTCGAGCATCTGAAGAATCCGCACGTCGCAATGGCAGAGATTGCGCGCGTTGTTCGACCGGGTGGCCTCGTGGTTGGCAGCATCGCTTTCGGAGAGCCATTTCACATTTCGTATTTCCACCACTCGCCGTTAGGCGTATTCGATCTTCTCGATTCGAACGGACTCGAAGGAGACATATTCGTCTTGTCTGATGCGTACAACGCGATACATGCACACTTGGAGATGGGATACGCCGGACTTCGCATATCCCGGCGGCTTCATCGCCCAATCGCCGATATCTTTCGTCATCTGCTGATCTTTCCAGCCAGAATCAAGAGCGTCGCGACGCGCTCGCCGGGCTGCGTGCGTGAGGCGCGACTTGCGTTCGCGCGGTCGCACGCCGCCTCAGTCGGATTTCTAGCACACCGACACAAGTGAAAAAAGCGCGGTGCTCACAATGGCAACCGGCTTCTCTAGAGTGCCATCCGTTTTAACGGGCAGCGCCTCACTCCGCGACCGGACCATCCGTGCTGCCGCCGAGATGCGTTTAGTCGGGCAGGCATTGGTGGGACGAAACCAGTTGATAGGCTACTCGCGTACCCATCCTGTCTACCAATCTGTGTTTGAGGAGAATCCGCCACTCGGATTCTCTTATTACCGTACCCCTCGGTGGCGGCCACTTCGCTTGTTCGACAACGCGGCATGGCGCCGGATCAAACTCTTCCATCACGACGCCTCCACGGAGCTACCGACGTTGCTGCCAAGCACGCCGTTGGTGGTGTCATGTGAAGGACGACCTAACGGCCGCTTTCTGCGCGATGACAGATTTCGCCATGTGTTCGTGCACTCTCGATGGGCTGGGGGCGAGTTCCTTAGCGGCGATCGCGTTGAACTGCTGCGGCTAGCTCCGCCGCTTCAGCCTCCACGTCAGCCGAGGCACAAATCACGTGACCTGGTGCTTCTCACTGTCGGATTAGGCGGAATGGTAAAGGGGTTGGACATTGCCGTGCGGGTCTATGAACGGCTTAAGAAGGAATTCTCAATGCGCCTCATCATCGCCGGCGCTATGGCACACAATCCCCAATGGTATCCGGAGATTACGCGTGACGGACTGGAGCGCGCCCGTTTCGAGGACCTGCAACGACGCATCGAACTCGATTCACGAATCACTCTAGCTCAGTACTCGCGCCGAGCCCTGCTAAGGCACATTTACAAGCGCGCAGATATTTATCTCCAGCTGAGCCGAATGGATACGTATCCGTTTGCTACGTTGGAAGCGATGAGTTTCGGCCTGCCAGTGGTTGCTACGCGCTTGAATTCTATTCCCGAAATGGTCCGTGAGGCGGAGAATGGTTTTTTGGTTGATCACGCGGGAATAGACATGAACAGCGAAGAATGGGCTGAGCGCGCCGTGAATCAAACCGTCGCGGTGCTAAGTCCCTTGCTCGGGGACGTAGCGTTACGCGAAAAAATGGGTGTCGCGAGTAGAGACCGGCTGCAAACCGCATTCAACATCGACTACGCGCGTTCTAGACTTGCAAGCGTCTATCGCGGAATCCTTGGTCTTGACGCGTAGCGGCGCACCGGACGACGGCGCTGCCTAGTCGGTAGATGGAAGAACGAACGGCCGACCTCGGCTTTCCGGCCCGAAGTATCGCTTGAGCGACAGAAACCGGCTTTCCAACAGGTACCAGCTTATCGCCGCCACTGCGAAAGTCGCAGCGATTCCGAGGACCAAGAAAAGCAGTTGGCTTTCGTGCCATGGTAGGGCGGCTCGAGTGGCAAAGCGAAGTAGCCGCGGTTCCAGGAAGCCCCCAACCATCGGATGCAGCACGTACATCGCGTAGCTATAATGGCCGATCTTTCGAAGGGTGGCAGTCCCGAAAAATCTAGCGATCCGTCCGCTAGAACCCGCACCCTGCACATGAAGCAGTAGCGAAGCGAAAAACATCCCTTGAATCGTGTAGCCGATAGTTTGCACCACGCTGTCCTGTTCGCTCCAGCCGTGCCGCCACAGACAAAGACAACCAAGCGCCACGGCTGCGAGGAACAGGATGCGTCGATTTGCCTTCAATGCGACGTCACTCAGTTCTTTTCCTCGACTAACGAGAGCGAGAATGGCGCCAAACGCGAGGGAATCCATGCGCGTCGGCGTCAGAACGTAAACTGCGATCGGATTGTAGCCGGAAACGACAAGGTAGATCCGAAGAACCAGCGCACCAAGTATCAACGCAAGGCAGAAACGGCGCAGTTGGGTTGGATTCGACAGAAACACCACCAGCGGCCAGATCAAATAGAACTGTTCTTCGATTGCAAGTGACCAAAAATGCCCAACGCCAGGCGCAACTGACCACGAACCGTTCATCGCAACGTAGACGTTGGTGAGGTAACACCAAAACCACCATTGATGAGCGACCGCTTGGCGATAACCCTCTGATAGCCAAGGATGAACTCCCGCCACGACGACGAAGAGAAAGAACAAAAAGCCGAACGCGAGCGGAAAGATCCGCAACGCGCGCCGCGCATAGAAATTACGGAAATAGTTTGGGCTTAGTTTGGTATCCAGCAGGATACCCGTGATTAGGTAGCCGGAGAGGACAAAAAAAAGATCAACTCCAATCCACCCCGCACTGGAAAACCCCAAATAGTGTGGATCGGGTGATGAATGCCCAACTTTCGGCAGATGGAAGTGTTCAAACATGACCAGTACTATTGCCATGCCGCGCAGTCCGTCCAGGACAGGCACATGGTTGTGTCGGCCGGGGCTTCGCGATTGAACAACGTTCACCTGTGGCGTCAGTTTCATTTCGAGCGTGCCGTTAGGACGTGGACGTACAGCGATGGTCAACTCCGCACTTGAAAGAAGGGGGCCTCCGTGTGCTGGCTGCATCAGGCACCGAACGAATATGCCGCCGTCCTTATGAATGCGCGACCTTTGACGAGCACACTGTTGATGCCCCGACTTGAACAAGCAAGTCCGCTTGGGGAGGCATCGGCATGGATGCGCGTGTAGCGCGTCAACGGCAAGATGACGCGGAATCCTCGATGGTTGCGCTCGATGGCTTGCCGCCCTTGGCATTCCTATGTCACCCGCTGCATCGCGGCGGTGTCACCCGGTGGATGGTCGACGCAGCGCTGGCTTGGAGTCGCCGTGGAGGATCCTGCTGGTTCGTAGCGCCGCATTTGAGGGGGCAGCTTGCTCGGTCGGCGCAACGCGAGGAAGTTGTCGACCTAATCAGGTCCGAACCGGGATCATCAGGCGTGCGGGTCGTGACACGTAGCGTAGGCGAGGGATTCTTGTTCGGGACACACTCAAACCGCGTTTATCAGTATGCGGAGTTGTTGCGTTCAGGCGTCCCTCTCTCAGTACCGGTGGTTCTCTCCGACGATGAGGACGTGTGGTCGGCCGGCGTGAGGTTAGGCGAGCGTAACCCCGCCATAGGAGTGCTGCATTCTGATGAAACGAAGTACTACGACCTCGCCCGCAAGCATAGCGCTAAGCTTCGCGCCCTCGTTGCCGTGTCTCGTCGCGTTGCCGCAAGTGCCCAGCCATCCGCCGGCAGGTTGCAAATCGCGGCCATAGCGTGTGGCATACCGCTGGCTGCACCTTCGTTTTCTCGCAGAGCGTCAACCGCCACAGCACGGCTCGTCTGGGTTGGCAGAATCGAAGAGAGACAGAAGCGTGTCAGCGACTTGGTGCGGATAGTGGCTGCGCTCCACGATTGCGGAGCGCCCGTAGAACTACACATCATTGGCGACGGCCCAGATCGTCATGCCTTGGAGCAACTGGCGCGTGATCGCAACGTTAGGCATGCGCTAACCATGCACGGGTGGCAGAGTCGGCATCGTGTTCGAGAACTTGTTGAACAATGCGATCTCTTGATTCTGCCATCCAACTTCGAGGGCATGCCGCTGGCGGTGATGGAAGCACTCGCGGCCGGCGTCGGGGTGATCGCCAGCCGAACAAGCGGTATCGAAGACGTGGCAGATTCTACGCTGAGTGCCGGATGCTTCTGGACGTACCGCGCCGGTGACGTCGCTGCCGCCGTGGAGTCCGTGAAAACTGCACTGAGTGTGCCCCTCGAGGAGCGTCGGCGGCGTGCCACGAAGTTCGCCGGGGCGGAATTCGATATCAACAGGTGCGTTGAACGGTATCGCGACCTGCTAATCAGCTTACCAAACTTCACTTCACGTGATTCCGCACCGGCTCGGTGGCGCGTTCAGCTCGCCGCATGCGCTTCGTATCCCTTGTCTCTATGGCGCATACGATCTCTACGGTCCAGTGCGCACAATGACCATGAGCACAAGAATGTCTAACGGAGCCTCCATGGTGTCGTCGCGCAGCTGCGCGAATGTGACGGGCCGGGCGCTATTCTTGTCACTGGTACATCCCGACTTTTTGCCGTCCCTGTATGCTGTGGCGCAGGTGATGCGAGACGCTGACTATCAAGTGGATCTCTTTTCGTTCTCGTCTCCAGTGCCTGCGGCGCATGACGTCGGACCGGGGATTGTTCTCCATGATCTGGGGCCCCACCAAGGTAACTGGAGCACACGATTCCTCGCGCGACGAAAGTTTCGGCGGACCGTAAGTGCGTGGTCGGCTCATCATGCGACGTCGGCAATCATAGCCACGTGCCCATTCAGCTTGCTCGTGGCCGTCGATGTCGCTCGTGGTGGCGTACCGGTCGTCTATCTAGCCTACGAAACATACGAAGCGACCTGGCGGGATTTCGCGCGCTCGCCAACAAACACAGTCCGAAACTGGCGTGTGCTGCGATGCCTAACTGGCGTGGACGTTGTGTGTGCGCCATCCGAGGAACGCGCGGAATGGCTGCAGCGCCAGGCCAGATTGAAGGCTCCACCACACGTAGTGCTCAACGCTCCGTATGTCGCCGACGCGAACACTCGACGGGCGAGCGACGACGTTTCCCTTGCTGAGCTCTTTGGACTACTAGGAACACGCCGGGTCGTGATACACACCGGTAACGTAAGTGGAACCCAAGTTCTATTGGAGTTGATCGACAGCGCACAGGGGTGGCCCGAGGAAACCGTGTTGGTCGTCACAAATGTCCGTGATACCGATTATGGTCAGGCCGTGCGTTCACGCGCTGCCGCTTCGCCACGATCGCAAGACATTTTGCTGCTCCCGACCGTTAAGCGCGATACGATGCTCGCACTTCAAGCACGCGCAGTCGTTGGTGTGTGTTTGCTCCGGGCTTCCGATAATCTCGGCAGCTCCATTCCCGCGCCAAACAAAGTCGGTGAGTACTTGCATGCTGGACTCATCACCGTAGCCAATGAGTCGTCGTACATGCGAGTGCTGGAACGTGAGGGAGTCGCCGTTCTCGCACGATCGCTTGAGCCATTGGCGATCGCTGAAGCGGTAATGGCGGCCTTACGCATCAGTGAGCGCGAGGGGGCCAGGCAACTTGCACAGAATGTTGCAAGGTCCTGGTATCATATGGGCAGACAGTTTGCGCCAATCCTCGAGATCGTTCAGGCGCGGCGCCAATGCCGTTCGGGACCCGCTGGCCCGGAGTCATCACGTGACCTACGGGTGAACAGTTAGGCCGCTTAGGTTTGTGTGCGAACTCCTTGAACTCATGAGACGAGCTATCCGGACCGTTTGGGCCGGCCAGGTATGCGACGAGTAGCGTGTCGAATATTCGCCTAACTCGCATGCGCGTGAGTCCGCTGGCGTGATGTCTAAACGACACGTGTTCGCACACCGGGTGTTGCTATGGCTAGCGCTCATCGCTGCAGCGCTCGGCGTACTTGAGCCGTCTGCGACCCAACTCGCGGTTGCGGCCGCCTGCGTCGGCTTCGCGGTGGTCGCGCGAGACGGCTCACGATTGAAGCGCGGCAGCCTAACACCGATGACCTTTTTCGCTCTGGCGTTCGCGATGACTAGCGTTGCCAACGCACTGGGCGTACAGTCACTGCTCGAACGTGGCAACGAATCGCCCTTCAACCTGTACATCGCGCCGGACTACGTGTACTTCGCGTGTGCAGTGATGCTGATCGGTGGAACCGCGATCATCGCGGGTTTCTACACGGCACAGCGCTGGCGATCGTGGCGCATGCTTGGGAGAAGTCTACCAAGAATCCGTTCCCACTTGAGCGACCGAGATCTGATATTTGGTGGAACCGCGGTCGCCGTGTTGGGCATGCTAGTGTCCAGCGTCATCGGAGCCAACCAACTCGGCACGCTGAGCGCCCTCATCGCGCTCTTACCCGATCTGACGATCTTTACGCTCGGCAGACTTGGCGCAACCCGGCGCTCTCGGCGCGTAGTTATGGTCGCGTTACTCCTGACGCTGATTGTGGCAGTGCACGCTGCTCTGTTCGCTTACCTGAGATCTGAGATCCTCCTTCCCCTCTTCGCCTTACTTATCGGCCTCATCGTCGGCAGCCGTTCGCTGATCGTCCTGCGCCGCCGTATCTTGATCCCCGTGTACCTCATTCTAGCGTTGTTCGCAGTCAATTTCGCTACGTTAGGCCGCATTCGATCGAGAGCGGGGGGCGGTGAGTCACGCGTGGAGGCGTTCCAAAGCGCCTCGGCGACGAGTGCTTCAGATTCCGCAAGCGGCGGGGGGGGGATCGTGGTCCGTCTGTCAACGATCAATCAGCTTTCACAACTCGGACTACTGGCCGATCACGACGGCTTTCTTCACGGCGCGACGCTTGAGTACTTGGGTTTCGCCTTCGTGCCTCGATTTCTGTGGGCAGCCAAGCCCAAGATCGCCAAAGGCGCGTGGTTCGCGTACAGCATCGGCCAAGCCATCAGGCGCCCGAATGGCACCTATGGAAATTCCATCAATATGACAGTTCCGGGCGAACTCTATCTTAACTTCGGCTGGGGCGGAGTCATAGTCGGATCGTATCTTTTCGGCGCGCTGCTCGCGCTACTGTGGTCAACCGCAAGGTTCTGGGCGGACGCAAACAATCCGCTCGGCACGGCTTTCGGCTTCTATCTCCTGTGGATCGGAGTCGGCCTCGTCGCCGACTTACAAATCGTCGTCACACTCTTTGCGATGTACTCACTGTTTCTCGGCGGGTCGCTAGTCCTCTCCAGCATGCGACGGAGGCATAGAAAAATTCGAGTGATGGTGGCCGAGCCTAACGTTCTGTCCAGTTACCGATTGCGAACCTAGGTGCCGCCCTTACCAAATCGGCCGGTACCCGCATTCGAGTCGGCGACCGACGACGCCAAAGGGCCCAATGCAAAGGAGCGCCGGGCGATCGTGGTCTGCGATCAATGGCTCGGCAGCGACGGCTACGCTGGCATGAAAGCGCTCCGCCGAACCGGTTG
>Ga0105240_10015919_pt1 | contig 10200 bp, 10 predicted proteins | sample KBSC54metaG_FD_80426 | JGI IMG/M metagenome (GOLD analysis project Ga0105240, IMG submission 80426) | Corn rhizosphere microbial communities from Kellogg Biological Station, Michigan, USA - KBS C5-4 metaG | ecosystem: Host-associated > Plants > Roots > Rhizosphere > Soil | place: Michigan, USA... | reverse complement strand
GGGCTTGCCACCGCCGCTTACGCCGAGATGGCGCTCGCGGGAATCACCTGCATCGGAGAATTCCACTACCTCCATCACGCGCCCGGGGGTACTCGCTACGGCGACCCCAACGTGATGGGGCGCTCGCTGATCGAGGCGGCGGCTGCCGTCGGCGTCCGACTCACTTTGCTTGATGCGTGTTATCTCAATGGTGGATTCGGGGCGCCGTTGCAGGGTGCCCAGCTCCGGTTTGGCGATGGTGACGCACAGAGCTGGTCGGCGCGGGTCGAATTGCTCGCGGATGAAGAGAATGTGCGGGTTGGCGCGGCGATCCATTCGGTGCGTGCGGTCTCGATCGACGACGCGGCCTTCGTCGCGAAGGTTGCTGCCGATCGCGGGCTTCCGCTGCACTTTCATCTGTCGGAGCAGGTTGCCGAAAACGAGCAATGCGCCGCTTTCTACGGCCGCACGCCAGCCCGCGTGCTTGCCGATGCCGGAGCGCTCGGGGCGCAATCGACCGCCGTGCATGCAACGCATTTGGCCGACGGCGACATCGCCTTGCTCGCGGGGGCGCGCAGCGGTGTTTGCCTTTGCCCGACCACTGAACGAGATTTGGCCGATGGCATCGGTCCGGCTGGTGCGTTGGCAGCTGCGGGTATTCCCCTGACGTTGGGGTCAGATAGCCACGCCGTTATCGACCTGTTCGAGGAAATGCGCGGCACCGAGATGGGTGAGCGGCTGGCGACCCACCGGCGCGGCAACTTCACCGCGGCCGCGTTGCTCGAATCAGCCACGGTGGCGGGCCATCGCGCGCTCGGCTGGCCGGACGCCGGCGAGATAGCGCCTGGCAATCGAGCCGATCTGGTCGCCGTCGATCTGCAGTCGGCACGCACCGCCGCCTGCGGGGCGAGCGCCGAGACGGTTGCCTTTGCCGCGACGGCGGCTGACGTCACCGACGTCGTCGTCGACGACCGGCAAATCGTGCGCGATCGTCGTCACGTCGAGATCGACGTCGCTTCGGCACTGACCACGGCGATCGCGGCAGTGCGCGGATGACGACCGTTTTCACGAACGCCGGGCAGCTCGTTACGAACGATCCGGCGCACCCCGACGGCGACGGCACGCCGCTCGGCATTATCAGCAACGGCGCGTTCGCCGTCGATGGCGAGCGCATCGTCTGGGTCGGCCGATCAACAAGCACTCCGGACGCCGACACCCGCCGCGACCTCGACGGCCGAACGGTCATCCCGGGTTTCGTCGATAGCCACACCCACCTTGTGTTCGGCGGTGACCGGGCCGACGAATTCGCCGCCCGCATGGCCGGGAACCCTTACAGCGCAGGAGGAATCGCGGTAACGGTCGCTGCGACCCGCGACGCCTCGGACGACACGCTGCGGGCTAACGCGCGGCGCCTTCACTCGGAGATGCTCAGCAGCGGGACGACGACCGTCGAGATCAAGAGCGGCTACGGCCTCACGACGTACGACGAAGCGCGCAGCGTCACGTTGGGCCGGGAGATCACGCCCGAGGTGAGCTTTCTCGGCGCTCATGTCGTGCCCCGCGAGTTCGACGATCGGCGCGAGGCATATGTCGAACTCGTCTGCGGCGAGATGGTCGAGGCGTGCGCGTCGGATGCTCGCTGGATCGACGTGTTTTGCGACAGGGGCGCGTTCGATATCGACGAGTCCAGGGAAATCCTGCGGGCCGGAATGAGGCTCGGGCTGGCGCCGAGGCTGCACGCGCACCAACTCGATCGAACGGGCGCCGTCGAACTCGGGATCGAACTTGACGCCGCGTCGGTCGACCACTGCAACCACCTCGACGGCTCGGACATAGCCGCCCTCGCCGCGTCCAACACCGTGGCGACGGTGCTGCCCGGCGCTGACTTCTCGACTCGCAGCCGGTACGCCGATGCCCGGCGGCTGATCGACGCCGGTGCCACCGTTGCCATCGCCACCGACTGCAACCCTGGGACGTCGTTCACGACGAGCATGCCGTTCTGCATTGCCGTAGCGGTTCGCGACATGCACCTGACACCGGCCGAGGCAGTCTGGTCGGCAACGGCGGGCGGGGCACGGGCGTTGCGGCGCGACGACATCGGCGTGCTGCGCGAGGGTGCGTCGGCCGACTTCGCCGTGCTCGACGCTCCGTCGTTCGTGCACCTGGCATACCGGCCGGGCGTTTCGCTGGTGTCGCAGACCTGGCGCGGCGGCGCTTGCGCGTACTCCCTTAGCTGATCGATGCACCGATGACTTTCGGCCTCGACAGTCGTTCTATCAGTACCGAACGGTCGTGCGAGCAGATTGAAGGGACGATTGATCATGCAGAAGACCAGGCCATGCCTGTGGTTCGACACGCAGGCCGAGGAAGCGGCGACGTTCTACACATCCCTCTTCAAGAACTCGGAGATCACCGAGGTCTCGCGCTATGGGGAGGCCGGCCCGGGGCCGGCAGGTTCGGTGCTGACCGTCACCTTCACGCTCGACGGCGACGAGTTCCTGGCCCTGAACGGCGGCCCGGAGTTCAAGTTCAACGAGGCGGTGTCGTTCCAGATCAACTGCGATAACCAGGACGAGGTCGACTACTTCTGGAACAGCCTGTCGGACGGCGGCGAGGAAGGCCCGTGCGGCTGGCTGAAGGACAAGTTCGGCCTCTCATGGCAGGTGGTGCCCACCGCGCTACCCAGGCTGCTCAGCGACCCCGATCCAGGACGGGCCGACCGGGCGATGAAGGCGATGCTGTCCATGGGCAAGCTCGACATCGCGGCGCTGGAGAAGGCCGCCGACGGCGCCTGAGCCTCCGGCGTCCCGATCCGCCGGTTGTTCCACCGGCGCCACGGTGCGTCGCACGCTTGAAACGACGGGCATTGGGAAGCATGGGCGCATGTACGGCATCGGGCATGCGGCGCCCCCCGCTCGGGGGGCGTCGTCCGTTCTAGGCAGCACGGGCGGCTCGCGATGAGCGAGGACGTCCTTTCCGCCATGCGCGGCCCCTCCGATGAGGCCCAAGCGGCTGCCGAGAATCGGCACGAGCTCGAAGTGCACGTCGATCGGGAGGACGGCATCCTCGTCGTCACGCCCGTCGGCGAAATCGACATCGTCACCGGCGGCCTGTTTCTCGAGGCGCTGATCGCCGCGATCTCAACCGGCGAGACCCGGCTGATCGTCGACCTCCGCCAGGTGCCGTTCATGGACTCAACCGGCCTGGCGATCTTCCTGAGCGCCCACCGTGCCCTGCGCACGGTCGATGGTCAGCTACACGTCGTCGCCGCGCCCGCGATCGCCGAGGTCTTCGAGCTGGCGTGGATGGACAAGTTCTTCCCCCTGCACGCCGATCTCGCGGCGGCAGTCAGATCTGCCTAGCTTCTTGTGACGGCGTCGACGAGCAGCGCGGACGACGCGCGACTGCTGTCGCGCATTATCGGGCGGCCGTAGCTTGCCGCGACTTCGGGCAATGCTTTGACTACGCCGTTCCAGCCGACCTGCGCCAGCAGCGCTTGGGCGTCTCCGTCGACGCCGGAGCTGAACAGCTCGACTTGGGCCGCACGTTGGGCCGACGTGAACGTCGCGCCGAGTCTGCCGTTACCAACCGACGCGAGCTCGCGTAGCAAGGCGTCGCGCCCTTCAGCGTCGAGGTAGACGAACAGGCCTTCCGCGATCCAGCACGTCGAGCGCTCACTTTGCCACCCCTGCGCGGCCAGCGCGTCCAGCCAATCGGGCTCACCCAGGTCTGCGACGACGGTGCGCCGGTCGCAGCGTGGTTGCAGCCTGAGCTCGTCGACAAGTCTGTCCTTCAGAGCAATTACCGACGCTCTGTCGACTTCGAAAAGCCGCGTGCCGGCCGGCCAGTCGAGCCGGAATGCACGTGCGTCGAGCCCGGCTCCGAGCAGCACGATCTGGTCGATGCCATTGCTGGTCGCGTCGGCGAGCAGTTCGTCGAGAAACCGGGTGCGAACGGCGAGCCAGAACACCAGACCGGGCCGCACCTTCTGCTCGGGGGCGGTCTCTGCAATCCGTTCGACGTGCTCTGCGATCGGATCTACGAACCAAGGCTCCGGACGCCGACCCTCGGCCGCCCGGCACACGGCGACCGTAACGGCAGTAGCACCGACGGCCGCCAGCCGCTCCTCGTCGTCCATTTCGCCAGACTACGGGTGGCGGACGTCTCGGTCGCCCTCCGAGGTTGCGTCGCCGTAAGGCGTCGACGATACCGATCGCGTGGACATTGCCTCGACGGCGTGCTGCGCCGGTTAGTGTGCGGGAAGGCTTCGTGGCACCGGAGGTGGCGTGTTCGAGTACGGCAAGGACGGCCCGCGCGTCGTGCTCGTCGGCGTCGACGGGTCGGAGACCTCGCTGCGCGCCGCTGCGTACGGTGCGGGGCTCGCCCGCCGGCAGCACTCACGCCTGGTGGCCGTCTACGTCACGCCTGGCGTCTCCGGCTTCGCCGGGATGACGGCGGCATCCGCACTCGGAATCAAGCACGCCAACGACCAGGCGGAAGCCGAGATGCGCGCTCTCGCCGACCAGCGAGCGGCCGATCTCGGAGTGGAGTACGAGTTCATGCGCCGTTACGGCGATCCGTATCGCGAGATCGTGTCTGTTGCCGATGAGTTGCTCGCCGACGCCATCGTGGTCGGCGCTTCTACTGCGGTCGGGCATCGGTTCGTCGGCTCACTCGCCATTCATCTCGTGCGCGCAGGGCGCTGGCCGGTCACCGTCGTCCCGTAAATCGTCACGTAAATGTCTTGCCGCGCAACAACGCGACGTGCACGTGTCGTTACTCAGCAGATTAGTTCGCGTAATCAGGTCGGACGTCGTAACCGCGGGGTAGCCCAATTCCTGAGCTGAGAGACGCGATGCAGTCAAAACGGAGGATGACAACATGCGCGCACGAGGAGCAGGTCTTATCGGCCTGGCGGCGGCGTCAGCAGTAGCAATCGCTGGGTGCTCGTCAGGTCACACAACGAGCAAGGGAGCGAGAGCGACGCACGGCGCGGCAGCGTCACCGCAAGGCAAGGTTGTGCTCGCCGCATACCAGCACACGATCGACCAGAAGACCGCAAAAATGTCGTTGAACGAAAGTATCGCCGCGAACGGAGGGCAAGCGGGCAGCGGCGCTAGCGCAGCGCTAAACGCCAACGGGGTCGTCGACTTCGCTTCGAGGGCGGTCGACCTCATGGCCGCGTTGCAAGGGCAACAGATCGAGCTCCGCGAAATCGGCTCGAACCTCTTCGTCCATCTGCCTGCGGCCGTTGCCAAGCAGGTTCCCGGTGGCAAGCCGTGGATCAGCATGAATCTCGACACGATCAGCCAAGCAAAGCTCGGCACTAGCCTGAGCTCGTTGACCCAAACCTCACAGGCGAATCCCAGCCAGATGTTGAGCTACCTGCAGGCAGTTTCTAGTTCTGGTGTGCACAAGGCTGGGACGACGACGATCCGGGGCACGCAGGCGACCGAGTACGACGCCACCGTCGACTTGCAGAAGCTCGCCGCTCACCAGAAGTCCGCTGCGGCCCAGCAGGCCATCAAGCGGCTGGAGGCGCAGATGGGCACCTCTGGGTATCCGATCAAGGTGTGGATCGATAACGCCGGCTTGGTGCGTCAGCTGCAGTTCGCGATCAGCGGGCACCCGTCTTCAGCGGCAGGCAGCGCGTCGGCAGCGCCGACCGCCGTCGCGTTAACCGTGACGCTGCAGTTCTACGACTACGGCACGCCGGTATCGGTGAGCGCCCCGCCTGCCGATCAGACGACCGATCTCACGAAGCAGCTCGCGAGCAGTTCGCCGTGACACCTCACGGGTCGATGCGCGCCATCCGCCACGCACCCGCTGCGAGCGTGAGGAGGACGTAGCCCGCGAGCACGGCAAGGCCGACCCAGGGCGAGAACAAATGTGGGTCCGAGTGCGCCGACATCGCGCTGGCGCCGATCTGCGACGGGAGCCACCGCTCGATCCGATGCACTACAGATTCCGGGAGGATCTGCACGATGACGGGCGCGACCACCAGCAACGATGCCATCCAGGTGATCGCGGCGGCCGACGTCCGAAGCAATGCGCCGAGCGCAACACCCCACCCGCACAGCAGCATCAAATAGGCGACGCCGCCGAGCAAGGCGGACGGCAGCTGTGCCGATGACCACCCGTTCGCGAGGCCTTCGGTACCGAGCAACGCCTGCCCGACGGCGAAAGCCGAGGTGCACGCGAGAACACCTGCGACACCTGCGACTGCTCCGTGCGTGAGCAACTTGGCGGCGAGCACGCGGAGCCGGCGTGGTTGGGCGAGGAAGGTGACCGAGATCATTCCGGTGGAGTATTCGCGGGTCATGCAGAGCACGCCGAAGGCCGCGATGGCGAGCACGGCGGCGTTGACGCCTTGCAGCGAGATGCCGACCGAGTCGAACGTATGCCGGTCGTTGACAGTCATGTGTTTCGCGTTGGCGGCCATCGCGGCAGCCACAATCGCGGTGACCGACACGGCTAGCCCGATCGCGGTCGCGACCGTGCGGGAAGTCTTGTGGAATGGCCGCAGCTTCTGCCATTCCATCGCCAGTGTGTGACCCACGCGTCAGGCTCCTCGCTGCATCGGCACGTATTCGCACACCGCGGCGGTGAGCTGCATGAACGCTTCTTCGAGACTGGCTCGTTGCGGTGAGAGCTCGTAGACGATCGCGCCGACTCGCGCCGCGATCGCACCCACTTGCTCGATGCTGAAGCCGACGATCTCGAGCGCGTCACCGTTGCGCCAGAGCGAGGCGCCTTCGACGGCGAGGGCGGTGGCCATTTCGTCGAGTTGGGGGCTGCGCAGGCGCACCGAACTGTCGGCCCGCTCGGTGAACTTCTCGACGCTTTCGGCGGCGATCAACCGACCCTGGCCGATGACGATGAGCTCGGTTGCGGTGAGCGCCATCTCGCTCATCAGGTGGCTCGAGACGAACACCGTCCGCCCTTCGGCGGCAAGGCCCTGCATGAAAGTTCGGATCCAGCGAATGCCCTCTGGGTCGAGACCGTTGATGGGCTCGTCGAAGAGGAGCACGGGCGGATCGCCGATCAGCGCGGCGGCGATGCCCAGTCGCTGCTTCATGCCGAGCGAAAAGCCACCAACCTTGCGGCCGGCGACGGCCTCCAGGCCGACCATGCCGAGCACTTCATCCGCGCGCTGCTTCGAGATGCCGTTCGCGGCCGCGAGCCAGCGCACGTGATCGATCGCCGTCCGGCTCGGGATCACGGCGCCAGCGTTGATCAGCGCACCGATCTCGCACAGCGGCCGGCGCAGGTCGCGGTAAGTGCGGCCGCCGATGGTCGCGACACCTTCGTCGGCGTCCGTCAAACCGAGGATCATGCGTGCGGTCGTCGTCTTCCCACTGCCGTTCGGCCCGAGGAAGCCGGTGACCTTGCCAGGATCTACGCGGAAGGAGAGATCGTTGACAACTGTGTGGGGTCCGTAGCGTTTCGTCAGCTGGCGGACTTCGATCATTAAGGCAAGCCTGTTCTGAGCTACGAGCGGGCAGGTGGGCTAGAGCCAGCGTGCGTGACCGAGCTGAGAGGCTCCTTAAGAAGCATCGGCAGCGGGCGGCCGACACCTAAGTCAGCCCGCGCTTTGGCGAGACTGAGCTGGCGCGTGATGTGCCGACGTGCGCGGGTGAACGAACAGTTCTGTGCGCGAGACCGCGTGATGATCGGCCGGCGGAAGCTTGTAGCGAATCTCACGCTGGTGGTCGCCGTACTGGCGGTCGGCGTTGTAGACCTTGTTGAAGCGCCACAGCATGCGGGCGAAGTTCGTCTGCCCGTGCATGAGGTGGCGGGCCATGATGCCCATGGTCTCGCGGGCCGCGGCGAAGCTCAGATGCTTGCGGTTGATCACTGACTGGGTGCGGACCAGTTCTCGATAGAACTCCTCAAGCGGCAGCTTGGTCGGCAGTACTGCATGCTGGATGTCGAAGAGGCGGTAGTCGAGAGTGGTGAGATCGCGCGCCTCGGTGTGCCAGATTTCGGTGCCTGGGTAGGGCGTCTTCACCGTCAGGTGAACGATCTCCGGCACCGAGAGGGCGAATTCGCGGATGAGCCGGAACTGATCGGTGTCCCATTCCGGATCGACGATCAGGTTGATCGCGACTGTGATGCCGAGCCGTCGTGCACACTCGAGGGCGCGCATGTTCTCGTCGCGACTGACCCGCTTGCGGAACAGGTCGAGGCCTTCTTCGTCGAGGGCCTCCATGCCGAGAAACATGTAGTTCAGCCCGAGCCGCACCCAGCGCTCGAAGACTTCGGTGTTGCGCAGCAGCACGTCGCTTCTCGTCTCGAGGTAGTACTCCTTTCGCACCTTCCTGCGCTCGAGCTCCGCTGCGATCGCGTTTCCGTGATCGGGCTTGATGAACGCGACGTCGTCGACGATGAACACGTTCGGCTCTCGGATGCTCGCCAGCTCGGCCGCCGCGATGTCGGGGGAGACTTTGCGATATGAACGGCCGTAAAACGTCCAGGCGGAGCAGAACGAGCAATCCCATGGGCAGCCACGGGTGAACTCGATCGACGCGCATGGGTCGAGCACGCCGATGAAGTAGCGGTTGCGCCGGCGCGTCAACTGCCGAGCCGGTCGGTACCGGTCGAGGGTGTCGACCATCGCCGGTGCCGCTCCCATGCCTTCGGCCGTGACGATTCCCGGCACGCCGAGGATGCCGCCGTCCTGAATCGCTTGGAGCAGCGCGACGATCGCCGCCTCGCCCTCGCCGCGCACCACCGCGTCCAACCCGCCCTGAGCTTGCTCGATGACGTGGGTCGCGATGAACGACACGGAATGCCCGCCAGCGAAGACGAATCGCCGGGGATTGGCGTGTTTGATCTCGCGGGCGAGGTCGATTACCTCGGGCACGTTGGCTAGGTAGTTCAGGCCGAACCCCACGGCGTCCGGATCGAATTCGCTGATTTCGCGCCGCAAGTCGGCCTGGGTGAGCACCTGGAGATCGACAACGCGGACGTCGTGGCCCGCCTCTCGCGCCGCGGCGGCCACGCACTCGATTCCGAGGGGCTCCAGCCGCAGAAAGATCTCGGAGTAGAGCAGACAAGTCGGGTGGACGAGCAGCAACCGCACAGCAAACCTCCCTCGGTCTTTCTCGGCCGCTTCCCGGTTCTTTGCGTTCTATGTGCCGCGGTCGATGGCACTTGTGTGACGAACCGGTCGTGCTTGCGCCGGATCGGAAGGCACCTGAGCGGGAAGTGTCTTCAGTGATCAGGTGTTGGGCCGAACGTCGGGAGATCCCCCAACGCCAGGGTTGGAGCGACGGATGCGCGAAATCAAGGCGGCTCGTCTCATCGAGCACGGGAAGCCGGTCGAGATCCAGCAGTTGGAGTTGCCAGAGCCGTCGGACGGCGAGGTGCTTGTCGATCTCCGTTATGCCGGCGTGAACCCCGTTGACCGCTACGGGGTCGAGGGCAAGGTGGCCGCCGACGTGCCGCTGCCGAGGACCATCGGGCAAGAGGCCACGGGCTACCTGGACGGCACACCGGTGCTGATCGTCGGGGGAGGCCTCGGCTCCACGCGCGATGGCGTCTTCGCGTCAGCCGCGGTCGTTCCGCGCGACACGGTGTTCGAGCTGCCGTCCGGCGTCCCGCTCGACCAGGCGTCGGCACTCGGCATCGTCGGCTTGACCGCGTGGCGGGTGGTCGAGCTCGCCGAGATCGGCGCCGATGACCGGGTGCTGGTGCTCGGGGGGAGCGGAGGCGTCGGGCAGTCGGCAATTTCCTATGCGGCCTCGAAGGGCGCGCAGGTGTGGGGCCAGACCGGCAGCGCCGACAAGGTCGACGCCATCAGGGAGTTCGGGGCCAAGGAAGCGGTTGTGTGCGATGCCGGTGGCCTTGCGGCGGCGGTTCGCGAGTTCGCCCCGACTGCGGTGATCGACCCGCTGGGGGGCGAGTTCACGTCGTCCGCTCTCACCGTGATCGAACCCCGCGGGCGCCTCGTGCTTTTCGGAACCAGTGCCGGCACGGAGGCCAAGATCGCGCTGCAAGCCTTGTACCGCAACCAGATCCAGCTGCGCACGTACGCAGGCCTGATCGCGACGCCGCCCGAACGGCATGAGGGCATCACCAGGGCAATCGAGGAGTTCGCCGCGGACCGGCTGCGGATCAGGGTCGGGCGGACCGTGCCACTCGACGACGTGAACGAGGCGTTCGCCGCGTTGAGGGCTCGGGCAGTGGTCGGCAAAGTCGTACTAGAACTCGGCTGAG
>Ga0105240_10015918_pt1 | contig 10202 bp, 10 predicted proteins | sample KBSC54metaG_FD_80426 | JGI IMG/M metagenome (GOLD analysis project Ga0105240, IMG submission 80426) | Corn rhizosphere microbial communities from Kellogg Biological Station, Michigan, USA - KBS C5-4 metaG | ecosystem: Host-associated > Plants > Roots > Rhizosphere > Soil | place: Michigan, USA... | reverse complement strand
GCCCCCCAGCGAGCCTCCGAGGCCTAGTCCTTGGCCCGTTCCGAGTAGGATCCGTCTTCTGTCAGGATCACCACGCGGGTGCCGGCTGAGATATAGGGCGGGACCATGATCCGCGCGCCGTTCGAGAGCGTCGCGGGCTTGTAGGACGACGACGCCGTCTGGTTCTTCACGGCCGGCTCGGTGTCGGTGATCTCGAAGACCACGGTGCGCGGCAGCTCAAGGGCGATCGGGACGCCCTCGTGGGTCGACAGGGTGACGGTCATGCCGTCCTGCAGCCACGGCGCGGCGTCGCCGACCACTTCCGGCGAGCAGACGACCTGGTCGTAGTTTTCCGGGTTCATAAAGTGATAGCCCTCGCCGTCCTGGTAGAGGAAGGTGAAGTTGCGGTCGTCGACGAAGGCGCGCTCGACCTGCTCCGTCGTCCGCCAGCGTTCCGACACCTTCACCCCGTCGGAGATGCGGCGCATGTTGAGCTGGGTCACCGGCGTGCCCTTGCCGGGGTGGATGTTCTCGGCGGTGAGCACGACGTAGAGCTTGCCCTCCATGTCGACGACGGCGCCCTTGCGGAGCGAGCTGGCGGCTACTTTCAAGCGGTCTTCCTCGATGACGGCGGTCGCGCTGTCAGGCCGCGCGATTCCGCTGATGAATTTCTTGTCGCGCCCCTATAGCGATTGGCGCTGAAATCTCCAGCCCCCCAAAGGTCTCAGGGACCGTCGCACCCGCTTGTCTGATCAATCGCCTTCGCCGTGGTGGAGCCCGCAACGGCATGCCGACCGCCGGCCGTTCCTGCTCGCCCGCAACCGGATCACCGCCGCCGTGCGGGCCTGGTTTGCGGCGCGTGACTTCGTGGAGGTGGAGACGCCGGGCCTGCAGGTCTCGCCGGGCAATGAGGCGCACCTGCACGCCTTCGCCACCGAGGCCCAGGATCTGAGCGGGGCGCGGGCGCCGCTCTATCTGCGGACCTCGCCGGAATTCGCGGCCAAGAAGCTGCTGGCGGCGGGGGAGGCGAAGACCTTCGAACTGGCCAGGGTCTGGCGCAACCGCGAGCGCGGGCCGCTGCATCATCCCGAGTTCACCTTGCTGGAGTGGTATCGCGTCGGCGACCGCTACGAGACCCTGATGGCCGACTGCGCGAACCTGCTGGCCCTGGCGGCTGAGACGGCCGGCGCAACCCGGTTCACCTTTCGCGGCCAAGCCGTTGACCCGTTTGCCGAACCGGAGCGTGTGACGCTTGCCGAGGCCTTCAATCGGTTCGCGGGTCTCGACCTGCTCTCGACGGTCCAAGCGGACGGCGGAACCGATCGGCCGGGGCTGGCCGCGGCGGCGCAAGGGCAGGGCGTCCGCGTCGCCGCCGATGACACCTGGGCCGATATCTTCAGCCGCGTCCTCGTCGAGAAGATCGAGCCGAACCTGGGGCGAGGGCGCGCGACGGTGCTCTGCGAATACCCTGTCAGCGAGGCGGCCCTGGCGCGGCCCAAGGCGTCGGATCCGCGCGTCGCGGAGCGTTTTGAGCTCTACGCCTGCGGCGTCGAACTCGCCAACTGCTTCGGCGAACTCACCGACCCCGCCGAACAGCGGCGCCGTTTCGAGGGCGAGATGGCGGAAAAGGCGCGCATCTACGGCGAGCGCTACCCGATCGACGAGGATTTCCTGGCGGCGCTTGCCGCGATGCCGCAGGCCAGCGGCGGCGCGCTCGGCCTCGACCGCCTCGTGATGCTGGCCACCGGCGCGAGCCGGATCGAACAGGTGCTTTGGGCGCCTGTCGCCGAAACGTCTTAGGCCGCCACCCGACCTTCGCAGGACTGTCGCACTCGGCCTCCAGGCTGCGCGCCTGGAGGTATTCGATGGCGCGTTGCAAGCCGCTTGCGGTCTTTCCGTCTTGAACGCGCCAGTCGCCGGCGCCGACGACTGGGGGCCGCCGTCCGGTTTGGTCTGGGCGCTGAAGTTCGTCGACGGCGCGGCCCAGTCCTGCACCGAGGCCGAGGCGGCGCATCCGCGAGCCGGCTGGACCTGGACGCATTATCGGTTGGGCGATGTGCGGGCCCAGGCCCTGTTGCGGGACGTGAGCGGCCTGCCGGCAGAGGCGCACGAGCTGTTCGCGCTGAAGCAAGACCGCATCCAGATCGTACAGCAGGACGGCTGGGTGTTCGGAATGCTGCCGGACCTGGAGCGGGATCTGGCGGGCCGGCCGGAGGGCGAGGGGCGGCTGGTCTTCGCGGCTCGGGGGCGCCGCGTGATCACCGGGCGACTGCATGCGCTGCGAGCGGTCGACGACCTGCGCCGGGCGGCGGAGCGAGGTCTGCGCCTGGCCGATCCGGCGGAGGCCTTGAGCCAACTGGTCGAGTTCTACGTCGACCTGGTGGAGGACCTGTTCGACGGCCTGGGCGCTGAGCTGTCCGCCATCGAGGACTATGTGCTGACCGAGCCGCAACAGCCCCGCGGCGGCGGCCTCAGCGCCGTGCGGCGCCGCCTGGCCCGCCATCGGCGCGAGCTGCAGGGCCTGCGCAGCGCGCTCGTCCGCGCCATGGGCGGGCGGCACGGCGGGCGGGTCGACGCCCTGGCCGAGCGCCTGCCGGACCTGGTCGCCATGACGGAGGACATCGACCGCGAGGCCTCCGGCCTGCAGGAGCGCGCGCGGCTGCTTTACGAAGAGATCGACACCCTGATCAACAGCGCCACCAACCGCAGCATGCGGACGCTGACCATCATCTCGACCCTGCTGATCCCGCCGACCTTGATCGTCGGCGCCTTCGGGATGAACGTGCCGGGCATTCCCTGGGACAAGTCGCCCATCGGCTTCACCATGGCGAGCGGCCTCTGTGTTCTGGTGGTCGTGGGCGCCCTGTGGTTGCTGCGGCGGATGCAGATGCTTCCCTAGAGCGGCGGAGTTGCCAGCCGGGGCGTCTGCGGCCCATATGCCGCGCGATGACCGCCAAGACCCTCCGCAACCCCAGCGCCCTGGCCGCCGCCGGCCTGGTCGCCCCGGAACGCGTGCCGGCGCTGGAGCGGGTCGCGGCGCAATATGCGGTCGCCATCACCCCGGCGATGGCCGACCTCATCGAGGCCGACGACGACCCGATCGCGCGGCAGTTCGTGCCGACCGAGGCCGAGCTGGAGCTGAGGCCGCAGGAGTCCGGCGATCCGATCGGCGACTTTGTCCATTCGCCGGTCGAAGGCGTCGTCCACCGCTATCCGGACCGCTGCCTGCTCAAGGTGAACCACGCCTGCGCGGTCTATTGCCGCTTCTGCTTCCGCCGCGAGATGGTGGGGCCCGAGGGCCTGCGGCCGCTGTCGCCGGCCGCGCTCGACGCCGCCATGGCCTATATCGCCGAGCGGCCCGACATCTGGGAGGTGATCGTCACCGGCGGCGACCCCTTGATCCTATCGCCGCGGCGGCTGGCCGACGTCATGAGCCGCCTGGCGAAGATCGACCATGTGAAGGTGGTCCGCTTCCATACGCGCGTGCCGGCGGTCGAGCCCGAACGGGTGACCGACGAGCTGGTCGCCGCGCTGAAGGCGCCGGGCAAGGCGGTCTATGTGGCCCTGCACGCCAATCACGCGCGCGAGCTCACGCCCGAGGCGCGCGCCGCCTGCGCCAGGATCGTCGACGCCGGCATTCCGATGCTGGGCCAGACGGTGCTGTTGGCCGGCGTCAACGACGATCCCGAGACCCTGGCGGCCCTGATGCGCGCCTTCGTCGAGACACGGATCAAGCCCTACTACCTGCACCATGCGGACCTCGCGCCCGGCACCTCGCACCTGCGCACCTCGATCGAGGCCGGCCAGATCCTGATGCGCGCGATGCGCGGCGCCGTCTCGGGCCTCTGTCAGCCGACCTACATCCTCGACATCCCCGGCGGGCACGGGAAGGTCCCGGTCGGGCCGGACTACCTGGCCGACGGCCCGAACGGCGGCAGCGTTGAGGACCCGGCCGGTCGCCGCCATGCCTATCCGCCGAAGCCGCTCTGATGGCCTGGACGCGGCGCTACGACGAGGCCGAGCCGCAGCGGGTCAACAGGTGGCTGGGCCAGAGCGGCGTCTGCTCGCGGCGCGAGGCCGAGGCGTTCATCGAAAAGGGCCTGGTCTCCATCGATGGCGAGACGGTCACCGACACCGGCCGCAAGATCCTGCCCGGCCAGACCCTGACGCTGGCCGATAGCGGCGGACCGGCCCCGCTGAGCGTGGTGCTGCACAAGCCCATGGGCATCGTCTCCGCCCAGCCGGAGCCCGGCCAGACCCCGGCCGTGCGCCTGCTGACCCGGGCCGCCCTGGTCGGCGAGAGCCCATCCATCCCCGACCGCGACACACGCCTCGCGCCCCTGGGCCGGCTCGACATGGACAGCCGCGGCCTGCTGCTGCTGTCCGACGATGGGGTCCTGGCCAAGGCGATCATCGGACCGGAGTCGGACCTGGAGAAGGAGTACCTGGTCCGCGTCACCGGCAGGATCACGCCGGAGAAGGTCGCGCGCCTCTGCCACGGCCTGACCATGGATGGCCGCCAGCTGAAGCCGGCGAAGGTCAGCGTGGTGCAGGGTCAGGAACTGCGCTTCATTCTGAAGGAAGGCCGCAACCGCCAGATCCGGCGGATGTGCGAGCTGGTCGGCCTGCACGTCATGGACCTCGTCCGCATCCGCATCGGGACCCTGCGGCTGGCCGACCTGCCCGAAGGCAAATGGCGCGTGCTGAGCGACCACGAGCGGGCAATGCTGATCAACCCCTAGCGGAACGCCACCTGCACGGCGTCTGCACGACATCCTGCCGAGGCGTGCACGTGACGGCCGGCGCCGGCTGGACGAGCCGCGCCTAGTCAAGGCGCCAGGCTTCAGGGGACCCGCGCGCGATGCCGTCAACCGCCAGCTTCTGGATCAAGCTCAGCCTGGCTGCGGCCCTCATCGCCCTGGCGGACACGCTGCTCTACATGCGCCCGCCCGGCGCGAACCTCGGGGTCTTCGGGTTTGCGGTGATTGCCGCGGCCCTGGCGGCCCTGCCGCCGCTGCTGCGGACGCCCCTCAGCCGTCTCGCCGTCGCCGCGGCCCTGGCCCTGGCCGCGCTGCAGGTCGAGCGGGCGACGATCCTGGGCTGGTTCCTGTTCTGCCTGGCCATCGGGGTCGCAGTGCTCGCGCCACGGGCGCGGCAGGGCGATGACGCCTGGCGTTGGTTCCAGCGCCTGGTCATGGCCGCGCTGAAGGCGGTGATCGGGCCGCTGCGGGACCTGGACCTCCTGCTGAAGGCGCGGGCCAGGCGCCGGACGCTGCGGGTGACGGCGCTGATCGCGGCCGCCATCCTGCCGATCGGCGGCGGCCTCGTCTTCCTGGCCCTGTTCACGGCCGCCAACCCGGTGATCTCCCAGGCCTTCGACCAGTTCCACCTCGCGCCCCTCGACTTCGCGCGGCTGATCTTCTGGGGCGCCGTCGGCGGGGCGGCCTGGGCGGTCCTGCGCCCGCGCGGCCTGCGCGCCACCCTGGCGGCGCCGAAATGGGTGGGCGGCGCGGGGCTACCGGGGGTGACCGCCGCCTCGGTCACCGCGTCGCTGTTGGTGTTCAACCTCGTCTTCGCCCTCCAGAACGGCCTCGACATCGCCTTCCTGTGGAGTGGCGCGCCGCTGCCCAAGGGGGTGACCCTCGCCGACTACGTCCATCGCGGCGCCTATCCGCTGATCGTCACGGCGTTGCTGGCGGGCCTCTTCGTGCTCGTCTTCCTGCGCCCCGGCTCGCCGACGGCCGCGCGACCCTGGCCCCGGATCCTGGTCACCGCCTGGGTCGGCCAGAATCTGTTGCTGGTGGCCTCGACGGCTCTTCGCACCGTCCGCTACGTCGAGGTCTATTCCCTGACCCGTCTGCGGATCGCCGCGCTCATCTGGATGGCGCTCGTCGCGGTTGGCCTGGCGCTGATTTGCTGGCGGCTGCTGAGAGGCAAGAGCGGGCGCTGGTTGATCAACGCCAATGTGCTGGCCGCGGGGGTCGTCCTGGCGGCCTGCAGCGTCCTTGACCTGGGCGCGATCGCGGCGAGCTGGAACGTCGCCCACGCGCGTGAGGTGGGCGGCGGCGGGGAGGGCCTCGATCTCTGCTACCTGAGCAAGCTGCATGGCGACGCCGTGGTCCCGCTGGCGGAACTCGAACGACGGCCCTTGATGCCGGATTTCCGAGACCGAGTGACTTCGGTCCGCCAGCGGCTGACAGCGGAACTGGCAGCCCGTCAATCCTCCTGGCGCAGCTGGCGCTGGCGTGATGCGCGGCGCCTCGAACGCGTCCGCGGCCTGGTCGGTCGCGACGATCCCGAAGGCGGCGATTGGCTCGGTGACGAGAACCCCTGCCGCCCCTCCGTCAGGCCCGCGCCCGACAGCGAACCGCCGCCCGCCCGGTTGACCGCGCCCTCGCAACCTCGAACATGAGCCCATGGCCCGCACCGTCCTGGTGGTCGACGACGACCCGCACATCCGCCAGCTCCTGGTGTTCGCCCTGGAAAAGGCCGGGCTGGCGACCCGCGAGGCGGGCGACGGGGAGGCGGCGCTGGCCGCCGTCGCGGCTGAGCGGCCCGACCTCGTGGTCCTGGACATCAACATGCCCAAGCTGGATGGGCTGGAGGTCTGCCGGCGCCTGCGGGCCCAGGGCGACCTGCCGATCCTCTTCCTCTCCTCCCGCGACGACGAGATCGATCGCGTGCTGGGGATCGAGCTGGGCGGCGACGACTACGTGGTCAAGCCGTTCAGCCCCCGCGAGGTGGTGGCCCGGGTCAGCGCGATCCTGCGCCGCGCGTCAGGCGCCGCGGCGGCGCCGGCCGAGCCCCCGGCTGGCGACGCCCTGGCCCACGGCCGGCTCGGGCTCGATCCGCAGAGCTGGACGGCCCGCTGGGAGGGGCGCGAAGCGCCGCTGACGGTCACCGAATTCACCATCCTGCGCACCCTGATGGCGGCGCCGGCCAGGGTGTTCAGCCGCGATGCGATCATCGACCGCCTGCACGGCCCCGGCTTCGCGATCACCGACCGCACCATCGACAGCCACGTGCGCAACCTGCGCGCCAAGTTCGCCGAGCTGGGCGGCCATGATGTGATCGAGACCAAGCCCGGGGTCGGCTATCGCCTGGGTCCCTGCCTCGGCGCGCCGGAGTGATCGATGCGCTGAAGGCCTTCGCCAAGCGCCATTGGCCGGCGCTCCGCCTGCGCACCATTCTGCTGAGCGTCCTGCTGTTCGCCGCGGCCATGCCGGGGATCAGCGCGCTCTTCCTGCGCGTCTACGAAAATACCCTGGTGCGCCAGACCGAGGCGGAGCTGGTGGCCCAGGGCGCGACCCTGGCGGCGATGGCGGACGCGAATGGTCCGCCGCCCGTGTCACCGCCCGCAGCCTCCCGCAGTGAGCCGACCACCATCGACCTGTCGACCTCGCCGGTGCTGCCAGAGCGCCCCATACCGCGCCCCGCCGCGCGCGCGGTGGATTCGCAGGCCCTGAGCATCGCCCAGGCCCTGGCGCCGGTGATCGCGCGGGCGACGCAGACGACTCTGGCCTCGGTCGTGGTGCTCGACCGGACCGGCGTGGTGGCCAGCGGCCGTGACATCGGCGGCGACCTCTCCGGCCTGCCGGAAGTCCGCGCGGCCCTGGCCGGTCAGCCCCGCACGGTCTTCCGCGTCAACGGCGACATCCACCCGGTCTACGCCTTCGAATGGCTGAGCCGGGCCTCGGGCCTGCGGCTCCACCACGCCCGGCCGATCATCTCCGGCGGGAAGGTGACAGCGGTCCTGCTGCTGTCGCGATCGCCGCGGGCGCTGTTCCGGGGGATCTACGAGGACCGTGGCAAGATCGCGCTCGGGGTTGTGGGCATCTTCGGCCTCCTGGTGGTGCTCTCGGGCCTGGTCTCGCGTGGCGTCACCCGGCCGATCGAGGCCCTGAGCGCTGCGTCCCGCGCCGTCGCCGCCGGCGGTGGCAAGGTTCCGGACACACCCCCCACGGCGGCCATTGAGATCCGCGCGCTCTACGAAGACTTCCGGGCGATGGCCGCCAGCATCGATCGGCGCAGCGGCTATCTGCGGGACTTCGCCGCCGCGGTCAGCCACGAGTTCAAGACCCCGCTGGCCGGGATCAATGGCGCGGCCGAACTGCTGCTCGACCATTTCGCGACCATGTCGGAGGCGGATCGGCGGCGGTTCCTGACCAATATCGCTGAGGACGGAGAGCGGCTGTCGCAGTTGGTGACCCGCCTGCTCGACCTGGCGCGGGCCGATATGGCCGCGCCGGAGGCCAACGTCGCTATCGACGCGGCGCCCGCGATCCGGCGCGCCGCCGATGCGCAGGGCGGGCCGGGCTTCGCGGTCGGCCTCGATCTGCCTGAGCGGCTGCCGAAGGTCGCCTGTCCCGAGGCCACGGTGGAGAGCGTCGTCACCGTGCTGCTGCAGAACAGCCGGCAGGCCGGCGCGGCCCAGGCCGCGGTCACCGTGAGGGCGGAGGGCGACCACGTGCTGCTCAGCGTGACAGACGATGGCCCCGGCGTTCCGCCGGCGGACCGTGAGCGGCTGTTCGAACCCTTTTTCACCAGCCGGCGGGAGTCCGGCGGCACGGGCCTTGGGCTCTCCATCGCCCGCTCCCTGCTGGCGGCCAGCCGGGCCACCATCGAGCTTGCGCCCTCGACCAGAGGAGCGCGGTTCGAGGTCTCGCTGCCTCGCGCTGAGGCCGGCTGAGCGCGTCTGCACTGAAACTCCTCGCGCCCGGCGGCGCCGCCTGCACGCGGGCGGGGCAGTCTGCGGGCATGGATGAGACCTCGATCCCCAAACCGCGCGGCTGCCGCGTCTCCCTGAGCGTCGCCGGAGAGGTCTGGTCCTGGCGGCTGACCACGGCCGATGGCGCGCAGGCTGGCGGCCTCGCCCCGAACCCCGCCACCGCCCACCGGTCAGCCGCCTTCGCCGGCTTCGCGGTCACCGCCCTGGCTCGGATCGGCCGGCGGCGGTTCTGAGTTCGCGGCGCCGGCGGCGGTTGTCATCGCCCCGGCGACCGTGTTCCTTCAGGCCTTGCGGGCCGCCCGGGCGCGGCCGGTGGGAGCGCCGCGCTATGAGTGATCGCAAGGTTTGGGCGTCTGTCGCCGCGGCCGCCGGTGTGCTGGCTTGGGCTCCGGCCGCCGGCGCGGCGAGCGACCCGGTCTTCGGCGATTGGCTGACCGTCGACGGCGCGGCCAAGGTGCGGGTTGGCCCGTGCGCCGCCAATCCGGTCCTGACCTGCGGGACTCTGCTCTGGCTGAAGGATGGCAAGGACGCGGCCGGCGCCCCGAAACATGACGCCAACAATCCCGACCCGGCGCTGAAGCCGCGTCCTCTGGTGGGCGTCCAGCTGATCAGCGACCTGAAGCGCGACGAGGCCGGCGTCTGGAAGGACGGCCGCATCTATGTGCCGGAGACCGGCCGCACCGCGCGGGCCAATGTCTCCGCCAATGCGGACGGGACACTGAAGGTCGAGGGCTGCGTGGCGGTGATCTGCCAGGCCAAGACCTGGACCAAGGCCAGGTAGATCAGCCTAGGCGAGGGTGACGAAGAGCTCGCTCTCGATGACCCACTGACCGGTCACCTTGCGCCAGGCGGCCATATAGGCTCCGGAGAGGCCAGCGCCGGTCCAGCGCCCGGTCTCCGCCGCGCGCTCGCCCGCCGCATCGATCTCGACGGTGTCCGGCGTGCGCATGTAGGGAACGAACCGCGGATCGGCGAACTGCTCGGCGAAGGCGGCCACGATGGCGTCCGCGCCGAGGATCAGGCCGCCATCGCCCGGAATGAGCTTGGCGTCGGCGGCGAAGAAGGGCCGCAGCCTTGTCGCGGCCTTTTCCGCGATCAGCTTGTTGGTCAGACGCCGGCGCGCCCGAATGGCGTCCTCTGGCGCAGTCCCCCCAACCTGAGGCATGAAATCTAGGCCGGGTCGGCCGCCAGGCGCTTGTCGAGGTAGGCGCCGACGCGTTGTTCGACTTCCGGCAGGTTCTCCATCCAGAAGTGGCTGCCGCCCTCGACCACGTCGTAGTCGATGACGATGCCCTTCTGGGTGCGCAGCTTGGAGACCACGCGCTCGACCTCAATGGGCGGGACGACGGTGTCATTACTGCCGTGCAGGATCAGGCCCGACGCCGGGCAGGGCGCCAGGAACGAGAAGTCGTAGGCGTTGGTCGGCGGCGACACCGAAATGAAACCGTCCGTCTCCGGCCGGCGCATCAGGAGCTGCATGCCGACCCAGGCGCCG
>Ga0105240_10015917_pt1 | contig 10203 bp, 10 predicted proteins | sample KBSC54metaG_FD_80426 | JGI IMG/M metagenome (GOLD analysis project Ga0105240, IMG submission 80426) | Corn rhizosphere microbial communities from Kellogg Biological Station, Michigan, USA - KBS C5-4 metaG | ecosystem: Host-associated > Plants > Roots > Rhizosphere > Soil | place: Michigan, USA... | reverse complement strand
TGAAGAACTCCGCGATGGGCACGGTGCGTTCACTGCCCGCTGAGGCCAGTACAAGCTGTGCATCCGACGCCAGCAGCACAATTGGCGAATCGCCGATGGGCGAAGCCGTGCAGATGTTGCCCCCCAGTGTGGCGCGATTACGTATTTGCCGCGAACCAAACCACCAGAGCAGGTTTTCCAGAGCCGCGAATTCCCCGGTTCGGAGTTCCGCCTTTAGGCGGTCTTCGTGGGGTTTTTGTGCGTCCGCCGAACCGCCTAAAGGCGGAACTCCGAACGGACATAGCCGCTCCGCAATCGTCGTCAGCGTCACTGCCGCTCCGATGTGCCAAGCCTCCGGCGTCTCGCGCAGTTCAGTAAGTTCGCGCACCCCTTCAAGCGATATGATTGCAGGGAAGCGCTTGAACCGCTTGCTGATCTCCAAACCGATATCCGTTCCGCCGGCAAAGAAACGCGCATCAGGAGTCTTCGCGAGCTGTCCAAATAATTCCTTTAATGAAGTCGGCCGATGAAACGTTTCACCCTCGCCCTCGTATTCCAGCGCGGCTAACGCGGAAGCTTCCGGCTTAAAACCATCATTCGCACATTGCGGAAAAGCTTCGAGCGCCGCCGCGCGAATAGCGCGATACCCAGTGCAACGGCAAAGGTTTCCCGCCAGTTGTTCATCAAGCTGCGCATCCGTCTGGAGATCGCAGCGATGCCCGCCCTCAAACATGGACATCACAAAGCCCGGCGTGCAATACCCGCACTGCGACCCATGATGTTTCACCATCGCAGCTTGAACCGGATGCAATTCGTCGCGCTTCAATCCTTCGACCGTGAGCACCTGTCGACCCGCGAGCGAGGGCAGGGGAACAAGACAGCTGTTGATGGCGCGCCAGCAAGGTTTCCCATCGGCATCCGGAACAGCGACCGCCACACTGCACGCACCGCAATCGCCTTCTGCGCAACCTTCCTTGGTGCCGGTGCGTCCGCTGCGCCGCAGATATTCCAGCAGCGTCAGGTTAGGCGTCGCACCTTCGACACGAACTTCCTCACCATTCAAGCGGAAGCTAAAGCTGCTAGTCTGGGTGGTTTGCATGGCTCTCTAAATCTACACCGTTGCGTAGTTCCCGTCCGCTGGATTTGCAACGACAGGCATCGAATAATCGTATGCGTGGATGCTATTCCCTCTCCTGGGGGAGAGGGCTAGATTCCCCCATCTAACTTTTCCGTTCCGTTTCGGTCTCAACATCATTTCCGTCGACCCATCAAAATCTTCAGGAACGAGCGCGTGCGGATCTCTTCCAATGTCAGGCCGGTCGCGACAGTCTCTTCCTCGGAAATTGCTCCACAACTTATGCCACGCAGGAAGAAGTTCAACAAGCCCTGTCCCGTCGCCGCATCATCAAACACATCGCCGTGCAACGACGCCAACGCCGCCTTGCTCACGAACGCCTTGAGCCGGCTCGACGCCGATTCCTGTCCGCTCAAGAAGAACTGATACAACGCCGCATAACGCGCAACAAACTGCGCCGGATGCAAATCCCAGCCCTGATAAATGCCGTTAACCAGCGAGTGCTGCGTGTCGCGATACGCCAGCCGCCACGCGTTGTGCACCACGGCCTTGTTCTCGGCGATTTGCCCCGCCTTCAATTTCTTGCCCGGTTCCGCACGATGCGGGGGGACCGGCATGATGTTGGTGGCGCCATCCGAAAGGAAGATACCCGTGCCCGCGAGTGACACCGCCATGACCTCGCGCGCAAAATCGCAGACCTCATGGCCCATCGCCTGATAGGCCGCGGTGATGTTCCGTCCGGCTGTGTAATCATACACCCCAAAATGCACACCATCGCAGCGCCCCTGCGCCGCCTCGATGAGCGAAGGCAACGTGAGCTGTCCCTGACGACTGATGATCGCCTGCGGTGTTTCCAGCATCAGTTCCAACCGGAGCGATTTGGCGGCGAGCTTGTTTTTCTTTTCCAGCAGTTCTACCAGCTTAACGGCAGCGGTGACCTGCTCCGGAATCTGCACCTTCGGGATGGTGATGATAAAATTCGGTGGCAGCTTCCCACCGGTCTCGGCCAACAACGTCGTGACAAAGATATCCAGCGTGCGAATGGAGCGTGCGCGTAGATCCTCGTTCATCGGCTTCACGCGAATGCCGATGAATGGCGGCAATGTTCCCGCTGCCAGTCCGCGTGCTACTTCGGTCGCGCCCTGCGCCGCATGCCCATCTTCTTCTGCGTCAAGGCGGTTGCCGTAGCCGTCTTCGTAATCGAGCCGGAAATCTTCCACGGCCTCGCGCTTGAGTTTGCCCGCGACACGCTCGCGGAGTTTCTTCGCAAAAGCTGTACTAGCTTCGATATCGAACGCTTGCGCAAACGTCGTCGCGTCCGGCGCAAATTCATCAAGTGTGCGCAACGCCACGCCCCCCAGCTTCGCCGCCGAGTCCGCCTTGAACAAATGGCCGCCGCCGTAAACCGTGTGCGCCGGCTGGCGGCGATTTGATTCGCCGGGATAATATTTGAGGAAAGCGCCGTTGGCCGCAGCTAGCGCTGAGTTGATGGGGGCGAGGTCGGCGGCAGTAAAACTGGTGCGAAGATTGGTTGAACTCATTTGGGGGAACGATTTACGTCTTTGTAATAAATATAGCGGGCCTGCGTCTTACCCATGGCCACGAACCATTGCTCGCAGTAGGGCGCGATCCAGATGGCATCGCCCGTTTGCACGGGATACCAGTCCGCACCAAGGCGATAAACGCCCGCGCCGGAGAGGAACAACATGCCATGCTCCATGATGTGCGATTCCACGAACGGCAATGTGGCACCGGGGTCATAGGTGAAAACGTTGATGGCCATGTCAAACGGCAGCGCATCCGGCAACAACGTCTGCAAACGGGCATTTGGATCGCCAAGGAAGTCTGTTGCTTTAATTTTAGCCGTATCGCCGAAGATAGCCTCCGGAGTAGCCTGGCCCGCGAGCGACTCGTAACGCTTCTGGAATATCAGGAGCTGCGACTTTTTCGCCGCACCGCTCAGTTCAAATTTTGTTCCCGGCGGCAGAAACGCGAATTGTTCCGCGCCAAGCTTGTGACCGTTCAGCGTGATTCCGCCGCTCACGACGAAGAAAAACATCTGGTCTTCACCCGTGTCGCCGACGGCCGCGCCATTCTTCGGCACGTCCACAATTACCTGCGTCAGCCCCGCGCCCATGGCAGAGGAAATCTGTACGGAGGCAACGCAGTTTGTCCACCCGGGCAGGACGCTGGTGACGCGGCTGTCAGGGCTGATGAGCGCGTAGTTGGGTTTGACGACCGTGCGGGTGCTTCCGAGTGGATGGCTCATGCGTTGGGTTTGATCAATTGTCCGATTTTCTCTCCGGTCAGCTTCCCATTATATACAACTGGCTGGCCGCGTAAAAAAGTATGTTTCACGACGCCGCGCACCTTGCGCCCCACGTAGGGGCTGTGCTGATGGCGATACTGCAAACCACCGGCAGTGATTGTTTCCTCTGCGTCGGCATCTGCCAATACAAAATCAGCATCCGCCCCGATGGCGACGGCGCCTTTGCGGGGTGCGATGCGGAACCGTTCCGCAACATTGCCGGCCGTCAGTCGCGCAATCAGTTCAGGCTCAAGGCCAAGGTCAAGCAACAGCGGGAGCAGGTGTTGAACACCTGAGATGCCCCCCCAGACTTTGAAGAAATTCGCATCCGACTTCATGCTCGCCGGGGCGGGGGAATGATCCGAGCCGATGGTCGTGATATTTCCCGCGCGGAGATGTTTGAGCAGCAGTTCTCTTTCGTCCGCCGCGCGCATTGGCGGCGCACACTTCGCGAGCGCACCGATGCGTTCCATGTCATCCTCCGTGAAAACCAAATAGTGCGGGCACGTTTCGCAGGTGACATTAAGACCACTCGCGCGCGCTGCTGCGATAAGCGCCACGCCACTCCCACAACTCACATGCACGATGTGCAACGGACAACCCGTCTGCCCCGCAAAATCCAGCGCCATGCGAATGGCCTCCAGTTCAGCGGCAACTGGCCGTGAATTCAAGTAAGCGCGCACGCTTGTGCGTCCGGCCTTCTGTTGCTCTTGGCTCAGGCGCGCCGTCATTTCATCCGACTCGGCGTGCACCGCGACCGGCAGGCCCAGCTTGGCCGCACGTTTCATCCCTTCCAGCAACACGTCAGGCGGCACGCTCGGAAAATCATCGATGCCGCTGTTCGACATGAACGCCTTAAATCCGATGACACCGCAGTCACGCAATTCATCCAGCTTGTCCAAGTTGATTGGCGTCAGTCCGCCCCACAGCCCAAAGTCCACGACGGATTGTGCTTCCGCCGCCGCCCGCTTGGCTTTGAAGCTCGCGCGATCGAGCGTTGGCGGGTGCGCGTTCAGCGGCATGTCAAAAAACGTCGTCGTGCCCCCCAGCGCAGCCGCTTGCGAGCCGGTGGCGAGTCCTTCCCACTCCGCGCGGCCCGGATCGTTGAAATGAACGTGTGAGTCAATGACACCCGGCAGCAGGCACAATCCGCTCGCGTCAATTTCCTTCCGTGCCGATCCGACGGTGAATGCGGCGAACTTTCCGTCGGTTATGCCGACATATTCGAATGGCGCCGCACCGCGAATGAGTAAATCGAAATCAGGCATGGCGTTCCTTCAAGGCGACCAGAAAATCACTCATCACCGCGACGGCCTTCGCGACATCCGCCGTTTTCACTGATTCGTCCGGATGATGACTGAGGCCGTCTTTGCAACGGATGAACAACATCGAAACCGGGCACATCACCGAGATGGCCGCGGCGTCGTGACCCGCGCCGCTGGGCAACGTGAGAACTTCGCGCTCATGTTTGCCAGCCGCTTTGCGCAGCAGATTAGTCAAAACCGGGTCGCAATTCACCGAGTTGGTTTCCTGCACGATCGTCCACGTCAGCTTCACGCTGCATCGTTTGGCGATGGCCTTCGCTTGCGCCTGCAACTTGCGCACGGCGGCCACGCGTCGGGCATCCGATTGATGCCGCACGTCAAGGCTCATTGTAACATGCGCGGGAATAACATTGCTGGCGCCGGGTTTGACTGTCATCTGGCCGACGGTAGCAATGACCCCGCACGCGCGCGCGGCCAAGGTAAGTTCAGCCGCCGCGCAAAGCGCATCCTGGCGCAGGTTCATCGGCGTGGTGCCCGCATGACCAGCTCGGCCTTCCCATTCCACGCGGATACGGCTCTGGCCTGCGATAGCCGTGACGACGCCAACGCCGCGGTTGCGCGCCTCTAGCACCGGGCCTTGTTCGATATGCGCTTCCGCATAACCAAAAAATTCCCCCGCCTTGCGCCGCGCTTTCTCGATTCCCTTTTCAGTAACCGTCGCCAGGTCTTTGCCGGTCAATGTGCCCACCAGCGCGCGGCTGCCAAGATACGTTGTCTGATAACGCACACCTTCCTCATCCGAAAAGCCAGCAATCTCAAGATGGAACGGCAAGGTAACGCCACTCGCACGCAGTTTCTCCACGCATGCAACCGCAAGCAACACCCCCAGCGGCCCGTCGTATTTGCCGGCATTGCGCACCGTGTCGAGATGCGAACCCAGCAGAAAAGTCTTCGCGCCGCGCCGCGAACTTTCCAGACGCCCAAGCAAATTAAACGCTGCGTCTTCACGAACCGACAAACCAGCATCGCGCATCCAGCGCCCAACAAGCTTGTTCGCGCGCTGCATCGCCGGCGAATGAAACGTCCGCGTGATACACCCGCGCTCGTCGGTGATGCCCGCGAGTTCATCGCAGCGACGCATGACTTGCTGTGCGAGAGAAATGCTCATGAAAATCTAGAACCTAATTTCAACTCCCCCGATACGTGCTATACGCCCACGGCGAACAGAGCAAGGGCACATGATAGCTGGCCGCTGCATCGGAGATGCTGAACCGCACCGGCACCCGGTCCAAAAACTCGCGCGAGCCAAAATAATCGCCCACGTGGAAAACGATCTCGTATTCGCCCGTGGCCATTTCACTTGCAGCCAGCAGGGGTGAATCGGTACGGCCATCGCTGTTCGTCTTGACCGTCTTCAACAGTTGGCCGTCGCGTGCAAGCGTGATGGTCATCCCGGCAGCGGGCTTGCCCTTAACGGTGTCGAGGACGTGGGTGCTAAGTTTGGGATTCATGTGATGAGGTCCGCCAGACGCAGGTCGGCGATCTGAAAAATCTGGTCGAGCGCGGTTTTGATTTCCGTTTCCTTCGAGTGTTTGAGCCGTTCGGGAAACGCACCCAAAATGGCTTCCTTCTTATTCTTCCGCGCGCAGATGATGAACGGAAAACCAAAGCGCGCCTTGTATTCGCTGTTGTAACGGTCGAACAACGCGACTTCATCCGGCGTAAGCTGCATCAGGCCGGCGGCAGCCTGCTCGCGATTCGATTCCGCCGTGAGTACCGCGCGTCCAACGAGGTCAGGGTGCGCGCGGATTAGGTCCAATTGCTTTTCCTCCCCGGCGCTGCGAACGATGGCGCACATCGCGCTGTGCAAGGCATCGCGGTCTGCGAAGGGACGTTGTTGCGCCGCCAAGTCAGCAATCCAAGGCGAGTGTTCGAAAACGGGGCCGACGATGCGGACAAACTCCTCCTGGCTTAGGCCATTGATTTCAGTGAGCGCACTGCTCATGCTGCTTTTGTAATTGCGGCTGCGAACGCGCTCAAGCTATTTGTGACGCGAGGCTGCACGTAACCCGGCCATCCCATCGACCATGAACCAACCCCTAGCCGAGGAAATCGCCCTGGCGCATCGCGAGCGCCGGGCCTGCATCGTGGCCACGGTAGCGGCGGCAAAGGGCTCCGCACCGCGCGCGGCGGGGGCTAAAATGATTATCTACCACGCCGGCATGACCAGTGGAACGGTTGGTGGCGGCAAGTTTGAATCGCTCGTCATAGCCGAAGCGCTGGCCAATTTCACGCGCGAGGAACCGTGGCTAAAGGCGTACCCGTTGCACGAGGGCAATGTGGATTCCTTCGGCGCCATTTGCGGCGGCGAAGTCACTGTTTTCTTCGAGCCGCTGCAAGTCGGTCCCGCGATGCACATCATCGGCGCGGGCCATTGCGCGCAGGCGCTGGCCAAGCTCGCGGCGGATTGCGGCTGGCATGTATCGATCGTCGATGACCGTCCCGAATGGCTGGCGCTGGCGATTCCGGCTCATCGTCGATTCCCAACTCTCCCGCCAGTTTACATTGCCGCGCAACGATGGACCGCCAACGACGTACTCATCATCGTAAGCAGGAATTACATGATTGATCGCGACGCGCTTGGCGCGGCGCTACGCCAGCCGGAAATCGGATACATCGGGATGATCGGCAGTCGCAAGAAGGTGCAACAGGTTTTTGACGAATTGAAAGTAGCCGGTTGCGATGAAAAAAAGTTCGCCCGCGTTCACGCTCCCATCGGGCTCGATCTCGGCTCTGACACGCCGCCGGAAATCGCCGTAAGCGTCATGGCGGAAATTCTCCAACACCTGCGCAAGGCGTCGGGCCGCCCGTTAAGCCAGCCCTGACCGAACTTACTTCGTCTGCGCGAACAGCATGAACACCCGCGGACCGCGCGGCGTGGTGATGGCGTAAAGTTCTTCCTGCGCACCTTGCGGCATGGCGAGGCCGTCACAGTTCTTGTCCTGCGCGGGTTTGCCGTCCAAGAGCAGCATGTAATGATGCGTCTTGTTGCCGGGGATGTTTTGGAGTGTGGCTGCCCAGCTATGCGTCTTCGGGTCCAGCACCAGCGGAATACGGCGCCACTCCGTCATCGTGCCCACGACCTCTACCGTCGTCGGCGGCTGCGGCAGATCGGCTGGCGCGATCCAGCGAAAAACTTTGCTGTAAACCGGCTTGGCTCCGCCGCCCGGCCCACGACCCTGACTTGACCCATAGGATGACATACTCTTAAAACTGGTCGCGCAGAATACAGTAGGAACGGTGCCGACTCAAATGGTCATTGGAAAAATTTTGTTCATCCGTAAATGCAGGTTTGCGTGAATTTAGGTCAGGTTTTTGACCAACACAAAGTCGTCCATCACAAAACCGTTCCCGATATTGACGCAGACCGAATCGGAGACGGCATAGCCGTTCCGCTGATAAGCGGCGACGGCCCCGGTGTTGCGCTTGTTCACATTCAACAACATGCGTTGCGCGCCAAGGGATTGCGCCTGGGTTTCGCAGTGGCGAAGCAGTTGGCTGCCAAGGCCGCGTCCGTGCTGCTGGGGAAGCAGGTAAAGCTTGTGCAGCTTCCACGCCTTCTTGTCCTCAGTCGGCCCGTAGCCGGCGAAACCTATTAAAGCATCGCCCAAAAGCATCCGTTCGAACCGCATCGAATGGTTCGCCAGCTCGTCGCGCAAGGTCTCGATTGCATACATGCGCCCTAGCATGTAGTCGATTTGCTCGCGTGAAATGATGCCCGGATAGTGCGCGTGCCAGATGACGACCGCGAGGTCGCGGATGGCCGGAAGATGCTCGACGGTGGCGGGCTTGATCTGCGCTTCGCTCACGAGCTGTTTACCCCAGCCTACGCACTACTGCGGCGACGCCCCAGGCAACCAAGACCATGACGCACAGAATCACCCAGCCGTACTTGTTGCCGTACGTGATGCTCGGAAAGTGATTACTCACCATGAGGAACATGACGGCCTGCACGATGAAGGTATTGTGTTTGGAACGCGTCTTGGCGCGCACGCCTTCGGTCAGGTCTGGTTCCTTGCCGGCCTTCAGCGCAGCGACCATGCGCCGCTGCGGCGGCAGGATGCGCATCCAGACGTTGGCCGTCATCAGTGTGCCCAGCATGGCACCGACTTGTATATATACCGCGCGAGCAGCGAAATATTTCGACAGCCCAAAAGCGAGGATGGCAATCAAGCCGAACGAAATGACGATGCCAACGAGTTCGTTCTTGGCCAACGGCGAGCGCCAAAGCGTGTCGTAGACTACCCAGCCAACCAACAGCAATCCGACGCTGATACCGATGGCGGCGCCACTGCTGATTTTGGCGTCCTCGAATTCGACCATCATGCCGCCGTGATAATAGAGCAGGCCGAAAAGCAAAATACCGCTGGCCCACGTAAGCGCGGACTCCCATTTAAACCAGTGCAACACCTGCGGCATGAGTTGCGGGCGCTTTTGTTTGTCGATGAGATAAAAGCCGCCGCTGTGGACCATCCAGACGCCCGCGTCTTTTTTGGCATCGCCTTTGTCGGCCTCCAGCTCGGTGAACTGGGCGTCGAGCCACGTGAAGAAGTAAGTCGTGCCTACCCAGGTGATGGCCGCGAAAATATGCGTCCAGCGCAGGGCAAGATGGATCCATTCCTTGATTTCGGGAGTCATAAGCGTGCGGGTTGGGTTGTACCGCTTTGGCAGAATGAGCAGAACACGCGGTCGGCTCAAGTGGAAAGATTGGGCGACGTGATGCGTAATGTGTGACGCGTGAATGGGAAAAAGCCGGAAGCACGGAGCAGGTGTTGAGGCAGATCAATCAGTGCGGTAGCTTCAAATGCTGGTGGGGCGAGCGTCCCCGCGAGCCTCGTTGACTAACTTCTTCCAACTTTCCCTTTGTCCGATTTTACAAATGCAAAACCTAGATGGTTAACGAGGCTCGCGGGGACGCTCGCCCCACCACCCGCCATTCATCCGGCTTGAATTTTCGCGCATTCACGTGTCCCCTGCGGGCGTGCTGCGGACACTTCGGCGGGCCGAATACTTCGAATTGATCGTCCTCTTTTTCATGCAAGGGGCGGCGCTGTCCATGTTCTTTGTGCCGCTGGGTGCCGTGCTCGACGCGAATGGGCTGCATCAGATCAAGCCCTACGCTTTCGCGACCGCTGCCATCGCGGCATTTATCTCCCCGTTGATTTTTGGTGCGATGGCCGACCGCCACGCGCCGCCGGCCACGGTATTGCGCTGGCTCGCAACCGCGACCGGCGCGGCGATGGCGCTCGCGAGTTTGTCCATCAAACTAGGTTGGAATGCCTGGGCCGTGCTGGCGCTCATCCAGCTTCACGCGCTGTGCTCGGCCCCGATCATCAGCATCTCTTCAACAATTGTTTTCGCGCGGCTCGCGAACGCAAAAAAGGAATACGGACCGGTTCGCGCGATGCTCACGGTCGGTTGGATGGTCGGCTGTCTCGTCGTGAGTTTGTTGAATGGTGACGCGACGCCCACCTCTGGTTTCGCCGCAGCGGTGATGTGGTGGCTGCTTGCTGTAT
>Ga0105240_10015916_pt1 | contig 10203 bp, 8 predicted proteins | sample KBSC54metaG_FD_80426 | JGI IMG/M metagenome (GOLD analysis project Ga0105240, IMG submission 80426) | Corn rhizosphere microbial communities from Kellogg Biological Station, Michigan, USA - KBS C5-4 metaG | ecosystem: Host-associated > Plants > Roots > Rhizosphere > Soil | place: Michigan, USA... | reverse complement strand
TCGTAATAGGTGCCGAAGTTGAGCCCGGCGCAGGCATATTGCTGCACATTGATCTCGTAGGTGAGACGGCCGACCTCGCGGCGCGCACGCTCGCCTTCCGGCCCCGCCTGCTCGATTTCGTCAGGCACCGATCCGCGACGGCGGATTTCGGCTTCCGCATGCGACATCGCAAACCGCGAGACCTGGCTGGTAATCGGCCAGCGCTCCGCCTGATAGGCGTCGAGAATGGCCGATGGCGCCCAGCCATTGAGATGAGCCGCCAGCAGCCATGAAAGATTCATGGCATCCGCAATGCCGGCATTCATGCCGTAGCCGGCATAGGGCACCCAGATATGGGCGGCGTCGCCGACGATGAAGGCGCAGCGATCGCGAAACTTGTCGGCGATCAGCCGGCGTCCATACCAGTCTTCCTTCGAGATGATCTCGTAATTGAAACCATCTTCCACGCCGAGGATGGTCCGCAGGCAGGCATCGCGATCGACCTCGTCGAAATCGCCCTCGCCCGGCCTCATGTAATTGTGCACCAGCCAGCGCTCGTGGCCGTCGATCGCATAAACCATGCCGGAACGGCGCGGATTGATCGAACCCGTGCCCCAGGCGGGCGCACTCTGCTGGCGATCGATCAGCCCGGGCGCGCGGATGTAGGTCGACTGCACGCGCTGGATCACGGCGTCGCCGGACAGTTCCGCACCCATCGCCTTCCTGACGATCGAGCGCGCGCCGTCGCAACCGATCAGGTAGCGGCAGTTCATCGTCGTGACGGCGCCGCTATCGAGGTCACGCAGGTTGGCGCGCGCGCCGTTGTCAGAGACCACGACATCCTCGACGGTGGTGCGGTTGACGATGCGGATGCGCGACTGCGCGGCCGCGTGTTCGAACAGGATCGGCTCCAGAAAGATCTGGTTGATGCGGTGCGGCGGCTCCGGCGTCGGCCAGTTGCAGTCGGGACCGTCGGTCGCCGTGAAACGGTCGCGCCGGCAGGGAATATGAATCCGTGTCAGCTCCTGACCGGTGAACGACGTGCGGTAGCTGATGTCGTGCGGATAATCCGCCGGCAATCCGGCATTGCGGACCTTGTCGGCGATGCCAAGCCGCCGGAATATCTCCATGGTGCGGGCGGCGACGTGATTGCATTTCGGCTCGGGCGGCGCGGCGGGCGCACGCGTCTCCACCACGGTCACAGCGATGCCGCGCCAGGCAAGATCGATCGCCAGCGTGAGCCCGACCGGTCCGGCGCCGACGATCAAAACATCAGGATCATTCATGTGGTGAACGGGCCGCGCGCTTGCTGATGAGTCATTTCAAGACTTCTTCTTGTTTCTTGTCTTGCTTGTTTCTTGTCGTGCTTGTTGTTCTTGGCGTCACTCGAGCTCGGCGCCGGAGTTCTTCACGATCACTGCCCAGCGCTCGATTTCGGTCTTGATGTAAGCGGCAAAACCGTCCGGTGTCGAGGGCGGTAGCGGCTCCAGCGACATCGCCGTCAACTTGGCTCGCGTCGCCGGATCGGCCATCAGTTTGGCGATTTGCGCCGCCAAAGCGTCGATGACCGGGCGCGGCGTGCCTGCCGGCGCCACCACGCCCTGCCAGGCGACCAGTTCAAAGCCAGGCAGTCCGGCTTCGGCAAGGGTTGGAATGTCGGGCGCTGCGGCCACACGCGTCGGCGTGGTGACACCGAGCACACGCACCTTGCCTTCGCGGATCTGCTGCAGCGCCGGCTGCAAATCCACCACCATGAAGGGGATATGTCCCGCGATCACGTCGAGCATGGCCGGCACGCTGCCGCGATACGGTACGTGCCTGATATCGATACCCGCCGCCGTCTTCAGCATCTCGGCGCCGAGATGTTGCGGACTGCCATTGCCGGCCGAGCCATAGGCCAGACCCGGTTTCGATTTGGCGTAGGCAATGAACTCGGCCAGCGTCTTCGCCGGGATCGCGGGATTGATGATCAGTGCAAAGGGAACGCCGGCAACCAGCCCGATCGGCGCGAAATCCTTCGCGGGATCGTAAGCCAGTTTCTTGTAGAGCGTCTTGTTGATGGCGAGCGTGGTCGAGGTCGCCATCAACAGCGTGTAACCGTCGGGTTCGGATTTGGCGACCTGATCGGCGCCGAGCGTCGTGCCGGCGCCCGGCTTGTTCTCGACGACGACGGTTGCATCGAGGCCGCTCTTGATCTGGTCGGCGATCAGCCGTCCGAGAAGGTCGGTGGTCCCGCCGGCCGGATAAGGCACGATCATCTTGATCGTGTGGGCGGGATAGGCCGACTGCGCCAGCGACGGCGAGTTCACGAGCCAGGCCAGCGCTCCACCGCACCCTGCAATCGCTTCGCGGCGTGTCAGCCCCATGCCGTTCTCCAATGGTCGTTTTTTTGATCTGTTGCGAACCACAATAGCGGTCATGGCGACATATCAAAGGAGACAAAAGTCCAATCACGGGCCTCTTGGATTTGCGGCAGTGCAACAGCTGCAACCGAAACTTAATCCTAACGCAACTCTCACGGGGTAATCTTGCTGAACGTCGTCGTGGAGCAGCCTTGCCCGGCCTGTTCAGCCCGAGCGACCCGCCATTTCATTTCAACTCCCGCGCATCGCGCGCATCCCGGCAATGACATTGGGGAAATCTGACATGCAGAGAGTGACCATCGTTGCCTTGGCCGCAATGCTCGTGGCCGGGCCGGCGTTTGCCCAGAGCGCCGGGCCTGCAGCAGGCTTACCGGCAGCCCCCCACCCGGCCGCACCGGCCATCGCGACACCCGCCGGGCATCCGGCGCCGGCCAAAGCTGCCGTAGCCGCATCGACGCCGGAATCACGCTCGGCCGCCGCGCTGGCGCTTTCACATGAGCCGACCTTCGACGAAGGCAGCGCGCAACGCATCCGCGAAGCCGCGCTGAGCTATTCGGATCTGGCGGTGCGCGGCGGATGGCCGGCCATTCCCGCCGACGCGAAATTCGCAACTGGCGTCCAGGGACCGAATGATGACCTGCTGCGCAAGCGCCTGATCGTCAGCGGCGATCTCGCCGCCGACAAGGCATCCGGCGCGCATGACGACGTTGTCGCCGAAGCCGTCAAGCGCTTTCAGGCCCGCCACGGCCTGGCGCTGACCGGGACGGTGACGCCACGCACACTGGCTGCGCTCAACGTTCCCGTCCAGAAGCGCATCAAGCAGCTCGAAGCTTCGCTGACGCGTCTCGAAAATATCAACTTTCCGTTTGGCCAGCGCTATGTGGTCGTGAACATCCCGGCGACCTTTGCCGAGGCCATCGAGGACGACAAGGTGGTGCGGCGCTATCGCGTCATCGTCGGCAAGACGGAAAAGCCGTCGCCGACGCTGACCGCCGAGATCACCAGCGTCAACCTCAACCCGACATGGACGGTGCCGTCGTCGATCGCCAGGAGCGAAATTTCCGCGCATATGCGCAAGGACCCGACCTATCTGTCCCGCATGCACATGGATGTGCTCGGCGCCAATGATGCGCCGATCGATCCGCATTCGGTCGACTGGTCAGGCTCCCACACACCGAACTTCACGGTGCGCCAGCAGTCCGGCACCTGGAACGCGCTCGGCGCCGTCAAGATCGACATGCCGAATTCCTATTCGGTCTATATGCACGACACCAACCAGCGCAACCTGTTCACCGACGACTACCGCTTCGATTCCCACGGCTGCTCGCGGGTGGACAATGTGCGCGATCTCGCGGCCTGGCTGCTGAAGGACCAGCCGCAATGGAGCCGGGCGGCGATCGATGCCGCGATTGCGACCGGCGAACGCCACGACGTCCGCGTCACCAAAAAAATTCCAGTTGCCTGGATCTACCTCACGGCCTGGATGACCAAGGACCAGACGGTGCAATTCCGCAACGACATCTATGCGCAGGACGAGCAGTTGCTGGAAGCGACTGCGGAGGAAGCGGCCTTTTTCAACAAGGCTAGCGCGCATCCACTGACCGCGCATATGACGCAGTGATTTCTGCTAAGGAATAATGATGGCCGGGCCCACAGTGGCCCGGCTGTGCAGTTCCTCATGCGCGCGCCTGATATCCTTCAGCGCGTAAGAGCGGTTGACCTCGGCGCGAACCTTGCCCGACATGACAGCGTCGAAGAACGCCGCGGCGGCAGCCTCGTAGTCGCTGCGTTTGGCGATCCAGGTGCGCAGCGTCGGCCGCGTCACGATGATGGACTTGCGATGCAGCAGTTGCAGGTCGAAGGCGCCGACATTGCCGGACGCCGTGCCGTAGCTGATCACCATGCCCATCGGTCTCACGCAATCCAGCGATTTCAGGAACGCCGATTTGCCGACACCGTCATAGATGACGTCGGCGCCGACGCCCCCGGTCAGTTCCATGGCGCGATCAGCGAAATCCTCGCGGCTGTAGACGATCACGTCGCTGCAGCCGTGCGCCTGCGCGATTTCGACCTTGCTGTCGGCCCCGACGGTGCCGATCACGCGCGCGCCGAGCGCTTTCGCCCATTGCCCCAGCAGCAGCCCCATGCCGCCCGCGGCCGCATGGACCAGCGCGATATCGCCGGGCTTTATCTTGTAGAGGCGTCGCACCAGATATTCGGCCGTAAGGCCGCGCAACAGCGCCGCCGCCGCCACCTGGTCGGAAATCCCCGGCGGCAGATGCAACAATTTGTCGGCGGGCACGACGCGGCGCTCGGCATAGGCGCCGGGATGAATATAGGCGACCCGATCACCCACCTTGAAGCCGGAAACGCCGGAGCCTGTGGCCTCGATCACGCCGGCGCCCTGCCCGCCCAGCACGATCGGCAGGTTACCCGCATCATGTGGCCCCGCCTCGCCTTCGCGCTGATAGGTATCGGCGAAGTTCAGCCCGATCGCGGTTTGCTTCAGCAGCACCTCGCCGGGACCGGGATCGCGCAGGTCGACCTCTTCATATTGCAGCACTTCGGGCCCGCCATGGCGGTGAATGCGAACGACGGCAGTCTTCATGATCTCAGGGCTTCCGGTTGGTGAGATTGGCGATCAGGTCGGCGAACACCCGGCCGCCGAACAGGATGTGCTCGCGCATCAGGTGCTGCGCCTGCGCGTCGTCGCCGCTCTTGATTGCTTCCATCACGCGCGCGTGCTCCTGGAACGACGCCTTGAGGCGCGCCGGCTGATAGAGGCTGGAGCGGTGGTAGAAGCGCATCCGCAACCGCGTCGCCCGGATCTGTTCGGCCAGGAATTCGTTGCGCGCGCCCTCGTAGATCGCCGCATGGAAGGCGGCGTTGTTCTTGATGTAAGCGGTGCTGTCCAGCCGCTTGACCGCGGCCTGCGACGCCAGGTGCAATTTGGCGAGCTGCGCCTTCTCGGTCGACGACATCCGCCGGGCCGCAAGCCCGGCCGCTTCCGCTTCCAGCGCGGTCAGCACCTCCACCATCCCGATGGCGAGTTGCGGCGACACGCTGCAGACCACCGCACCCTGTCGCGGCACCAGCCGCACGATTCCGGCCGCCGCCAGTTGCAGCAGGGCTTCGCGCGCCGGCGTGCGCGACACCTCGAACCGCTCCGCCAGCGTCTGCTCGTCGAGCTTGTCGCCCGGCGACAGCCGGCCGTGCTCGATATCGTCCTCGAGCTCCTTACGCAGGGCATCGCTGGTTCTGGCGCGCATCTTGGAGGTTCCCTTATGTATACATAGAAGAGCATTGCGCACACATTAAATCAATGCTGAAATGGCTTTCGAAGACGCCCGAGAGCGTCGAGACGAAGACGCCCGGGCGCGTCGGCTTGCAGGGAACGCCATGCTGAACCGAAGACACTTTTTGACCGGAACCGCCGTTGCGCTGATGGGGCTGCGGCCCGCCTCGGCGCAGGCCGATTACATCGCCGAGCTCCATGCCAAGGCCAAGGAAGAAGGCGAACTGACCTGGTACAGCGTGTACTGGCCGTCGGACCGTTCCGAGAAGCATGGTGCGATCTTCAGCAAGGCTTTCCCCGGCGTGAAGGTGAATGTGGTGCGATCGACGGCGCAAGTCGCTTATCAACGGCTGAGCCAGGACCTTCAGGCCAATGCGGCCAATTGCGACGTGTTCTCCACCACCGACATGGGGCAGTTCGTGGCGCTGAAGGACCGCGGCGTGCTGATGCCATACCGGATGAAATCGATCGACCAGATCGACAGCCGCTTCCAGGGCGTCGATCCCGACGACGCCTATCAGATCGTCAACGCCACCACGGTCGGCCTTGCCTACAACACCAACAAGGTGAAGCCGGAACAGGCGCCCAAGAGCTGGAAAGAGTTCATCGATCCCAAATGGAAGGGCCAGTCGGTGGTCGGCCATCCCGGATTTTCCGGCTTCGTCGGCACCTGGGTGGTGCAGATGAACAAACTCTATGGCTGGGACTATTTCGAGCAACTGGCGGCACTGAAGCCGCATGTCGGCCGCTCCATCATCGACACGGTAACCGTGCAGGTCTCGGGCGAGCGCAGCATCGGCGCCAGCCCGACCGCGCTGGTACTGCGCAATGCAGCCCAAGGCAATCCGATCGCAGCATCGTACCCTGAGGAAGGATCGGTGCTGATGATCTCAGGCTCGGCGATCCTGAAGAACAGCAAGCACCTCAATGCCGCAAAGCTGTTCATGGAATTTCTCTATTCCTCCGAGACCGCAGCCGAGGACATCGAGGAATTCGGCATCCCTTTGCGGCGCGACGCCGTGCTGCCCGCCGGCTTCAAGAAGCTCGACGAACTGAAGACCATTCGCCCGACAATTGATGAAATCATCAAGGGCATTCCCGAGCTCACCGAAAAGTGGCGCGACACTTTTGGCGTCTGAGCATTCTTCCTGAGTTCGACGGAGTAACCGCATGATCGTTCTTCATCACGGCTGGCGTTCGAGCGCGTCGCGCCGCGTCCGGCTGTGCCTCGAGGAAAAGGGACTCACCTATGAAGGCCACGTCGTCGACATGGCCAACCTGGAGCACCATTCGCCGGCATATCTGAAGATCAATCCGCTCGGCGTGATCCCGACCATGATCCATGACGGCCAGCCGCTGCACGAAAGCGGCACGATCTGCGAATATCTCGACGAGACTTTTCCCGACCCGCCGCTGCGGCCGGATACGCCCTACCAGCGCGCCGAGATGCGCAACTGGATCCGGCATATCGACGCCCTGATCGGCAATCTCATCATCTTCAACTGGCGCCACCACCTGCAGAAGACGGCCTCGCAATGGACCGATGCGGAATTGGCCGAGAAGCTGAAGAACATCCCGAGCAAGGAGCGTCAGGAAGCCTGGCTGCGGGTAGCGCGAAAACCTTACACCGAAGAGGAGCGCGACGCCGCGCGGGCCAAGCTGGTCACACAGTTGCTGGACAAGATGGAAGCGGCGCTGAAGCCGTCCGGCTGGGTGGTCGGCAAGGCCTATTCGATCGCCGATATCGCCGCGGTGCCATTCGTGAAGCGGCTGGACGAGGAGATCGCGCCCGACGAAGTCGAGGCCAAGAAACATCCCCGCGTCAGCGAATGGTGGACTAAAATACAGGCGCGACCGGCCTTCGCACGTGCGAAATTCGACCCCTTCATCACCACACTCTAATCGCAGATTGCATCCTCAGCACCCGAAAGCAGCACCCATGCTTGACGTTCCCAAGAACAACGAAAAGAACAGTGAACAATCCTACGCCGACGGCAAGATCCTGCAGAGCGTCACCGACGGCGTCGGTGTCATCACCTTCAACAATCCGGCGAAGCGCAACGCGATGTCGCTGGACATGTGGGAAGGGCTCGGCAGCGCGCTGATCGGGCTGCGCGACAACGACGATGTCCGCGTCGTGATCATGGTCGGGTCCGGCGACAAGGCGTTCGTCTCCGGCGCCGATATCAGCCAGTTCGAAAAAGTCCGCCACAACGCAGCAGCGTCGGAAGAATACTCGAAGAAGAGCGAGGCCCAGCGCGCGTTGCTGGCGAATTATCCGAAACCGATCATCGCCTGTATCAGGGGTTTCTGCCTCGGCGGCGGCATGCAGGTGGCGATGGCGGCCGATATCCGCATCGCCAGCGACAACAGCCAGTTCGGCATTCCCGCAGCCAAGCTCGGCATCGCCTATGGCTATGACGGCTTGCGCCATCTGGTCTCGCTGGTCGGGCCGTCCTGGGCGCGGCTGATCATGTACACCGGCATGAAGATCGATTCTGCGGAAGCGTTGCGGATCGGGCTCGTCGATCGCGTTTCACCCGATGCAGAACTGTGGGATGCGACCATGGAGATCGCGCGCACGATTTCGGGAAACGCGCCGCTCGCGATCAAGGCGGCCAAGATCACCATCGCGCAGGTGATCAAGGATCCCGACAAGCGCGACATGAAGGCGATCAAACAGGTCGGCACCGACTGCATGGACTCCCAGGATTTTCGTGAAGGCCGCCGGGCCTTCATGGAAAAGCGCAAGCCGAAGTTCACCGGCAAATAGAGCTGTATTGTAAATGGCTGTACTGGGGATAGAGGGTGACCGGAGCACGGCCGCAACGAAAGTGGCGGCGGCGCTTCGTGGCGCCTTCAACCCGACGACGCTGGTGGCGCTGCTGCTGGCGGGCGTGCTGGTTTTCCTGGTCGCCAATCCGCTGTTCCAGCTGGTCAAGGACAGTTTCACCAACGCCCGCGACCACAGCTTCACCTTCGCCAATTACGTCACCGCTTTCGGCCGGCCGCGCTACGTTCAGGCGCTGATCAACTCGGTGGAGCTCGGTGCGGTCGCGGCGCTGTTCGCCAGCATCATCGCGGTGCCGCTGGCGTGGGGCGTGTCGCGCACCGATATGCCCGGACGCGGCTTCGTGCATGTGATGGTGCTGGCGTCGTTTCTGATCCCGCCGTTTGTCGGCGCGATCGGATGGATATTGCTGGGCGGCCCCAATGCCGGCTGGATCAACAAGGCGTGGATGGCAGTGACCGGCGCGCCGGCCGGCCCGTTCAACATCTTCACCTTCTGGGGACTGGCGCTGGTCACCGCGCTGTATTCATTTCCGCTGATTTACGTCTTCACCAAATCCGCGCTCGACCTGATCTCGACTGAAATGGAGGAAGCCGCCGCGATCCTTGGCGCCGGCCCGGCACAGACGACCTTTCGCGTCACCTTGCCGCTGGCGCTGCCGGCGATCCTCGGCTCGGTGTTCCTGGTGTTCCTCGAAGTGCTCGGCCTCTACGGCACGCCGGCGCTGATCGCGATCCCCGCCGGCTTCAATGTCGTGACCACGCAGCTCGCGGCGTTCTTCGAAAACCCGGTCCGGGTCGAAGTCGCCGCGGCGTTCTCGATGCCGATGGTCGGCATCACCATTGTGTTGTTGTGGGTGCAGCGCCGCCTGCTGTCGCGCAAAAGCTATGTCACCGTCGGCGGCAAGGGTGGCCACCGGGAGCCGATGGCGCTCGGCGTCTTCCGTTGGGTGCTGTTCGCCTATGCGATGGCGATCGCCGGCCTGTCGGTATTCATGCCGCTGTTCATCATCCTGCAGACCGCGTTCAGCAAAGCCTGGGCGCTGCCGATGTCGGCGACCAATTTCACCTTTCATAATTTCCGTGAGGTGCTGTTCGACCAGCTGACGGTGCGGCAGGCGCTGTTCAATACGTTTCAATACGCCATCGTCACCGCGACCATCTGCACGTTCCTGGGGTTTGCCGTCGCCTATATCTCGCAGCGCAAGCTGCTGCCCGGCGCCCATCTGCTGGCAAGCATCACGCTGGCGCCATTCGCCGTGCCCGGCATCGTGCTGGCGATCTGCTTCTATGCCGCGTACGCGCCGCCGCCGTTCGCGCTCTACGGCCTCGGCGCGCTTGTCGTGATCGCTTTCGTCACGCGCTTTCTGCCGATCGCCTTCACCAACTCCAATTCCGCGATCCAGGGCCTGCATCCCGAGCTCGAGGAGGCGGTGCGGATCGCCGGCGGCAACCAGGCCCGCGCGCTCTGGCTGGTGGTGCTGCCGATCCTGAAGAAATCGCTGTTCGGAAGCTGGCTCCTGATTTTCATCATCGGGACCCGGGAACTGTCGACCGCGATGTTCCTGTCGGGGCCGCAAACCCGCGTCGTCTCGGTGCTGACGCTGGAGCTGAGCGAACAAGGCTCGTACGAAATGCTTTCCGCGATCTCCGTGCTGCTGCTCGTCGTTACCGGCGTGGTGACGCTCGTCGGCGCAGCCGTCCTCGGTCGCGACTTCATGCTGAGGCGAAACTGATGGACAAGTTGCAGCTCAAGGGTCTCACCAAGAAATTCGG
>Ga0105240_10015915_pt1 | contig 10203 bp, 7 predicted proteins | sample KBSC54metaG_FD_80426 | JGI IMG/M metagenome (GOLD analysis project Ga0105240, IMG submission 80426) | Corn rhizosphere microbial communities from Kellogg Biological Station, Michigan, USA - KBS C5-4 metaG | ecosystem: Host-associated > Plants > Roots > Rhizosphere > Soil | place: Michigan, USA... | reverse complement strand
GCCTCCGCTCCGGCTTCGCCGTACCTACGATTCTTGGAGGAACAATGAAGAACACTCACAGGTTTACTTTCGCCGTCGCCGCGCTGGCCATCGCATCGGGCGCCAGCACAACCGCGCTCGGCGCGGAAATTCGCGTGATGTGCTACCAGGACGGCAACGAGTGCGACGTCACCAAGGATCTCGCCAAGCGATTCGAGGGCGAGAACAAGGACGTGACCGTCATCGTCGATACCGTTCCGTACAAGGCGATCACCGAGCAGCTTCCGGTGCAGCTGGGCGCCGGCGAAGGTCCGGACATCGCGCGCGTCACCGACCTGGGCGGCCTCAACCGGTTCTATCTCGACATCACGCCCTACATCAAGGATGCGAAGCACTGGGAGACGAATTTCGGCAAGTCGCTCGCATGGTTGCGCAACGGCGCGGCCGACAAGGGCATCTACGGACTGCAGTCGCAACTGACGATCACCGGTCCCTTCGTCAACAAGACGCTGTTCGACCAGGCCAAGGTGCCGATGCCGGGACCGAAGGCGACGTGGGACGAATGGGTCACCGCGACGAAGGCGGTGGCCAAGGCGACGCAGACGCCGTTCGCAATGGCGTGGGATCGCAGCGGGCATCGCTTTGCCGGACCGGCGATCAGCTACGGCGCGAAGCTCTTCGATTCGAAGGGCGACCTCATCATCGACGACGGCTACAAGCTGATCTCGAAGAAGTTCGTCGAGTGGAACAAGGATGGGACGATGCCGAAGGAAGTCTGGGGCGGCACCGGCGGCTCGTCGTATCGCGATGCATTCGAGGAGTTCAAGAACGGCCGCATCGTGCTGTACCTGTCCGGCTCGTGGCAGATCCGCCGGATGGAAAGCCAGATCGGCAAGAACTTCGAATGGATCGCCGTGCCGAATCCCTGCGGTCCCGCCGCCTGCACCGGCATTCCCGGCGGCGCGGCGCTCGTTGCGCTGAAGCGGACGAAGTCGCCGAAGGAAGTCGCGCGTTTTCTCGACTACCTGTCGCAGGATGCGGTCTACAGCGAAATGATGTCGAAGACCGAAAATATTCCCGCGAGCGTCGCCGTCGCGGCCAAGGGCGTCACCTATAACGTGGCGCCTGCTGCGAAGACCGCGCTGACGACCTTCGTCGGCGAAGTGAGCAAGCTGACGCCCACCGCCTACCAGATCCAGGGCTACAAGCTGAACCGCGCGATATTCCTCAACACCGTGACGCGGCTGTCGCAGGCGATCGTCGGCGAGATGAGCACCGACGATGCGCTGGCGCGGCTGAGCAAGGATATCGACGAGGCGGTGAAGGCGGCGGGCAAGTAGGATTGTCGTTCCCGCGCACGCGGGAACCCGGTGTCGCCTGTCGAGAGTCACTGGGTTCCCGCATGCGCGGGAACGACGGCGGAGGCACCTGCGGAGGTCGTGTGGCGGAAACGGCAGAGCGTGGAGCGGTCGCAGGAATCGGGAACAGGTTCGGCCTCGCCTTGACGTGGCTGCCCGGGCTGCTCGAGCCGCTGATGCGCGTATTGCAGCGCATCGTCGGGGTCGCGCGGATGCCCTGGGTTTTCCTCACGCCGAACATGCTGATCTTCGGCGCCTTCACGTTCCTGCCGATCGTCATCAACTTCTATTACGCCTTCACCGGCGGGGTGAAGCTGTTTCCGTCCGAGCGCCCGTTCACGGGGATGGAGAACCTCGAGATCCTGTTCGAGTGCGGCAACTATCTGGATCCGTCGACGTGCCGCAAGGACATCTTCTGGCGGGCGCTGTTCAACACGGGAAAGTTCGCCGTGCTGCAGGTCGGGTTGATGGTTGCATTGAGCGTGATCACGGCGCTGGTCCTGAATCGGAAGATCATCGGCCGCGGCTTCTGGCGCGGCGTGTTCTTCTATCCGGTCCTGCTCTCGCCGGTCGTCGTCGCGCTGATCTGGAAATGGATCCTGCAGAGCCAGGGGCTGCTCAACGGAATCCTGATCGGCATCGGCGGGCACCCGACCGAATGGCTGACCAGCGCATCATGGATGTTCTTCTGGGTGATCCTGGTCAGCATCTGGGCACACATGGGCTTCTACACGCTGATCGTGCTGGCGGGGCTGCAGGCGATTCCGAAAGACCTCTACGACGCCGCGCAGATGGATTCGGCGCCACCCGGCCGCGTGTTCTGGAAGATCACGCTGCCGCTGCTGATGCCCAACCTGCTGGTCGTCATCGTGCTGGCGATGATTCGCGCGGTGCAGATCTTCGACGAAGTGTTCGTGCTGACCGGAGGCGGGCCGGGATCGGCGACCACGTTCATCGTCCAGTTCATCTACGAGACCGGCTTCGCCTCGGCGATTCACTTGTACGGGCTCGCCGCTGCAGCGTCGCTGGTCCTTGCCGGCGCCCTGCTGATCCTGACATTGCTGCAGTTGAAGGCGACGCAGGGCGGAGCCGCGAAGTGAGGAAACCGGCGATGAAATCGCGCACGCAATTGAACACGAAACCGGTAGTTCGAATGGGGACATGCCATGCCTGACGTTGCAGCGTTCCTGATGCGCACGCACGGGCGGACCCGGTTCGACTGGACCGACTGGGTCAGCTACGCATACCTGTTCACCGGCCTCTTCCTGATGTTCGGTCCTGTGCTGTGGATCGTGATGAGCTCGTTCAAGACGCAGGCGGCGCTTTCCGAATTTCCGCCCTCGTTCCTGCCCGAGGGGCAAAAGACAGTCCAGATCAAGGGCCAGGAAGGGCGCTCGCCGCTCTTCGTGGTCAAGATGCCCGACGGCACCACTCGCGAGCTGGCCGAAATCCGCCGGATGGGCCTGATGGCGACGATGGTCGATCCGGCGAAGCCGGACGAGGAAATCCAGGTCAACATCAACGACCGGACGAAGACGCGCGAGATCCGGATCGCGACCGAGAATTACACGCAGCTCTTCGGTCGCTTCGCGTTCGGCCGCTACCTGTGGAACAGCGTGTTCATCACCGTCGTGGCGACGCTGATCACGCTGCTGTTCAATTCGATGGCGGCATTCGCGCTGTCGAAGTACAAGTTCGCCGGCCAGAAGGCGGTGTTCCTGCTGATCATCGCGACGCTGATGATCCCGCCGACGATCGTGCTGGTGCCCAACTTCCTCGTCATCTCCAATCTCGGGCTGCTCAACAGCCTGTGGGGCGTCATCTGGCCCGCGGTCGCGACGCCGACCGGCGTGTTCCTCCTGCGCCAGTACATGCTGACGATCCCCGACGAGCTGCTCGACGCGGCGCGGATGGATCATGCGAGCGAATGGCAGATCTACTGGCGGATCGTGCTGCCGCTTACTGCGCCGGCCCTCGCGGTGCTCGCGATCTTCTCGGTGATGTGGCGGTGGAACGACTTCCTCTGGCCGTTGATCGTGCTGTCGCGCTCGGAGCTCTTCACGCTGCAACTGGCGCTCAATTCGTTCCAGGGCGAGCTGCAGACCGAGTGGAACTACCTGCTGGCGATGACGGTGATCACGATCATTCCCGTCACGCTGGTGTTCGCGTTTTTGCAGAAACACATCACCACGGGCATTGCCGCCAGTGGCGTCAAGTAGGCGGATACCATGTCCACACTACAGCTGAAAAAGATCGACAAGCGCTTCGGCGAAACGCAGGTGCTGCGTGACATCAACGTCGACGTCGCGGAAGGCGAATTCGTGGCGCTGGTGGGTCCGTCCGGCTGCGGCAAGTCGACGCTCCTGCGGATCATCTCCGGGCTCGAGCCGTCGACCGGCGGCGACATCGTCCTCGACGGCAAGCGCGTCAACGACGTGTCGGCGGCCGACCGCGGCCTCGCGATGGTGTTCCAGTCGTATGCGCTCTATCCGCACATGACCGTGTACCAGAACATGGCGTTCGGTCTCGAGAACGTCGGCACGCCGAAACCGGAGATCGAAAGCAAGATCGGCGCGGCGGCGAAGATGCTGCAATTGGACAAGCTGCTCCAGCGGCGGCCGACGCAGCTATCCGGCGGGCAGCGGCAGCGCGTCGCGATCGGGCGCGCGATCGTCCGCAATCCGAAGCTCTTCCTGTTCGATGAGCCATTGTCGAATCTCGATGCCGAGCTGCGCGTGCAGATGCGCGCCGAGATCATCGCGCTGCACCAGCGGCTCGAGACCGGGATGATCTACGTGACGCACGACCAGGTCGAGGCGATGACGATGGCCGACAAGATCGTCGTGCTGCGCGCCGGCAAGGTCGAGCAGACCGGATCGCCGCTCGAACTGTACAACCGGCCGCAGAACCAGTTCGTCGCCGGGTTCATCGGCTCCCCACGAATGAATTTCATCGACGCGACCGTTGCCGGGCAGAGCGGTAATGCGCTCGACCTGGCTTTGTCGGGATTCGAGAACCAGCCGCCATTGCGCCTCTCCGTCGATTCCGCCGCGTCGATTGCGCAGGGCGCGAAAGTCACGGTCGGGGTGCGACCGGAGCATGCCTATGTCGTCGAGGGATCTTCGAGCGACTACACGATCCCGTTGAAGGTCGCGCAGGTCGAGCAGCTGGGCGGCCACGGCTTCGTGCATTGCAACCTTCCCGGCAGCGAGAATGCGATGGTCGTGCAGTTCGACGGCCAGAACGTCATCCATGCGGGCTCCGAAGTCAACGTCGCGATCCCTGCCGCGGCGTGCCATGTGTTCAGCACCGCGGAAGGCGCGCCGGTCCTGGTTTCGGCGTCTGCCAGGTAACAAGATCTACCGGTCTCGCCATGGCGCGCAGTTCTTCGAGGGCAGCGAACCAATCGCCGTGACGATTGGCTAACACTCGGGCCCGAAGACTTGCAGGCATCGCAATGATCCGTCGCACCTGTTTCGTTGTTGCATCGCTCATTCTCGCTACCGCTGCAATCGCCGCCGATCCCTTCAACGGCGTGGCGTCGCCGATTGTGGAACCCGACTGCATCTCGGATCCGGAAAGTGCGTTCGTCGCCGAGCTTTCGCCGCCGGAAGATCGCTTCTCGCTGGTGGTCCGTCACATGGGCGCCGATGCGCTCGACGTGGCGACCGGCTACGACTTCGGCGCGCTGGAAGGCATTCCGCTGACCAACTTCCATCCGCCGCAACCGCGGACGACCTGGCAGCGCGCCAGGTCGACGCGCGATCCGAACTACACGTCGGCATTCCAGCTCGACTGCTTCGATGCCGGATTCTTCATCAACACCTGGCAATTCGAGCCGCAGGTGCTGATCGACGAGGGGCCGCACGCAGTCTACGGGTTCGCGTTCTCCGATCCGCCGCCGGCGTTCGACGCGAACCCGGCCACCGACCTGGCGATCCAGGCGCAGCTCGAAGTGCCATGGGTGTACCGCCCGCAAGGCAATGCCGACGCGCAGACGTATTTCCAGATCCGTTTCTTCGATGTGTCGACCGAGCGCTTCCTGCAGATGACGTTCCTGCTGTTCGATACGCAGGGTGTCGACTTCGCGCCGTATGCGGACTATGCCCGCAACGATTCGTTGTTCGTCGCGTCGCCGGCAATCACGAACGCAGTCGTCACCCGCTCGCCCTATTCGGCTGCGCCGAGTGCCGCGGCGTGGACCGGATTGCGCTTCTTTCGCAGCCAGGTCACGCAGCAGAATTTTCGCGCCGCGATCGATCTTGTCAACCAGTTCTGCCGCACGCGGGCCGACGTGCCGGATTGCACGGTGCTGCCCGGGCACGCGACGCCGCTCAGCACCGATCCGGTCGACTACCGGATCTTCGAATTCGGCGCGATCACCGAAGTGTTCAACGCGGATACGGACGCGAATGGAATGTCGATCGGCCTGCACGTGCGCGCGCTGGGGTTGTACAACTTCCACTGAACCAGTGTCCACGCGCCGGGCGCGAACCCTGCGATAATTCAGGGTCGACGCAGCAGTGGAGCGCGCGCTCGCGACGAGCCGTCGCTCCGCCAGCTTCGCATCACCCTGTGTTCCATTCCTCTGGACCGCCGCCATGTTTGCATTGATCAACGCAAAGCTTCGAGACAGCGCCCGCAATGACCTCGAAATGGACCTCGACCACGGCTGGCAGTGCCGGCTTTCTCCGGTCGAGGACTGGTGCATCCGCGTAACCTTCGTCCCGCCAGGAGGCTTGCGCGAGCCGCGCACCTGGTCGATCGCGCCGAACGATTCCGAGGCCCCGTGGGAAGGGCGTGCTCGCGACGACAGGTCGGGATTCTCGAATCCGCCGGCGAAAGTTGCGGCGAGCCAGGCCGGCGGCGCAACGCTGGCTACGGCGAAAATGTCCGTCAGCGTGCGGCTCGATCCGTTTCAGCTGTCGTGGTCCGACCCGGACGGCGTCAAGTACGCCTTCGACCGCTCGACCCAGGCCTATCAGGCGAGCGATCGCGCGACGACGTTGCGGCACTGGATGGCGCGCGAAGAATCGCGCCAGTACTTCGGACTCGGCGACAAGACCGGCCCGCTCGACCAGCACGGGCGGCGCCTGCGCACACTGCAGATGGATGCGCTCGGCTACAACGGGAAGGACAGCGATCCGCTGTACAAGCACTGGCCGTTCTTCATCGGACGCGATCCGCATTCGGGCATCGCATACGGCGTCTACTACGACACGCAGTCGACGTGCACCTTCGATTTCGGCGCCGAGTTCGACAACTACCACGGCTTCTACAGCACCGCCGAAATCGAGAACGGCGACCTCGACTATTACATGTTCATCGGCCCGTCGATCCGCGAAGTCGTCGCGCGCTTCACGCAGCTGACCGGCCGGATGGCGTTCGGTCCGCGCTGGTCGCTCGGATTCGCGAACACGGCAATGGGATTGGCCGATGCGGCCGACGCGCAGTCGCAGCTGTCGACGTTCATCGATCGCGCCCAGAGCGAGAACATCCCGGTCAGCGCCTTCCACTACGGCTCCGGCTACAGCAGCATCGGCCCGCGCCGCTATGTGTTCACCTGGAACCGCGGCAAGTTTCCGGATCCGAAAGCGCTCAACGCGAAGTTCAACGCCGCCGGCATCCGGCTGGTCGCGAACATCAAGCCGTGCCTGCTCGACGATCATCCGGCGTACGCGGAAGTCGGCGCGGCGAAGGGATTCGTCAACGACGCGAAGACCGGCACGCCCTGCATCGGTCAGTTCTGGGACGGGTACGGCGCGCACATCGACTTCACCAATCCGGCGGGGATCCGCTGGTGGCAGCAGGGATTGAAGAACCAGGTGCTCGACTACGGCATCGATTGCGGCTGGAACGACAACAACGAGTACGAGATATGGGACGACTGGGGCGAGGCGCACGGCTTCGGCCACCCGATCCCGATCGATCGCTCGCGCTCGCTGCAGGCGCTCTTGATGACGCGCGCGAGCTTCGAGGAGCAGGCGCGGCACAAGGCCGGCGAGCGCGTGTTCAGCGTCACGCGCGCCGGCTGTCCGGGCATCCAGCGCTACGCGCAGAGCTGGACCGGCGACAACACGACGAGCTGGCACACGATGAAGTGGAACATCCGGATGGGGCTGACGATGAGCCTGTCCGGACTGTTCAACACCGGGCACGACATCGGCGGCTTCGCGGGACCGAACCCCGATCCCGAGATGCTGGTGCGCTGGATGCAGTCCGGCGCGCTCAACCCGCGCTGCATCATGAATTCATGGAAGGCTGACGGCCGCACCACCACGCCGTGGCTGCATCCGGAGGTCACGCCGATCGTCCGCGAGACGATCCGCTTTCGCTACCGGCTGATGCCATACCTCTACACGCAGTACTGGCGCGCGCACAAATTCGACGAGCCGATGCTGCGGCCGACATTCTACGAATTCGAGGACGATCCGCAGGCATTCGCCGACTGCGACGAGTTCATGGTCGGCAACGCGCTGCTGGTCGCGCCGGTGGTCGAGCCGGGCGCGACCAGGCGCCGCCTGTATCTGCCGACGCGATCCGACGGCACGACCGAGTGGATCGACTTCCATACCGGCGACTATCATGCCGGCGGCGAGCACGTCACGGTCGACGCTCCGCTCGACCGGCTGCCTCTCTTCGTCCGCGCCGGCGCGGTGCTGGCGCTGACCGACGAGCCGGATTGCGCGCGCCTGCACGACGAGACCAGCCGCCGCTTGTGCGTGTATCCGCTGCGCAATTCTTCCGACGCAGGCTTCGCCTCCGAGCTGTACGAGGACGATGGCCTCAGCCTGGGCTATCGCGACGGCAATTCGAGCCTGTTGTCTTTCGCAATCGGATACGCAGATCGCGGGCTGAAGCTGTCAGTGACCCGCAGCGGAAAGTTCGCACTGCCGTACGACCATCTGAGCGTCGTGCTGCCGCCCGCGGAGAAACGCCCGCTGGTCGTCGAGGGCGGCGATGGATTGAAGTGGGTGCTTCCCGGCTGAGCGCCGGCGCGCTTAAGTGGCCGCGATCTACGAACGTTGTCAGCAGCAGCCAGTCGAAACTAGCCCGCCATCTCGTGCCGCAGCTTGCACGTGATCAGCACCTCGTCGGGATCGCGCTTCCACCAGTTGTTCGCCGAGAAGATCTCGACTTCGTGCATGCCGCCGTAGCCGCAGTTTTCCATCCATGAGCGGATCAGCGGAATGTCGATGATGCCATCGCCCATCATCCCGCGGTCGAGCAGCAGGTCGGTGGTCGGCACCAGCCAGTCGCAGATGTGAAACGCGAGCAGCCGTGACGGCGAAGCGCTCGCCGCACGCTCGATCTGCTGCCGCAGTTCCGGGTCCCACCACGTGTGATAGACGTCGACCGCGACGCCGAGCCCGTAACCCTTGTCCTTGCCGGCGAGCTCGTCGCACAGGTCGTTCGCCTGGCGCAGCGTGTTGATGCACGAGCGGTCGGCCGCGTACATCGGGTGCAGCGGCTCGATCGCGAGCGGCATGCCGCCGGAGCGCGCGTAATCGAGGATCTCGCCCAGGCCATCGCGGATCATCTCGCGGGCGCCGATCAGGTCCTTCGATGCGAACTTGCCGTCGGGTTCTCTCGGCAAGCCGCCCGCGACGATGACCAGGCACTTCGCTTCGAGCGTCAATGCTTCGTCGACCGCGCGCCGGTTGTCGTCGATCGCCGCGCGACGCAGTTTCGAATCCGGTGCGGGAAACATTCCGCCGCGACACAGGCCGCTGACCTCGAGTCCCGCGTCGCGTATCCGCCGGGCCGCTTCCTTCAGGCCCATCTGCTCGACCTGGTCGCGCCATGGCGAAATGCCCTGGATCCGGTGGCGAACGCAACCGGCGATGATATCGGCGAGCTTCCACTGCTGCCGCACGGTCGCGGTGTTCAGCGACAGGAGGGCGGGATCGGGTCCTGGCATTTCGTTCCTTCGTTGTGTCGAACGCGGTGTCGCGAATCGGCTGTCGAATCAGCCGCTGACGCCCTGCGTGGCCAGATAGTGCCGCATCCGCTCGCACGCGAGATCGGGATCGCGCAACAGCCCCGCCTGGTCGGCGTAGCGGAACAGCTCCGACAAGTGCTGCAGGCTGCGCGCGGATTGCTGTCCGCCGACCATCACGAAATGATCCTGCAATCCGTTCAGCCACGCCATGAACACGACGCCGGTCTTGTAGAACCGCGTGGGCGCCTGGAAGATGTGGCGCGACAGCGGAACGGTCGGGCCCAGCAAATCGTGGAAGCGCGCCGTGTCGTTCTTCGCCAGCGCCGACAACGCGGCCGATGCGGCGGGCGCGATCGCGTCGAAGATGCCGAGCAGCGCATCGGAGTAACCGGCCTCGTCGCCGGCGATCAGCTCGGCGTAATTGAAATCGTCGCCGGTGTACATCTTCATCCCGTGCGGCAACCGCCGGCGCATCGCGATTTCCTTTTCCTTCGACAGCAGCGAGATCTTGATGCCGTCGATCTTCGCCGAGTTGCGCGTCAGCACATCGACCAAGGTGTCCATCGCCCGCCAGTGATCGGCGCTGCCCCAGTAGCCGGCCAGAGCGGGGTCGAACATCTCGCCCAGCCAGTGAATGATCACCGGTTCACGGACCTGCGACAGCACGCGATCGTAGACGCGCGCGTAATCGTCGGGGCCGGCAGCCGTTGCCGCGAGGGCGCGGCTCGCCATCAGGATGATGCGGCCGCCGAGCTTTTCGATCGCGTCGATCTGCTGCTCGTAGGCGGCGATCACTGCGTCGACGTCGTATTGCTTGCCTGCGGCGAGGTGATCGGTGCCAGCGCCGCTGGCAATCAGCGCGCCGGGAAAATCCTTCGCGGCGTCGAGCGAGCGGCCGATCAGTTCGAGCGAAGTCGGCCAGTC
>Ga0105240_10015914_pt1 | contig 10203 bp, 13 predicted proteins | sample KBSC54metaG_FD_80426 | JGI IMG/M metagenome (GOLD analysis project Ga0105240, IMG submission 80426) | Corn rhizosphere microbial communities from Kellogg Biological Station, Michigan, USA - KBS C5-4 metaG | ecosystem: Host-associated > Plants > Roots > Rhizosphere > Soil | place: Michigan, USA... | reverse complement strand
TTGGCGTCGTTTTCCAGAATGACCCTCTCCCCTAATTTCTGTTCGATCACATCGCGGATTGGATAGTCTTCGAACTCCGGCAGGTTGTTGGAGCCGATGATCTTGCCCTCTTTGACAAGGATGAAGCCGGGAACGCCGATGCCCACGCCGGCCAGATGCCCGCCTATTTTTTCCTGCAGCGTCCGGATGGCGTTTACCATGTCGTCAACCACGGTGTCGCGCCCCGCCGAAAGCTGAGCGCGCCCGGAAATTTTCTCGATCATTTCTCCCGTGCCGCTGATGGCTGCCGCACGCAGGTTCGTCCCCCCGAGATCGACGCCAATCGAATATTCCGTCATGAAGCCGCATGATAGCAAGAATCCCGCGGCGGTTCTAAACCGCCGCTTTTCTCTTTACAACCGGAAACAAATCGCGCAGAATTGTTTCAAACTCGTAAGGAAGGCAAGCGGTTCCCCGTGGGAACCCCGGCAACTTGTTTTGCGTCTCTTGTGTTAGGAGTAGGGAATGGGAGGCGGCGATGGAAATCGTTGGCAATCGGAGATTTGTTGAAGTTCCGGGCGACAAAGTGCATGAGCTTCCACCCTTGCTGGTTCGCACAGAGCCGGATGTCAAGCGGTTGGATCGTGTTGTAAATCTCGCCAGCAACATCGTGGAGCGGGACGACATGATCCCTCTCACGGAGGACATCATCCAGGATCCCGGCGCCGGCGCGCGGAAAATGGATATGGCGATCCAACTGGTGGATCAATATCTCACTTTCATCACGCACTGGCAGTGGGGGGACAGTATCCTCGAGTGGATCCGGCAGTGTGAGATCACCTTTGGGGCCAGGCTGGAGCTGCGGAATCTGCTGCGGTCCGACCTTTGGCCGCACGCCGGGCGCTCCAGTTTTGTCCAGCTGCTGGAGGACAAATCGATACCCACCAACGGGGTCGTAATCGAAAAGGCCGTAGGCATGCGTCTCACTTTCCGCCAGCCTCCGCCAATTTCGTGCTTCTCGGATCAGTTTCTTTTCTTCCTTCACGCGAACGTGGCTGATACCGCGTATCACACGTGGGCGGACCTGAGCCCGGACCCGGTTTCGTCACTTCCGCCGGAGCGCTTTTCCGTCCATATTTTCGACATGTCGCGGCAGTAAGACGAAGTTCGTTACCATACGTGTCAAGATGAGAGTCGCTCTGCTTGGCCTGGGCTTCATGGGCCGCACACACCTGACTGCCCTTCGCTCCATTCCCGGCGCGAAGCTGGCTTCCGTTTTTGTTCCCGAGATTGCGCAGATCCACGCCGTGGTTCAGGGCAACCTGGGCGGCGAAGCGAAGCCGCTGGACCTGGAGGACGCCAAAGTCTATACCAGCATCGCCGAAACGCTGGCCGACCCCAGCGTAGATGCCGTGGACATCTGTCTTCCCACGCACCTGCACGCCGACACCGCGATTGCCGCGCTTCAAGCCGGCAAGCACGTACTCGTGGAAAAGCCCATGGCCGTTGACCCTTTATCCGCCGCCGAGGTGATTGAAGCGGCCCGAAAAGCCAAACGAACGCTGATGTCCGCGCACGTGCTTCGGTTTTTCCCGGAATACCGCCCGCTGCGCGAAGCGATGAGGAACGGCGATCTCGGCCAGCTTCGGATGCTCACCTTGCGGCGGAGTTGCGGCGCGCCCACCTGGGGCGACTGGTTCTACGATAGTTCGAAAAGCGGCGGCGCTGTTCTCGATCTGCTGATTCATGACGCGGACATGGCGCTTTCGCTGCTCGGCGCGCCCCGCGCCATCTATTCCACCGGCTACCGCGACATGCGCCGCGGCATTGATGTCGTCTCGGCGCATCTCAGCTACGAACGCGGGCCGGCCGTGGTGATCGAGGGCGGCTGGCATCCTCCCAAGGCGTTTCCATTCTCCATGGGCTACACGGCCGTGTTCGACGAAGCCACTCTCGACTTCACTTCGCTGGGCGGCGGAGTGGTGCTGCACCGCGACGGGAAACCACCGGAAGCGCTGCCGCTGGCGCCCGCGGATCCGTACGCCGAAGAGATTCGATACTTCCTCGAATGCTGTGCGGAAGGCCGCGAGCCGGACCTCTGCCCGCCGGAGCAGTCGGCCCAGGCGATCGATGTTTGCCTGCGAATGGCCGAGGGCCGGCTGGCTCATCACTAAGAGAGAATAAATCTCATCATGCGAAAACCAGAACCCTTAGAGCCCGGAGTCATGTTTTGGGCCGGCCGCGACAGTCTTTCTACTATCGAATCCCTCGGCGCGCGATGCGGGCAGCTTGGCATCGGCGGCGACTACGCGATGAATGCCGCTTCCGAGCAGGAATGGAAGCAGGCTCTCGAGGCAAGGCAGTTCGCCGTATCGACACTGGTCGCGGCCTATTCGGGAGAGGATTACGCGGACATCCCCACCGTCCAGCGCACAGTCGGCTTCATTCCGCCTTCCACCCGCGCGGAGCGGGTTCAGCGGACCCTGGAGTTAAGCGACTTTGCCGCGAAGCTGGGTGTTCCCGGCATCGCCTGCCACATCGGCTTCGTTCCCGAGAACACCGCCGACCCGGACTACATTGCGGTGCGTGGCGAAGTACGGCGAATCTGTGATCATGCCGCCGCTCACAACCAGACGTTTGCCCTGGAAACCGGACAGGAACCCGCCGCCGCGCTGCTCGAATTTCTCCAGGACGTCGAACGGCCGAATCTCGGCATCAACTTCGATCCGGCGAACATGATTTTGTACGGCACGGGCGATCCCATCGAGGCGCTCCGGCTGCTGCGTCCTCACGTGCTGTCGGTGCACTGCAAAGACGGGGATTGGCCGCCGAAGGGCAAGCCCGAAGCTCTGGGAACCGAGCGTCCTCTCGGCCAGGGATCGGTCGGAATCCCTCAATTTGTCTCCATTCTCCGCGACACCGGCTTTACCGGATCTCTGAACGTGGAGCGCGAGGTGGAGGATCAGGACCAGCGCCTTCGCGACATCGCCGGCGGCCTCGCGCTGCTGCGGAGTCTCCTCTAAGCGCCGGCGGCCGGGTAGCTTCCCAGCACCCGGATGAAGTCCGCCAGCTCGCCCAGATGGCGCAGCGCGTTGGCCACATTGGTGTCCTTTTCGCGGCCGTCCACGTCGAGATAGAACAGGTATTCCCAAGGCTTCCCGCGCAGCGGGCGTGACTCGATTTTGGTCAGGTTCACGTCCCGCAGCGCGAACGCGCTCAGTCCGCGGAACAGGGCTCCCGGTTTGTTGCGGGTGGTGAATACGATCGAGGTCTTCCAGTTCTGCCGTCCTGGAGCGGGCAGTGGCTTGGCGCTGGCCTTTTGCAGCCGGAAGAAGCGTGTAAAGTTCCGGCGGTCATCTTCAATCTCCGCCTTCAGGATGGTCGCTCCATAGGTGCCCGCGGCAATTTCGGAAGCAATCGCCGCAGCGTCCTTCAAACCCTCCGCCATGATCATCTTTACGCTTCCGGCCGTATCGTAGAACGGAACCTTTTCAATTCCCGGATTGCGCGCGAAGAATTTCAGGCACTGGTTGAGCGCCACCGGGTGCGAGTAGACTTTCCGCACGTTCTTCCGCTGAACTCCTGGTGCGGCAATCAGATTGTGGACGATGCGCACATTGGTTTCGGCGACGATCCGCACATCGAAACGCAGCAGGTGGTCGTAGTTCTCATGCACCGAGCCCGCCAGCGTGTTCTCGATGGGAATCACCGCGGCGGCGGCTTTTCCGGACATCAGGGCACGGAAGGTCGTTTCAAAAGTAGGGCAGGGCAGCACCGGGACAGACTTGCCGAAAAGCTGATAAACGGCAGCCTGGCTGAATGCGCCCAGTTCCCCCTGAAAGGCGATAGGCTTTTTCATTATTCCTTTCGAGTTCCACCCCACCGCGGCGTATCCGCGCCGGGGAGCCCCAGCAGATCCAGCGTGCGGTTGACGCTGTGGTCCACCAGGTCGAGCACGGATTGCGGGTTCTGGTAGAAGCCCGGGATGGGCGGAGCGATAATGGCCCCCATCTCGGCCAGCGCCACCATCGATCGAAGATGACCAAGGTGTAACGGGCTTTCGCGAATCATCACTATAAGGCGCCGGCGCTCTTTGAGGCAGACATCGGCGGCGCGGATCAGCAGATTTTCGCTGATTCCGGTTGCAATGGCCGACATGGAATGTATGGAACAAGGCGCGATTACCATGCCGTGTGTAAGGAAGCTCCCGCTGGCAATGCGGGCGCCGATGTCCTCCACCGGGTAGGTATAATGGGCTAAAGCCTTGAAATCGGAAGCCTTCTTGCCGATTTCCAGCATCGCGGTCCGCTCGGCGGCCCGGGTGAGGACCAGATGGATCTCCACTTCGGGGTGTTCCCGGAGGCGCTCCAGGAGCCGGTAGCCGTAGATTGACCCGCTCGCGCCCGACACTCCCACAATAATTTGCAAAACCGGGGGTACCTCTCCCTGCCTGTTCGGTTTCCCGAACAGAATCTAAAAGAATCTATTGCTCTGGGACCGCGGCGGTGGCTATCATTGAGTGTCCGCACACTCCGCCATGATCGATTCCAAGGCTTTTCGAACCCGTCCAGAAGCCCTGGGAAAGCATAATACCATGGAGGACGCCGGCCAGAAACTGCGCCGGGCGCGCGAAAGGCTGAACCTCCGGGTGCGAGATGTCGAGCAAGCCAGCCTAAAAATCGCGGAAAAGTATCAGAATGATGAGTTTGCGGTCCTGATTAACCGCATCTCCGAGATCGAAAACCGCGGTCTGGTCCCCACTCTTTATAAGCTTTACTCCCTTTGCGCCATCTACCGCCTGGACTACCGCGACGTCCTCGAGTGGTATGGGATCAGCCTGGCCTCCCTGCCAGCCGACGCGACCTCGGCGGAAGTGACGCGTACTCATATGCTTGGCTTCCGGCATGAGGGAGAGGGCGAGGTGCTGCTCCCGCTGGCTGTGGACCCCGGCATCGACATTCGCCGAACTACCTACTTGAGCCGTATGATCCAGCGTTGGGGCAAGATCCCGCTGATGGTTCTGGATGCCTTAGACCTTAAGAATCATCGCTATGCGTTCATCGGCACCGAGGACTGGTTCATGTTCCCGCTGCTCCAGCCGGGCTCGCTCGTTCTGATTGACGAAAGCCGCCGCAGGGTTGCCGCCTCCGGCTGGACCAGCGAGTTTGACCGGCCCATGTACTTCGTCGAACATCGGTCCGGGTATGCCTGTGGTTGGTGCGTGTTGGAGGCTTCCAGGATGATTCTGCAGCCGCATCCGTCCTCTACCTGCGCGCCGGAGATCTATGCCTATCCGGAAGATGTTGATGTGATCGGGCAGATCGTCGGAGTCGCTATGCGTCTCGATCAAGGTCGGAAACGCCGTACTCGTTCTTAAGAAGCTGTAACAGGGCCTCCAGATCGGCCAGGTAGAGCTTTCTTTCTGTACCGCGGACCGAAGCCGGAACCAGGTTCCGGTAGGGCGCCAGACGCAGCCAGTTCTCGATCACCTGAGTCTTATTCTCAAAGAATTGAGAGAGATACAGGTCCAGGTCCGCCTTCTGCTGCTCCAGATTGTAGCGAATCCACTCCGCGAACGCCGCGTTGTGGCTGGAGCGCAGCGACTTGTTCGCTTCCTCTTCACTAAACACCAGCGCCAGGCCGTGATGCTCGTACTTTCCTGTGTTTTGATCCCGCAGAGAAGCTAGATAAACCAACCTTCCAAAGACGGATGGAATCTGGGAAAGGGTGTGCCGCCAAACGTCGAAGCTTGCGTCCCGGTGAACCGCCAGCCTAGTGTGCGCGCCCTTCATCTGCCTTTCATCATGATAACCGATGAAAACTGCAGAAGGGAACGAAAAAACAGTGTTTTGTTCTGAAACCCGAAAGGCTCTGTCGATTTGGTTACAGGAGTACCATCCCCAGGTAGGATCGAAGAGTGGTTGGCAGCGGAGACGAAAACCGATTCTTCAATTGCCAGGAATAGAATATCACAAGCTTTAGGAGATACAAGACTTATGATGAAGACCGTTGTGAAGTTTACACTTGTTTTCGCTGGCCTTTCCGCCCTGGCGTTTGCCGACGCGCCCCTGCCGAAGTGCCTGCCTTGCGGCAAGAAGATTGTTTCCTCGAATACTGTAAGCCACGCCACAGCGCGGCCTGCGGTCCGATAGATTTAAACGTTCTTAACCTACTCATATTTAAAGGAACCATACAGACACCATGATTAAAACAGTTGCCAAGCTCGCAATGGTTTTCGCCGGCCTCTCCGCTCTCGCGTTTGCCGATGCGCCCCTGCCGAAGTGCCTGCCCTGCGGCAAGAAGATCGTTTCGTCGAACACGGTCAGCCACACCACAGCCCGTCCGGCCGTTCGCTAATTCATTCGAATTCATAAGGAGATACAGACATCATGATTAAAACAGTTGCCAAGTTCGCCCTGGTTTTCGCCGGCCTCTCCGCTCTCGCGTTCGCCGATGCGCCCCTGCCGAAGTGCCTGCCCTGCGGCAAGAAGATCGTTTCCTCGAACACGGCCACGCACACGACTGCTCGCCCGGCCGTTCGCTAATTCATTCGAATTCATAAGGAGATACAGACATCATGATTAAAACAGTTGCCAAGTTCGCGATGGTTTTCGCCGGCCTTTCCGCTCTCGCGTTCGCAGATGCGCCCCTGCCGAAGTGCCTGCCCTGCGGCAAGAAGATCGTCTCCTCGAACACGACCACGCACACGACTGCCCGTCCGGCCGTTCGCTAATTTCGGTCTTTTGTGGCCGCCGGGGCATGGACCGGAGCGCGGTCCAGTGTTAGTCTGATAGTCAGCGAAATCATATGTTCGGGCTGACGCTCATTGAGAAGCTTCTCTTTTGCCTGGACTTGGGCGCCACGTTGGCCCTTCTCCTCAGGTTGTTTTTTAGTGGGCTATACCGTATTTATCCTCTGTTTTTTGCCTTCCTTTCCGTTTCTCTTTGTGGCGAAATTGGTATCGCGACCCAGCACTCGGGCACCGATAGGTACGCATATTGGTTCATCGGCGTCGAGGCTGTACGCACCATCTTCTCTGCGGTGATCGTGGTTGACCTCTATTCCCTGGTCCTGAAGGACCTCACGGGACTGGCTAGTATGGCCAAGCGATATTTTTCCATTGTGTTGGGCACGTCCATCGTCGCCTCGCTGCTTTTGTTGTCTCTCGAGCAGTCCCCGTCCTCGACCTTGCTGAAGTATTACGTCTTCCACCGCGCTATCAGTACGAGTCTGGTCTTATTTATCCTTTTGATCACGGGTTTCCTCGTCTATTACCCGATTCCCCTGGCGCGTAATGTGATCGTATACACCATAGGCTACGCGGTCTACTTTTTGGCGCATGCGGCAGGTTTTCTGCTCATCACCACCGGAGGGCCCGACCAGGCCTGGCGGGACCCCGTCAGTAAAATCCTGCAGTTTGTGTCGTTTGCGACGCTGATTTGTTGGGGGATCTTCTTGAACCGGGCCGGGGAAACGAATATTCGCGCTGCCGTGCCGCGGCCGGATCCGCAGCAGGCGCGCCAGATTCTCCAGAGGCTGGAGGCGATGAACGCCAGTCTCGTCCGCGTCGGCAAAAAGCCGTAATCAGGTGTTCGCTGTAGGGGAGGGGGCCTCCCCAGGAAGTTTCCGTAGAAAGTTTAGAAAAATCTGTTGCAATCGAAGCTGTTTATGGTAATCTGACAGAGATAGTACTGCTGGAACCAACTATGACACTACCGGTCGCGATTTTGTTGTTTGCTATCTGTGCGCTGGCAGCCCTCTGCTGGATGGTGGTTCGTCTAACGGCCTCGGGCGAGGCATCGAACATCTCCTTGGAGTGGCTGGAAGAATTCTCCACAGAGAAGTATTCACTGATGGAACGGCTCCTGTATGAAGGCGATTACGCATTCCTGTCCAAACAGCCGGGCTATTGCCCGTCGATCGGCAAGAGACTGCGTGCAGAACGGAAACGCCTCTTCCGCGATTATATCCGCCAGCTGAATCGCGATTTCAATCGCCTGATTGCACTTGCGAACGTAATGGTGGTTTACGGCGAGCGGGATCAGAGCGAGTTCGCCAGTGCCTTGTGGAGTCAGCGGCTTACCTTCTATCGCGGTATCGTCACCCTGGAAGCGCGCCTCTTCCTGGCCCCTCTCGGCGTGTCGGTTTCCGGGGTCAATACCCTGGTGACTAAGCTGGGTGCCCTTCAATCTCATGTCTGCGCGATGGTTCCCACTGAGTTGATCGGCGATTCCGCCGCAGCCTGACCGGCTACTGAATTCCTGTCTTTGAAAAAGGCCATCTGCTTCGGCAGATGGCCTTTTTCGTTTCTTCTGCCTTCCGCTACAGCTTCCGGAGCAGTTCTCTCGCCAGCTTCCAGTCCGGGAACTGCTTCTCCGCTTCCTTAAACTCCCCCGTATGGACGCACCGGCGCGCTCCTCTGTGCTCAACCGGAAACCGGAGATGCAGCATCTCGTGAAAGAGTACGTACTCCACGGCTAGCCTGGACACGGACTTACGGTCCAGTATCCTGCTCAGTACGATCGCATTGTGCGACGGGTCATAGTGCCCCAGCGTCTGCCTTGAGATCCGCAGGCTCCAGCCAATGGCCGGGCGAGCCATCAGCCCGTGGAAGAAGCGGAAGTTCAGGTCTTCGAACATCTGTTCCAGGTCGTAGCATTCTCCCTTCGGACTGGCGATGATCTTGCGACCGCGCGTCTGCCGGACCAGGTGCAGGCTATTGCGCATCTCCTTCCGGTTCAAATACCGCCGGTAGCGCTCCGGAAACACCGGCGCCGGCTTTTTCCGCGCCAGCTTTGAGATCAGGATATGCGCCAGCGCCTCCAGGATGAAGGAAGGCGCCCCGTCCAGAACGTCCGTGATCCGCACCGTCAGTCGTCCATCCTCGAGCCGTATGAAGCTATTGGCGTTCGCAAACCGGCGGAACTCCACCTTCACCTCGGGCACACGGGCATAGGGCCGCAACTCGCGATAGACGCGGAGGAAAATCTCGGTGGGCGTCTCGATCAGAATCGCGCTCTCAATTCCCATCCTTTTCAGCATAGCGGCTAGTCGCTCCGCCGAATGCAGGGTATCCTGTACTCTTTGGGGGTTTCTTGCCTACTGCGAAGATAACCGCGCTCGGCTGCTACAGTCCGGCGCGCGTTTTGACGAACGAAGATCTCGAGAAGATTGTCGACACGAACAACCAGTGGATCGTGGAGCGTACGGGTATCCTGGAGCGCCGCATCGCCGGCGAGGGGATGGCCACTTCCGACATGGCCGTGGAGGCCGCCCGCGTCGTTCTGGCGCAGCGCGGAATCGACGCGGCCGAGCTGGACGCGATCATCGTTTGCACGGTGACTCCGGATATGCTCTTTCCCGCGACGGCTTGCCTGGTCCAGGACCGCATCGGTGCGAGAGGCGCCTGGGGCTTTGACCTCCTCGCCGCCTGTTCCGGGTTCGTTTATGGCCTTACCACAGCCGCGCACCTGGTAATGTCGGGGAGCCACAAGAAAGTGCTTGTCATCGGCGCCGATACGATGTCGCACATCCTCGACTATACGGATCGCTCCACCTGCATTCTCTTCGGAGATGGCGCCGGCGCATTCCTGATTGAACCTGGCGCGGAGGGAGAGGGCTTCATCGGGTTTCTCAACGAGATCGACGGTTCCGGTGGTGATTATCTCAAGATGCCCGCAGGCGGAAGCCGCCTTCCCGCCAGCCATGAGACCGTGGACGAGCATCTGCACTACGTGAAGCAGGAAGGCGCGCAGGTCTTCAAATACGCTGTGCGGAAGATGTATGAAGTCAGCCGGGACCTCCTCGAAAAGCACGGTCTCCAGGCTTCCGATGTCGCGGCGATGATTCCTCATCAGGCCAACCGCCGCATCATCACCGCCGCCGCGGAGCGCCTGGGTATTCCTTGCGATCGCGTGGTGATTAATATTGACCGCTTCGGCAACACCACGGCCGCCACCATACCTCTGGCCACGCGCGACGCCCTCCAGCAGGGGCGTCTCAAGAAGGGAGACATTGTCCTCTTCGCCGCGGTGGGCGCAGGCTATACCGTGGGCACGAACCTGTGGCGTTGGGCCTTCTAGCCCCGGCTGCCGCCTACCATCGGTGGGGCGCGCCGGGCTTCAGTGCCAGGACTTGCGCGCCGCCCGCCCCCAGCAGCCGGGACAGCTCCGCCGGCGTTCCCGTCAGGGGCGGGAAGGTTCCGAAGTGCATCGGGATCACCTG
>Ga0105240_10015913_pt1 | contig 10204 bp, 12 predicted proteins | sample KBSC54metaG_FD_80426 | JGI IMG/M metagenome (GOLD analysis project Ga0105240, IMG submission 80426) | Corn rhizosphere microbial communities from Kellogg Biological Station, Michigan, USA - KBS C5-4 metaG | ecosystem: Host-associated > Plants > Roots > Rhizosphere > Soil | place: Michigan, USA... | reverse complement strand
TCGACCATGCAGAGCTTCAGCTTGTCGGCGTTGGGATGTTTTTCGGCGGAGATCACGTAGGCGACGGTGAAATCCTTCAGCCGCGCGCCTGCGTCTTCGACCGACTCTACTTCCAGACCGATGGAGGTGAGCTTGTCGGCGACGGTGTTCGCATCGGCGCCGGTGTCGAGCAGCGCCTTCAGCCAGGAGAGCGTGAATTTCATCGGCTGAGCCCTCCGTCGAGCGTGGGCACATCGAGCGCAGAAAAGCCGAAATGGCGGAGCCACCGAAGATCGGATTCGAAGAACGGACGGATGTCCGGAATGCCGTATTTCAGCATCGCGAGCCGGTCGAGCCGCCGCCGAACGCGAAGCCGGAATATTTCACGGGATCGATGTCGCACATCTCCAGCACGCGCGGATGCACCATGCCGGAGCCCGCGAGCTCCAGCCAGTCATTGCCAGTGCCAAAGGTGATCTTGCCGGGCACGGAACGGTCGCAGCGCAGATCCCATTCCACGCTGGGCTCGGTGAACGGGAAGTAGGACGGCCGCGCGCGCAGCTCCACTTGGCGGACTTCGAAGAATGCCTTGTAGAATTCCTCCAGCACCCATTTGAGCTGGCCGAGATTGATGTTCTCGTCGATCACCAGACCTTCGTACTGGTGAAACATCGGCGAATGCGTCGCGTCGGAATCGACGCGATAGGTGCGGCCCGGGGAAATAATTCTGATCGGCGGCTTTTGCTTGAGCATCGTGCGCACTTGCACGGGCGAAGTGTGCGTGCGCAGCACATGCTGCGATCCGTCGGCCTGCCTGGCGACATAGAACGTGTCGTGCATCTGCCGCGCCGGATGATCGGCGGGAATGTTCAGCTTGGTGAAGTTGTAGTCGTCGAATTCGATATCCGGACCTTCGGCGACGGCGAAGCCGAGATCGGCGAAGATCGCGGTCACTTCGTCCAGCACCTGGCTCACCGGATGGATCGTGCCTTGCGGCTCCGGACGCGCAGGCAGCGTGACGTCGATGCGCTCGGAGGCGAGGCGCGCATTCAGCGCGGCGTTGGACAATTCCGTTTTGCGCGTGGCGATCGCATCGGTGACGCGGTCGCGCAGGGTGTTGAACAGCGGGCCGTTGGTCTTGCGCTCATCCGGCAACATGGTGCCCAGCGTCTTCAACAGTTCGGAGATGCTGCCCTTCTTGCCGAGCGCCGCAACGCGCACGCCTTCGAGCGCGGCCTCGTCGGAGGCGGCTGCTACAGAGGCAAGAATATCGCGCTCAAGATCGGCAGTGGTCGTCATAATCATCTTCCATCTTTATCACGCGTCATTGCCCGGCTCGTCCGGGCAACCCAATTTCTTTACGCGAAAATGGGTCGCCCGCATAAAGCGGGCGATGACAAGGAAACTGGTGGAAGGCGAAACGCTTACTGCAATGCCGGTGCGTTGGCTGCAGCCTGATCCACCAGAGCCTTGAAGGCTGCGGGCTCATGGATGGCGAGGTCCGACAGAACCTTGCGGTCGATGTCGATCCCGGCCGTCGCAAGCCCGCTGATAAATCGGCTGTAGGTCAGACCATACTCGCGGCAACCGGCATTGATGCGCTGGATCCAGAGCGCGCGGAAATTGCGCTTCTTCTCCTTGCGGCCGATGTAATTGTGCTGCAGCGCGCGATCGGCCGCGGCGTTGGCCGAGGTGATCGTGTTCTTGCGGCGGCCGTAAAAGCCTTTGACCTGCTTGAAGACCTTCTTGCGGCGTGCGTGTGACGGTACGGAACGGGGGGCGCGTGACATCTATCTGGCCTCCCTTACGCGTACGGCATCCAGCGCTTGATGCGCTGGTTTTCGGATGCGGAAATAACGTGCGTTCCGCGCTGATCGCGAAGCGTCTCGTTGGAGCGCTTGATCATGCCGTGGCGCTTGCCGACGCCGCCATGTTTGACTTTGCCAGTGGCAGTGAACCGGAAGCGCTTCTTAGCGCCCGATTTGGTCTTCATCTTGGGCATTTTGGTCTCCTTGGGCGCGAGGCCCCGTTTTCCATTTTGAACCGCCACGGCATGCCCTTACGCCGGTCGGCTCGAAAGAGGGCGCGTTCTAAAGGAGATGGGGATGAAAAGGCAAGCGGGGAAACGCCTATTCGCCGTCGAACGCGTGGCCCTTGGACCGGGCAGGACTGCTCGATGATTGGCCGACAACGCCAAAATCCTGGGACTTGCGGCCGCCATCGGCGGCATCAAAGCCTTCCGCAGATAGGCCGCGCTTCAAAAGCTCACGGACAGCCGCAGCGCGGCTCGGCATGCGACGCGCGAAACGCCAGCTATCCAAAGCCTCAAGCTCCTCAGGCGTCAGCATAATTTGCAGACGCTCACCGCGTATCAGCTCGCCACTCATAGTGCTTCTCCAGCCAGTACAGTGAGTAAGTTACTCATTTTTAGCATAATATGCAATAGGCGCATCTGACTTACTCTGGTAATACAACGAACTTATAGGAACTTTGGTTTCATTAAGCAGCGGCTGCCTTGACCAATTTTGCTTCAACTACTAACTTAAGCATTTGATTTCATTGCATATTTTCTCTTGCTTCTGCCTGAGGACCGGCGCAGGGTGGCGGTGAAAGCGAGGCCCTTATGGACCGCATCACGCCCCTGACTTCTAAAGCCATTGTCGCCGAAGCCGATCACCGCATCGCGAACAGTCTGGCGCTTCTGGGAGGGTTGGTCCGGCTACAGGCGGGGGCCGTGGGCAAGAAGCACAAGTCCTATTCAGCCGCCGAAGTGCACATGATGCTGGACGGCATTGCCGCACGCATTTCCACCGTGGCCCAGGTCCATCACCGCCTCGCCAAATTACCGGACGGCGTCGTGGCGTTCGGGACCCATCTCCGCGAAATTTGTGGCGGTCTGATCGCGGCGTTTTCGTCCGAGCAGCAGCCCGTGCACATCGATTATCGCTGCAGCGATTGTCCGGTGCCGACGAAGCATGTCCAGCCGCTGACGTTGATCGTGACCGAGCTGGTCCTCAACGCGCTGAAATATGCGCATCCTGCCGGCGTGCCTCTACGGCTCTGCGTGGCTTGCGAAGTGCGCAACGGCGCGCTCGTCCTCACCATCGATGACGATGGCGTGGGTCTGCCGGAAGGCTTCGATCCCAGGAAAGACGGTGACCTTGGATTCCGCGTGATCCGCAGCCTCTGCGAGGAATTACACGCCGAACTCGACATTCAGTCGTCGAGCCTTGGCACGTCATTCGAAATCACAATGCCGCACACTATTGTGATGGCGAGCGCGCAAACGGCCTGAGACGCGCCGCAATCGTTTCTTAGCGTCTGCCGTCGATATTGGGCGGGCATGGGCGCTTTCATCAAGTTTCTGCATCGCCTGGCGATGCTGCTGTTCTGGCCGGCAATTGTGCTTGTGACGTGGGGCGAACTCACGCCGGCGCCGCCGCATCTGGAAACGCATGTCTGGGACAAGCTGCTTCATTTCACCGCGTATTTCGGACTGGCCGGGCTTGCCGCCCTGTCGCTGAAGTCCCGTCGCACGCTGGTCTATGCCGTTCTGGGCCTGATTGCGTTCGGCGGCTTGCTCGAGATTGTGCAGGGGATGACAGGCCGCGACGCGGATTTGCTGGACGAGGTGGCCAACACTTTGGGCGCAATCCTCGGCACCTTCGTGGGGCTATTTTTTCTCAGGCTTGTTGATCGCGCCGCACGCGACTAGCCTTTCCCCCGAAACCCGGGAGGCGCCGCTTATGTTTGCCGAATTCAAGAAATTCGCGATGCGTGGAAATGTCATCGACCTGGCCTTTGGCGTCGTGATCGGCGCTGCTTTCGGCGCGATTGTCGCCTCGCTGGTAAAAGACATCATCATGCCGCCCATCGGTTACGCGATGGGTGGGATCGATTTCTCGAATTTCTTCGTCACGCTGAAAGGGCCGGCGGCAGCGACTTTGGCAGAGGCACAAAAGGCCGGTGCGGTTACGATCAATTACGGGCTGTTCGTCAACACCATCATCAATTTTTTGATCGTCGCCTTCGCGCTGTTCGTGCTGATCCGTGGCATCAATCGCATGCAGGCCAAACAGCCTGAGCCCGAAGCGCCCGCAGCGCCGGCAGAGGATGTCGTACTGCTGCGAGAGATCCGCGATCTGCTGAAGACGCGCGCGTGAAAAAAATCCTCGTCGCATCGCTCCTGCTTCTGACCGGAACGTCCGCAGGCTTTGCCGCCGGTAGCGACGAGATGGGCAAAGTCGTGGACGGGTTCTACGGAGCTTATTCGACCTTTCATCCCTCGGACGGCATTCCCGATGCGAACGCGCGCGCGAAGTACGCGCCGTTCGTTTCGCCTGCGCTCGAGGCATTGTTGAAAAAGGGCAACGAAGCGGAAGACAAATTCGCCAGGGCTAACAAGGATTCCCCGCCGCTGATCGAGGGCGATCTGTTCACATCAAACTTCGAAGGCGCGACTGCGTACAGGATTGGCGCCTGCAGCGGCGATGCGAAAACGGGCCGCTGCGCGGTGTCGCTCACTTACGACCCGGGCAAGACGAACAATCCGAAGGACAAGCCGATTATGTGGACAGACACGCTCTATCTCGTGGACACGGCGGCCGGCTGGCGTATTGACGACATCGGCTATGGCGCGACCTGGGATTTCGGCAACAAGGGAAAGCTTAGCGAAACGCTGCACAGCGTGATCAGGGATTCAAACGAATGAGCGACGGCAAATTTCCCGTCACAAAATCCGATGAGGAATGGCGGCGCGAGCTCTCGCCGGAACAGTATCGCGTCCTGCGTGAGCACGGGACCGAGAGGCCCGGATCGAGCCCGCTGAACGATGAGAACCGCGAAGGCAAATATATCTGCGCAGGCTGTGGTGCTGAACTGTTCGAGTCCGACACCAAGTTCAATGCGCATTGCGGCTGGCCAAGCTTCGACAAGGCGCAGCAGGGCGCGGTCGCGATCGTCGCCGACAAGAGTCACGGCATGGTGCGCGAGGAAGTGCTCTGCGCCAAATGCGGTGGTCATCTGGGCCACGTCTTCGAGGACGGGCCAACCGAGACGGGATTGCGTTACTGCATGAACGGCGCGGCGCTGAACTTCGAACCCGAAGGCAAATAGGGCTACTTGCCCTTCAGCGTTTCGAGGTGCTTGAGCATCGCCTTGACGTCGTTGGTCAGCGCTTCAAGCATCGCGTCCTGCTTCTTGTCGCGCACTTCGTCTTCCTCGTCCTCGCCGATATCTTCCTGGATGTCCTCGACGTCTTCCTTGAGGTCTTCGACATTCTCGCCGAGTTCTTCGACGTTCTCACCCAGCTCTTCGATATCTTCCTGAATGTCGCCGACGTCTTCCTCGACCACTTTGAGGCTCGCGGCCTGCCGGTTGACGCTCATCTGAATGAAGATCGCGAGATAGATCGCTTCCAGCGACACCACGTTCGTCAGCACGGCGAACATCAGGTCCCACGAAACCCATTTCAGAAACGACACCGTGAAGAAGCCCACGAAGATGAAGGTGTGAACGATCAGCGAGGTGGGCGAGCCGATCCACGCGACGGCCCGCTCGATCCCGCGGATGGTGCCGCTGCTTTCCGCAACCGGCTGCACAGGCGCCGGCGCATGCACGCTGTGCGCGGGCATGGTCGGTGCGTGCTGCTGCGCCGTTGTGGACGGATGCATCGCGGAAGACCCAAGGCTGGCTGTTCTGTCGGGGCGTACCGAGGGGTGCGGGACAAATCTCGCGTCCATCGGGACCTCGCTCCAATGATCTTCCCGGCGGCGAAAATCAAGCCCGGGCCACAGGCTATTTCTTCGGCGCCAATGACGGCGATTTCACGTCGGACTTGTTCAGCACCGATCCGTAAACCCATCCCTGCTGCGGCTTGCCATTCGCTTTGCCCACGAACTCGACCTTGACCCACTTACCCTGCCGGTCGAGAGCAGACACCTGAGCGTTGAGGGGTAGCGAACCGATGACGGACGCGGTGGTGGACGGACCCGCACGCAGCTTCGCCGCGCGAAGCACGATCAGAGCGGGCGTTTGGGTCGTCACCCTGGAACTGGGCAGCGCCGGCGCCGCGCTATTCTGCGGCAGAATGGGATCGAGGACGCCGGTGTCGGTGATCATCGGCGCGATCTTGTAATAGCCGACAGCCGCCAGGCCAGCGAACGCCGCGGCGATGACCACAGTCCGGAACAGGGACCGCATGCCCTGCAAGCGCTGCTGCCGTTCCTGATCGTCGGGGTCTTCTTCGCGCCATCGATGATCGGCCTGCTGAACCGAGGCGCGCGCTTCATTTGCCATGCGGACGCGTTCGATCTCGTGATCGGCGCGCAGCTCCATCACTTCCTGCTCGCGGCGGGCAAGCTGTGCCTGGACAGATGCGAAATCTCTGCGCAAGAGGGCCACGTCATCCGCGTCGCCACGACGGCGCAGCGTCTCGATATGCGTCTTTGCTTCCGCGAGGAGCGCTTCGGTGTGTTTCAGCCGCGCCGTTGTTTCGTTGAGCGCGATCGTGTTGTGGTCCTTCGCCAGCGCCTCCGACGCGGCGATGCGCGCGGTTTCGTCGGCCTTCCAGGCCTTCTGCGCCTTGTGAAGGGCCTCGTCCGTCTCCCGCTTCCACCGCTCGCGCGCCTGTTCCTGCGAAAGCTTCGTCTGCAGCAGCTGGTTTTCGAGATCGGCAAGCTGAGACTTCAACGTGGTGCGGTCCTCGCGCAAGCGCACGAGTTCGGCGCCAGCCTTCTCACCCTGGTCACTGCCTTCGCGCAGCTTCGCCTCGGCCTCGTGCAATCGGGTGACGACGTCCGCGATGGCGACCTCAGACTGCTTGCGCCATTCGCTCTCGGCTGCGGCGAGCCGGTCCGCCTCGCTTTCCTTGAACGTGGCTTTCGCGTCGCCCAGCGCTGCGTCCAGATCCCGCCGCCATCGCGCGCGTTCTTCTTCATGCGCGGTCCGGGCGCCAGCCAGTTCCGCTTCGCGCACCGCTAACGATGCTTTGGCCGAGACAAGCTCGGCGGTGACACGTTTGAGCTCCGCGCTGTCGCCGCGCAGGCTTTCGGCTTCCGCACGCACCTGCTCTTCGCCGGACCGGACATGGCTGAGTTCGCTCTCGCGCGCCGACAACGCGGCCCGCGCCTTCGCCAACTCCTCGCTCAGCCTGGCGAGCTTCGCATCCGCGCTCTTGCGTTCTGCCAGCGCGTCCGCGTTCGCCCTTGTGATGGCCTTCTCGCGTTCGCCGAGGCTGGCGCCTAGTTTTGAGAGTTCCTCGCGCAGGCGCTGCGCCTCGCTCTCGCTACCGCGCAACGTTTCCGCTTCGGCGCGGAGCGTCCTTATCGCGCTTTTTTCCTGTTCCAATTCCCGGTTGCGATCTGCGAGCGCCGCATCTGTTTTGGCCAGATCGCTGCGCAGACGCGCCAGGTCCAGCATGTATTGCTTGACCGTCTCGTCGCGGGTTTGGGTCTTGATGGCACGTTCACGCGCAAGGTCCGCCTCGCGGTCTTCCAGCGCCTTCGCCGTCTTCGACAGATCGTCGCGCAGTTTGCGCAATTCGCCGTCGTTGCTGTTTGTGCGCGCTGTCTCGAGCTGCGCGCGTGTCTTTGATTTCTCGAATTGCGCCGTCGCGTCCGCAAGCGCTTTTTCCGAACGCTTCTTCCAGTCGGCTTCAACAGCGGCGACGCGCGCGGCCTCCGCCGCCTTCCAGTCCTTTTCCGCTTTCCGGAGCGCGGCGTCGGCCTCCTTGCGAAGCCTTTCCCGTTCGCCGGCGAGACGCTCCTGTGCGGCCTTCTCCGCTTTGGCGACACGGGCATCTTCATCGTGTTGCGTCGCGCTGCGGTCCTTGCTCAGACGCGCCGTTGCTTCTTTTACGGCGGCAGCGATACGCGTTTCAGCTTCTGTCTCCCAGCCGCTGCGCATCGCGGCCAATTCGGCATCGATCACTTCGCGCGAAAACTCGATCGTGACCGGTTCGGCTTCCTGACGGACACGCGCCAGTTCGGCATCGCGGATGGCGAGCGAGGCTTTCAGCTTCGCCATCTCTTCGTGCAGACGGCGCAGCTCTTTGGTATCGACGCGCTCTACGGCATCGACGGGAGCATCCGGCGGCACGACAGTATAGTCGAGCAGTGCAAGCGTTCCGCCGTCGCCGCCGTCCAATCGAATAATACGAAGCGCGAGCGTCGGCGCGATATCGGCTTGTGTCGCCGGCAGATACGTCACGCCATCGAGTTCATCGAGCGCAAGCGACCACGAACGGTCGCTATTGAAATGTCCGTGCGAAAGACGCGCGCGCGGTGGCAGGCGTTCGACGCGTACCGACAGACGTCCGTGTCTGCGATAGGGCGCGACGAGCGGCGCAAGATCGATCGGGATCGGATCCGGCGCGATAGGTTCTTCGGGCAACGGACGCAAGGGTGCCTCGACGCGCGGTACTTCGACCGCGGGCGGCTTTTTCGCAAATCCTGTACTGCGTTGCGCCATCGCGCGAACAACTCCGTCGCCGCCTTATTAGCGGCAGAACCTCACCGGATGGATTTTCGCCCCGCCGGGTAAAACAATCGTTTGCCAAGGCTAGAGAGAAACGATGAGGAACTTGGCCAATCCGGCCTGCGAGGTTTGATTCAAATTGCTTCTATCAGGCGAACGCCAATACTCTCGCCAGAGTGCTGCTGTAGCGTGTGGCGATGGAATCCCGTGCGATATGGCGGCCTTGGCGGACGATTTTGCGTCCGCGCCGCCACACGCAATCGACCGCACCACCGCGCGCGGCGAAGATCCAGCTGTCGATCAGCGCGTCGCCGCTGCGGCCGGCAAGAGCCGGACTGTTCGAATTCAGACAAACAATGTCGGCGGGATGGCCGGGAATTAATCCGGATTCGATGCCCAAAGCCTGCGCTCCGCCCCGCAATGCGTCGCGGTAGAGTGTAGCGCCCGTGGAGGCGCCTTCGGCGCGCGCCATGACGTTGCGCTCCCGCCGGGTGAGACGCTGGGCGTATTCGAGCAGGCGCAATTCCTCCGCGGCGTCGATCAGCACATTGGAGTCGGACCCGATCCCGAAGCGGCCACCTGCCGCTCTGAAATCGACGGCCGGAAAAATACCGTCGCCCAGATTGGCTTCGGTGATCGGGCAAAGACCGGCGATGGCGCCGCTGTGGGCCATGTCGTGTGTTTCGCGCTCCGTCATGTGCGTGGCATGCACCAGGCACCAGCGTTCGTTCACCGCCTGGTTCGCCAGCAGCCATTCGACCGGGCGCTGCCCGGACCACGCGACGCAGTCATCGACTTCGCCGGTCTGTTCGGCAATGTGGATATGCACCGGTGCGCCACCGGCGAGTGCCGCGACGCGCGCGAGTTCTTCCGGCGTCACCGCGCGCAGAGAATGCGGCGCGACCCCGACAATCGCATCGTCAAGCCCGGAAACAGCATCGCGGCAGCCATCGAGCAATTTCGCAAAGCCATCGATGTCGTGAATGAAGCGGCGTTGCCCGGGCTTTGGCTCCTGCCCGCCGAAACCGGAATGCGCGTAGAACACCGGCAACAGGGTCAAGGCGATGCCCGTCTGCTTCGCAGCGGCAGCGACGCGCGCCGACATCTCTGCACGGTTCCCATACGCGGCGCCGTTCGCGTCGTGGTGCAGATAGTGAAACTCACCGACGCGCGTGAAGCCCGATTCCAGCATCTCCACGAACGCCATCGCGGCGATGGCTTCGAACTGATCGGGATCGAGGTTCGACACGAAGCGGTACATGAGGTCGCGCCACGTCCAGAAACTGTCGTTCGACGGTCCGCGTGTCTCGGTTAATCCCGCCATGGCGCGCTGAAACGCATGGCTGTGCAGGTTCGGCATGCCGGGAACAGCGACGGTATAGGCCTCGTCGTCTTTCGTGCGTTCGACGCCGGTATCGATCCGCGCGATCCGTCCAGCTTCGATCGTGATGCCGACATCGCGCGCCCATCCCCCGGGCAGCAACGCCTGGCCGAACCACAGTCGATCGCTCACTGGACAGACCTCTTTTGCGCACCCTATGCCTATACGGATTGGGCAACGGGTCCAAGCGCGGAGACCGCAATGCACCCCCACTGGCTGGAAATCCATCAGGGCAACACCCCTGTGGTGGTGAGCTTTCCGCATACGGGAACGGACATTCCGGACGCCTCGATGGACGCGTTCGTCTCGCCCTGGCTCGCGCGCCGCGACGCCGATTGGTGGGTGGATCGCCTCTACGACTTCGCTGCG
>Ga0105240_10015911_pt1 | contig 10204 bp, 7 predicted proteins | sample KBSC54metaG_FD_80426 | JGI IMG/M metagenome (GOLD analysis project Ga0105240, IMG submission 80426) | Corn rhizosphere microbial communities from Kellogg Biological Station, Michigan, USA - KBS C5-4 metaG | ecosystem: Host-associated > Plants > Roots > Rhizosphere > Soil | place: Michigan, USA... | reverse complement strand
TCGAGCGACCAGTCGGAACTGTTGATTTTTTCCGCGTCCGACGATTCGCTTGAACTTGGTCCGCTCCAAGTTGTCGCCATCGCCACGCCGTTGAATTGCGCCGAAATCGAAGCCGCCCTTTCGCGCCAGGAAGTCTGGTTTGACACCCGGACGCCCGGCGGTGTCATTGATCCGCTGGCGCGGGCCAAACCAGCAGCACAAGGCGTGGTGCATCCATTCTATTCCGGAGAGAAGCTTCTTGGCACATTGGCCATCGGCCGCAGCGTGACGCAAAGCAGCGAGCTCGACCCGCAAACTTCCAGCGTCTTCACCGCCGGGCAGGCCAATGTAATCCGTACGCTGACTAACTTCCTAGCGATTCAAGTCCTGAACACACGGCATCAGGAGGAACAATTACAGGCGCACGCGATGTCGCGTGAGCTGGAAATCGCCAAGAACATCCAGCGTTCGCTCGTGCTCAAGCAATTGCCCGTAGTGACAGGCATCGACATCGCGGCACATTCGGAAAACGCCCGGCTGGTCGGCGGGGATTTCTACGACGCACTACCGGTGGGTGATTCGGCTTTGCTATTGGTCATTGCAGACGTGATGGGCAAGGGCGTGCCCGCCGCGATGTTCGCCGCCATTTTGCGCACCGCATTGCGTGCCGCGCCCGACGTGATGCAGCAACCGGCGGAACTGTTGCGGCGCGCCAACCGGCTATTGTACGAAGAACTTTCCGTCGTAGACATGTTCATCACGGCCCAGCTTGTTCTCGTTAACGCGAAGAAACGCACACTCTCCATTGCCTCCGCTGGCCATTGCCCCCTGCTCGTCAGCACCAATCAATCGCCAGGCTTTGCCGCCATCTCACCTGAAGGAATGCCCTTGGGCATCCAGCCCGAAGGGAATTTCCAAGAGGAAACCATCGCGTTGGGCGAAAGCTTCCGTCTGCTGCTCTACACGGATGGGCTAAGTGACGTGGTGAATTCAGCCGGAAAGCGTTACGGACAGGAAAATGTGGAGTGCTGGTTCGCGGCAACGGCGGTTCGCTGTCGCACAGCCGAAGATGTAAAAACCGCACTGGTGGATGAAATCAAACGCTATCGAGGCAGTTCACCACTGAACGATGACCAGACCTTCCTGACGGTCACGAACCGCCCCACGTGATATGACGCCCAAGATTCTCGTGGTTGATGACGAGCCTTACATGCATGTGTTGGTGCGCCATCATCTCCAGCGAGCCGGCTTCGCCATGCTTAAAGCGAGCAATGGCCGCGAAGCCATTGAAGTCGCAACGCGGGAACAGCCCTCCGCAATCGTCATGGATGTCATGATGGAGCAGATGGACGGTCTCACGGCACTGAAGGAACTCAAATCCTCAGATCGAACGAAGGGCATACCGGTCATCATGATTACAGCGAATGCCCATCAAATCACGCGCGACGTAGCGGAAGCTTCCGGGGCGGCCATGTTCATGACGAAGCCTTTCAGCCCGACGAAGTTGATGTTAGAGGTTAAGAAGCTAGTTCAGCCCGCTTGATTACGGGACATCAGGGTTTATTTCGCTCGCAGCATCGCCTCCGCGTGCTTTCTGGCGGCATCGCCCTGCCCCCCTAGCATCCGCGCCAGTTCCGAAACGCGGGACTTGCGGTCGAGCAAGGTCAGTTCCGATATCGTGCGCCCCTCTTTGACCTCCTTGCTAACGACAAAATGAGCGTCTGCCGAAGCCGCGACCTGTGGGAGATGGGTGATGCATAAAACCTGACGTTTCGTCGCGATCTGCCGCATCTTGTCACCAACGGCGTTCGCCGTCTCACCGCCCACGTTGGCGTCAACTTCGTCAAAAACCAGCACTGGCACCTCATCCTCCGCCGCGAGCACTGTCTTAAGAGCCAGCATGACACGTGCAAGTTCGCCGGAACTGGCAATGGCACGAAGCGAACGCGGTGGCTCGCCGGGGTTAGGTGCAAACTGAAACTCGATGCTATCGAAGCCGTGAGACGTGAGACGTGATGCGTGATGCGTGAAATCCAAGTCCCGCATCGTTGTCATCTGCACATCCAAGCGGCTTTGCTTGAAGCCCAGATCTTCCAACTGGGTCGATGCAGCCTTGCTGAGCTTGGGAATCACCTTTTTGCGCCTGGCAGAGAGTTGTTGGCCGGCGTTCAGCAATTCGCCATCGAGCTTCGCCAAGGCCGCGTTCAACCGCGCCAGTTCGGCGTCGCGCGATTCGAGAGCTTCGAGTTTTCGCTTCGCTTCGCCGCCAAAGGTTATCACATCCGCCAGTGTGGGCCCGTACTTGCGCTTAAGCGATTGCAAGAGGTTGAGGCGCTCTTCCAGTTCCGCCAGCCGGGCCGGATCTATATCAACGTGGTCGGTGTAACGAGACAGCTCCGTTTGCAATTCGCGCAAGCTGGCGGTGGCTTGCTCGTGCAAGCTCGTCAGTTGAGCTGCGCCGGGATCGATTCGTTGCAACTCCTGCAAAGTCCGGCCGACGATTCCGGCTTCAACGAGGACAGAATTTTCGTTCTCGGCGAGCATGTCGAGCGCAGCTTGGCCAAGCTGCAACAATTTCGCGCCATTGGCGGAACGTCGATGCTCCTCTTCAATCTCGATGTCTTCACCAATTTTAAGTTTCGCGTCAGAAATCTCGCGGACTTGAAAACGCAACAAGTCGAGCTGCTGAGCGTAGGTCTTCTCATCAACAATCAGCGCGGACTTCTCAACTTCAATCGCACCGCGCCGTTTCACGATTTCCCCAAAGGCACTCCGCTCCGCTTGCAATCCGCCAAATGCGTCGAGAATCGACAGTTGCCGCGCCGGATGCAGCAGCGATTGATGATCGTGCGGGCCATGGATGTCCACGAGCCAGTCGCCGATGGTGGCAAGTTTATCAAGCGTGGTCGCGGAACCGTTAATGAACTGACGATTCGTACCCGCAGCCGTAAAGGTCCGTTTGATGACGAGTTGATTCTCCTCGCAGGGTTCGAGGCCATTTTCGTCGAGAAAACTTTTCAGCGGCACGTGAAGTTTACTCACGTCAAACGCCGCTTCAACGGAACAAGCGTCGGCACCACTGCGAATCAGCGTGCGGTCGGCACGTTCACCGAGCACAAGCGTCAGGGCGCCGATGAGGATGGATTTGCCCGCGCCGGTTTCGCCCGTGATGGCGTTATAACCGGGCTGCAACTCCAGCGTCAGATCCGCGACGAGTGCGAGGTTTTTGATGCGCAAGGTGGTTAGCATGGTTACAGTTCGCAGCGAAATCTGGCGGCTTGCATGCCGTTGGGCAAAACATTTCTCGATGGCATTTGAACTGACATTTCTTGGCACCGGAACTTCGCAAGGCGTACCCATCATCGGCATGGACTATCCGCCGGAGTTTCTTGCCAACCCGAAAAACCACCGAACGCGTCCCTCCATCTACATCGCCACGGAAAAAGCGAAACTGGTGGTGGATACCTCGCCGGAGTTTCGGCTGCAATGTCTGCGGGAGAATTTACGCTGGCTCGACGCCGCGATTTTCACGCACCCGCATGCGGATCACATCATGGGATTGGACGATTGCCGGCGATTCTGCGATTTGCGCGGCGGCACGGCGCTCCCCATCTGGGCGGACGAAGTCACAATGAATGTGCTCAAGCGGGTGTTTAGTTACGCTTTTCATGACGGCCCGTGGCCGAAAGGTTATTTCATCCCAGAACCGCACGTTTTTACGGGCCCCTTTGAAATCGGTGATTTACGCATCACGCCATTCAAAACGCCGCATGGCAGGCTGGAGAGCAATGGTTTTCTGTTCGAGCATGCAGGACGCAAGCGACTCGCTTATTTCAGTGACTGCAAAGAAATCCCCGCCGAGGCCATCGCAGCGATTCGCGGTGTGGAAGTTGCCGTGCTCGATGCGTTGCGCTTCAAGGAACATCCGACGCACATGTGCCTCGATGAGGCCCTGACGGCGGCCCGACGTATCGGCGCGGAGCGTACTTATCTGACACATCTGACCCATGATTATGACCACGATAAACATGAGGCGGAGCTTCCGCCAGGCGTGCATCTGGCGTATGATGGCTTGCGCTTGAGCAGCGAAACGTGACGGCGCGAAAAAGATTGAAGCACGTCTCTAAATTGGCGGTCTAAACTTTAGATTAATGAAAAGTCGTTTTTTGATTTGGAATTTGGCCAGTGTCGTTTGGCTTCTGGCAGCGCAATTGGCCGGTGCCGCCCCCACGGGTGACGAGGTCGTAGTCATTTATAACAAGAAGGTGCCGGCGTCGGAGGATGTGGCGCGTCATTATGCCGAGGTTCGCCGAGTTCCAAAGGAACAGGTCATCGGCCTCAAATTGAGCGCCGATGAAGAAATCGCGCGCGACGAATTCGAAGAGACGCTGGCCAAGCCACTACAACACGAGTTGGAAAGCCGCAAACTTTGGCGCATGGGTACCGTGCGCTGGCCCATAACCAGCACGAACGACGTTCGCGAAGTTCGCGTGCCGATCGAATCAAAAATTCGGTATGCCGTCCTGTGCTACGGTGTACCGCTCAAGATTGCCAATGATCCAAAGCTGCACGAACCCGAAGCAGATGCCATCAAGCCGGAGTTACGCATCAACGCTGCGGCCGTCGATTCTGAGCTTGCCGCCCTGCCGTTCCCGCCAGAAGTAAATCGCAAAAGCGCCATGTTGCGGAACATGAGTTACACGACCACAAACTCGGCAATGCTCTCGCCGACCAACGGAATCCTGCTCGTCACGCGACTGGATGGCCCGACGCCCGAAATCGCCCGGAGTCTGGTAGACAAAGCGATGGCGGCTGAAACAAACGGTTTTTGGGGCCGCGTGTATTGCGACATCCGCAGCACGACGGACACGAATTACGTAATCGGTGACGAATGGATACGCGGAGCGTTCGACATCTGCCGCGTACTGGGCTACGAAGGCATCCTCGATACAAATGCCGCCACTTTTCCGGCGAGCCAGCCCATGAGCCATATCATCTTCTACGCGGGTTGGTATGATTCCGAGCCAAGCGGGCCTTTCCTCGCACCGAAGATGGAATTCATGCCCGGCGCATTTGCGTATCATCTCCATTCAGGCAACGCCTGGACAATCCGCTCAGCCAACAAGGCCTGGGTTGGGCCGTTACTTGCGAAAGGAGCTACCTGCACGTTTGGCTCCGTCAATGAACCTTTCCTTTCCGGGACTGTCGATATTGGCACATTCACGGCCCGTTGGCTTATCACGGGTTTCACTTTTGGTGAAGCCGCCTACGCAGCGCAGAACTGTCTTTCCTGGCAGACCACGGTCATTGGTGATCCGCTTTATCGGCCCTTTGCGATGCAACCCCAGCTGCTCCACATGAAGCTTGAACGCACTGAAAACCCGATCATTGAATGGTCGCACGTGCGGGTGGTTAATCTGAACCTCATAAAAGGCACGCCGATGATGCAGGTAATTGGCTATTTGGAGGCCTTGGAGTTGACCAAGCGTAGCTCCGTGATGATGGAAAAACTGGCGGACCTGTATACTGCCGTTGGGAAACCTTCATCCGCCGTTTATGGTTATGAGCAAGCCCTCAAGCTGGATGGCTCGCCGCAACAACGTATCCGGCTACACTTGAAACTGGCCGGTCGCCATCTTGCGCATAAGGAATCAGAAGCAGCGTTAAAGACGTATCGCGACTTGCTCCGCGAATTCCCTGACTATGCCGGAAAGAATGACATTGAAGCGATGATCACCAAACTTTCGGCAGCCTCAACGGAGCCCAAGCCGGAGGGCGACCAGGTGAAATCCATCCTCGACCAGATGCGTCAAGCGCCCAGTACCAATGGATCCGCAAAATAGAAACCCCAAATTACAATGGCAAGCGTTGCGAAGATCTTCGATTTCGCCGTTGTGATTCAGTTAGTCAGCTGCAGCAACCGCACATCTTTTTCACCGTCCACCTGGACCAGCACGTAATCCGTGCCAATCGCGGCGCAGGTGATATCCAAGGTTACCGCATTTGTTCTGGCGGCTGACTGTCCCTCGGTCGCGGGCAGGACGGAGGCGGAATCGCCCGGCATGAATGTCTTCCGGTTGATGATCACGGACGTGTTTGATCCGCGCGAAATGCCGTAAATTTTCAAACGTGCATCGCCCTGCAATATTTCCGGTGCGATGCGTTCCGGCCAGCTGCCGGTCAGCCAGCGCCGGGCAAGTTCTTGGGCTTTGTGCAATGCCCCCGCGTCTAATTCCACCACGCACTCGTCCAGTGTCGCGGTCGGAACGGATGGGTCGTAATTTTTTGCCACAATCAAGCAGGCGTAAGCCCGTATGAGGTCCCGTTGCAAGTTGACTCCCTCACGGAAAGCTTGCGACAAACTCAAACACGCCCCCGCATGGTGATTCGTTGCCGCGTGGTAAACGTAACGCAGACCCGCATCCATTTTGAGCACCTTTGCTCTTCCGGTCTCGGCTGAAGCGACCTGCCAGCTCAGCTTACCCGCCCTAAATGCGCCCTCGATATTACCATCTTGAGCAGCTTGGATGTAGAATTGCAACGCGGCGGTGGACTTCCCCGCCAGCTCTAGTTCAGCGCCGCGGGTCACGTACTGATCTGCACTGGACTTTTTCTCAGCCTGACCAAACGTTCCAGAATCCGCCGCACAAAGACTGTGTGTCAGGCCGATGATTACGACTATGGATGCGAAAATCTTCATTACTTTTGTCCGTTGGAAGCTGATGGCAACGCCGCCGATGATATATCCCGGAACGGAACCCACTCCGTGCTTCCCACCACACGGAACATCGCATCTGCAGGGAGTTTTCCGTCCTGGTTCATTTGCCCAAGTTCCTGCATGGTGAAAGGGCCGGTGATGGCACGGTTGGCCAGCATTTGTACTTGCGATTGTACGCCGACGACGACTTTTGCTTTGGTTATTTCACGAGCCGCCACTCGCTGAACTGCAGGGCTGGTTTGCGAACGCCCCAGCCACCAGCCCATGCCGAAAATTGAAACCACCATAGCTACGACCGCAGCTTGTCGCGCCCAGTGAGAGATGCTGCCAGTCCTCTCGGTGGCGGACTGCGGCTCCAAAAATGCATTTGATGAGCGATAGAGAGCGGGAGCTTCCACATCATTGACCGGACTGCGAATCGCGTAGCAATGCGTCGCTCCGCCGCCGCCATTCAAGCGTAGAATATCGGCCTCCTGGCTGGCCCAAACGGTCTTCCAAGGCAAGTTATGAATCTCGGCATTAAGTGACGGCAGTGCAACTCCGGGAGTGGCCAGCAGCGTGTAGCTGTGCAAGGCGCCATTACTTTCGACGTAAATCCGACCACGAACGACCTTCTCCAGGACGACGCTGGTGCATTGCCCTACCATGTCGAGCTTCGCGAACAAGCTATGCAAGCTATCGCAGTTCTCGGCTAAAGGAGCGTCGAACTGCCCGGTATCACCATTTACGTAGAAGCAAAACACGCGAAGCCGTTCCCCCACCCGGTCCGTGAACAGCGCGCCAATCATGGCGGCATTGATTTCCAGGGCATTAACTTTTGTATTTCGCTTGCTCATCGTACTTTATGCTTCGTCCGGGGTTGGTTTTGGCCACGTGCCAAATCGTTGTTTAACAACCCTGACAATCCATAATTTAAGCACCTTGGGCACCATAATGGGGCAATCGGCACCAAGTTGGTGCCCGATGCAACCAGTGCGTGCGAAGATGCAGTGAACGCAAGAAGGACGCTGATCGACGAAGAAAACGGTGCGCAGATTTGCGATGAGCTAGCCCAATTCTGTCATAAATTTTGGGTCCGTTTGAAAGAAATTAAGAATCCCGCGAAGACTTCCAGAGTCAATGTTGACTATAGGTTTCAGTCATCACGATTTCGCCGCTTTCAACTTCCGGTTGAATGCCGATGCAAGCCGCAGGCTGACGGAAATCGGCTCTGCCGTTTCCTTCAGATAGACCTGCTGACGACCGGAAGAGAGCTTCTCCACCCGCTCAATGAATGTGAGGTTGATGATGGCATGGCGATGAATGCGGACGAACTGTGCTTCAGGCAATTCCTTTTCCCATTGCTTCAACGCCTTGCGCAACAAAGCGCCTTTGCCTTGATCCCAGTAGACCCAGGAATATTCGCCGTAAGCGAGGATGCTCTTCACGTCGCGCACCTTGATGAGCTTCTTCTCGGACATCGTCTTCACAAGGAACGTGTCATCCAGTTTCAGACGAGCGTCATCGGCGGGAGCGGCATTAGTTCCAGTCGCACGCAGGCGGACACGTTTCAATGTCCGCTGCAACCGCTCTGCGCTCACCGGCTTCAGCAGGTAGTCCACCGCGTCCGAGTCGAAGGCCGTAATAGCATATTCCTCGGCGCTGGTCACAAAAACCACCGCCGTGCTCGGCTTGAGCGACGGCAACAATTCAAAACCGGGCGCATCCGGCAAATTGATGTCGAGAAACACCACGTCCGGCGAACTCTTAGTCACCAACTGCTGCGCCTGCGCAACCGAGCCCGCCTCGCCCACAACCGTCAATTCACCTGATCGGTTCAGTAGGTCGCGCAGCACATCACGCACGAGCGGCTCATCATCAACCACGATGCACGTCAGCTTCGCCGGCTTTTCTTCCGTTCCGCTGGTTTTGCGTTCGGCTTTCGCGGGCGCGGGAGCCGAAGACACCTCCGGCACCGCGTCGTCGTCAAAATCAATCGGACTTAGATGAAGCGGCTGCGCTGCTAAATCCGGCCCGCTTGGTGAAGCAAGTTTTCTGGCCGGCGGAACGAGCGGCAAGGTCAGGGTGAACGTCGTCCCCTTCCCCGCTTTGCTCACAAATTCGACTTTGCCTCCGTGTTGTTCGACGCACGTTTTGACGATGGACAAGCCCAAACCGTGCCCCGGTTTACCCGTGGCATTTGATGCGCGGAAAAACGGGTCGAAGACGCGCGCATGTTCCGGCGAGGGAATCCCGATGCCCTGATCAGTCACCGTGAGAACGTAGCCCGGGTCATGTTTCGACAACGCCATCACCACTGGCTTGTCCGAATACTTCAACGCATTTGCCAGCAGATTCTCCAGCGCCTGCCGCAGCCGTAGCGGATCGCCGACGATCTCGCATTGCGGTTCGCTGCATTCGAACCGCAGCCGCGCGCTTTGGTCGAGGTCAGTTATCACCTGCTCGCACAGCACGCGCAAATCAAATGGCGCCGGGTCGAACGGCAACCGTTGCATCTTGGATTTCGCGAGGAACAGCGTCTCCGAAACGATCGTCTGCATGCGACCGATGGCATGTTGCATACGATCTAGAATTTCCTCCGAGCGTACCCCAGCACCAGCGTCCGGAACGGTGCCCTTACGCAACATGCTCGTGTAACCGAAAACAACGAAGAGCGGATCGCGCAAGTCATGCACCACCTCGGCGAACATCTGCATGGCCCGGTCGATTTGCTTTTCCTGCTGCGCACGTCCGGCACGCGCCCGGGCCAATCGCGCATTCACCGCGCGCAACAGCTCAGCAGAATTCATCGGCTTGGTAAGATAATCGTCCGCCCCCAGATTCATTCCCTCGCGGATTTGTTCAGGCGCCGCCTGCCCAGTCAGAAACATCACGGGCGTATCCGCCAGATTGCTATCGCGACGCAGGCGGGCGAGCACCTCGTAGCCGTTCATCCCCGGCATATCCAAATCGCAGATAATCAGGTGCGGGGTGAACTCCAAGGCCAGTGCAATCCCTTCCTTTCCTGAACTGGCGCTGGCTACGGTGAATCCGCGTCCGCGAAGAAAATTAGCGAGGAACCGGCGAAACTGTTCGTCGTCGTCAATGAGAAGAATATTGGCGAGCGGCTCCTGTTCTAGCCCCCCCTGCTCCGCGATTGAAATACGCGCGCGCTCCGGCATTCACCTGACATTATCCACATATCAGTCGGCGCCGCAATCCCTCAACTGCGGATGTCGCCATTGCGTGACGTGTGGGCACTCCGTAGCCGATAATCCGTATTCAGCAGTAGAGCAAATCAGGGAGGCTCGGTAGCTGATTGCTGCTTGCTAACGCACCAGCAGGCGATAGAACCGCTGCGTTAGCATACCGCTATCGAGATCCTGAAATGAGATAGGCCCATATGTCTCTATCGCGCCCGTTTGCCATATAGTTGTCCATGTCTGCAAGTCAGTGGACGCCTGCAAATCATAGCTCCGTCCCGGCGCGCCTTGGAATTGAATCGTCTGCAAGCCATTCGTCGGTCTG
>Ga0105240_10015908_pt1 | contig 10206 bp, 9 predicted proteins | sample KBSC54metaG_FD_80426 | JGI IMG/M metagenome (GOLD analysis project Ga0105240, IMG submission 80426) | Corn rhizosphere microbial communities from Kellogg Biological Station, Michigan, USA - KBS C5-4 metaG | ecosystem: Host-associated > Plants > Roots > Rhizosphere > Soil | place: Michigan, USA... | reverse complement strand
TCGGGGCCGGTGAGATCGGTGTCCAGGTGCTGTATGGCAGTGTACAGAACAACGTTCTTCCCAGCGGGCTTCATCTTATCAACCCACTCATGGATGTCCAGCGGATGGATATCAAGACGCAGAATTATACCATGAGCGCAGTGCATAACGAAGGCGCCAAGGAAGGTGATGACGCCATCCGTGTATTGAGCGCAGATGGGCTGGAGGTGGTCATCGACCTCACCGTCCTGTATAAGGTAGTACCTTCTTTGGCGCCCGATATCCTTCGTCAGACGGGTATCGACTACACCGATAAGATCGTCCGTCCTCTGACACGCACCAAAATACGGGATAATGCCGTATATTATGATGCCGTATCGCTCTACTCAACCAAGCGGGATGAGTTCCAGACGCGTATTACGAAGAGCATCGAAGACGACTTCCGTCACAGGGGGTTGTTGCTGGAGCAGATACTTATTCGTAATATCACGTTGCCGCAGGCCGTCAAGACCAGCATCGAGCAGAAGATATCGGCCGAGCAGGATGCGCAGAAGATGCAATTCGTGCTGCAAAAGGAAAGGCAGGAGGCGGAAAGGAAAAGAGTGGAGGCGCAAGGTATTGCGGACTATCAACGGATCATTAGCGAAAGCCTTACCGATCGTCAGCTACAGTATGAAAGCATCAAGGCGCAATTGGAGATCGCCAAATCGCCCAATGCAAAGGTCATCGTCATGGGGAAAGGGAATACCCCGATGATACTGGATGCAAAGGGGCAATAATAGCAAGTCATGACAACACAGGTAGAGATCAGACAAGCCACAAGAGAGGATGCGGAGATGATAGCCGATATGAGCCGCCGGACGTTCTACGATAGTTTCGCACATCAGAATACTCCTGAGGATATTGCCCTTTATATGGACAGGCAGTTCACCCGTGAGAGCTTAATTTCCGAGGTTGGAGCGCCCGGCAATACATTTTTAGTAGCGTGGCTGGATGAGCAGCCGGTGGGTTATGTGCGGCTATTGGAACATGCGCCTCCGCCCGGGATGGGAGAGGGGCCTGCTATCGAGATCGTACGACTCTATGCCGAGCAATCCGTTATCGGGAAAGGAATAGGACGGGCCCTGATGCAGTCTTCCATCGATGTGGCGCGCGGGAAAGGGTTGCAATGGATATGGCTGGGTGTATGGGAGCATAATCACCGGGCGATAGCCTTTTACACCAAATGGGGTTTTGAGAAGTTCGGCGATCACCCTTTTATTCTCGGCACTGATAAACAGACGGACTGGTGGATGAAAAGGAAGTTATAGACCATCCCGGACCATCTGCTGCAGTCTTTCTTTTTTCTCCGGCCATTCTTCGTCGATGATGCTAAAGACTACCGTGTCGCGGCGAGAGCCGTCATTGCGGATGGCAAATTTTCGTAACACACCTTCTTTTATACCGCCGATCTTTTCCACCGCACGCTGGCTGCGAATATTCTGATGCGCTACCCGGAATTCCACCCGGTGGAGGCGCAGTTGTTCGAAGGCATATTGAAGGAGCAGCAGCTTACATTCCTTATTGTAGACCTTGCCCCATACATCGGGAATATACCAGGTATGACCTATTTCCAGTCTTTTGTCCCTCCATGCAACGTTGAAGAACCGGGACATGCCGATGATGCTCCCACGCAGCAAAGGTATTTCACCAGGGCGGGGGGCGTTGCCATCGCCAGCACTGCGGATGATAAAGGCGCGGCCATCGAGCTCCGGCAGACGTAGCGCTTCGTCAAAATAGGCGTCGAACTGGGTATCGTAGGTTTCGTCGATCAGCAGGGTCTTTGTAAATTCCCACAAACGCGTATCCTTTGCCAGCGGGCGGATCAGTTCTCTGTCCTCTTCCCGTGCGGGTTGAAGAAAGACCGTTTGCCCTTTTAAAAAAGGCGGATTGGCATCTGTGTCGTAAGGGAATACATTGGGCATATCATCCATTTGAATATCAAACTTACCATATCCGGGTGGGAGGATGGTAGGCCAGATATGAAAAAGAGGACGGGCCAGCGCGCGTCAGTCTACCAGCTGAAAACTGTCCTGCAGCCGTATGTCATCGGAAGCGCTGCCTATGAAGAGCTGGAACTCTCCCGGCTGTGTGATGAGCTCGAGCCTGTCGTTATAGAAGGCCAGTTTGGAACTGTCGATGGTAAAGCTGATCTTTTCTGTTTCGCCGGAGGCGAGCTTTATTTTCGCAAAGTCCTTTAGCTCTTTTACCGGCCTTAGCGGTTGTGCTACTACGTCGCGCAGGTAAAGCTGCACCGTCTCTTCACCTCCGTATTTACCAGTGTTCTGTACATCGAGCGAGACCGTGATGGGCTCGTTGTTGTGTATGGACTTTTTGCTCAGCACCAGGTTGCTGTATTTAAATTCAGTGTAGCTAAGACCATATCCGAACGCATAGCGGGGGCTGTTATACAGGTCGTTGTACGCGGACACGTAGTTAACGTCCTTTTCGTCTTTTGCCGGCCGGCCTGTATTCAGGTGATTGTAGTAAATAGGGATCTGTCCTATCTCCCGGGGGAAGCTTACCGGTAATTTACCGGAAGGGTTGTATTTGCCAAAGAGGATATCTGCCATGGCGTTGCCGGCCTGATTGCCCAGCCACCAGGTGTAGAGGATGGCCGGAACGTGTTCAGCCGTCCAGTTGAAGACCATGGGACGGCCCGCCATCAGCAGGACTACTACAGGCTTGCCTGTGGCCTGTATGGCTTTGATCAGCTCTTCCTGTATGCCGGGGAGGTGTATGTCTGCCCGGCTTTTTGCTTCGCCAGTCATGTCGGGTCTTTCGCCCATGGCCATGACGACCACATCCGCCTGCCGGGCTGTTTGCAGAGCTTCCGTGAATCCTGCATGGCTGGTGTCCGTGATATCGCAGCCTTTAGCGTAGAGCAGATGGGCGCTGCCTGCCTGTTGCTGCATCCCTTCATACAGGGAGACGATATCTTTTTCATCGCCGATGTCCAGGGACCAGAAACCCTTCATTTCCTTTTTTGAATGCACGAGCGGGCCTATGAGGGCAATGGATCGCAGCTGAGTGGAGAGGGGCAGCAGATGGTCCTCATTTTTCAATAATACGATGCTTTTATCCGCCATGTCACGAGCTGCCCGGACATGCTCTTCTTTACTAAGTGTAGCTTTTTCTCTATCCGCATTGCTGAACCGGTAGGGGTCATCGAAGAGACCCAATTCATATTTTTTACGGAGGATCCTTTTTACCGCGTCGTCGATGAGGCTGACCGATACCTTGCCCTGCTGTACCAGGGTAGAGAGACTTGAGATATAGCTTCTGCTCTCCATATCCATGTCACAGCCGGCCGTGAGGGCCACCCGAGCTGCCTGTTCTTTGTCAGAGACATAGCCGTGGGGGATCATTTCGCCGACCGAGCCCCAGTCGCTGACGACGAAGCCGGAAAAATTCCACTTGCCTTTGAGGACGTCTCTCAGGAGGTAGCTATTACCCGTGGCTGGGGTTCCGTTGAGGTCGTTGAAGGAGTTCATGAAGGTGGCGGCGCCCGCATCCAGGGCAGCCTTGAAGGGTGGGAGATAAATTTCCCATAAGGTGCGGAGGCTCATGTCCACGCTGTTGTAATCACGACCGCCGATGGCGGCGCCATAGGCGGCGAAATGTTTGGCGCAGGCCATGACAGCATCGAGACTGCCCAGGCCGTTGCCCTGGAAGCCTTTGACCCGGGCGCGGGCTATACAGGAGCCCAGATAAGGGTCTTCGCCTGCTCCTTCCATGATGCGACCCCAGCGGGGATCCCTTGCAATGTCTACCATGGGGGCGAATGTCCAGTGGACGCCGCCTGCCGCGGCTTCCGTGGCGGCTACCCGTGCCGACCGCTGTATCGCGGGCAGGTCCCAACTGGCGGCTTCGGCCAGCGGGATGGGGAAGGTGACACTGTATCCGTGGATCACGTCCTGCCCAAACAACAGGGGGATCTTAAGACGGCTGTCCATGGCCGCCTGCTGGAAGGCTCTTGTGTGGGCAACGCCCGTGATGTTCAATATCGAGCCGACCTTGCCCTGTCGGATGGCGGTCATCTTGTCCCCGATGTCCCTTGTAACGGGACCTGTGGCTTCCCAGTCACCATTGTATTGATTGAGCTGGCCGATCTTTTCGTCCAGGGTCATTTTTTTCAGGAGGTCGTCAACCTTCTGGTCGATGGATTGAGCAGATGCGGGGGCGGCCTTGTCAGTGGATTGCGCGAACACCGGTGCAGATAGGACGAGCAGGCAGAGGGGAAGAAAGAGCTTATTCATATGGCTAACGTTTCAAAAGTTTACTGTTTACGATCTTTTCCATGATCTCTTCCTTCTGGTATTTGCTGATAGGCACCTGGTGATGGAGCACGTGGAGAATATTCCCCTCTATGGAGTTAATTTTCCCAATGGCGACCACATAGGATTTATGAGGCTGAATAAAGGAGCCGGCAGGAAGTTTCTCCTGTATCATTTTCAGGGTGAGGTGGGTGATGATCTTTTTCTCGCGGGTGTGGATGGCTACATAGTTTTCCAGGGCTTCTATAAAAAGGATGTCGGCGAAATGGATCTTTTCCAGCTTGCTGTCCGCCTTGACGAAAATATAGTCTTCCCCCGCGGCCGTTATCTGTTGTCCGCGGAAGTGGTCGAAGGCCTTGTTGGCAGCCCGGAGGAACCGCTCGAAGGAGATGGGTTTCAGGAGATAGTCCAGCACTTCCAGCTCGAATCCCTGCAAGGCATATTTCTCGTAAGCCGTCGTGAAGATGACCTTGGGGGCATCCGTGATATTTTTCAGGAAGTCGATGCCTGTAACATAAGGCATTTCGATGTCCAGGAACAGCAGGTCCGCTGATCCCTTTTTCAGCAGGGAGTTCAGCTCGAGGGCGTTCTCGCATACTCCTTTCAATTCTAAAAAGTCTATCTGTTCGATATAGCCTTGGAGACCTTTTCGGGCAAAGGGTTCATCGTCGGTGATAATACATTTTATTTTATCGCTCATAGTGTGATTTTTAGATCTGCCCGGAATTCTTTTTCTTTCTTTTCTATCCGCAGCATATGTTTTTCGGGGTACAGCAGCTGTAGTCTTCTTCGCAGGTTCTCCAGCCCGATGCCGCCGGCTTTTTGCGTGGGTACGGGTATCTCAGTCGGTATGGCATTGGCGACATGGAAACAAAGCTCGCCGTTCTCCACCCCCGCGTCGATATTTATCCAATACTCCCCGCCTACGTATTTAAAAGCATTCTCCACCAGAGGGAGCATCAAAAGGGGATAGACCTGCTGACCATTGAGTCTGTTATCGAAATGTACGGAAAGCTGTAGTTTTTCGGAGCTGCGGATCTCCTGCAATTCGATAAAGTTCCGGAGATAGCGTACTTCGTTGCTCACCGGCACCGTCTGTTGCTGATCGTAAAGCTGGTAGCGCAGCAGTTCGGAGAATTTCTCCACGCTCTTTTTTGCCTCGGCCACGTTCTCGTCCATCTGAAAATAGATCGTATTGAGGGCATTGAAGAGGAAGTGAGGATGGTATTGGGCTTTCAGGAACTTCAGCTCGGTCTGGAGCTTGTCGTTGGTGATCTTCTCCAGCTGCACCTTTCCGTCGATGTAGGCTTTCAGAAAGGTGCGGCTACGCATGATGCCATAGGCGATCATTACATAGAGCAATGGAATGGTGTTGATATCCGCGATATCATACCATTGGGCGCCGTCATCCGTCAGGGCTGAAAAAGTTGTGAGAAAAGCGTTCTGAAAAATGAGGTTTACCACGAATACGCAGGCCACCTCACGTATGATACGCCGGCTGCTGTAACTTTCGTGCTGCCAGCGTTTGTCAAACCAGCGGAAAAGTTTTTGGAATACCCATACGAACAGGTAGCTGACGAGGATGCAGTAGACGAGCTCGAGAGAGGTCTGAGGCCATCTTTTTCTTTCCCAGAACTTCATACCTGTCACTGAATCCAGCAGCAGACGGATGGTGAAGTAGACCGTCAGTCCGTACAAAGGGGGGAACAGGTATTTCCAGAATCGATTGTGCACGTGGGTGATTTTTATCGTGACGCCGGTCGTAGTGGCCGGCCGGATTGCCAAGTTACAGTATATTTTTTAGCAAGGGTGTTCTTCTTAACAATACTGCCGAAAGGGTGTAGGTGACCAGGATGGTCAACACCGTCAGCAAAACGAATTTTATCAGCAGGAGCCAGTGGAGGCCGATCATTATTTTGCTCAGCACTATCAACACAGGCGTATGGAATACGTACACGGCAAATGCGTTGGCCGAGAATAGCCGGGCCAGGCGACCCTGCTGACTGAACCGTTGACGGAACCAGGTAAGGAGGAAGAGGGAGATGCCTACGCCGGAGACCTGATCTCTGAGACAGTCCACAAGACTCTGCCAGTGGATGCCGCCTCTGTAGGGAGTAAGGTTTCCTTTGAGGGCTCCGCCAAGTACGATACCTCCGATCCAAAGAATGAGACCGCCGATGATCGCCACGCGCCCCCAATACCTGCCGGTGGCGGCGGGGAGGTTTTTTAGCCAATCGCCTCTGTAGGCCAGGATGCCGGCGCTGAAGAAAAAGATGTACTGGGAGAAATAGCAGAACTGGAGATTATAAAAGTTGGTGCCGTTGGGCCAGGGTATCCTTACCAGGAAGCTGGCTATGGTGATAAGGCCAATGAACATCCAGATGGATCTTTTACCGGGGAATTTGGTTTTTAGCCGATGGAGCGATCCGGCTACTCCGAGGCGGCGGTCGAGCACCCGGAACAAGGTATAGACCAGGCAAAAAATGAGGAGCGCTTCGCAAAACCACAGGGGGCCTGTCCCACCCATCCACCAACCTTTTTGAATATACCGGCCGTAGAGTTCGCCAAAGCTGTTCCAGGGGGCCTGCTTATCGAAGAGGAAGATGCAGTAGACGGAGATGGGTTGCAAAAGAAATACAAAGAAGAGAAGGGGGAGGCCGAGTCTGAAGGCGCGGTCCTTTAGGAATTTAACGGCGCCCTTGGTATCGTAGGCTTTTGGGACAAAATAGCCTGCGATGAAGAACAGGAAACCCATGAAAAATGATTGGAGGAAGACCTGGTAGGTAGCGAAGGTAAAGGTCTCGGGGAGGCTGACCCTGGTATCTTCCATAAAGTACCAGCTGCCTAAGTGACTGTATGTTACTGCTGCGTGCATGCTTAGCACCAGCATGATCATTACCCAGCGGAGGTTGTCGATATAGTGCAGACGGTGGATGCCTTCCTGTGCGGGAGCGGTTTTGACGGCTGGGGTTGTTGGGATGTCACCCGGGGTTATGGTGGCGATATAAGGGAGTGTTTGCATGGCGTTGATTTTTTATAGTTTAAAACTACTGCCCGGAGCAGGCGGGGGGAAATTTCTTTGACGCCTGGACATATTTAGGGGGCCAATGGACGGGCCTGCCCCGGGCCACCGGGAAGGATGGGCGAGAATGGGGTATAGCCGGGGAAGGACTGATGAGTCCGGGGGGCTGCCAGGGGGCCGGGGCATGGCTTTTGAGTTCCCAATTTGCAGGGACAGAATACCTGGCAAATAACTTTAAAACTTGATTGTATGAAAGATGAAATGACCACATTGGCCACCGTGCTGGAAAAGCTCCGGCTTCGTATGGCCGACAATGAATTCCGCTGGACCCCGGAGGGGTTCACCGCGGGGAGGGGCAAGATATACCAGCCCGGAGATTTAGCAATCCTGAAGACGTATCGTTTTGAGGGGGAATCCGATCCTGCAGATTCATCTATATTATATGTGATAGAAGCCAATGATAATCTCATCGGGTATAGCCTGGATGCTTATGGTACGTATAGCAACCATGAGGATGAAGAGGGGTATGACAATTTTATCAGGAAGATACCCATTCGTGATCATGGGCCTCAGATACTACAGGAAATATAAGAAGAGTTAAAAAAGAGGGCATTCGCCCTCTTTTTTTAAATGATGATGATCAGAAGGAGGATGATAATAATAAGGGCGCCGACCGAGATATAGACGCCTGTAACGGCTTTTGCTTCCCGGTGCATGCTTCTGAGTTCTTTCCTAAGCGCTTTGCGGTCCTCTTTTGTCAGCGTGGATTTGTCCATTGCCTTGATCTCGTCCACTCTTGCCTTTATTTCTTCCAGGCGAGCCTGTTTTTCTTCTTTTGTCATATGAGCTATGGCTTCTTTCGAAAGGGGCTCGTGGTTGACTGGCATATAATCAGCGGCGCGCGTGTTTAGTGCGGGCAGCATGAACAGGGCCATTAAAAAAGGCAGGTAATACCGTAACTTTTTCATTTTGTTGATGGTTTTAAATTAAACGATGTGCAATTCCAAGTGGATCTTTAAAAAACCCGTGCCACCTGCCAAGTATTTGTGAAAGAAAGTTTTTGGGATTTTTACGAAGAACACATAAAAAAAGTGTGGAACTTTTTCCACACCTTCTTGATCTTACGCTTTAGATCCTGGTAAAAGCTAAAAAAATTAATTCTTGTGCAACCACAGTTTTACTATGGAATTCGTGATTTCTACCAGCTCTCCAAAGGAATCAGGCTTATGGAGATAACAACTGGCACCTAATTCGTAAGAAGTCTTACGGTCCTGATTCAATGTGGAGGTGGTTAGTACGACAATGGGAATTTGACTGAACTTCTTATTGCCCCTGATCTCTTTCAGGGCTTGAAGTCCCAACATTCCTGGCATGTTCAGATCCAATAAGATAAGGGCTGGAAAATCGGAATCCTCCGAATAGAGGTTCTCTAGTAAGGTTTCTGCATTTTCGATGAAGACGTAGTCGATCTGGGGGCTATTCTCCAGGAATGCATCCAGAATAATCTGCCGGTCGTCCGGATCATCGTCTACAATGAAAATGAGAGGTTGCGAGTTGCTTTTCATAATGATAATAAATCTAAACGGTGATAAATCCAACCGGCTATTCTATGGGTCATAAAAATCCGGAAAGTCCTAATACTAGAACCTTGCCAAACTATGATACAATATACAGGAAACACTTCTATTTTTTAGATCGATAAACCATAAATTTGAAGACCAATCAAAATATCCTTACATGCCCACAAATACGAAAGCTGCAAAAAAAAGTAAAACCACTAGTAAACCTACGATCGCCAATGGCAGCAGCAACAACGGCTCATCCCATTGGGCCGAAACGTCCCCTGATGAATCCCTGGTAAATGACAAAGAATTATTGCGCATCCTTATACAGGTGCGCAACGGCAATTTTAGCGTGCGTATGCCAATCGACGAGACGGGGATAAAAGGCAAGATATGTGACACCTTTAATGAGATAATATCCCTGAATGAGGAGATGATGCGGGAATTCACCAAAGCGGGGAATACTATCGGCAAGCAGGGGAAGCTGACGCAGCGGATCGAGGTCCCGAATGCGAAGGGCGCCTGGGCGACGGGGGTGGACTCGCTGAACTCGATGATCTCCGACCTTGTGCATCCTACGATCGAGATAGCCCATGTGATCAGCTCTGTTGCCAAGGGCAATCTGTCGCAGAACATGCCGTTGGAGATAGGGGGGCATACCTTACAGGGGGAGTTCTCCCGCATTGCCCGTGAAGTGAATGACATGGTTAAGCAGCTGAATCTCTTCTCCATGGAGGTGACGCGTGTGGCCCGTGAGGTGGGTTCGGAAGGTAAATTAGGAGGTCAGGCCAAGGTAAAGGGGGTGGCCGGGGTATGGAAGGACCTTACCGACTCCGTAAACCTGATGGCGGGTAATCTGACGGCGCAGGTGCGTAATATCGCCGATGTGACGACGGCCGTGGCCAAGGGTGACCTTTCCAAAAAGATCACCGTGGACGTGAAGGGGGAGATCCTGGAGTTGAAGAATACGATCAATACCCTGGTGGACCAGCTGAACTCTTTCTCTTCGGAAGTGACGCGTGTGGCGTTGGAAGTGGGTACCGAAGGAAAACTGGGCGGCCAGGCTCACGTGCGGGGGGTAGGGGGAACCTGGAAGGACCTTACCGACTCTGTCAATGCCATGGCCTCGAACCTGACCGGCCAGGTGCGTAATATCGCGGAAGTGACGACGGCGGTAGCGAAGGGAGACCTTTCCCGTAAGATCACGGTGGACGTGAAGGGGGAGATCCTGGAATTAAAGAATACGATCAATACGATGGTGGACCAGCTGAACTCCTTCTCTTCGGAAGTGACGCGTGTGGCGCGTGAGGTGGGTTCGGAAGGTAAG
>Ga0105240_10015907_pt1 | contig 10206 bp, 10 predicted proteins | sample KBSC54metaG_FD_80426 | JGI IMG/M metagenome (GOLD analysis project Ga0105240, IMG submission 80426) | Corn rhizosphere microbial communities from Kellogg Biological Station, Michigan, USA - KBS C5-4 metaG | ecosystem: Host-associated > Plants > Roots > Rhizosphere > Soil | place: Michigan, USA... | reverse complement strand
TCCAGCAGCAGGATGAAGAAGAACAGGATGACGATCTGCGGCAGGAAGACGATGACGCTGCCGACGCCCGCGATCACGCCGTCCTTGAGGAAGCTCTGCAGCAGATGGGGCATCGGCAGCGAGCCCACGAAGGCGCCGAGCCAGGTGAAGCCTTGCGAGATCACGTCCATCGCCGGTTTGGCCCAGGCGAACACCGCCTGGAACATCACGAACAGGATGGCGAGCAGGATGACGATGCCGGCCACGGGGTGGAGCAGGATCGCGTCGGCCTTCGTGGTCGCGCTGTCGGGCGTGCCGGGCGACCGCACCGCCGCCTTCAGCACGCGGTCGGCCTCGCGCTGGGCGTCGCGCAGCGCGCCGGCGTCGGGCGCCTTCCAGTCGGCGGCCGAACTGGCGGGCAGTGCCGCCAGCAGCCGGTCGAGCTCCGCCAGCAGCGCATCGGTGCCGCTGCGGCGCACGGCCACCGAGCTCACCACCGGCACGCCGAGCTCGGCCGCGAGCCGGGTCGTGTCGATCTCGATGCCGCGCTTGCGCGCGATGTCCATCATGTTGAGCGCGACCACGACCGGCCGGCCGACGTGCTTCAGCTCGAGCGCGAGCCTGAGCGCCAGGCGCAGGTTGGACGCATCGCCCACGCAGACGATGAGGTCGGGCGGCGTCTCGCCCTTGAGCTTGCCGAGGACGGCGTCGCGCGTGATCTCCTCGTCGGGCGAGCGCGCGCGCAGCGAATAGGTCCCCGGCAGGTCGAGGAGCTGGATCGCGCGGCCGGCCGGCGTCGACAGGCGGCCGAGCTTCTTCTCGACGGTGACGCCCGGATAGTTCGCGACCTTCTGGCGGCTGCCGGTCAAAGCGTTGAACAACGCCGTCTTGCCGCAGTTGGGATTGCCCACGAGGGCGACAATGGGGGCCGCGATGGGCGCCGCGAGAGGCGCCATGTCCGTGTCGATCGCCGGCGCAAGGTCGATGGCGGTATTCATGCGACATCCACCACGATCGCCATCGCTTCGCGGCGGCGCAGCGCGATCGTCGTCTGGGCCACGCGCACGGCGATCGGATCGCCGCCGAACAGGCCCTGGTGCAGCAGTTCCACGGTCGCCCCCTCGACGAAGCCGAGTTCGAGCAACCGGCGCTCCAGCTCGGGCGCCGGCAGCCCAGCGCCTTCCGCCCGAGTCATATCGAGTGCAAAAATGCGGCCACGGAAGCCCACGCGTGCTTCGCCCAATGCTATGGTTGACGGGTCGGACATTGCGAGTGCTTCGTAATAGCATCGAGCGAGGCCGGCAACCAGCCGTGAAGGCGATCCGTCGGGAGGAAGAAGGACATGGCTACAATCGTTCTGGCGCATGGCGCGTGGTCCGCCGCCTGGGCCTGGAAGAAGATGCGGCCCCTGCTGAAGGCGGCCGGCCATACGTTCTTCTCGCCGACCTACACCGGCCTGGGCGAGCGCGCGCATTTGGCGCGGCCCGAGATCGACCTCTCCACCCACGTCCGGGATGTGGTCAATGTGCTGGAGTTCGAGGACCTGAAGGACGTCGTCCTGTTGGGCCATTCCTATGGCGGCATGGTCGCCACCGGAGTGGCCGACACGGCGCGCGGCCGCATCAAGAGCGTCGTCTACCTCGACGCCTTCGCACCCCGGGACGGACAGAGCCTGTTCGACCTGGTCGGGCCCAAGGCCGAGGGCAACATGCGCGCGGGAGCGGCGAAGGACGGTGACGGCTGGAGGCTGTCGATCAACCCGATGCCGCCCGACACCTCGCCCGAGGACTCCGCCTGGGCCAGCCCGCGCCGGCGGCCGCAGCCGATCAGGACCTTCGAGCAGCGCATCAAGCTCGAGGAGGCGGAAGCGCCGCCGCCGCGCCATTACATCTATGCCAAAAAGAACGGGCCGGGCGACGTGTTCCGCCAGTTCGGCGAGCGCGCCAGGAGCGAGGCCGGCTGGAAATATTACGAGATCGACGCCAGCCACAACCCGCACATCACCTGCCCCGACGCCCTGATGGCGCTTCTGACGGAGATCATGACGGCAAAATGAGCGAGGCCCTGACGCACGACATTCTTCGCCTGCTCGGCCGCCGGAAGCGGCGCGACGATTCGCTGACCTTCACCAACGGCGAGGATCCGATCTTCCTCTCGCCCTGGCGCGTCGGCCGCGCAGGATCGGCGGCGCTGGGCGCGGTCGGCCTGGCGCTCTCGGACCTCTGGCGACTCAAAACGGGCAGGCCGCAGGCGATCACGATCGACCGCCACGCCGCCGCCGCATCGCTGCGCTCCAACACCTACGTGCTGCGCGACGGCAAGAAGCCGATCTCGTGGGACCCGCTGGCCGGCCACTATCCGACGCGCGACGGCCGCACGATGTTCCTCCACACCAACCATCCGCATCATCGCGAGGGTGCGCTGCGCATCGCCGGCGCGACCGAGGCCACGCGCGAGGCGCTGGCGGCGGCCGTGGCGAAATGGGACGGGCTGGCGATCGAAGACGCCATCGCCGCCGGCGGCTGCGTCGGCGGGCTGACGCGCACCCGCGAGGAGTGGAACGACCATCCGCACGGCCAGGCAGTCGCGCGGCTGCCGCTGCTCGACATCGTGAAGATCGGCGAGGCGCCGGCCGAGCCGCTGCCGCGCGGCACCCAGCCGCTCTCCGGCATCCGGGTGTTCGACCTCACCCGGGTGCTCGCCGGCCCGACCAGCGGCCGCGTGCTGGCCGAGAACGGCGCCGACGTGCTGCATGTCGCGGCACCGCACCTGCCCTACCAGACCGAGGTCCTGCTCGACACCGGCCATGGCAAGCGCTGCGCCTGGATCGACCTCGGCGAGGCCAAGGGCGTGTCGACCATGACCAGCCTGCTGCGCGAGGCCGACGTCTTCACGCAGGGCTATCGTCCGGGCGCCCTGGCGGCGCGCGGCTTCTCGCCCGGGCAGGTGGCGGCGCTGCGGCCCGGCATCGTCTGCGTCAGCATCTGCGCCTACGGCCCCGAAGGCCCGTGGGCCGAGCGCCGCGGCTTCGACTCGATCGTGCAGAACGTCAGCGGCCTTGCCGCCACGCAGGGCTCGCTCGCAAGCCCACGCAACCTGCCGGTCCAGGCGCTCGACTACATCGCCGGCTATCTGGCGGCGCTGGGCGCCATGATCGGCCTCGCCCGCCGCGCCGAGGACGGCGGCTCGTGGCTGGTGCGCGTGTCGCTGGTCCAGGTGGCGCATTGGCTGGCGAGCCTCGGCACGATCGACGGCAGCGCCGGCCTTGTGGATCTCCCCGAGGCCGAGCTCGCCGCCCTTCTCATGGAAAGCGATGGCCCGTTCGGGCGCCTCCGCCATCTGAAGCCGGTCATCCAGCTCAGTGAAACGCCCTGCCGCTACGACCGCCCCGCCGAACCGCTCGGCAACTCGCCCGCTTTGTGGGCTGCCTGATAGTGAAACGTGGCTAAAGACAAAGTATCCGGAACCGATTGGTCGAGCGCCGAGCTCGACGCGATCGTTGCCGACTACTTTGCGATGCTGCAAGAGGAGCAGACAGGGCAGCAATACAACAAAACTGCGCACCGGCGCTTGCTTATGGAAAGCATTCATAGAAGCAGGGGGTCGATCGAGTTCAAACATCAGAATATCTCGGCCGTGCTCTCCCAACTCGGGTTGCCGAGAATCGCCGGCTACCTACCCGCCTGGAATTTCCAAGGAGCAATCGCCGACGCAATCGGTCGATTTCTAGGGCCAAACCCCGATCCTATTCCGTTGCTTCTGCCCACGGCCACCGGCTTCTCGGAGGCCTCAATCCTATTCGAAGAGGCGCCACCTACCGCTCCCGCGGTGAGCGCCAAGGCAAAGCAGGCGTTCGATCGCGTAGCGCGCAAGTTCGACCCGGCGCAAAGAGATCAACTCAATCGCGCGCTCGGCCTGGCCGGCGAGAAGCATGTCTTCGAGTCCGAACATCGGCGGCTTTTGACGATGGAGCGACCAGACCTCGCTCGGAAAATCCGATGGGTTTCCCAGGAAGACGGCGATGGGCTCGGTTACGACATTCGCTCTTACGATACTGACGGCAAGGAGCGCCTGCTCGAGGTCAAGACGACCCGAGGTGGCAACACGACACCGTTCTATCTAACGAGAAACGAAAGCGCCGTGGCCGAAGAACGGCCGGACGCGTTTCGCCTGTATCGCGTCTACGATTTCTCCAAAAATCCCCGGCTCTTTACTTTGACGCCGCCACTCGAAGCGGTATTGCAGCTCGAACCAATGACGTTCCGCGCGTCTCTAAAGTAGGTCATTAGCCATGTCCGACATCGTCGCCAGCGTCGCCGAACTGGAAAAGCTCTACGGTGAGCCGGCCCCGGCCGCGATCGTCAAGGAAACCTCGCGCATCACGCCGCACTACCGCGCCTACATCGAGGCCGCGCCCTTCATGGCGCTGGCGACCGCCGGGCCGGACGGGCTCGACTGTTCGCCGCGCGGCGACCGGCCGGGCTTCGTGCGGGTGCATGACGACAAGACCCTGATGCTGCCCGACCGGCGCGGCAACAACCGCGTCGATTCGCTGCGCAACATCGTGAACGACCCGCGCGTGGGACTGCTGTTCCTGATCCCGGGCGTGGGCAACACCCTGCGCGTCAACGGCCGCGCGCATCTCAGCGTCGCTCCCGCACTGCTCGAGTCGTTCGCCGTCGAGGACAAGGCGCCGCGCTCGGTGATGGTGATGGAGGTCGAGACGATCTTCTTCCAGTGCGCCCGTGCGCTCCTCCGCTCGGAGCTGTGGAACCCCGCCCGTCACGTCGACCCCAAGGATTTGCCCAGCCCCGGCCAGATCCTGGCGGCCCTCAGCCAGGACAAGGTGGGCGGCAAGACCTACGACCAGGAATGGGCCGGCCGCGCCGCCAAGACGATGTGGTGAGACCTCAGGCCGCGACCTTGGCAACCGAGCGCGCGGCCAGGGCGTCGACGAAGTTACGCGCATAGAGCGCGGCGGTCGTGCGGTAGACCTTTTCCTTCAGCGCAAGGTGGCGCTCGCGGCGTTCGTCCAGCGGCATGGTGAGCGCCTGGTGCATGGCGTCGGCGATCGCATCGGGATCGAAGGGATTGACGATCAGCGCCTCGGTCAGTTCCTGGGCCGCGCCTGCGAATTTCGACAGCACCAGGACCCCGGGATCCTCGTCGTTCTGGGCCGCGACATACTCCTTGGCGACCAGGTTCATGCCGTCGCGCAACGGCGTGACCAGGCCGATGCGGGCCAGGCGATAGAGACCGGCCAAGGTCGAGCGTGGCGCTGCCCGCGTCGAGTAGCGCAGCGGCGTCCAGTCGAAATCGGAAAAGCGGCCGTTGATCCGCCCGGCCAGCCGGTCGAGCTCGGAGCGCAATTTGCGGTACTCGTCGACCTCCTCGCGCGAGCGCGGGCAGATCTGCAGCAGGTGGATCTGGCGGTGATGCTCGGGATAGCGCTCGAGCAGGCGGGAGTAGGCCTCGAAGCGATTGGGCAGGCCCTTGGAATAATCCATGCGATCGACCCCGATCGCGATCCGGCGGCCGATGATGCTGCCGGCCATGCGCTGCACCGCCCTGTCCGGCACGGCGCGCTCGGCCTCGCGCGTGAAGGCCTCGGCGTCGATGCCGATCGGATCGGCGAAGGCACGCGTCAGGCGACCGTTCAGCTTGACCCACTCCCCCTCGACGGTGGCGCCGGCCATGCGCTCGGCGCAGTCACGGAAGTCGCGGGCGTGTTCCTCGGTCTGGAAGCCGACCAGGTCGTAGGCGCAGAGATCCTCGACCAGCTCGCGGCCAACCGGCACCGCCTCCATCATCGACGGCGGCACGAACGGCACATGCAGGAAGAAGCCGATCGGGCCGCGGAAGCCGCGCTCGCGCATCATGCGGCCGAACGGGATCAGGTGATAGTCGTGCGCCCACAGCGTGTCGCCGGGATCGAGGATCTGGCTGAGCGACTCGGCATAGGAGCGATTGACCTCGAGATAGCCCTGATAGTCCTCGCGCGTGTAGTGCATCAGGCCGAGGCGGAAGTGCAGCGTCGGCCACAGCACGCCGTTGGCGAAGCCGACGTAGAATTTCTTGTACGCGTCGCTCGGCAGATCGACGGTGGCATAGGTCACGCCGCGCGCCTCGACCAGCGCCGGTTGCGGCGACGGTTCGGCGGCGAGCCGGCCGCTCCAGCCGAACCACATGGTGCCCGGCTCCATGATGTCGCGCAATGCGACCGCGAGGCCGCCCGCCGAGGTGCCGCGCGCCTTGGGGATCGGGACGCGATTGGAGACGATTACGAGGCGTGCCACAGGCCCTCCTCCCAGCTGCGCGACAGCCGCATGGCCGACAGGATCAGGCCGACCTGGCTGTAGGTCTGCGGGAAGTTGCCCCACAGCTCGCCGGTGGTCGGGTCGAGGTCCTCCGACAGCAGGCCGACATGGTTGCGGCGGCCGAGGAGGTTGTTGAACAGTTCCAGCGCCTCGGCACGACGGCCGACGCTGGCCAGCGCATCGATGTACCAGAAGGTACAGAGCAGGAAGGCGTTGGACGGCTTGCCGAAGTCGTCGGCCTCGACGTAGCGCATGATGAAGCCGTTGCGCATCAGCTTGCGGTCGACCATGTCGAGCGTGGCGTGGAAGCGCGGATCGTCGGAACCCAGCAGGCCGATCTCCGGCAGCACGAGGCTCGAGGCGTCGGCCATGTCGCGATCGAGCGCGCCCGACAGCCAGCCCTCGCCGGTCGTCGCGCGCTTCAGCACTTCCTGTCGCAATACCCCGGCCTGCGCCAGCCATTCGCGCGCTTCGCCATCGACGCCGACGCGCCGGGCGATCATGCCGAGCCGATGCTGGGCGGCCCAGCACATGGCCGCCGAGAACGTATGGACCTCTTCGCGCTCACGGTATTCCCAAAGGCCTGCGTCGGGAGTCAACGCCGCCCGGTGGGCTTCGTTGCCGACGACGCAGAGCTGCCGGTACAGCTCCATGTCGCCCTGGCGCGGCAAACGTTCGTCCCAGAACATCTGGGCGGCCGTCATCACCATCGACCCATAGGTGTCGTTCTGCACCTGACTCACCGCGGCGTTACCGATGCGGACCGGCCCGTAGCCGCGGTAGCCCGGCAGCGCGTCGACCAGCCGCTCGGTGGTGTCGGTGCCGGGTGCGATGGGAAACAGCGGCGCGATCTTGTCGACCTCGCCGCGCGAGCTGCCGCCCTCGACGATGTCGACGATGAAGCGGACGAAGCCCTCCATCGTCTTGGTCGCCGACAGCCGGTTGAGCGCGGTCACCGTGAAGAACGAATCGCGCAGCCACGAGAAGCGATAGTCCCAGTTGCGCACCGTGCCGGCGGCTTCCGGCACCGACGTCGTCAGCGCCGCCAGCACCGCGCCGGTGTCCTCGAAGCTGCACAGCTTCAGCGTGATCGCGGCGCGGATCACCGCGGCCTGCCAGTCGAACGGAATGTTGAGATCGCGCACCCATGTCTGCCAGTAGGCCATCGTCTCGGAGAGGAACGAGCGCGCCAGCGTGTCGGGATTCTCCGGCACGCTCTCGTCGGCGCCGACCAGCAGCGTGATCGACCGGTCGAGGGAGAATTCCTGCTCGTGGAGCACGGCGCTGGTCGAGGCGTCGGTCGTGAGCCGCAGGACGGACGCTTCGCTGAAGTAGCGGATGTGGTTGGACCCGCTCGTCACCTGCGGCGTCGCCGCGCCGTAGTTGAAGGTCGGGCGCAAGCGCAAGGTCACGCGCGGCCGGCCGGCTATCGGCTCGAGCCGGCGCACCAGCATGGGCGGGCGGAAATTGCGGCCGAAGCGGCGGAAACGCGGCGCGAAATCCGTGATGCGCATCGTCCCGCTGGGGCCCTCGATCGTCGTCTCGAGGATCGCAGTGTTGGGCAGGTACCGTTGCTTGCCTTCCTTCTCGTTGGCGCCGGCCACGGTTGCTTCCATGAAGCCGGCCTTGGGATCGTTGCCGCCCAGCAGCGCATTGAACACCGGGTCGCCATCGAGGCGTCCCAGTCCGTGCCAGACATGGCGGCCGCTGCGGTCGATCAGGCTGGCGATGGCGCAATTGCCGATGACGCCCAGGTCGAGGGTACTCACGGTGACACTCCCGTCGGAAAGGTGCAGGGCTTCGTCCGGCCCTCGATTTGGTCGGCGCCGCGCTTCAGCCAGGCCCGGACATGCGCGGGATCGCCGCCGAAGACCTCGCCGACCCGCAGGCCGATGCCGCCCAGTTCCCTGGCGGCACTGATCCCGGCCTCGTCGGTGAAGTCGTCGCCGACGTAGATCGGCTTGCGGCCCTGGAAAGCCGCCTGACGCATCAGCCGTTCCACCGCCTGACCCTTCGACGCCGCGCGCAGGCCGATCTCGACCGCCTCGCGCGCCGGCAAAAGGCGAAACCACGGATGATCTTCCGGCACGAGCGAGCGCACAAGGCGCCACACTTCGTTGCCGCGCTCGGGCGCCAGCCGGTAATGCATGGTGACACCGTGCGGCTTGGGTTCGAGCAGCACGCCTTCCCAGCGCGCCGCCGCCGCGACCAGCGCCTCACGCCAGGTTTCGGGCACGGCGAGGCCCATCGGCATTTCTTCCAGGGTGCCGTCGCCGTAGCGGATCGCCACACCATGTTCGCCGGCGGCGCTGCCCGTAAAAGGATGGAGAAGTTCGTCGATCTGGGCGAGGGGGCGGCCGCTCACGATCGCCACCGCGCCGCCGAGTTGGCGCTGGAGCTGGGCCAGCAGGGCCGGCAGGCCAGGGGCCACGACCACAGCCGCCGGCGTTGCCGCAATCTCGACCAGGGTGCCGTCGACATCCAGGAACAGCGCGAACGTCCGGTCGAGATCCGGCGGTGTCATTCTTGGCCCTCCCGAGCCCCGTTCGTTGCCCCCAAGTGGACACGCGTGCAGATACACGCGCGGACGCATGAGCGCATCCGCGCGTTATCTTAACGCTTGGGGCGGTCAACGGTTCCCGATCGATCGAGCGGACCGGGATAAGGCCGAAATCGAAGGGATTCCGCGACTGGCGCTAGCGCAGACACCCCAGGCGGCGCCAGAACGGCTTGCCGGACTCGTAGGCCGCCGCGGCCGGGGAGATCCCCAGCTCGCGCAGGCTGCGCTCGTCCATTTCCGCCAGTCGACGCCGCAGCTCGACCCGCTCGCGCCACACGGTGACGGCGAGGACGGCGCGCCCGCGCAGCGAGGGGCGCGGCGCGGCCACGGTGGCGTACAGGTTCTGCGGGATCGCGCCGTTGCGGGACTGGAAGCTCATGCCACCCTCCTGTTCTCGGGGACGCGCCGAACATGGTCGCGGGACACGCGCTCCTCAATTACACGCGAGGTAATCAACCAAGAGAGGTTCTCATGCGGGCCGCCGGAAAATTTGGCGTGGGCCGTGCTAACCTTTCCGCCGACAACGAGGGAGTCACCATGCTGCCGAGCCAACGCGCGCTTTTCGATATGCCGCGCGACGTCTGTTACATGAATGCCGCGGGCTGGGGGCCCATGCCGCTGGCCACGCAGGAAGCCGGACGCGCCGCGATGAATCGCAAGGGCCAGCCGTGGAAGCTGCCCGGCGACCTCGCCTCGGTGCAGAACGAGCGTGCCCGTACGGCCGCCGCCGCCCTGATCGGCGCCGACCCCGGCGACGTCGCTCTCATCCCCTCCGTGGGCTATGGCGTGGCGAGCGCGGGCAAGATTCTCAGCATCCCGCGCGGCAGCCGGGTGATCGTGCTGGAGAACGACCACACCTCGCCGGTGCTGGAATGGATCGCCCGCGCGCCGGCCGGCGGCTTCACCGTCGACACCGTGAAGCAGCCGACGGACGGCGACTGGACCAGCGCGGTGCTCGAGGCCGTCGAACGGCCGGGCGCCGCGCCGGCCGGACTCGTCTCGATCGCCTCGGTTCACTGGTCCGACGGCGGCGCGATCGACCTGCCGAGGGTCGCGGCGGCGGCCCGCCAGGCGGGTGCGGCTTTCCTCGTCGATGCCACGCACGATGCCGGCGTCCGCAAGATCGACGTCAAGACGCTCGATCCGGATTTCCTGATCTTCCCGACCTACAAATGGACCCTCGGCCCCTATGGCCGGGCCTTCATGTACGTCGCCAAGCGCCACCACGACGGCGTGCCGCTCGAACAGACCTCGATCGGACGCAAGGGCGTGTCGGCGAAATAGACCGGGTTCTCGGCGCGCACGTCGCGGCGCGCGAACGCGGTCTGCTCGAGCGGCACGCCCTCCTGA
>Ga0105240_10015905_pt1 | contig 10206 bp, 7 predicted proteins | sample KBSC54metaG_FD_80426 | JGI IMG/M metagenome (GOLD analysis project Ga0105240, IMG submission 80426) | Corn rhizosphere microbial communities from Kellogg Biological Station, Michigan, USA - KBS C5-4 metaG | ecosystem: Host-associated > Plants > Roots > Rhizosphere > Soil | place: Michigan, USA... | reverse complement strand
AGGCCGGCACCGCCTACATTCTGCAGCAGTCGCGCCAGACCGGGTTCGATCCACCACTGGTCGCGTGTTGTTACAACGCCGGCCGTATCGCCCTCGAAGAAGGTCCGCACAACCTCTGGCGGATGCTGCAGTACCCCGTTGGGACGGGCGACCATTGCGACCGGTTCGTGCAGTGGTTCAACGATGCCATGACGGTGTTTGCCGAGCTCCCCCAACCGCCGCCGGTCTCGTTTGTCCGGCTGCTCGGGGCGCCGGTCCAACAGGCACAGGCGGCGTAGCCCGATGTGGCGCCTGCTGGCACTCATCCTGCTATGTGTGCTGACCTGCGGTCCGAGCTTCGCCTTCCAGGACCCACCGGCTGGAGCCAACGAGCCCGCCACCGAGCCGCAGAGCCTCACCGCGGGCGTGCGACCGCAGGTCTACCCCGCTGCGCGGCTCGCCTCACTTTTTCCGGCCGCCGTGCAGATCAGCTTCGGGGTCGCCGTGGTACCGGACCCGCTCGTACCCCGTTATCGACGGCCCTACGATCTGGAAGTCGTCGCTCTGGAGCTCGGTATGCTCGAGGACGGTTATGTCCTCGATCGGTTCTACCTGCCTTGGAACGATGACCTCCGCAGCGAGGAGCATCGTGCGGAATCGGCGAACACCGGCCCGGCGCCATCCCAACAGCCGCTGTTGCAACAGGCACCGATGCGATACCGCTACGGCCTGATGATCTTTCGCTGCGACGCTTGGCGTGTGCGCGACGAGCTGCACCCGAGCGACTCGAAGGGGCCGACGGGAACCGGCTCCGCCTGCAACGCGCCCGTCAACGAGTCCTCCACCCGCGGCGCACGGATCCGGGCCCTTTACGTCGTGACGGACACCGCCACCAAGGGAATAGAGAGCGAGGCTCTCTTGTGCGCGATCGAGCGGATCAACTCCCAACTTCCCGGCGCGACCCAGGATGGAGCATCGCCGCGGCAGCGCTTACCGCGTTGCTGGCAATGGCGCTCCGCGCCGGCCGCCGAGGCGACTCCTCCCGCCCCCCAGGCAGCGCTCCTGTCTTATCCGGACGCCTGCCAGTCCTCGCACCAGTCCTCGACGCTGCTCGTACTCGGTCCCAACTTCTCCGGGTCCGTCGATTCGGCCGGTGAAGCAGGCAAACGCCTGCAGCTCGCCCTCGGTGACGATCTTCCCGCGCAGCCCATCAAATCGATGTGCCTGTTATCGAGCTCGGCGACCGACAGCACCAACGAGGCCGCCAACGAGTTGTGGAGTAACGCACCCTTCCCTGTCAGGTACGAAAGCCTCGCGCTCGACAATGGCCACAAGCTCCGCGACATCGCTCATCTTCTGCCAGCGCTGGTGGGCAAGTTGCCCCCGGCGGATTCCTCGGAGCGCAGCCCTGTTGCGATTCTCGCTGAAGGGTCCACCTATGGATACGGTGTGTGCGGTTACGCGGATGACCACGACCATGCCATGACACCCGAGGTGAGGAAGCTGTGTCTTTCGGCGCGCCGCCTCTACTTTCCCGCCAACATTGCGGACATCCGCTATGGCATGCAGCAGGCGCAACAACGCCAGGCGCAGGATAACCCTCTGAAGGTGACCATGCCGAGCGGCCATCTTTCGCTCAACCTAGGCGCGGAGAACGGCAGTGAGTACCCGGAGAGCCGCCAGTCGGCCCTGACCTCGGTTGGCATCCAGCTCGCGCTCGAGCAGGTCCTGGGCCAACTGCAGGCGCATCCCCCCAAGATGGTCATCGTCGTTGCCACCGACGTACGCGACCGCCTCTTCCTGTTCGACGAGCTGCGCAAACGCCTGGCGCGCGCGATGTTGGTCGACCTGGAGTCCGACAACCTGATCAGTCATCCCGACTTCCTGCACGCCACCCGGGGTGCCCTGGCTATCGGCTCGGCGGAGCTCACGCCGCAGGGAGTGACCTACGGGTGCAAGGCGAGCGGTGCTGCAGGGCAGATGATGTCGACCTGGTCGACGGACTTTCAGGCCATCCTCGCGGACGCGGTCTCCCGCTTGTACGTACCGGGAAGCGAACGCAGCAGGCCCTGCGATGCGGCCCATGCCAAGTACCGGCGGCCGATCATGCAGGTCATTTCCCTGGAAGGACTGAAGAGCCTCACCAAAAGAGACTCGGAAGCGGTCACCACCGCCGTACTGACACCAGTCGATAATGGCCCGGCGTCCCACCGCGCAATGCTGGCGAGCGCGGAAATCAGCGCGCCGTTTTTCTGTCTCGGCGCCGCGTGGCTCCTCGTCGGTCCGCTGGTTCTTCCGCACCTGCGCCCTGCCCGTGTCATTCAATCGCGGCTGTGGCTGGTCAACACAGTCGTGGGCGGTATCTGCCTGGCTTATCCTATTACCGCATTTCTCCTGACCCGGTCGCTCCACCAGCGCGATCATGACAACCTCACGTGCCTGGTGACCCTCCTCGTTCTGGGTGTGGCGCTGGCGGGTCTCGTCCTGTGCATACTGCACGTTCGACAAGCGACCCGCACGTCCCCGCCCGCGAACCTGCGGAACATCGTCGGTCCGGTCTTGCTGGCGCTGGCGTCGGCGTGTTTCGCGACCACGCCTTCCATCTGGTACGCCTCGGTCAAGAACTCCCTGGCCGACCACCTGGTCAACCTCGATGTCGCACAGCTCGAGGACCTCGGGCTGGATCCGAACCCGGGACTGGCGTTTCTGCTGCTCGTGACCCTGGCCACGGTCACTCTTTTATATAGCTGCGTAGTCCTGGCCACCAGTGCGGGGATTGTGAACCGCAATTCGGCGGTATTGCGGCAAGCCCGGGAGGCGGCGACGAACGCCCCGGTGGCACCGGCGCCGGACCAGACCGGGGCAGTACCCCCTGGGATTGCCATGCTGCCTTCCACGGGTGCGAACGACGGGATGCTCGGGGCGCTGTTCGTGCCCGGTGTCGAGCTGCCGCAGGAGCATCCACCCGAGCCTCCGCAAGAGCTCCCGGAAATCAACTCTCAACAGCCGCCGCCGCGCGAGCTGCGGGGAGCCCTCAACCTGAACCCGCTCGGGGTATTCCTGCTCGGAACGCTGTTGATCGGTGCCGTTGTGATTCCCGACCTGGCCTGGGGTGATATCCGATTGACGGTGTTCGGCCCCCTCGCCTCGAGAATCGCGTTGTTGGCCCTGGGAGCGACGAGCCTTGCCGCCACGGTGCTGCTGGCTTGCAGCCTGGGAATGGCGCGCAGAATTTTTGCTGTGTCGCGTTATCTGGTGACCGCACGTAAACGCGCCGCCAAGGTAGAACCCGTGGGCCTGTGGCCCGCGGACGACGTGTCAGCACCTCGGGTCTTTCCAATGACGCCCGCGCTCGCGAGGGCCGCCGACGGCGCCAGGAAAGCGAAGGAGCTCGTCTGGGGCGAGAACCTGAACGAATGGCGGAAACGGGTTTCGGGTTGGCTCTACGAGGGCAAGAACGACGCCCGGCACCGGATGGCCCTGTTCACGTTGTTGGCAACGGAGCTCTCCGTGTTCCGCTGGTGCATACTCGGCACGGTGCTGTGCGCGCTCGCGAGCATCGGCGCGGTCTATCTGTTTCCGATCGAAGCGGATCCCCTGCTGATTTACAACCTCGTGTTGCTGGTTGGGATCGGGGCGATCGCCGGACTCGCCGCCACGACTTTCGAGCGCGACGCGCTCCTCAGCAACATACTGTGTAACCGGCCAGCGCCGCGCAAATTCTCAACGCCCCTGTTCGTGTTCATCGCCGTGCCTTTCATTGCGCTGGCCGTGGCCTTTGGCATAGCGCAGGTCCCGGGTGTACTGGACTGGGGCGGCGGCGTGCTCCAGCTCCTCGGAGCTCTCGGCCTGCACTAGTTGATGGGAAAAAGCCGCCTGCGGCGCTTTTCGGACATCAGCTTCGTTCCCGCCCCCTACGCGGGCCGGGCAAAAAAGCGTGGTTTTTGCCGTCTGCGCGGCGCAAGGCTGAGCTCGTGCTTCGAGTTAGCAAAGATCGCGGAATCGCGCGATCATAGCGGTGCGTCGTTCTCGTGGCTTTCGAGTCTCGGATCCTCGGGGAGCCCACCATGCACCCTCTCCAGCTCGCCATTTCGACTGCCGTTCTGGTCACCGTAATTCTGGCCGGTGTTTCCTGCAGCAGCAGTCCGCCGCCATCCAGGGCGGCGGGCATACGCGCGCATTGTATCCCCGATGCCGTGGCGAAACGCCGGGCCGCGCTGACCAGTGCGGCTGATCCCAACCTGCGTTTGAAAGTCGCTCTCCAACTGCCGCTGCGCAACCAGGCCGAGCTCACCCGGTTGTTGCACGACTTGTATGATCCGGGCAGCCCGCAGTTTCACAAGTACCTGAGTGTGTCGGAGTTCACCGAGCGATTCGGCCCCACAGCGGCCGACTACAAGAAAGTGGTGAAGTGGGCGAAATCGAAAGGACTCCGTGTCACCACCACGACACCCAACCGGCGGCTGGTTGCCGTGGAAGCGCCGGTGGAGAAAATCGATCGCGCTTTCGAAGTCAGAATCAGCAACTACCGGCACCCGAGCGAAGGCCGTATCTTCTATTCGGCCGATCGTGAGCCGACGCCGGCGGGACTGTCGGTTCCATTGCTGCAGATCACCGGAATGAGTAACTACGTCCTGCCGCGGCCCATGTTACAACGCGGGAATGCCACGAATTCCGCGGGCACAGGGTCCGGACCAGCGGGCGAGTTTCTGCCGAGCGACATCCGCGCTGCCTACTACGGCAAGGGCCCGCTCACCGGCGCGGGCCAGGTCATCGGCATCCTGTCATTTGACGGCTATCTCGAGCGCGACCTGCAACTGTATTATTCCAAGACCCGGATGACGGCCAGGGTGCCGATCAAAAACGTGTTGGTGAATGGCTTCAGCGGCGCGTGCACCACGCCGGGCTCCACCACGACCACGGACTGCGACGACGGTGAGCAGATTCTCGATATTGTCAACGTGGTCGGGATGGCTCCCGGCCTCAAGCAGATCCTGTTCTACGAAGGCTCGAGCGACACCCTGATTCTCAACCAGATGGCGCTCGACAACACCGCCAAGGTGCTCAGCTCCTCGTGGGGTTGGAATCCGGCCGATGCCGACAGTGACGACCCGATCTTCCAGGAGCTCGCCGCGCAGGGCCAGACGTTCGTCAGCGCGAGTGGCGACAGTGGCGCGTTCAACAGCTCGACTTACTTCTTCCCGGGAGTCGATCCGTACGTCCTCCAGGTCGGCGGCACCGACCTGACCACCGCCGGTCCAGGCGGGGCCTGGTCCGGTGAGACCGCCTGGAGCCAAAGCGGCGGCGGCTATTTCAACGACACGGCCATTCCAAGCTGGCAACAGCTTCCCGGCGTAGTCGATTCGGCGAACCTCGGCTCCACGACCCTGCGGAATTCCCCCGACGTCGCGGCCGAGTCGAACTTCGACAACCCCACCGTGGTCAATGGACAGTTCGTGACCGGATATGGCGGAACGAGCTTTGCGGCGCCGCGCTGGGCCGGCTTTCTGGCGCTGGCGAACCAGCAATCCGTGGCCAATGGCAGAGGCACGGTGGGATTCATCAACCCGACACTGTACAACCTGGGCACGAGTGCGAGCCGTGTGAGCGTGTTTCACGACATCAGCAGCGGCAGTAACCCACCGTCGACAGGCGACGGCAGTGGCTTCAGTGCGGTCCCCGGGTATGATCTGGTCACCGGCTGGGGCAGTCCGGCCGGGGTGGCACTGATCGATCAACTCGCGGGTCGCAAGGGGAAGTAGTGAGGAATACTTGGCAACGCAGACGCGGACTCATCGCCCTGATAGCAGCGCCCCTCATTGGCGCCGGATTATCTATGACAGCCCACTCCTCGCCCACTGTCGACGTCGCCGTCGCGGACAACGCTTTCGGCTTCCGCCTGCTGAATGCGGTTCAGAAGAAGAGCCCGAACGGCAATGTCGTGCTCTCGCCGGTCAGTGCGGCTCTGAATCTCTCGATGGTGCTCAACGGCGCGGAAGGTGAGACCCGGCACGAGATGCTGACAGCGCTCGCGCTCCACTCCTCCGAGCTCAAGGAAATCAACACCGCGAACGAGCAGTTGATCAAGCTGATCCGCACCCCGACGCAGAGCGTCACGCTTTCCGTGGCAGATTCGTTGTGGGTGGATAGTCGGCGCGCCAAGCTACGTCCCGAGTACGTGAAGCGCATGCACGCGGCCTACGACGCGGAGTTGGTAGACCTGGACTTCTCCGCCCCCAGTGCAACTCAACGCGTCAACGCCTGGGCGTCCAAGGAAACCCAGGGAAAGATCCCGAAGGTCATTGACCGGATCGATCCCGCGGAGCTCCTGCTACTCATGAACGCGGTGTATTTCAAGGGAGAATGGACCCACAAGTTCGACAAGGGAAAGACCCACCCCAGCGACTTCACACGCGGCAACGGCTCCGCCCGGAAGGTACAGCTCATGTCGCAATCGGGTCGTTTCGAGTACTTCGAGACGCCGCAGATGCAGGGCATCCGCCTCCCCTTCGGTGCCGGCGACCTCATCATGGAGGTCATTCTCCCAGTTCAATCCTCGAGCCTGGGTGCGTTGGAAGAGCAACTCACGGCCGAGCACTGGAAGCAGTGGCGCGCGCAATATGCCTGGCACCCGGGGACCATCGAGCTACCGAGATTCGAGCTGAAATCCGACTACGTGTTGAATGAGCCGCTGCAAGCACTCGGAATGCGGCGTGCGTTCCAGCCGGGCAGCGCCCAATTGACCGGCCTGCTCTCACACGGCGGGGACGCGGGGCACTTGTCCATCTCGAGGGTGTTGCAGTCGACTTACTGGAAGGTTGACGAGGAAGGCTCCGAGGCCGCCGCGGTCACCACAACGGGGATCAGGGCCACCGCCGTCGCGCGTCCACAGCAGCCCTTCCGAATGATTGTCGACCGGCCTTTCTTCTGCACGATCGAAGACCACCGCAACGGTGCGCTGTTGTTCGTCGGTGCGATTCACGACCCCGGCTGACCTCGCCCGCTCCGCTCAATATCAAGTGAAGCGACCGGTGGCGCCTATCACCACCGTAATCAGGCCTAACACGAGGTTGGTGGTGACGGCCAGGCGGATCAGCCGGATCTGGGTACCTGCCAGGGGCCAGTCGGACGCGGCCGTTGCGGCGCGAAAGCGACGCCACGGGACGAAATACACGTAAAGGTAGATCAAGGTCATGAGCCCACCGAGCGCCATCATGACCTGGACATAACCGTTGAGTGTCGAGAACCCGCCGAACTCCAGCGACACCATCCCGACGCCGCTGCCGAAAAGCGCAATGATGCTCAACCACACCCACGGGAAGAAGCGCGCGAAAACGCGTTGCCACACCGGAAACCGGCTCGAAGGCTCGAGAGCCTGCAGACTCGGCCGCAGGATCAGGTGGGCGAAAAACATGCCGCCGATCCAGATTAACGCGGCCAGGACATGCAGGGCGTGTCCGATGAGGATCATGGTGCCTTTCTCCGGTAAGGGACGTAGACGGTCGGCCCCGGCTCCGGCACGCGTGGAAAATCGACACTCACGTACACCGAACTGTTGATCTGCGCCGTGGCCCACGGTATGGCGTGTTGAATCGTCAACTGGGAGTGTTGCTGGATCAACGCAAGCGCGCGGTCCGCGATCGCCTCGTTGATGGCGAGGCGCTCGAACCCGCGCAGGAACTCACGAGTCTCCGGCTCGAGGCGCGGCGGCGCCTCGGTCATCACCTCGACCCACGTGCCCACTGTAATGGCGCGATCGGGAAACTGCGCGAAAGCCTCGGACGCGCGCTTGACGCCGCGCAGGTAGTCAACGACGAGTCCGGTGTCGAACACGCCGGTCATGGAGCTTTACCCGGGCTCTCGCCCGCCCCACGTGACCACAGGCCAAAGCCCTCCTTGTCGAGCCCGTATTTGACATTGAGGAAGGCGTGAACCGCACGGCGTACGCCTTCCGCGCGAGAGATTCCCAGCGTACGACAGCGAGCGTCCAGATTGCGCATCTGGGCGGACGGGATATCAACGATGGTGCGGGGCATGGCTCAACCTCCGGTATTCTAAGCTGCGGTTTTGTTTTCGGCGACGACGGGCTTGATGAAGTCCCGATCACGGAACTTGGCTTCGAGGAATTGTCCGTTGGCGAGCAGCGCGTCGGCGTCTCCGCGCGCGATATTGCCAACGACTTCTTTCATCTGGTCGTCGAGCACCGTGAGCTGGTCCATCAACAGGTCGCGTGCGGTCTTGCCATCTTTCAGGACGCGTGTCACCCGGAACATCGGCGGTAATGCTATGTAGTTTGCGAGTGTCTCCGGGAGATAGCGGGCGATCGTCTCCCGCACCGTGTACAGGTTGTCATCAAGTGCTTGTGACTGCAGGCGCGGCAGCACTTCGTGGATCGAGCGCCGGATGCTGTCCAGGCGGCCGGCCATGGTCGGTGTCAACTGCGAGCGGGTCTCCTTGACCAGCCGATCGAAACGATCGAGCAGCGCGTCGAACGAGAGTGTCTGCGTCAAAACCGTGTCGAGGACCTGTGGCGCGGGAGTCGCAAAGTAGCCAGCGGCATACAGCGCGGCGGTAATCAACAGCCAACCCTCCCGGATGACACCCAGGAAGAGCAACGCAGGGCCCAACAGCGCCACGGCGCAAGCCACGATGTTGCGCGTGCTGTACAGATAGAGCTGAACGCGGGTGCTCAGCGGCAATTGGCTCATCTACGGCTTCACATCATTTACTGGTAGCCACGGATCTCCCGAAAGACATCCCTGAGATCGGCGCTGCGTCCGTCGAACGACCGTCCGCCTGTCAGACGGGCGATCTCGTCCAGCTCGGTCGAGCTCGCTTCGCCGAATAGTATAGGGAAGGTGCGCACGGGGTCGGCACCCCCGGCACCGCGTCCCGACCAGCGCCGCCGGAACTCCTCGTACGGCAGGCCGAGGTTGTTCTTCCCGTCGGTCAGCAGGACTACGCTCACTACCCTGCCCGGATAGCGGGCCAGCTCCTGGTACGCCAAATCATAGGCCAGGTCGAGCGTCGAGAAGATGGCCGTGCCACCGCCGGCGTGCAGATTTTCGACATAGTCGCGTAGCTCCCCTTCCGTCTGCGCTTTCCCGGCCTCCTTCTCGAAGTTGAACCGCCGGGCCTGCCAAGGCGAGCCGGCGAACGGAATCAACATCACGTGCTCCCGGTTCTGAAAGCGAGCATACCGCGCCGCCGAGCCCTGGGCATTCACTCCAGTCAGCAACTCGAGGGCGTGCTTGAGCGCTTCGAGGCGCGGGCCACGCATCGAGCCACTCACATCCAGAAGGTAGATCGAGGTCGCGGGGCGCCGCAGCTCGGCCTGATAGGAGGCGAGCACGGTGTCTATGACGCCCAGGTTGTTGGGAAATGCGAGCTCCACCACGACGCCCTCGGGCAGGCGCGGGGAGTGCCTGGCCATAGGATCCGACGGGCGCAGGAAGGCGCGCTCCAGGGCGTTCGATTGGAACCCCGGGCCCTTCAGTGCGGCGACCAGCCGGTCGTACACCGCCCGTTTTCCCGGGTTGAGCAACATCAGCGGGTAGTCGGCCGAAATGACGCCGTCGCGTGGATAAACCAGGGTGAGCTTCTCATGCAGCTCGGGTCGCTCGTTCAGGCGCAACACGACCGCTTCGTAGTTCACGAGCCCATCCAGGCGGTCCTGCTCCCGGACATAGGCCTCGGCAAGCCAGCCGGAGCTGCCGGCGGTCAGCTTCTGGCCGCTCAGGAAATCCTTCAGGGCCTTGTTGTCGACTTCCGCAGCGGCGAGATCCTCCGTCTTGCCCGCGGTCGAAGCGGCTACCGCGAACAACGCGCTCATACCGGTATTTGAGCTGGTCGGGTTCGTCATCGCGTAGGCAAACTTGCCGTCTCTGACGGCTTGCGTGACGTCACTCCAGCTTGGCGCCGTATGATCCCAACCGAGGGCGTGCGCCTTCGACTCCTTCACGCCCAGGGCCACCCGTGAATAGAAGAGCTTCTCCTGGGCAACCCCTTTGCGCGTCAGTGCCAGGGAAGGAGAGGGGCCGTTGGGGGGCAGAATCGCATCGACGGCATCTGCCTGGTTGACCCGGTCGACCATCTCGAGCGTCCCGGCATACGCCAGCCCCACGTTCACGCCGGCCGACCGGGCCGCGTTGAGAATGTCCGGCTCGAGCTCCTTCAATTCGGAACCCGCCAGAATGCGGAGCTCCGGCGCCGGGGTCGGGGTCGGGT
>Ga0105240_10015904_pt1 | contig 10207 bp, 7 predicted proteins | sample KBSC54metaG_FD_80426 | JGI IMG/M metagenome (GOLD analysis project Ga0105240, IMG submission 80426) | Corn rhizosphere microbial communities from Kellogg Biological Station, Michigan, USA - KBS C5-4 metaG | ecosystem: Host-associated > Plants > Roots > Rhizosphere > Soil | place: Michigan, USA... | reverse complement strand
AGCACGCCCTTGGTGTCACGCGCGAGCAGCGGATCCCAGTAGCTGCCCCAGACCAGCTTGAGCACGTTCCAGCCGGCGCCGCGGAACACGCCTTCGAGCTCCTGGATGATCTTGCCGTTGCCGCGCACCGGGCCATCGAGGCGCTGCAGGTTGCAGTTCAGCACGAAGATGAGGTTATCGAGTTTCTCGCGCCCGGCGAGCGAGATCGCACCGAGCGTCTCCGGTTCGTCGCTCTCGCCGTCGCCGATGAAGCACCACACCTTGCGGTCGCTCTTCGGGATCAGTCCGCGGTTTTCCAGATAGCGCATCACGTGTGCCTGATAAATCGCCTGCAAGGGGCCCAAGCCCATCGACACGGTCGGCGCTTGCCAGTAGTCGGGCATCAGCCACGGATGCGGATACGAGGACAGGCCGCGGCCGTGGCCGGCGACTTCCATGCGGAACAGATCGAGCCGGTCCTCGTCGATACGGCCTTCGAGGAACGAGCGCGCGTACACGCCCGGACTTGCGTGGCCCTGGTGGAAGACAAGATCGCCCGGGTGGTTCTCGCTCGGTGCACGCCAGAAATGGTTGAAACCGACGTCGACCAGCGTCGCACTCGAGGCGAAGCTCGCGATGTGACCGCCGAGATCACCCGGCTTGCGGTTCGCGCGCACGACCATCGCCATCGCGTTCCAGCGCACGAGGCAGCGGATTTTCCATTCCATTTCCGAGTCGCCGGGGCTTTTCGCCTCGAGGTGCGGCGGAATCGTGTTGATGTATTCGGTCGTCGGCTGGAACGGCAGATGGCCGCCGGCGCGTCGCGTGGCGTCGACCATCTTCTCGAGCAGGAAGTGGGCGCGTTCGGGGCCGTCGCTGCCGATCACTGCATCGAGCGATTCGGTCCACTCGCGGGTTTCGGTGGGATCGATGTCCTGATTGAGGATGTCGTCGAGCTTGTTCATGGTCTTTGCCTCCGCGAGCGCCTTGCGCAAATCTGTTGTCCGAATTCCCCCGAAGTCTAACTGACCGCGGTAGCCAAGGCACGCTGCGAAGTCGCAATAATTTTGCGCAGCTACCCTGCAGGCGGTATGTTCCGGCGCATGACTTATTTTTCCCGCGACCGTTGCCGCCCGTGCGTCGTGTGCGAGTGCAGACAGTGAGCACGCGAGGTCCCGATCCATTGCAGGCAGAGCTGCTCGCCATCGAGGCGCGGATTCGCGCCGGCGACAGCGCAGGCGCCGCCGCGGCGCTGGAGCAGGTGCGTGCCCAGGCGCCGGGCGATGTGCGCATTTGCCTGGTGCAGGCAGCTCTTGCTCGCGCCGTCAACGATGCGCGGCGCGAGATCGTCGCGCTGGAGCGCGGCATCGAGCTAACGCCGAATTGGCCGGTCGTTCATCTCGAATTGAGCAAGGCGTTTGCCCGCGAGCGCAAGTTCGAAGAAGCGCTCGCAGCCATTGCCAAAGCGGTCGAGCTTGCGCCGCGCGATCTCGCCGTGCTGGAAACGGCCGTCGCCGTCGCGAACCAGGCCGGCGCGTACGCGGTCGCAGAGCGGCATTTGCGCGCGGCGAGCGCATTGCGACCGGAGAATCCGGCGATATTGCGATCACTCGCCGCATGCCTGGGCAAGCTCAGGCGATTTGCCGAAGCGGAGCCGTTGCATCGTCGCCTGCTCGCCGCCAAAGCGGACAATCCGGGCGCGCTGGCCGGTCTCGGCGAGTGCCTCATGGAACTGGGACGGAAAGAAGAGGCGATCGCCTGTTTCGAGCGTGCACTGCGACAGTTGCCGGGCAACGCGATGCTCGAATTCAATCTCGCCCATGCACGAGGCGAAACGCCGCCGACGCAGCCAAACGAAATAACCCAGGCGCTGTTCGATGAGTACTCCGGTCGTTTCGACAAGCACCTGGTCGGCACGCTCAAATATCGTGTGCCCAGGCGGGTGGCCGAAATGGTGCGCGAACGGCATCCCGACATGCGCACCGACGTACTCGACCTCGGCTGCGGCACCGGTTTGACCGGCGTCTATCTCGGCGGGGTGAACGGAGCGCTGGTCGGCGTCGATCTGTCCGCCGGAATGATCGAGCGTGCGCGCCAGCACGGCATTTACACCGAGTTGCGCCATGAGGACCTGCGCGACGTCCTCAAGCGCACACCGGGCGGATCGTTCGACTATGTCATTGCCAACGACGTCTTCATCTATGTCGGCGCGATAAGCGATATCGTTCCCGCAGCGCTCAATGTGCTGCGTCGCGGTGGCAGGCTGATTTTCTCCTGTGAAACCGCAGCGGACGAGGAGGGCGATTTCGTGCTGCGCCCAAGCAAGCGTTATGCGCACTCGCGCGCCTACATCGAGCGGCTATGCCGTGATGCGGGCTGCACGCGCGTCGCTTTCGAAAACATCGACCTGCGCCAGGAAAACCAGGTGGCGATTTCCGGGTTCATCGCCGTTGCCGAGCATGTTTGAGCCAGCGGCTAAACCGTGAATTTCACCGGGTGTCGCGTGTTACATTCGCCGCCACATGGCTGGCCAATCCGACCACTCCGACGAGGCCGTCCGACGATTTCGTGATGCCGTGGCGCGCGGCGAGACGCCGCGCGCGCAACCTGCCGCGCTCGTGGCCGAGTTGTTTGACGGTCTTGCCGAGCGCTTCGAGAAGCACCTGGTAGGACGCTTGCAATATCGCGTGCCGCATCGCGTCGCCGACATCGTGCTGGGTCGCCATCCGCGGCGCAAGCTGGACTTGCTCGATCTGGGTTGCGGCACCGGTCTGCTTGGCCTGTGCCTCGGACACCTCGACGGCGATCTGGTCGGCGTCGATCTCTCGGCGCGGATGCTCGATCAGGCGGCGCCGCTGGGCCTCTACGCTGAACTGCGCCAAGCTGATGCGCAGGCGGAATTGAGCGCCACGCTGGCCGCGCGCTACGACTGCATCGCGGCCTGCGACGTGTTCATCTACATCGGCGACTTGTCCGATCTGATCCCCGCCGCTTTCCGTGCCTTGCGGCCGGGCGGAACGCTGATCTTTTCCTGCGAGGAAGCGTCTGCCGCAGAGGGCGAATTGCGCCTGCGTGCGAGCGGCCGTTACGCGCACTCGCGCGTATCGATCGCGAGCCTGTGCCGCGAGGCGGGCTTTGCCGACTGCAGGTTCGAGGATATCGTGCTGCGTCTCGAAGCGGACAGCCCCATTTCCGGCTACATCGCCACCGCCGAAAAACGCTGAGCTCTGCCGCCGCGCGCGAATCGACGGATATCAACAGGCATTACTTGACCGGCGTGGTCAGCGGCTTGCCTTTCTCGGCGACGAACACGACCGCGATTCTTGCGGGCACGCTGCCCTTGTTGGTCGCTTGATGCACCGCGCCCGCCGGCACGTGGAACACGTCGCCGGCCTTGAGCGTGACCGTCGGTTTGCCGGCGACTTCCTGCACGACCTCGCCTTCGAGGATGAATGCAAACACCTCGGCCGGATGCGTGTGATAACCCTCGGCCGCGCCGGGCGGGATTTCGACACGCACCATCACACCTTCGCGGCCGGCGATGCTCAGGTCGTCTTTGAGCAGGATCTGGCGCTGGACTTTCGGTGCTTCGTCCGCGTGCAGTGCCGGCGCGCCGCAGGTCAAAGCGAGCGCGGCGGCGATCGTTGCGATTTTGTGTTTGCAGTTCATGGCGCCTTTCTCCGGAGGAAATCGATGACTGCTCGGGAAATGCCGGTTATGCCGGTTTGCCCGAAGCCGCGTTTTCGAGTTGCGCACGGATCTGTGCCTCAACGCATGCCACCGCGGTCATGTTGACCACACGGCGCACGGTCGAGACCGGCGTGAGAATGTGCGCGGGCTTGGAGATGCCCATGAGGATCGGCCCGATCGCCACGCCCTCGGTCATGTGGCGCACGAGGTTGTAGGCGATGTTCGCCGCGTCCATGTTCGGGCAGACGAAGACGTTGGCCGTGCCGGTCAGCGTCGACTCGGGGAAGATGCGCGCGCGCACCGCTTCGTTCAGCGCCGTGTCGGCCTGCATCTCACCATCGATCTCGAGGGTCGGATCGGCCGCACGCACGAGCTCCAGCACCTTGCGCATCTTCAGCGAACTCGGCGTCGCATATCCGCCGAAGTTGGAATGCGACAACAAGGCCACGCGCGGCTTGATGCCGAACATCTTCAGGCGCAGCACGCCCTGCAGCGTCGCCTCGGCCAATTGCTCCGCGGTGGGGTCTGGTTGAACGTGCGTGTCGATGAAGAAGAACGCGCCGCGGTCGTTCTGCACACCGGTCATCGCCGCAGGCGCGCAAACATTCGGGTCCAGCGGCAGCACGTTGCGGATGTAATTGAGCTTGGACTGGTAGGTGCCGACGAGGCCGGTGATCATGCCGTCGGCCTCGCCACGCGCAACCATTATGGCGGCGATCAACGTCACGCGCGTGCGGATCATCGCTTTGGCCAGCGCGGGCGTCGTGCCGCGGCGCGCGTTGAGCTTGTGGTAGTAATTCCAGTATTCGTCGTAGCGCGGATCGTCGTCGACGTTGGTCAACTCGAAGTGCTCGCCCGCGCGGATGCGCAGGCCGAGGCGGTTGATGCGTTTTTCGATCACCGCGGGGCGGCCGATCAGAATGGGTTTGGCCAGGCCTTCGTCGACGATCACCTGCACCGCGCGCAGCACCGTGTCTTCCTCGCCCTCGGCGAAGGCGATGCGCTTGATGTCGGCGCGCGCGCGCTCGAACAGCGGCTTCATCAGCGTCGTCGTGCGGAACACGAATTGCGAGAGTTTTTCGCTGTAGCCGCGCAAGTCGGTGATCGGCTGCGTCGCCACGCCGGATTCCATCGCCGCGCGCGCCACCGCGGGCGCGACTGAAACGAGCAGGCGCGGATCGAACGGTTGTGGAATCAAGTATTCGGGGCCGAAGGTCAGATGCGCATCGCCGAGGCCGTAGGCACGCTCGGCGACATCGGAGGTCTCGCGCCGCGCGAGCTCGGCGATCGCGTGTACGCTGGCGACTTCCATCTGTGCGTTGATCGTCGTCGCGCCGACGTCGAGCGCGCCGCGGAAAATGTACGGGAAGCACAGCGCATTGTTGACCTGGTTCGGATAGTCCGAGCGTCCGGTCGCGATGATCGCGTCGGGGCGCACTTCCTTGGCCAGCTCGGGCAGGATCTCGGGCGTCGGATTCGCGAGTGCGAGGATGACCGGCCGCTCGGCCATCGTCTTGACCATGGCCTGCGTGAGCACGCCGCCGGCGGAGACGCCGAGGAAGATGTCGGCGCCGTTGACGATGTCGCCGAGCGTGCGTGCGCTCGTATCGCGCGCGTAGCGTTCGAGTTCGCCGCACAGCCCGGGCCGACCCTGGTAGAGCACGCCGTCCTTGTCGTTGACGAGGATGTTCTCCGCCTTCACGCCGAGGCGTACGAGCATATCGAGGCAGGCGATGCCGGCCGCGCCCGCGCCCGAGGCGGCGAGCTTCACCTCGCCGATCTTCTTGCCGATGATGTGCAGCGCGTTGATCACGGCGACGCCGACGATGATCGCGGTGCCGTGCTGATCGTCGTGAAACACCGGGATCTTGACGCGCTCGCGCAGCTTGCGCTCGACCTCGAAGCATTCCGGCGCCTTGATGTCCTCGAGGTTGATGCCGCCGAAAGTGGGTTCGAGCGAGGCGATGATGTCGACGAGCTTGTCCGGATCGCGCTCGTCGATCTCGATGTCGAACACGTCGATGCCGGCGAACTTCTGGAACAGCACGCCCTTGCCTTCCATCACGGGCTTGGCTGCGAGCGGGCCGATCGCTCCGAGGCCGAGCACCGCGGTGCCGTTCGTGATCACCGCGACGAGGTTGCCGCGCGCGGTGACCCTGGACGCTTCGGAAGGATCGGCAACGATCGCTTCGCAGGCCGCAGCGACGCCGGGCGAATAGGCTAGCGACAGGTCGCGCTGCGTCACCATCGGCTTGGTCGGAGAGACCTTGATCTTGCCGTACGGCAGTGCGCGGTGATAGTCGAGGGCGGCTTGCTTGAGATCGTTGGCTTTGTTCGACGACGACATGTGTGGTCTTTCCCCGGCGATGCGTTGCGCACCGCGTGATTGCTGACTCTTCGTGACTATAACACAGGGCTTTGCGGCGCCCGTTTGCGACATTCCGGCGCAGCTATCCGCGCTTGAACGTCACCACGAGCACATCGCGATGCGCGGCCTGCGCCGGGTCGAGGGGCTCGACTGGGGTGACGCCGTGGAACACGCGTGCATCGTCGACGAGCGCTGCATCGAGCGGCTTGGTCAGAGTAAAACTGCCGAGCAGTTCGCGCGTGCCCGCGGCGTGGATCGTCGTCGTGCCGCTGGCGATGTTGACACGATCGATGAGCAGCACGAGGACGTAGTCGACGCCGTCGCGATGCACGCCTTCGGGCGTCGGTTGGCCGGGTTCGTCGGGGCGCGCTTCGATGCGGAACTGGTGGACTTCGGTGCGCCAGGTTTTTATTTCGGAGGAGAGTGTGCCGAAAAGAGCAAGAGATAGACGCAGGATGGTTTGCAGGCTGGCGCCTGAAACGATCAAGTCATCAAGCGGTTCGAACCAGCGTTCGATGCCGCCTTGCAGCGCGTTGTACTCGCGGCTTTGCCAGTGCGGCTGGTGCGCTTCGCGCACGATCGCGCCGTCGCGTTCGATGCGGAACACAGCATGCCGGCGGCGGCGATAGCGACCGAAATCGGCGAGATAGGTGTCGAGCGCGAGATCGTTCCAGCTTGCCGCGAACGCGGGCCAATCGTCGAGTGTGCCGACTGCATCGAGCAGTTCGCGCATGCGCGTGTGCGTCACGAACGCATAGCCGTCGCGGCGCAACGCGGCGGGCAAGTCATCGACGACGTCGGTAGTTGCGCGAGTCATGATGAAACCCTAGCAGAATCGCCATGCGGTTCCAGAGCCACTTCGACGGAGCCGCTTCGCCGTGATCGTCCTGCACAAACGAAGACGGGCGCTGTGCGCCCGTCTTTTTTTGGCAATGAACGAAACTCAGACCTGACGACGGCCGCCGAGCGCGCCCATCACGCCGCCGGCCGCAGCCATCATTTCGGACAGGTCGATGTGGCCGTCGCCGTTGTGGTCGAGCACGGCGTTGAGCAGGCCGCCGGTGACGCCGCCCTGCTGCTGCGTCGACTGCGCCTGCTGGGCGAGCACGCTGCCCAGGCCGCCGGGCGAAAGTCCCTGGCTGCGCGTCTGGTTGGCGAGCACGCTCATCACGATCGGCGCGAGGATCGCCATCAATTGTCCCGCGCCCTGCGTGCCGAGACCGGTGGTCTGGCCGAGGCCCTGGTTCGCCGCGTTGACGTTGTTGCCGAATACGTGGCCAAGAATCGCGCCGCCGATGCCCGGATCGATGCCGCCACCGGCTTGTTGGCCGCCGCCGAGCACGCTGCCGAGGATCGAGCCAAGCCCGCCGCCTTGCTGTCCGCTGCCGCCGAGCACGCTGCCGAGGATAGAGCCGAGTCCGCCGCCCCCCGTCTGTCCCGCACCGCCGCCGAGCACGCTGCCGAGGATGTCGCCGACGCTGCCGCCGGCGTGGTTGCTCAATGCGTTGTGCAGCGCATCCGCGCCGTCGGGCGTGCTCGCATTCTTCGCCATGCCGCCGACGATCAGCGGCAGCGCCTGCTCGATCGCGGCCTGGGCCGTCGCGGGATCGGTGCCGAGCTGGTTGGCGATCGCGCCGATCTGGTTGCTGTCGAGGTGGCCCAGGATGTTGTCGATCAAACCGCTCATGTTTCGGCTCCTGATGAGTGGACAAAACTACGGTTTTGCCGGAATGCGAACACCGTCATGTTTCGCTTTGAGCATAGCACGCTAGGGCGAAAGAACATGCGACGGCGGACCGCAGTAAAATACGCCCGCGTCCCGCCATACGCTGCGGCGACCGCCCCGTTTCGTGCTGTGCCGGGGCCGGCATGGAATCCAACATGCAGAACTTCACCCCCGTCTCCCTGATCGGCGCACCGACCGACATCGGCGCCGGTCACCGCGGCGCATCGATGGGCCCCGAGGCGCTGCGCGTCGCCGGCATCGCCGAGGCCTTGCGCAAGCGCGGACTCGACGTCATCGATCGCGGCAACGTCGCCGGTCCGTTCAATCCGTGGCAGCCGCCGCGCGCGGGCTATCGCCATTTGCCGGAAGTCGTCGAATGGAACCGCGCGGTGATGCAGGCCGTCGCCGCGGAGCTCGCGATCGACCGCCTGCCGATCCTGCTCGGCGGCGATCATTGCCTCGCGATCGGCACGATCGGCGCCGTGGCGCGCCACTGCCGCGAGGTCGACAGGAAGCTGCGCGTGCTCTGGCTCGACGCGCACGCCGACTTCAATACCTCGGCGATCACGCCGTCGGGCAACATCCACGGCATGCCGGTGTCCTGCCTGTGCGGCTACGGTCCGCATGAGCTGACCACGCTCGCCGGCGCGGCGCCGATGCTCGACAAGGACGCGATCCGTCAGATCGGCATCCGTTCGGTCGATGCTGGTGAGAAGAAACTTGTGCACGACGTCGGCCTCGACATCTACGACATGCGCTACATCGACGAGATCGGCATCAAGCGCGCGATGGAGGAAGCGCTCGACGGCGTCGATGCGAAGACGCACATACATGTCAGCTTCGATGTCGATTTTCTCGACCCGGCGATCGCGCCCGGCGTCGGCACGCGCGTGCGCGGCGGCCCGGGCTATCGCGAGGCGCAACTCGTCATGGAGATGATCGCCGACACCGGTCGGCTCGGCTCGCTCGATATCGTCGAATTGAATCCCGCGTTCGACAAGCGTAACCAGACCGGCAAGCTCGCGGTTGACCTGGTCGAAAGCCTGTTCGGCAAGTCGACGCTGATGCGCGGATGAGAGCGCTCTTGTCGTCATTCCTGCGAAAGCGGGGATGACGGGCGAAAATTAAAACCGCTTCTTCTTCGGCGCCTTGTTCCCTGCGCGATGCGCGTGTGGACTGGCATGCTCCGGCTTTCCCTCATCGCGGCTGATCCGCAGCCGCTGCCCGGCTACCCAGACTTTCTTCAGATGGGCGAGCAACTCCGCCGGCATGCCTTCGGGCAGGTCGATCAGGCTGTGGTCGTCGCGGATGTCGATGCGGCCGATGTGTTTCGAGTCGAGTCCGGCTTCGTTGGCGATTGCGCCGACGAGGTTGTTCGGTTTGACCCCGTGCGCGTGGCCGACTTCGACGCGGAAGGTCTCCATGCCCTGCTCCTGCGCGCGTTCGCGTGGCCTCTCGCGCGGCGCATCGTCGCGTGGCTTGCGCGCAGGTTTTTCCTGCTCGTCCTGGCGTTTCGCCGGCTTGTGGAATTCGTCCTTGGCCGTCGATGCAGCGAACGGCGTGCGTTCCTCGCGGCGCGGACGCGGCTTGTGCTCCGGCGCGTCTTTGGCGGGATATTCGCGCTTGGGAAATTCGCGCGGCTCGAATTTCGGCTTTGCATCGAGCAACAGCGACTTGTCGCCCTGGGCGAGGCGCGCGAGCGCGGAAGCAATCTCGATCGCCGGCACGTTGTGTTCGCGCTCGTAGGCCTCGATCACGCTGCGGAATACGGCGAGGCCGTCGGCAGCGAGCGCGCTGCTGATGCGGTCCTTGAACTTGGCCACGCGCGCCTCGTTGACCGTCTCGACCGATGGCAGTTGCATCGGCTCGATCGTCTGTCGCGTTGCGCGTTCGATCGCGCGCAGCATGCCGCGCTCGCGCGGCGCGACGAACAGGATCGCCTCGCCGCTGCGGCCCGCGCGGCCGGTGCGGCCTATGCGATGCACGTAGGGCTCGGTGTCGTTCGGGATGTCGTAGTTGAGCACGTGGCTGATGCGCTCGACGTCGAGCCCGCGCGCGGCGACGTCGGTCGCGACGAGGATGTCGATCTTGCCGTCCTTGAGCTGCTGGATCGTGCGCTCGCGCTGCGCCTGGACGATGTCGCCGTTGATCGCTGCGGCGCTGAAACCGCGCGCTTGCAGGCGTTCGGCGAGCTCCTCGGTGGCCTGCTTGGTGCGCGTGAACACGATCATCGCGTCGAACGGCTCGGCTTCAAGGATGCGCGTCAGCGCGTCGAGTTTCTGCACGCCGCTGACCAACCAATAGCGCTGGCGGATGTTTGCCGCAGTCGTCGTCTTCGATGCGATCTTCACCTCGACCGGATCGCGCAGGTAGGTTTGCGCGATGCGCTTGATCTGGCTCGGCATCGTCGCCGAGAACAGCGCGATCTGGCGCGTCGGCGGCGT
>Ga0105240_10015901_pt1 | contig 10207 bp, 9 predicted proteins | sample KBSC54metaG_FD_80426 | JGI IMG/M metagenome (GOLD analysis project Ga0105240, IMG submission 80426) | Corn rhizosphere microbial communities from Kellogg Biological Station, Michigan, USA - KBS C5-4 metaG | ecosystem: Host-associated > Plants > Roots > Rhizosphere > Soil | place: Michigan, USA... | reverse complement strand
TCGCGCCCTTCTCAGACGAATTCGCCGCGCCAACTACGACGTCTTTTCGCGTCGCATCAGCGTCCCAACTTTCCAGAAACTTGAAATCCTCGCCGTCGGCATCACGCGAATTGCTCTAGCCAGAGTTCTACGCTGATCACACAAAAGATCCATCAACTTCGTTCCGACCCATATCGAGTGCCCTCGACCTCTCCCATCAACCCAGAAAAGTATCAGGCCATGACTCCCAATCTCCCGAATTGACCCAGAAAAGCCAGGTCATCACTTCGATCTCCCGAATTGACCCAGGAAAGTATCAGGGCATGACTTCAGTCATGCCGAAACAGCCCACATAAAATAGAAGGGGCTTTAGCCCTGAAAATGCCTCTGCCAAACACTGCCCAAGCCGGCTCGCCCATCGTCACCGTCATCGGCGGCGGAGTCGCCGGCATGAGCGCAGCCTGCGCCTTAGCCGAGGCCGGTTATGGCGTGCAACTCATTGAACGCCGCGGCTATCTCGGGGGCCGTGCATCCTCCTACCTCCACCCCGGCGTCAACGAAGTCATCGACAACTGCCAGCATGCGCTGATCGGCGCCTACACCAACCTGATCGCCTTCTACCAGCGCATCGGAGTCGCCAATAAGATTCATTGGACGACTAACTACACGATGATTGAGCCCGGCGGCCGTAGATCGGCGCTGGGCGCGTCCTCGCTGCCGGCGCCACTTCACGGCTTGCCCAAGCTCCTTGGCTGTGGAGCATTCTCTGCGGGCGACAAGCTCTCATTGGTTCGCGCTTTCACCGCAATTCTGCTGGGAAGCGGGAAAGATCCTCATGAGTCGCTTGGCGCTTGGCTACGCCGGCATGGCCAGTCCAGGGGCGCAATGGATCGCTTCTGGCGACTCGTTATCGCAAGCGCACTCAACTCCGACATCGACCAGATTGGCGTCAACTACGCGTCGATGGTGATTCGCGGCCTTTTTATGGACTCGCCTCAAGCCGGCGCGATGGGAATGAGCACAATGCCGCTCAGCGAGCTTTATGTGGGTGTGCCGGCTTATCTTTCGGCGCGCGGCGGACGCGTTCTGCTGAACGCAAACCTCGAAAGCCTATCGTGGGATCACGCTTCTAGAGAATGGTGTCTTGCGATCCGTGGAGAAGATGCGCAGCTCAGGAGCGACTTCGCGGTGCTTGCGCTGCCGTTCGAGGGCTTTGCGAAGCTGTTGCCGCTGCTGCCTTCGGTCAAGGGCAAAGAGAACTTGACGCATCAAGTCGAATCTCATACGCACTGGCCCATCTGCAGCGCTCATCTGTGGTTTGACCGCGAGGTGACGGACCTGGACCACGCTGTTCTTCTCGATCGCGAACTGCATTGGATGTACAACCAGTCAAAGCTGCAGCAACGGCCGGGGAACTACATTGAACTTGTGCAGTCCGCCTCGCGCGCCTACGCTGCTCTGCCCCGCGAACAGGCGCTGGCTCAGGCTGTCAGTGAGGTGGGCGAGTTCTTCCCCGAAGCGAAGAGCGCGCGAGTGGTGAAGACGGCTCTGATCAAGGAGGTTCGCGCCACCTTCGGCGTACCGCCGGGAATCGACAAAGCGCGCCCCAGCGCCCGCTCTCCCTGGCCCAACCTGTTCCTCGGCGGCGACTGGATCGCGACCGGCTGGCCCTCGACGATGGAAAGCGCTGCCCGCTCCGGCCACATCGCCGCCGACGAACTCTGTGCTCAATCCGGCGACATGCGCAAATTCCTCGCTCCGGACCTGAAGCCGCAGGGGCTGATGAAGCTTCTAGCTTGAGCTTCTAGCTGCTCTTCAGTGCGCGAGAAGATACACGCCGACACACACGAGCCCTGCCGAGATCCAGCGCCGGCGGTCCACGTTTTCGTGCAGGAAGATCTTTCCCGCAATTGCGTTCGTAATCAGCGTGAGCGACGCCGATGCCGGTGCAGCGAAACTCAGGCTCAGGTGATTGAGCGCGAACAAGAGCGAGAAGAAGGAAAGGGATAGAAAGAAGACGCCGGCAAAGAACAGGGGGCACGTGACGACGGCGCGGATCGCGCCTTTCATGCCTGATCTTGCTCGAATCTCATCCAAGTCGCCGACCGACTTCATCGCCGCGGCTGTCAGCACCTCACCCGCTGTCGACGTCAGCACGACTGCCGCAATCATGCCGCCAGCTGCCCATGCTCCTGGATGCGGCGGCGTCATCGTGCCCGTCCTTCTGCTGCCTCGTGCGCTTGAGCCCCGGTTTGAGCGTCCGACGGATCGGCCTTGTCTGATGGGCGCTCTGTTAGCGACGGCCCTTGTGTCACAAATCCCACGCCGACGGTGATCAGGACAATTCCCGCCCAGCGCTGCCACGAGATCGTCTCATGCAGCCAGAACCGCGCGAACAGCGCCACGATCACGTTTCCGAACGCCGTCGCCGGAAGAACATAGGTCAGGTCAGCCCATGACAGCGCAGACAAATAGCTGGCGAAGAATCCGATCAGCAGCGCAATGCCCGCCCCAATCCAGGGCGTAAACACCGCATTGATCAGCGACATCGGATGCATCAGAGATATTGGAGGGAGGGAAGACATGCCTCTCGAAAGACACGTATCGCCCAGCGGAGCGCCCAGTGCAACCAATCCCAGAATCATGTACTGCCGTGGCGTAGGCCGAATGTGCGCCATCGTTTCTCGATCAACCCTCAACCCGCAGGCCAAAATAAACAAGGGCGGAATCCGCTGCGGCGGTCCCGCCCTTGAGCCAGCTCAACGTTGACTGTCCTACGCGCTTGCCGCCGCACCGGCTGCCGGCTGCTTGCTGCGAGCTACTTTCACCATCTTGTTGCGTTCGGCGCGAAGCTTGAGGAATGCCTTTGCTTCGACATAGAGCCGCGGGACATCGCGGTTCACAATCGCCTTCCACACTACGCGGAAGGCCGCCTTGGGACGGAAGTAATACTCATCGTAGAAGCGGTGCACCATCTCCATCACGTAGTCGACCGGCAGGCCAGGGTACTCGATGTGCGCCATCTGGTGTCCGCCGCCGTCCTCCATCTTTTCGTTGGTGATGAAGCCGCCCGCTTTTGCGAACTCGTAGAACTCCGTTCCCGGATATGCGTGCGCGATGGAAACCTGGATCGTCTCGCAGTCGAGCGTCTTCGCAAAGTTGATGGTGTTTCGAATTGACTCCTTCGTCTCGCCGGGGAGGCCGAGGATGAAGTCGCCGTGAATCACGAGGCCGAGATCGTTGCAGTCCTTCGCAAACGCCCGCGCCCGCTCAACCGTTGCGCCCTTCTTGATGTTCTTCAGGATCTGCGGATCGCCTGACTCAAAGCCCACAATCAGCAGACGGCATCCGGCATCCTTCATCGCCTTGAGCGTTTCGCGGTCGGTTGTAACGCGCGATGTGCAACTCCAGGTCAGGTTCAGCGGCTTCAGCTTTTCGCAAAGCTCGATAGTGCGAACCTTCTGAATGTTGAACGTGTCGTCGTCGAAGAAGAATTCCTTCACATGCGGGAAGTTTTCTTTCGCCCACTTCAACTCGGCCGCCACGTCATCGGTGGAACGCTTGCGCCACGCATGTCCGCTCAGCGTCTGCGGCCACAGGCAGAAGGTGCACTGCGCAGGGCATCCGCGCGTTGAGTAGAGCGCAATGTACGGATGAAGCAGGAACGGGACGTTATACTTCGTCACGTCGAGATCGCGCTTGTAGATCTTTGTTGCCCACGGCATCGCGTCCAGGTCTTCTACCTGCGGGCGGTCGGGATTGTGAAAGATCTTGCCATTTTCCTTGTAGCTGATTCCGAGAATCTCGTTCCGCGGTTTGCCGTTCGCGTACTCCACGACGGAGTAGTCAAATTCGCGCCGGCAGATGAAGTCCAGAACCGCGCACTCGTTGAGCGCACGATCCGGGTCCGTCGTCACCGGAGGCCCGACAAACGCAATCCGGATCGACGGATTTGCCGCCTTGATTGCTTCTGCCAGCCGCTGATCGCCTTCCCAGCCTACAGTCGATGTGAAGAGAACAAGGAACTCGTAGTCCTTGGAGATCTTGATCGTCTCTTCCGCCGAGACGTGGTGCGGCGGAGCATCCAGCAGGCGCGAGCCCTCCAGCAATCCGGCAGGATAGGTCAGCCAAACGGGGTACCAATACGACTCAATCTCGCGCGTAGCGGGCCAGCGCGAGCTTGCGCCACCGTCGAAATTTTCAAACGAAGGCGGGTTGAGGAAGAGTGTTTTCAGGGGCATAGGCATCCTAACAATTTTACCATCTGGGATGTTTTCTCATACGCTGCGCTGTGTATCGAGCAGATTACTCGATGCAACTGCTGCGGATGCAAGTACTTGCTCGGACTCATCCGGGGTCCTCCGGGGTCATTTCCCGCGAAGTTCCTTGAGCCAGTCGTCCATGTGGCCGAGAGCGCGCAACAGGTTCAGCCTTGCTTTCGCCAGGTCGAATCCCGCCTCTCTCGCGTCTTCCACCTTCTGCCGCTCGTCGATTCGCGCCAACTGTTCCGCCTTGGGACTCGCCTGAGGTTGCGAACCGGCTCCGGCTCCCGAACCGTTTCCAACTTCGAGCTGCGCCAGCACGGTATTCAGTTGCCCGCTCGCAATCTGCTGCTTCAGGCTTGCGATCTCAGCCTGCGCATCCAGTTCCGCAATGCCGGCGCTGGCCTGCACCACAGCAAGATCGTTCTGCTTCTGCGCCTGTTCCGACTCGATCTTCGAGCGCAGTGCATCCGCAGCTGATTCGCGCGCGCGAGCATATCGTCCCATGTCGAAGAGGGGAATCTGCACCGAAATGCCCGAGGCGAAGTTGTTTGCAGGTAGCGGCTGCGCGAAGAACCGATTCACGTCATTCAGAATTGTCGTGTTGCGGTTGTACTGCACAAAGAAGCGCAGTTCGGGCAGGTAGTTTGCCTCACGGTCACCCTTGGCCTGCGTCGCTTTTGAAAGCGCGACGAAGTTCGCCGCCTGAACTCCGTGGACAGGAAGCTGTGATTCGATCCCGTGAACCTGAGGAATCTCCGGAATGCTTGCGTGATCGATTTTGATCGATCCCAGTGGAAGGCCTGTGAGAACCGAGAGTTCCTTCTCCAGCACCGATGCGCGCGACTGCAGATGAATTCTGTTCAGCTTGAGCTGCGCTGCCGTCAGCTTGGCCTGCAGCAACTCGCTCATCGCGTCCACACCGGCTTCTGTCCGCTGCTGCTCGATGTCGACAAGCTTCGCTGCGAAACCCTCCTGCTGTTGCGCGTCGGCGAGCTGCTGGTTGACCGTGTCCAGTTCGATATATGCAGTCGAAGCATCCAGAGCCACCTGTTCGCGCGCATCCTTCAGCCGTGACTTTGACGCCTGCAATCCGAGTTTGGCTGCGTCGATGTAGCGCTTCTGCGGAATGCTGTACACGAGCGCCTGTACCGTCGCACTCCAGATCGACGGCGGCTGCCCCGTGAATCCAATCTCAGGAAATACAGGCAGGCCGGTTCCAAAATTGATGGAGGGAATTACGGCATCTCTGCTCTCTGAAAAGACCGCCGTAGCTTTGCTGACATCCGCATAAGCAGCGCGGACGCTGGTGCTGTTTCGTTGTGCCAGATCCACCACTGTCGCCAGCGAAGTCTGAGCTTGCGCCTTTGCGGAGTAGAAGCACAACGCTGCCAACAGCGCTAGATGAAGTGAGCGCGCTCCGGCAATTCGGGCTGGAGAAATCAAAACGAAAGCCCCATTGCCGGCTTGAAGTCGTGGGCGAGACTGAGCGCTGCGGCCTTTTCCTGCCGGGCACCATTTTTGTCGCCAAGTTGCGCTTTGACGCGAGCTAGAAATGTGTGTGCCTGGAACGCCGGCGCCTCCTCGCTTTTTGGATAGTCGGCGAGGTACGTCTCCAGCATCTTTGACGCGAGCTCCAGGTTTCTCTTTCCTTTGATAAGCACAGTGGCGCCGTTGTACATGGCGACTCCTGCACCGCGATCGTGCTGCGCCGCCCGGTAGCCGCTCTCAACCGCACTCTGCATGTCGTTCCAGCGTTCGTGCTTGCGGTAGAAGCTGGCCAGCGTCATCCACGGGAATGCCGGATGCGCGCTGGTTGCGGTTGCCAGCTTGTACTCGCGCTCTGCTGTTCCGTAGTCTTTCTTGCTTTCTGCGATCCGGCCCATCAGAATGTGAGCTCGCGAGGGATCGATCTTCTCGAGCTGGCTCACCAGACTCTGCGCCTTATCATTGCCGCCACCCACAACTCCTGGGGCGGAACTGTAGAACTCTCCCAGATCTGTCAGTGCTTCGCCGTCGCGAGGATCGAGGCTTGCAGCCTGTTCGAACTCCGCTCTTGCTCGTTTCGCCAGGTTGAACGCAGAGACAAACGATACAGCGTCCGCCTTTTCTCCAAGAGCTCGAGCGAGCCACAGATGATTCTGTGCGTTTTGCCCATCCAGCCGCACCGCAGCCTCGCACTCGCCTACCGCTTCATCCCAGTGCTGCTCTGAGAAGTAAGTCCGGCACCGCAGCAGATGAGCTTCAGCAGAATTCGGCGCCGCATTCAGCATTGAAAGGGCGCGGTCCGCTTCTCCGGCTTGCAGAGCAGCATCAGCCTGGGCCAGCCCGCTCTTCGGCAGGTCAGCTGCGCCGGCGCGCATACACGCGCTCAGCAACACCAATGCGGCAAGCTTTCTCACTGGACTCTCTGAACCGGAAGGCCTTCCTGCAAAGGCTGTCCCGTGGTTGTTCCCGTGGCCACCCACTCGCCATCTTTCAATCCCGATGTGATTGCCACCTGCGAGATGTTGATGGCACCGGTAGCAACGAAGGTCTTCTTCAACTCGTCGCCGTCGATTCTGTAGACGAACGTCTTTCCGTTCTCAGAGCGCAGCGCCTCGCGCGGAATACTCATCACGTCTGCCTGGCTTGAGGTCGTCACCGTGACGGTAACGTTGGTGTTTGGCAGGAGTTGTCCATCGGGACTATCGTCGATGTGAATCAGCGCCTCGCCGACTCTGCGCGTCTCATACTGCTCTACAGTAGAAGGCGTCCGCTCGATGTGCCCGTGCCATACCACTCCCTGCCGGGCGTCCCACTTGATGATGGCCTTCTGTCCGACCGCGAGCCTTCCGATCTCGGGCTCATCGAAGTATGCTCGCACCCGCAACTTGTGCAAGTCTGCCATCTGCAGCAGCATCTTGCCTTGCTCTACAAATTCGGTTGCCTTGACGTCGACGCTGTACACAGTGCCGGCCTTGGAGGCGCGCACAGCCGTCTGGGCCAGTACTTCCTGCGCTGCCTGACGGTTCGCCTCTGCATCCTGCAACGCTGCCTGGGCTCTGGCTAGTTCCGACGGGGCATAGCGGCTCTGCGAACTCTGTTGTGCCGCGTGCAGGCCCGCTTCGGCGGTCGCCAGCCGCTGCCTCGCCGCCGCAACCTCGCTCGCGGACGCTGCGCCTGTCGAGTTCAGTCTCGTCAACGCATCAAGATCGTGCTGTGCCTGGTCGCGCTCCAGCTTGTTGCGCGCAATTTCTGCCGCGCTCGCCTGCCTCTGTTCCAGCGTTCCATTCTGGGTGGTGGACTCAAGGGCGGCCTGAGCAGATTTCACTCCGCTGTCTGCCGACGCCAGCTTCGCCCGAGCCTCAACGTCATCCAACTGCATCAGCAGTTTGCCCGCGGGCACCTGGTCCCCGGGTTGAACGTAGACAGCTCTGACTGCGGCGGCAACCGGGCTGTGAACCTCGATGTTCTCCTCCGGCTCAACACGGCCGTTCGTGGCGATTGTGCTTTCGAGGGGGGCCTGAGCCACCTGTGCGGCGTGCACAGGCAGGTGCTCGCGGGTGAGCGAGCGAACCAGGACATATACCGCGACAAGAACGACGGCCAGCCCTAACCACAGCCATCGGCGGCTCAATTGCTTTCTTTCCGTAACCATGCGGGCGACCAGAGTCAGTATATAAGACTCATCATTCGCCCTTGAGTCGCGGAATATTGCATGAAGCCGTGTTCATCTTGGTGCCTCGTACAATAGAGGCATGTCTCAACAGCCCCGTTATACCGACGATCATGCAAAAGCCGGACTGGATTTCAAGTTTCCTGAAATCGAGACGTGGCAAAATCAGTTTCCCGGCTATGAAATCGTCATTGACGACCCCGAACTCACCTCGGTCTGCCCCAAAACTGGCCTGCCCGACTTCGGCCACCTGACGATCCGCTACATGCCGCGCGCCCGCTGCCTCGAGCTCAAATCGCTCAAGGAGTACCTTTTCTGCTATCGGAACCTTGGCATTTTTCAGGAAAACATCGTCAATCAGGTGCTCGAAGACGTGGTGAAAGCCTGTGATCCCGTCTGGGCAGTCGTGCGCGGCGAGTTTCGCCCCCGCGGCGGCATTGCCACCAACGTGGAAGCCAAATGGCCCCGCCCGACCGCTTAGAGAGAGCTGAAAGCTAAGAGCCAGGAGAGGATCAAGCGTTGGCGACCACCACCCAATCTCCACGCGCGCGCGTCAGCCCCGCACTCGTGACGCTGATCCTTCTCATCGCTCTGAGTCTCCTCAACTTCATCGACCGCTACATCCTCCCCGGCGAACTCTCGCTTATTCAGAATGAATTTCATGCCACCCGCGAGCAGATGGGCGCGCTGACGACCGCGATGTTTTTCGTTTACATGCTGGCGGCGCCGCTCACCGGCTGGCTGGGCGATCGCTTTCCTCGCAAGCCGCTGATCATCGCCGGCGCAGTGCTGTGGAGCCTCGCCACCCTTAGCACCGCCTGGGTCCACAACTACCGGACGCTCTACTTCCGCCATGCCATCGTAGGCATCGGTGAAGCTTCGTTCACCATCTTTGCGCCCGCTGTCATCGCCGACTTTTATCCCGAGCGTGATCGCAACCGCATTTTGTCGATCTTCTACGTAACGATTCCGGTCGGCGCAGCTCTCGGCTATCTCGCCGGCGGACAGATGGGCACCGCATGGGGCTGGCGTCAGCCTTTCTTCATCTGCGCGATTCCCGGACTCGTTGTCGCTATCCTCTATGGCATCTTCGGCCGCGAGCCCGAACGCGGCGCGCAGGACCACATCCGCGCTACCGCCGATCGTGCCACGGTGGTCGGTCTCTTCCGGAACCCGGCTTTTCTGTGCGGAGCCTTCGGTCTCGCGATGCTCACCTTCGCCATGGGCGGAATTTCCAATTGGATTCCTGAATTTCTGCACAATCCGATCGGGATGTCGGTCGCGAAAGCCAGTCAACTCGCCGGAGCCGCCACGGTGGTTGATGGCATTCTTGGCACTGCAATCGGCGGGTGGATTGCCCAGCGATGGCTCCGCACCAATCATCGCGCGTTGTATTTGCTGAGCTTTTGGAGTGTCGCTCTCACGATTCCGTTCGGCGTCCTGCTTTTCTTCGGACCAACGCGGCTCGCCGTGCCCGCACTTCTCGGCGCGGAATTTTTTCTCTTCCTCAACACAGGCCCGCTGAACACCGCAATCATCAATTCCGTCTCTGCGCCCGTTCGCGCCACTGCAGTATCAGTCAATCTTTTCTGCATCCATTTTTTTGGCGATACGTTTTCTCCGCAGATCATCGGCAAAATCGCCGACCGCACAGACCTCCGCATCGGCCTTGGCGCGACTCTCGTTTCGCTCGTCGCCTCATGCATCATCCTCCTGATCGGGTCGCGGTTCGCGCCGCAACTGAACGAGGCATCCTGAGGCGAGCCGCCCGGCGATACTGTGAACATGCATTTCTTCTCAGCCAGTCAGCAGTTCACCAACTTAGCCTGGGGACTCGCCGCTGCCTGGCTGTGGAAGGGAATCACCTCGCTCGCAGGAATGCGCCAGCTGCCCGATCTGGGCCGCATGGATCCCGCCACGCTCCCGCAGATCCCCGAGTCCGATGGCCCCGATCTCACCGTTGTCATTCCCGCACGCGATGAGGAAGCCGTGATCGGCCAGTGCCTGCGTTCTCTCCTCGACTCCGCAGGCCTGAAGCTTCAAATCATCGCCGTTGATGACCGCTCCGGCGATCGCACTGGCCAACTCATGGACGAGATCGCTGTCGAAGCACGCTCCTCCAACAGCCTCCACCAGTTCGAGGTCATTCACATCACCGAACTCCCGGCGGGCTGGCTGGGCAAGCCGCACGCACTCGCCACGGCTGCAAATCGAGCTACTGCTCCATGGATCCTCTTCACGGATGGCGATGTGCTCTTCGGACCACGCGCACTGGAACTCGCAATGCGTGAAGCCGTCGAGCTCGGCG
>Ga0105240_10015900_pt1 | contig 10207 bp, 13 predicted proteins | sample KBSC54metaG_FD_80426 | JGI IMG/M metagenome (GOLD analysis project Ga0105240, IMG submission 80426) | Corn rhizosphere microbial communities from Kellogg Biological Station, Michigan, USA - KBS C5-4 metaG | ecosystem: Host-associated > Plants > Roots > Rhizosphere > Soil | place: Michigan, USA... | reverse complement strand
TCGCCGATGCGCCGCATGGCGCGCGCTAGGCGTCGATCGTCTTGGGCTGCAGGCCCTTGAGCTTGAGGTGCTTCAGGTGCGACTGGTACTGCCGCTCGAAATGCTCCGGAAAGTTTGCCATGATGGAATGTCCTCGATGAGTGGCTCTGATTCACGCCCCAGAATCGAGTGCGTGAATCTCCACCTTACGAGGCAGCCGAGCGGCTTGGGCTTGCTCCGCGTAGCGGCTTCGTCCAACCAGCTGTTCGACCTCGGTATCGCCTTCCGAACGCAGGACACCCCGCTGGGCTATGTGCCGTTCTATGCACGACTTCGACCTCAGCGGTCAGACGTCCTTCAAGGAGGAGGTGCTCGCCCGATTGCCCATCGACTTCTCTGCAGCTGCGTCGCCACACACGCTTCTCATCCAGCAGGCTTCTGAAGACCCGGAGTTCGCGGGCAATGGTGAGGCGGACCTTCCAGACATCGGACAGGCTGTCAGGCACGACCGGCTTCAGCACGCCATGAACGCGGCATCGGGCGTGCTGGTCGACGGCCTGATGGCAGCATTAGGCGGCCCGGCGATCAAGTCGCTGGTCGGGCAACGTCACATCCAGGATCAAGCAATTCATCGTGTCGAAATCGATCAGCGCAGTGGTCAAGAAGCAACTCAAGGACATAGCGGGCGTCGATCTTGATCGTTTGGGCGCCCTCCAGCGCTGAAACGCGTGTCCCCCGAAGTGAAGCGACGGCATGGCAAGGACGTGGGCGCCTTCGGCGGATCGAGGGACTGCTGATAGCGCCGACCTTGATCTGAGGCTCCCGGCCAGAAGCGGGTACTCGCTAGAGGCGACTTTTAGGGATGCCACAGATACGCCCTCCAGCCATGCTTCATGGCAGCGCAGTAGACTGGCAATGGCATCGTGCCGGGCGGCGGGCTCTCGCTCGATGGCAAGCAATGGGTCGCCTGCAAGCCCGGGTTCTTCCTGCCGGTGCGCGTGCTGTCCAGGCTGTTCCGGCGCCGCTTCCTCGAAGCACTGCAGCAGGCTCATCAGGCCGGCCGGCTGCAGTTCTTCGGCGAGCACGTGCCGCTGGCCGATGCGACGGCCTTTGCCGACTGGCTGGCGCCGATGCGCCGGTGCGAGTGGGTGGTCTATGCCAAGCGACCATTCGCCGGGCCCGAAGCGGTGCTGGCCTACCTGTCGCGCTACACGCACCGCGTGGCGATCTCCAACAGCCGCTTGCTCGCGCTGGACGAGCGCGGCGTCACCTTCCGATGGAAGGACTACCGGGCCAAGGGCAGGACGCGCTACAAGGCCATGACACTGGCACCGGAAGAGTTCATGCGGCGCTTCCTGCTGCATGTACTGCCAGGCGGCTTCCATCGCATTCGCCACTACGGGCTGCTGGCCAACAGCAGCCGCAGGGCCAACCTGACGCTGGCGCGCGAGTTGCTGTGCGCCCCGGCGCCGGAGCCTGCGCCGAAGGACGGCGACGCGTGCACCAAGCCGCCGACCTTCGTTTGCCCGCACTGCGGCCGCGCGATGCTCGTCGTGCAGACCTTCATGCGCGGCCAGACGATACGGGCGCCGCCTCAAGAGCCACAGCGATGAACACCACCGCCGTTCGACGCCCCCTGCGATCACCGGTACTGCTCGATGAGCCGCCGGCCGGGACAGGCTGCGCCGCAAGCCGCGTACACCGCAGCCACAGGCCTGCGAACGCATCGCGAACGTCAGCCGACGATGCCAAGACTCGCATTGGCCACTGCCATGACGGCTGGCTTGCTGCAGGCGACGAAGCTCGCGGCCGGCCGCAGCACGCCCAATCGCCATAGTCCGCGCCGCAAAGCACCACCGCGGCATGCCCCGCGGTTTCCTCCATCGAGGCTTGTCCGACACCTGCCCTCAGTCTGCGGTACCTCGATGCATCACCGCGGCCGCGGGCAGGTGTCCGACAACCCTTAACAGTAGCAGCCGGCTACGGCGCGTCCCCTCGCAGGCACCTGTACAGGCGACAGCGGTCATTCAGTTTGGCGTGGTTGCTCTGGCTTCCTGGCAGTTCGTCTGTGGTGTGAACGCGGAGGACAGAATGAAGCCCTTCTTGCTTGATAGTCACAAAGCCAGTCCGGCGAGCGCAGCGGCTGCGTGATCCGCGCGGTGATGACCATAGTGTCGCTCGATCATCGCAACGCTGGTGCCAATGAGTTGCGCGACGGTGAGCAGGTCGAGGCCTCCCGTTACGAGATCGGTGATGACACTACGACGCATTGCGTATGCCGTGATGGCGTCGGACAAGTTGGCTGCTCTCGCGGTTCGCTCGAATGGGCTTCTTCCAGGCATCTTTGTCCCAGGGCTTTCCATCAGCCCTGGCAATCAACGGTGCGCCTGGTAGCTTGTTTTTCGCGTGCTCGGCAAAAAATGCAGATGTCGCGGCCGGCAACTTGATTCTTCTATCCCGACCAGCCTTGTCTTTGCCGACGGTCAACACGCCGAGTTGCTTGTCGAGATTCGCCACGGTGAGCGCCGCCAGAGCGCCTGGCCTCAACGGCACTAATGAGAGACCGCGAAGATAGAGTGTCAGCGCCGAAGTAATACTGACCCATCTGATCCGCATGCACTCATCGTTTGAACCGCGCCTCAAGGTCGTTGGCATTGGCTGCCCCACCGTTGGCGCGGACGTGCGCGACGTACTCGTCGCATGCAGCGCCGACATCGATCGTGTCGATGCGACCGCCGTGATCCAGGTGCTCAAGCCACACCCTCGGCTGCCTTTTTTGCAGCGTCGAATCGCAGGTGCGCCGGCAGGTCGTCGAACGTTCCGAGGGTGTGCCGAAGCTGCTTAGCGGTTGCGCCGTCGTAGGCTTCGACAACCCAAGATCCATGCGACGTGGAGCTGCTCTTTCGGAGGCCAAGATAGCGGCCCGTGGCGAGCTTGTGCCAGTACGGCGCCCCGTGCTTTGAGCTTGTTGCGTGCTTCGACTGTATCGATGCGGTGCGGCATGATGAGTCCCTGCCCCCGTGTCCTAAAACTGTCCAAATCTTAGGCGAACGACGAGGGGCGCCCGCGCGGGCATTTCTCCGGTGGAGGGGCGTTCGTGTACATCCGCGAAAGTCTGCCTTCCCAACACTCAGACTGCAGGGGTCGTAGAATCGTAGAATCGGTGCGCAACGACGTTAGCGGGGCGGCCGCTGGCAAACCCTCTAGCGAGGTGAATGTCTGCTGCTGCGGGCGCCGGGCGCCCGCAATCGACCCGCAAGCGACCCTTGATAGTCGAACCGATGCCAAAGAGGGCGCCGGTCGCCAAACTCGCAGCTACGCGTCCTGGCGGTCAGTTCGACATCAACAGCAAAATCTGACACCACCAACGGGCGACAGGTCGCTAACGGGTCAAGCACCCATCGGCAGCCCCTCGAACGCGCCCTTGCTCCACGCCGCATAGCACGACTCGAACCAAGTCGGACCGGTCGAGATAGGTGCCGTGCGCCACCTCTGGATCAACGGCATCGGAGAAAAATGGCAAGGGCGGAGCAAACTTGGCACGCACGTCGATTGCATCGAATCCCAGTTGCCGTGACAGGCGGCGGCGCGCCGCGTTGTCGAGCAACAGTCCGCGGTGCTGCGCCATCCGGGCCACCATGGAGTCCTTCATCGGACATTCAGGGCTCTGTTGCAATCGGCATCTCATGTTGTAAAGGTGCTCGAAATAGGGCACGAGTTCGTAGCTGAGGACGTCGTTGATCTCGCTAATTGCGACCAGCCTCGCCTTCACGCTGCCCGGCGGCTTACCGGCCAGCGACTGCAGGCGGCCGGGCGCGAGCAGGGGAATCTGATTGGCGAGCATGAAGACCTCAAGCGGCGCGGCGTCCGGCGTCTGCGCTAACCGTTGAGCCAGCCGGGCTTCTGGATCGAATGCAAACGTGTCGAAAACGACCCGACTTCCCAAGCTCTCGGTCACGATCGAGAAGGTCGCGCGGGTTCGAGGCTTCGGCGAAGGCTTGCAAGCTTGGTCGACATCGATGTCGATGTAGGCGTCGTCGATACTCGATACCTTCCGATGCTGCGCTGCGAGCTCAGCGAATGCGTTGCCGACACCTTCCGATTCATCGGCCACAAGGCAGATCGCCGCGGCCACAGACTCGCGCATTGCATTTCCCAATTCCCCAAGGTACAGGGCGGCCTCGCTTAAGCCATAGCTGGAAAGATTGTCCTTGACGTTGGCCATCCGCGGCGCGCGCAAGGAATGGAGGTTCTCGTAGCCTGGCACCGACACTTCGCCTGCTGCCGAGGCCGCATACGCGGTTTCGATGCTACTGAAGATGTCGTCGTCGTAGCCGATGTGCGGGTACAGCACAGCGTCGTAGAGCAGGTCGTCCCAGAGCAGCCTATAGACTGAGACGCGCCCACGATCACCGAGATCCAGGACGACGCGATCCATGCAGGCGATCGACCCCACGACGATGGGTGACTGCGGGTCATCGGTCGAGAAGGGCTGGAGACCCTTGCGTCCCAGACGCAGGCCGCCTTTAGGCGGCACTGGCCCGACCTGCGAACCCTCGGCGCACATTCGGGCCATGCGCATGAACGAGCCTGAGACGCCATAGGCCTTCTCAAGCGCACGCACGAGGTGCCAGGAGTCGCCGACCGTGCCCGCCCGTTCAGCCCAGCCCATCCCGTGGACATAGAGAATGTGTGCATCCATTGGGCCACCCGTCGAAGGCGCCGTGCGCTCGACGCCTTCGACCTGCACCGCGGATACCTCACGGTCCTGGCCGGTAAGCGCCCGCATCTTCAGGATACTTGCCCTCTTGTCCGCTCCCAGCTTTTCGGTGACCGCATTCGCTTGGAATACCGTGGCCGCAGAGCACGCCGCGACAAACGCAGAAATGGAGACGATCAGCGTCCGCAGGCCAAGCCGAGCGCCGATAGCGAAAAGCACCTTACTCCGACCGTTATTTGGCAGCGGAGGTTGCGCCATCTTGCTTGGCATTCGAAGGACTGAATTGCTTGAGCACTGCAGCTTCTGCGGACGCTATCAAAGGGATGGTGTGATCGAACTTGATCAGTAAGTCCGCCAGGATAGGACCGAACGGTCTGACTTGCCGGGGACCGTCGCTTCGAACGTTGTCGCGCAATGCCGTTTGCTGTGCGTGAAGGAAATCCAAGGCGACGGACGGTTCGACGCCAGAAAGATCGACAAGCAGGAGCGATGCATCGAGCGTCTTTGCGAACTGGCCGTTCGCGTCGCGCGGAAGATCGCTCAAGGGGAGCCACGTCGTTACGAGGAAGGGGCCTGTTCCAGAGAGGCTTTGGCGCATCTGGCCAAACGTCTCCGCAGACAACGCGGCCTTGATGGCGTTCGTATAATCGAGCGATAGCCCGAAACTATAGGTCTTCAGCGTCACAGGGGCCGAACTGTTCGCTTGCGGGACGGCGGGAATACAATATTGGTTCGCCTGAAGCCTCACACGGGCGGGCTGCTTGCTCGCGGAATCCGAGTCCATGCCGGTTTGAACACCATCATCCAGCAGTCTTTCGAGCGCGCGAACAGCCTTCCCCCTCGGCGTATCGGCATCGGCAGAGCCATCGCCGACAGCGCCCATAAGAACATAGGTGTAGCTCGCTGTCACCGGGCCTTCCCAACGCTGGTCCGGCGCAATGTGCAGCTGTCGCCAGGCCTGCATATCGATGGAAGAGTTTGGTGGCCCGTAAGACAGGCAGCCCGAGACGAAGCTGGCAGCAAAAACCGCAAGGAGGGAGAAATAGGTCGAGAAGCGCCGTTTCATGGCCCAGGATTCTCCTTGTCCTTGATAGGCGCGAGCGGTTCCGACCTGCCGGCGTCATTGCTCCCAAATTTCCGCTCAGCCAACCACGGAAGGCCGGCGGCTCCTAATATCACCGCCAATCCGCAGACGTTAGCGACATCGCTCAGCGGAGCGTCTGAGAGCAGGCGAAACACGAGCAGCACGCCTCCCCCGCACAGAACACCGCCCAGGATCGCCCAAGCAGTTTTTGAACCCAGCTTCATGCGCGCTCTTTCTTTCCAAGACCATTGTGAAGCTGCTTTGGTGGTTGGTGCAAGAGTTTGCGCTCCGCGAGCGGTGGGAGCCCGACAAGGCGACGGATTTTTCTCATCACTTGCTTCATCTCACTGGCGGAAACGCGCAGACCTGTTGCCTCAGCAGGCGGAGCGTCAACCTGGGGCCGCGGTTTGTCATCATCAAGGTTGATGATGGGTATGAGTCCGGCCAACCCATCTTGAATCTCACGATCCTTGCCGCGAGCATGGTGCCCACCAAAGGCAATGAACTGACCCCCAGAAGTTGGACAACACTGGGGAGATCGAATGGCAAAGTATTCGGAGAAGCAGAAGTTGGAAGCCGTTCCTGCCTATCTGGCAGGCGACCGAGGAATGAGGGCAACCGCGAAGGCTTATGACGTTAGCTTCGATTCACTGCGGGGCTGGATTGCCGGCTACCGCGCCCATGGCGTTGCCGGCATCCGGGCCAAGCGGCGCACAGGATACGATCTGCACTTCAAGCTGCAGGTGTTGAGTCGAATTCGGGACGACGGCCTCTCGTATCGCCAAGCCGCAGCCATGTACAACATCAGGCGATTTGACGTAATCGGCAAGTGGGAGCGTGCGTACCAAGCAGGCGGCCTTGCTGCCCTCGCGTCGGTTCGGCAAGCAGAGAAGTCGGGGATGGTCCTATCCCCGATCATGGATCTCTACAACGGCGAGATCGTCGCCTACGAAACGGCCGAGCTACCAAGGCTCCGGATGGTCCAGGACATGCTGCAGGGAGCCCTCGCTCGCCTCGGGCCCGAATGAACGCCCCATACTGCATTCCGATCGGGGCTGGCAGTACCGCATGCCAGCGTATCGGCGACAACTCAAACGGCGATCGATCGTGCAAAGCATGTCTCGAAGCGGAAATTGCCTCGACAACGCTGCTATGGAAAGCTTTTTCGGAACGCTGAAGTCCGAATACTTCCATCTCACAGAGTTCGACTCGGTCGAGCAGCTGAGAGAGGGCTTGGACGACTACGTTCGCTACTACAACGAGGATCGAATCAAGCTGAGGCTGGGGACAAGTCCCGTGGCCTTCCGGATGCTCGGCGCACCGGCGTAGCACGACACGTTCACCGTCCAACTTTCCGGGGTCAGTTCAGCCGGGATTGATCGTTCATTCCGATCGCGGCAGCCAGTACGCCAGCAGCGAGCACGCCGCGCTGTTGGCACGTCACGGCTTGGTCGCCAGCATGAGCGGCAAGGCAACTGCTAGGACAACGCCGTGATGGAGCGCTTCTTCCTGAACCTGAAGATGGAGCGAGTCTGGCAACGCGACTATGCCAATCACGCCGAGGCAATGGTCGACATCGCCGACTACATCGCCGGCTTCTATAACCCCGTCAGGCCGCACTCGACCCTCGGCTATCGATCTCCGGTCGAGCACGAGCGTCGGGCTGCCAAGGCGCATTAAATTTCATCACCCATGACTTATCGGCGTGTCCGAAAAGACTTGACCGCGACAGTTCACTAACTTACGGGACAGAATCTAGGAGCGTGCGATGCACTCGATCGTCGTCATCGACTTAGCTTGGTGGTGGCTGATAAGCGGCTCAGCTTCCGCGGCCCGCGGAGAGCAATCTGAGACTGAAGTTGGCTTATCGCCCAGACACGACCAACTATCCCTCGACCTTCGGAAAGCACCCGAACGCCTGGCCGGCGCGTTGCGTGGCAACGCCCATGGTTGTCATCCTACCGATTGTGGATGACGCCCTCCACGAGACCCCGAACAATCCTCTGATCTGGAGGACATCGCGGTGGCAACGGAAGCTGGGCTGAGGGAGATCAATGAGGCGGGCATCGACCTTATCAAGTACTTTGAAGGCCTGATCGACGGCGACCAGTCGACAGTCAATATCGACCCATACCTCGATCCCGTCGGTATCTGGACCATCGGTTGGGGGCACGCCATCGTCCGTCAAGGACGCTTCCTGCGCGGAGAGGCAGATCGCGAGTTGGCCCGCTCGCTGTACAAGGGTGGCATCACCGAGCCCCAGGCCGAGCGGCTGCTGCGGGCGGACTTGATGGACGCGGGCCGCGACGTCATGGCGGCGGCCGCCGTCGAACTCAACGACGACGAGTACGCCGCGCTCGTCAGCTTCACCTTCAACCTCGGCGCGGGCAACCTACGCTCGTCCACCTTGCTGCGCCTCCTCAACGCCGGCGATCGAGTAGGTGCATCCCGACAGTTCGGACGCTGGGTGCTCGCGGGAGGCAAGCGTCTGGAGGGCCTCGTGAGACGGCGAGAGGCCGAGCATGTGCTCTTCATTTCCGGAAACTCCTAGGAACGCCATGGCTTCGATTCGTGACCATTCCAAGGGCCTGTTGGCGCTGACACTCTTCCTGGCTCTCACCGCCGCGGTGCTGTTCTCCAGCCACGGCCGCTCGATTCCCGTTGACATCGAGTATGTGCGCATCGACCGTCTGCATGAGTTCGAGCGACTGTCGTCGCCGAGTTGCACGGAGCTCGGCGCGGGCGTCGTGGCGCTTTACATCGAGGGCATGGACACCGGGCTGCGCGGCGTCGGTTGCCAGGACGTGGTCAATCAGCGGCCCTCGATCACGATCGATTTCAAGCATGTCCGCAACCGGGAGTTGACGGACGAACAGGACCGGGTCGTTTGGTCGAGGATCCTGGGGCATCCGCTGGAGACGCTGACAGGGCCCCGCCCATTGCGTTACGAGTTGCGCTGGTCGAAGGACAAAAGCGCCAGCGACAACCTCGCGCCCGAGGGCGCGACCGTCCGGCTGGTGATCTTCGAGTGGTGGGCTCCCATCGCGGCCGCCGCGGTGCTGCTGGTCTGGGGCGCGCTGGTATACATGAGCGCGACCACCCCTCTGGTGCGCGATCCGGCGCCGATCGGCTCGCCGCTGTCGCGGCGAACCTTCAGCCTGGCTAAGGTGCAGATGGCATGGTGGTTCGCCATCGTGTTCGCGTCCTTCATCCTGCTGTGGCTGGTCACCGGCGAGACACCCGCGCTGAGCGGCCAAGCGTTGTCGATGCTGGGCCTTTCGAGCGTCACGACGATCGCCGCCGCCGGGATTTCCGGCAATCGAGAGAGCGACGACGGCCGGGTGGACGAGTTTTTCCCGGACCTGCTCAGCAACCAGGACGGGATCACCATCCACCGCTTCCAGATGCTGGTCATGACGATGACGCTGGGTCTCGTTTTTCTTATCCATGTCGCGCGCCATCTAACGATGCCGGAGCTCGATCCTTCGCTGCTAACGCTGATGGGTATCAGCTCGGCGACCTATGTCGGCATGAAGATCCCCGAACAGGCCCAGGCGGGAGGCGACGGCGCCGACGCCGGCGGTACGAACGGCGCGGCCGGTCCCGACCCCAAGGCGGGGTACATGCCGACTGCGCAGACGCAGCCGGCGCTGCCTTCTTTGTCGCCCATTGCCGCGCCGAAGCCCGATCCCAAGACCACCGAGTTGCCGGAAGCCAATTGACGGCGCGCCGCGCTCAGGAGAAACGAATGCCCCCCCTTTCGATCCCTCACGGCTTTGCGTCTCGCCTGGTAGGGCTCGCGGTCGCCGCGGCCCTAGCCGGCTGCGCCAACCCAATCGTGCAAGTGGACGGGCCTGGGTACAGCCGGCCGGACAGCCCGGCCCCACAGACGGAGCCCGAGTCGATGGTGGATGCGCTTCGCAAGTTCAATCACCAGCGGGCCGTCTACTACGAGGCGATCCGCGAGCAGACTGGGCGAACGCAGGACGCGGTGACGGGGCTGGTGTGGCTGGGGGCCGCTGCGCTAGGTTTTGGGCCCCACGTGCACAAGGACGTGCTGATTACCGCCGGCCTCGTCGGCGGCACGACCTACGGGCTGAGCGTGGCGCAGTTGACCAAGCGCCGTATCGACGTCTGGCAGGCCGGCATCGACGCGCTGGATTGCGCGCGGGAGGCGGTCATTCCGTTGGAGATGGATAAGGTCGACCGGCAGGCGCTGCGCGATGCGCTCAAGGAGATGTCGAAGTCCCGCGCAGACCTGAAGCTGGCGCGGGCCGCGCTGGCCGCACGCATGAACATGCCGGGCTACGACAAGGCGCAGCACGATCCAATCGTGCAGCCGCTGCTGGCGGCGTCCGACGAGGCAATGAAGGAGTCCGAGAAGAGCTCGCTGGCCGGGTACGGCCTGTTGAGGGCCTCGCGCG
>Ga0105240_10015899_pt1 | contig 10207 bp, 6 predicted proteins | sample KBSC54metaG_FD_80426 | JGI IMG/M metagenome (GOLD analysis project Ga0105240, IMG submission 80426) | Corn rhizosphere microbial communities from Kellogg Biological Station, Michigan, USA - KBS C5-4 metaG | ecosystem: Host-associated > Plants > Roots > Rhizosphere > Soil | place: Michigan, USA... | reverse complement strand
CTTCGCCACCTTGGCCGGTTGGGCTGGTTTGTGCGGCGTTGGTTGGGTTGGCGACGGTTTCCCTGCTGGCGATCACGGTGCGCCGCCGCGCGCCCTGGTTTGTGACCGGGTGGTTTTGGTACTTGGGAACGATGGTGCCGGTGATCGGGATCATTCAAGTGGGTGGCCAGGCCATGGCGGATCGCTACACGTACATTCCGCTGGTCGGCATCTTCGTGTGTCTGGTTTGGGGCCTGGGTGAACTCGTGCGCACCCGCCGGCTCTGGCAGAGTTCGATGGCGACCGCCGGCGTGGCCGTGCTCTGCCTTTGCTCCGTCCTCACTTATGCGCAGACGAAATACTGGCGCAACGATTACACTGTTTTCGCGCACGCACTTGAAGTGACTCCGAACAACGCCCTGGCTCATTATCATGTCGGGATCGCCTATCGTGACCAGGGGCAAATCGCTAAGGCTTCCGAGGAGTTCCGTGCCGCCATCAAAACCGACCCCTCGTTTGCCCCGGCGTATACCGAATGGGGGGCTATTCTCGAGAGCCAGGGGAAGGATCAGGAAGCTGCGAAGCTGTACCAGGACGCCTTTCAAGCGACCCCGTGGGCGGAGCAGATCCACAACCACTGGGCCTCCCGCCTCTGGGCCGCCGGCAAACAAGACGAGGCGCTGGCCCAATACGCCGCCTCGCTCCATTGCAACCCTGATTATCCGGACGCCCATTTCAACCTGGGACTTGCCCTTTCCAGTCGGGGACAGTTGACCGAAGCCGCCGTGCATTTCGCCGCCGTTTGCCGTCTAAGACCCGGAGATACCGAGGCCCTGGGCTGCCTGGCCGAGACGCTTTTCAAAGACGGCCACCTGTCTCAGGCCGCCGGCTGCTTTCGCACCCTGACCCGCCTGGCCCCCACCAATGCCGAAGCGCACCAGAACCTCGGCCTTATTCTGGTCGAACAAGGGGAGCTCGGCCAGGCGATGGCTCAATTCCGGCAAGCGGTAGAGCTCAAACCAGACTGGCCGGATGCTCTGAACGCCCTGGCTTGGGTCCTGGCCACTCATCCTCGGCCTGACCTGCGCAACGGTCCCGAGGCGGTGAAATTCGCCGAACGCGCCTGCCAGGCCAGCGGCGGCAAACAATCGCGCTTTTGGAGCACTTTAGACGTCGCCTACGGCGAGGCTGGACGATTCTCCGATGCCATCACCGCCGCCACCACCGCCAGGACCCTGGCCGCGGCCGCCGGCCAGACCAATGCCGTCCGATCCGCCGATCTCCGGATCCAATCCTACCGCCAACAAAAGCCTTATCGCCCTTGAAGGTGATCGCCGCGGGATTTCTTTCCCCAGGCAGCACCCCTGGTAATCGGAAATTGGCCTTCTATCCTCAATGCATGGTGAGGAAAATCAGGCCTTTTCCACAGAAAAACCGCTGTTTTCACGCCTCGGGTAAACCTCGGGCCTCAAGGTGGCCTTCTTCATTTTTCTGTTTCCCATTTTTCTGTCTAAAGCTGTTCGCTTCCGTGGCCTCCGGGTGGTGAGTGTCACGTAGGAGGTGCTGTGGCCCCAAAGTCCCGGTTCTCCCGAGGAAGAAAATCATTTACCCCTTGACGAAGGTCCGCCGGTTGGCGCAATCTTGAACGTTCGTTTTAAACAAACGTTTAGTACCCATGCCCGCGCCAACGCCCAAACGAGCCGACAAAATCCTCGACGCCGCCGAGTGCGCTTTCGCCCAGTTCGGCTTTGCCGGCGCCTCGCTTCGGCATATCGTCCTTGAAGCCAAGGTCAATTTGGCCACGGTGTACTATTATTTCGGGTCGAAGAACGGGCTGATGGAAGCCGTGCTCAAGCGCCGGTTTGGCCCCTTGCACCGCGAACAACTTGAGCAACTCCAGAAATCTGAGCACGAACAGGCCGGGGCCTTGCCGGTGGAGGTGATCCTACGGGCTTTGCTCCTGCCCCCGCTCCGGTTGGTCGGAGCCCCCGCCCAACACCGGGCCGTGGCCCGCTTGATCGGCCGGATCGTGACCGAACCCAACCCCCGCACCCAGGAATTCCTCCGCAGCCAGCACGCCGGCGTGCGCGCCGCTTTCCTGCGGGCCCTGCAACTCAGCCTCCCGGATATGCCGCTGACCCACCTGCGCTGGCGCTTCGAGTTCGTCACCGGCGCCCTGGCGATGATTCTTTGCAACCCGAGACGACTCGAGAAGGAAACCCGCGGCGCCTGCAACCCCGTCGATACGGAACAGGTTCTCCAGGAAATGATTAGCTTTTTTTCACCCGGCTTCCGCGTCCCCACCCCCGCCCCGAGTTCACCCTACCCCCGCCCAACCTTCACCGCCTCATGAACTCTGTTGTGAAATCATACTTGTGTCCGTTGCTGGCCGTCGTTTTGGTGAGCGCCTGTTCACCACCCAAGCCGGTCTCGCCACCGCCCCCGAAGGTTACCGTCAGCCATCCCCAATCGGCCACGGTCACCAATTGGGACGAGTATCCCGGTCATTTGGAAGCGGTGGAAACAGTGGAGGTTCGTCCCCGTGTTTCCGGATACCTGGAATCGATTCACTTCGTCGATGGCGCGGAGGTGAAAGCCGGGGATTTGCTCTTTGTCATTGATCCCAAGCCTTACGAGGCCGACTTGAATAGGGCCGAGGCCCAACGTAAAGAAGTGGAAACCCGGCTCGAACTGGCCCGCAATGACCTCCAGCGGGCCGAAGGTTTGCGCGCCGCCAAAGCCATTTCCGAGGAGGAATATGATAGCCGGAGCAAAGCGGTGCGCCTGACCGAGTCCAGCCTGGCTGCCGCTCGGGCGGCGGAGGATGCGATGCGGCTCAATGTCGGCTACACCCGCGTGCTGGCCCCGATCAGCGGGAAAATTGGGCGCCGCTTGATCACAGTCGGGAACCTGGTGCAATTGCAGGGGAACAGCGGAAGCGCCACCATCCTGGCCACAATCGTTTCTCAGGATCCCATCTACTGCTCGTTCGATGTTGAGGAAGGCGCCTTTCGCAAGTACCGCGTCAGTGGTTCAAAGCCGGACCTGGCCGAAGTCAAATTCGGAGCGGCCTTCTGCGAATTGGGACTGGTCAGCGAAGAAGGTTTTGGCCATCAGGGAAAGCTGGATTTTTTTGACAACCAGGTGAATCACCAGACGGGAACTATCCGGCTGCGCGCGATTTTTGAAAACCCGCAACGGGCACTGGTGCCGGGTATGTTCGCCAATGTGCGTGTTCCGGCCGGCCCGCCGGAAGAGGCGCTGCTCATTCCCGATGTCGCGGTGCTGTCCGACCAGGGCTACAAATACGTTTACGTCGTGAACCAGGAGGGCAAGGCCGAGGCTCGCACGATCGAGACCGGCCGGGCGCATGGCCCGCTGCGCACCGTCCTCAAGGGATTAGCAGCGGAGGACCAGGTGATCGTGAACGGGTTGGTCATGCTGCGCCCGGGCGCGAAGGTGGACATCCAGCCGCCGCCAGCCGAAGGTCAGGGCGCGAAAGCGGCCGCCCGCTGACGGTTGGCACGCCTACCCTGAAACCTTGTGAAATTTTCTCACTTCTTCATCCGCCGGCCCATCTTCGCGGCCGTGTTGTCCATCTTCATCGTTCTGCTGGGTGTCATCGCCCTGTTCACTTTGCCGGTGGCGCAATACCCCGAGATTACGCCCCCCACCATCTTCGTCCAGGCAACGTATCCCGGTGCCAATGCCGAAACCGTGGCGGACACGGTAGCCACGCCGCTGGAAGAGCAAATCAACGGTGTGGAAAACATGCTCTACATGTCCGCCCAGTGCAGCAGCGACGGCGCGATGCGGCTGTCTATCACTTTCAAAGTGGGAACCGATCCGAATACCGCGCAGGTTCTGGTGCAAAACCGGGTGGACGGAGCCTTGCCGCGGCTCCCGCAGGACGTGCGCACGCTGGGGGTGATCACCCGGAAACGCTCGCCCACCATCGCCATGTTGGTCAGCCTGGTTTCACCTTCGGGCAAATACGACCCGGTGTACCTCAGCAACTATGCGTACCTCCATGTCCGCGACGTGCTGGCCCGCCTCCCGGGCGTCGGCGATTCCATCATTTTCGGCGCGCGCGACTATTGCATGCGGATCTGGCTCGATCCCAACAAAGCCTCGGCACGCAGCCTGACCGCGAGCGACATTGTCTCGGCGATCCGGCGTCAGAACGTCGAGGTGGCCGCCGGCTTGTTCGGCCAGGCGCCACAACCCGCCAGCAACCTGTTTCAGTTGGCCGTGCGCACCAAGGGGCGCCTGGTCACCGCGGAAGAGTTTTCCGACATCGTTCTGAAAGCCGAAGTCGGCGGTCAGATCACCCGTTTAAAAGACGTCGCTCGGATCGAGTTGGCGGCCAGCGACTACAGCATCGATAGCAAGCTCGATGGGCAACCCACCGGCGCCATCGCCTTGTTCCAGCAGCCGGGATCCAATGCCATCGAAACCGCCAATGCCATCGAGGCGGCGATGAAAGAGTTGAAGAAGCACTTTCCCGACGGCCTGGATTACCGCATTGCCTACGATACCTCAGCTTTCATTCGGGAATCCATCCGCGCCGTCCTCCACACTTTGATCGAGGCCATGCTCCTGGTGGTGTTCGTCGTCGTGCTCTTCCTCCAGAATTGGCGAGCCTCGCTCATCCCGCTGATCTCCGTCCCGGTCTCCTTGATCGGCACTTTCGCGGCGATGTCGGCGTTCGGGTTCTCGTTGAATAACCTTTCGCTCTTCGGGTTGGTGCTCTCGATTGGCATTGTGGTCGATGACGCCATCGTGGTCGTGGAAAACGTGGAACGCCACATCGCCGAAGGCCTTTCGCCGGTGGATGCCACTTTTAAGGCCATGGACGAAGTGAGCGGCGCGGTGATTGCCATTGCACTGGTGCTCAGCGCTGTGTTTATCCCCACTGCCTTTATCAGCGGCATCACCGGAAAATTCTACCAGCAATTTGCGCTCACCATTGCCATCTCGACGCTCATCTCCGCGTTCAACTCGCTGACCTTGAGCCCGGCTCTGAGTGCTCTCTTGCTCCAACCCCACCACGCCCCCAAGGATGCTCTGGGCCGAACCATCCAAGCCTCCGTGGGTTGGGTCTTCCGCGGATTTAATCGAGTGTTCGACGGCGGGCGCTCCACGTATGTCCTCCTACTGGGCCGGGTCTTGCGGCAATGCGGCCTCACCCTGGTGCTCTACGTCGGCTTGCTGGCATTGACCTGGTTCGGGTTCCGGCACGTGCCGACTGGTTTTATCCCGTCTCAGGATAAGGGGAGCATTTTCTGCTATCTCCAGCTTCCGGACGGCGCGTCCTTGCAGCGGACGGAAGTGGTGAGCCAACGGGTCATGAAAATGATCAAAGAGACGCCTGGTATCGCCGCCATCTCTGAGTTCGCCGGCCTGTCATTGGTGTCCCTCGGCAACAGCGCCAATACCTCGAGCATGTTCATCCGGCTGAGCCCATTCGAAGAGCGCGTGAAAGCGGGGCTGACCGCGGATGTGATTATCAGCAATTTGAAGAAGAAACTGGCGGCGGCGAACATCCAGGAGGCCTTTGTGGGCGTATTCGGCATGCCGCCGGTCGATGGCCTGGGAATCCTGGGCGGCTTCAAGCTCCAGGTCGAAGATCGCGCGGCTTCCGGGTACCCCGCCCTGCAGGCCGCTACTTACCAACTCGCGGCCGCCGCCAACCAGGACCGCCGCATTTCCGGGGCGCTCTCCACCTTCCGTGCCGGTGTGCCCCAGGTCTTTCTGGACGTGGACCGCGCCAAGGCCGAATCCATGCAGGTCCCGCTCGATAGGGTCTGGGATACTCTCTCCGTTTACCTGGGCTCTTCGTATATCAACGATTTTACGCTGTACGGGCGGCCCTACCACGTTACCGCTCAGGCCGATGCTCCTTTCCGCGCCAAACCGGAGGATGTGAAGAACCTCAAGACGCGCAACGCCAACGGCGACATGGTCCCGCTCGGCACGTTGGTGAAGGTAAAGGACATCAACGCTCCGGTGCTGGTGGGGCATTACAACCTGTTCCCGACGGCTGAGATCACCGGCAGTTCCGCCGCCGGCGTGAGCGGCAGCGATGCCATCCATCTTATGGAAGAGCTGGCCCAGAAGGTCCTGCCCAACGGCATGGCCATCGAGTGGACCGAGCTGAACCTCCTCCAAATCCTGGCCGGCAACACGGCTGTTTATATCTTCCCGCTCTGTGTCCTGATGATGTTCCTCGTGCTGGCGGCTCAATACGAAAGCTGGTCGCTGCCACTGGCCATCGTCCTCATCGTTCCCATGTGCCTGCTCTTCGCAATCTTCGGCGTGTGGCTGCGTGGACTGGACAATAATCTCTTCACCCAAATCGGGCTGGTGGTCCTCATGGGCTTGGCCTGCAAAAACGCCATCCTGATCGTGGAATTTGCCAAGCAACTGCAGGATTCCGGCCGCACCCGAGTCGATGCCGCCATCGAATCCTCCCGGCTGCGCCTCCGGCCCATTCTCATGACTTCGTTCGCTTTCACCTTCGGCGTGGTCCCCTTGATGCTCTCCCACGGCGCCGGGGCCGAAATGCGAGTGTCGATCGGCACGGCCGTCTTTTTTGGAATGTTGGGCGTGACGTTCTTCGGGGTGATCCTTACGCCCGTCTTTTACGTCGTCATTCGACGCGTTGTCGAACACCGCAAATCCGCGGCCTCGGCCACGGTGGTGCCCAAGTCGACTCTTCCCCACTCAGCCTGACCAGCCATGCGCACGCTCATTTCACTTTTTTCGTGCTCGCGGAGTTCTGCCTCTTTCTGCGCGCTGCTCTCTCTTCTCCTGGCCAGTTGTGCGGTGGGACCGAACTACCATGCTCCAAAAACTGAGACCGCCACGGCCTTTGCCAACGGCGACCAAACCAACCTGGCCTCCGGACCCATCGCTTTGGATTGGTGGCACGGCTTCAAGGACCCGACACTGACCCGGCTCGTCGACCTGGCCCTCGTCACCAACCAGGATCTGCGAATCGCCACCTCCCGCGTCCGCGAAGCCCGTGCTCTCCGGACCTCCGCGGTGGCCGATGCGTTCCCAGTGGTCGAGGGCACCGCCGGTTATACCAAATCCGTGTCCAGCCAGGCGTCCGTTCCGTTCCCTCTCACGCGCTCTCAGCGGGAGCTGGACCTCTACAGCGTCGGTTTCGACGCGACCTGGGAGCTGGATATCTTCGGCGGAGTTCGGCGTTCAGTTCAGGCGGCAAACGCCCGGCTCGCTGCTACCGAGGCCAGTCGCCAGGACGTCGAGATCTCCCTCATCTCGGAACTCGCGCGTAATTATTTCGAACTGCGGGGCGGTCAAAACGAACTGGCCGTGGCGCGGAGGAACGCCGAGAACCAGCGTGAAACCTTGGCTCTGACCGATGCCAAGTTCAAGGCCGGCCGCGGGACGGAGCTGGATTCAGCGCGCGCCCGGGCTCAGCTCAACGCCACCTTGGCGGCTATCCCCCCCCTCGAAGCAAACGTTAAGCATTCCATCTATCGCCTGAGCGTTCTTACGGGCCAGCAGCCAGCCACCCTGGAACCGGAACTGGCCACCCCCGCGGCGATTCCATCCCTGCCTGCCATGGTCGATATTGGGGACCCGGCTGAGTTGCTGCGGCGGCGACCCGACGTGCGCGCCGCCGAACGCACCCTGGCGGCGGCCACGGCCTCCATTGGAGTCCAAACCGCCTCACTCTTCCCCCGGGTGTTCTTCAACGGCAATGCGGGCTTTTCTGCCAATAGCATCGGCGCCCTGGGAAACCCCGCCACCGATACCTACGGCTTCGGCCCTCAAATCACCTGGGCGGCCCTGGACCTGGGGCATGTCCGCGCCCGAATTTCAGCCGCCCATGCCCGGGCGGACGCCGAACTCGCGGCCTACGAGAAGACCGTTTTGATCGCGCTCGAAGAGACCGAAAATGCCCTGGTTGACTTCGGTCGAGAACGCACTCGCCGGCAGTACCTCCAGGAATCTGTGACCGCCGCCGCCGCCGCCACGGCCCTGGCCCGGCAACGTTATGAAGGTGGCATTGCTGATTTCCTGCCTGTTCTCGATACCGAGCGGACGCAGTTGGACGTAGAAGCTCAACTGGCACGGAGCGAGACCCGCACCGCCACCACCCTGGTGGCCGTCTACAAAGCGCTGGGCGGCGGGTGGAACACCCCCGAACAGAACCAAGCCAGCAAGTAAATCCAGCCCCCGCATTCCTGTCGCCGAGCGCCCTGTGTCGCAGAGCGACACCTGACGGTAGCCACGGGCTTCAGCCCGTGGTGGCCCGCCCCCCCTGCGAAATGCGTCGCGCCAGCGACGCCTGAACCGTTCGAAAAACCCACCTCTCCAGCCCCCGCTCCGCCTGCGGGTCACCCCCCAACCTTCACCATACGACGCCGGAACCCACCCTCCTGGTCGCCCACCGTCGATTTTTCAAACATTTTTTGAGCATTTGACCGCAACTAAAGGTCGAATCTGGACAATTAAATTTAGTGTTAAGCTAAGTTAGAAAATGAGAAGACCGATTAAAGATGAATTCGCCGCGCTGCCGATTTCCCGGCAGCGGAAATATCAGTTACGGATGCAGCGGGACAAACGCTGCACCGAGTGCGGAGCCCCTGCGGCCCAGGGTTCGCGCTGTCTGCAACACCTGGTCAAAGCCCGGGAGCGGCAGAGAAAGAAGCGCGGCCTCAAACGCCGGTATTACAACACCCTGAGCTATAAGCTCGAGGCCATGGCGGCTTAAACCATCCTGTAGCGGCGGTCTGCGACCCGTGTTGAATCCTTGTGGTCGAACGCGGCGCCAGACCGCCGCTACAAATTCCCAAACAGTTCAGTCCTTCGCAGCCTTCCGCAGTCCTTCCGTACTTTTACCGAACCGATCCGGTTCCTGATCCACGCTCTGCGTTTAGCATTGTTTTTGCAGACCCCACCGTTCCGTGGGGCTTGCGTGAAATTCACGCAAAATGCGTGAAATTCACGCCGTTTTTTTCCTTTTCCGGATAACGATCTCGGAAATTCCTTGGCTTTCTGCACAAAACGAAAGGTGGCACCGGCAATGCTAGATTCGATTACAAATGGATTGACAGCGCGAACGCAATCCGTCAGAGTTCGCGAACCGTCTACCAAAACCAAAGTCAAAACCAGCAGAGATTATGAACAACCTACGCAAGAAAATAGGGGCCTTCACGCTCATCGAGTTGCTCGTCGTGATCGCCATCATCGCCATCTTGGCGGCTATGTTGCTGCCTGCCTTGGCCCGCGCCAAAGCACGCGCTCAACGCATTAGCTGCACCAACAACCTCAAGCAAATGGGTCTGGCCATTAAGACCTGGGCGCTTGATAACGGTGACCGCTACCCCATGTTGGTGGGCATTACCGAAGGCGGGCCCCCGAACGCGGTGGTCAATTCTTCCGGTGCAGCCCGCACGGTCAATGCCGGCTTCCTTTACCAGGTCTGGGCGGTTATGTCGAACGAGTTGAGCACCCCGAAAGTGCTGACCTGCCCTTCTGACGAACGCTCCGCTCACACCAACTTCAACATGCAGGCCGGTAACGCCAGCGTGGTGCAAGGCCAGTATTTCAACAACTACGAAGTGTCCTACTTCCTCGGGATCGACGCCTCGGATAACAACCCCCAGATGATGCTCGCGGGCGACCGTAACATCTACAGCATCAATCCTCCGTCCACGACCTTGCCGCCGACCTTCCCGAATAACGGCTACGGCTCCGGCCCGAACCAAGCCATCGCCCTGGGCACCAACTTCCCCGCGGCCGCCGTTACCCCGACCTGGACTGATAAAATGCACCAGAAGAATGGTAACGCGCTCCTCTCTGACGGCAGCGTGCAGCAGCTCAGCAGCGCCAAACTGCGCGACCAGGCCCGCAACAGCGGTGACACTACCTCGTTGGCCCCGGCTACCGCCGCCAACCCCGGCAACTGCTTGGCTATCCCCTAAGCTCTTAGCCTAGATCATTTCACTCAAAGGCGTCCGAAAGGACGCCTTTTTTGTTGGGAGCGGTTGGTCGGATGTGGTGGTGGTTGGATGTGGTGGTGGTTGGTTGTGGTGGTGGTTGGTTGTGGTGGTGGTTGGTTGTGGTGGTGGTTGGATGTGGTGGTGGTTGAATGTGGTGGTGGTTGGTTGTGGTGGTGGTTGGATGTGGTGGTGGTTGGATGTGGTGGTGGTTGAATGTGGTGGTGGTTGGATGTGGTGGTGGTTGAATG
>Ga0105240_10015898_pt1 | contig 10208 bp, 6 predicted proteins | sample KBSC54metaG_FD_80426 | JGI IMG/M metagenome (GOLD analysis project Ga0105240, IMG submission 80426) | Corn rhizosphere microbial communities from Kellogg Biological Station, Michigan, USA - KBS C5-4 metaG | ecosystem: Host-associated > Plants > Roots > Rhizosphere > Soil | place: Michigan, USA... | reverse complement strand
GTCCAGGTCCTTGAAGTCGTCATCGAGACCCAGATCGTCCTCGTCAGAACCTTTACCAGCACCCTTCTTGGATGTGTTACCGCCCGTGCTCTTTTTTGTCTTGGATTTTGGAATATCGAATTCATCGAAATCCGGATCCCATTCTTCTTCCTCCTCTACCTTCTCCCACTCGTCTACTTCGTCTTCTCCATAGTCGTCGTCATCATCATCGTCCTCATCATCCTTCTTGGTCTTTGAAGAAGCTTTGGGGGATTTGCGCGAAGAGGCCTTAGAGGCATCAGTATCCTCGTCGTCATCGTCATCATCATCGTCATCCGCTGGTTTCTTGGATTTCGGAGATGATTTTTCCGGAGTTTCCTTTGGTGTCTGAGGCGCGGATTTCTTTGAACCCTTTCCCTCCTTATCAGATTTTGGTGCCATGTCCAATAAGATTATGTGTGTAAATTTTCGGCTAAGTTTTTAATTCGCCAAATTTTTTTTTCGAATTTTTTTTCCCCCAACGGTCATAATTCTATCAGCTGGTCCCGGCCCGGTCCATTGGAAATATAGGCAATTTTTACACCCAGGAATTTATTTATAAATTCTACATATTCCTTCATCTTTCCGGGCAAATCCCCGTATTTTTTCAAGGAAGTCGTGTCGGATTTCCAGCCAGGCAAAGATTCCAGCAGGGGCTCGATCTGTAACCTGCTCATTTGGAAGGGTATCTCACTGGTAGTCTCTCCACCCACCTTATAAGCTGTACACACTTTTAGTTCTCCAAAGCTATCCAGAACGTCCGCTTTGGTCATTACGATCTTGGTAACCCCATTGATCATACAGGCAAATTTCAGGGCTACACCATCGATCCACCCGCAGCGACGCGGCCGCCCGGTAGTGGCTCCAAACTCACTGCCTATCTTCCGAAGCTCCTCACCCGTAGCATCCTCCAGCTCGGTGGGGAAAGGCCCGCTGCCTACCCGGGTACAATACGCCTTGCTGACCCCGATGACATCCTTGATCTTTTGCGGAGCTACACCCAATCCGGTACATACTCCCGCTGAGATGGTGTTGGAAGAAGTGACAAAGGGGAAGGTGCCAAAGTCGACGTCCAGCATGCTTCCCTGGGCGCCCTCTGCCAGCACGGTCTTACCCTGCGCGATCTTGTCATTGATAAAATATTCTCCGTTCACGATCTTGAATTGCCGCATGAATTCCAGGGCCTCGAAGAACTCCTCTTCCCATGCAGAAATATCTTCGTGGAAATTGAGTCCATCCAACAACTTCTGATGCTTGAGTCGCAGCTTGATATATTGGGTGGTGAAGCTTTTGTCCAGCAGATCGCCCACCCGGAGGCCATTTCTGCCCGTCTTGTCCATATAGGCAGGTCCGATGCCTTTCAGCGTCGAGCCGATCTTTTCCTGTCCTTTCGACACTTCCGACGCCTTGTCCAACGCCCGATGGGTTGGCAGGATCAGATGCGTCCGTTGAGAGATATAGAGGTTCTTACGATAGTCCACGCCAAAGGCGGCTACGGACTCGCATTCTTTTTTCAGGGTCACAGGGTCCAGCACCACGCCATTCCCGATGAGATTAACCGTCTTTTCGTGAAAGATCCCGGAAGGTATCTGGTGCAGAACGATCTTTTTGTCTTTTACGTAGAGGGTATGTCCGGCATTGGGTCCCCCCTGGAAGCGGGCGATCAGGTCGTAGCGAGGCGCAAAATAATCGACGATCTTTCCCTTTCCTTCATCCCCCCACTGGAGGCCTAAGATTACATCAACCATGAATGTTTCAAATTGAGGCGGCGAAGGTACGGCAAAACGTGAAACCCTTAAAACGAATTAAAATTTTAGAATTTCTCCAAAAAGACAGGCCCGCGGTGTAGATGCCGCCCATGATCAAGCCGTCGTCTCCGCATCATATCGATCCACCGTTTGTATACCGCTGAGCTGCTTGAGCCGCTGGACCAGCTCCTCCAGTTCCTCCTTGTCGTGGACGAATACTTTTATATTCCCCTCGAATATCCCTTCCTTCGCCTCGATGGTCATGGCGCTGATATTGATCCTCAGCTCCCCGGAAATAAGGTTGGTGATCTTATTGACGACACCCACATCGTCCATACCTACGATACGAACACCCGTGAGGAAGGATATCTCCTTGTTCTTGGCCCATTTTGTTTTTACCACCCGGTGACCGTAATTAGCCATTAGCTTGGCGGCATTGGGGCAGTTGGTACGATGGATCGTAAGTCCCTTCCCTACGGACACAAATCCAAATACGTCATCCCCGGGTATGGGTTTGCAACAATTGGCCAGCGTATACACGATACGATCACTGCTTTCCCCGAAGATGATCAGCTCTGTGTCCTTTCGCGGTACGGCAGGGGCCGCAGACTCGCTGGACCTGAACTCTATCTGGGGCTTGATGGGCCTGGGCGGTTCCAGCCTGTCGCCCAGCAGCTGAAATTCCTTCAGCTCCTTCAGATCGATATTGCGCACGGACACCTGGTAAAAAAAGTCCAGGGAAGATTGGAACTTATAAAAAGCCGTCAGCACATCGATATTATGCTGGTTATAGGCAGCCCCGAAATTCTCCAGCTTCCGCTGGACAATATATTTGCCTTCGTCGGCTATCTTTCTTTTCTCCTCCTTCAGGGCATCCTTGATCTTGCTCTTCGCCTTGGCGGTGACCACAATACCCAGCCAGTCCTCATTAGGCTTCTGCTTGCTCGACGTAATGATCTCCACCTGGTCCCCGCTGCGGAGCTTATGGCTTAAAGGCACAAGCTTGTGGTTGACCTTGGCGCCGATACACTGCACACCAATGGCGCTGTGGATGGCAAAAGCGAAATCCAGCGCAGTAGATCCCACGGGCAGCATCTTCACATCCCCCTTGGGAGTATAAACATAGATCTCCTCTGCCAAAAAGCTGGTCTTGAAATCCTGCAGGAAGTCGATGGAATCATTGTCCTGCGTATTGAGCACCTCCCTTATCTGTTGGAACCATTTGTCAAACCTGCTCTCGTCGGCCGTCCCCTCCTTGTACTTCCAGTGGGCGGCCAGGCCTTTTTCCGCTATCTCATTCATACGGCGGCTCCGGATCTGCACCTCCACCCATTTCCCCTGTGGACCCATCACCGTGGTATGCAAGGCCTCATAGCCATTGGATTTTGGATTGCTCAGCCAGTCGCGGAGTCGCTCGGGAGAGGGATTGTATTCGTCCGTGATCATGGAATAAACCTTCCAGCAATCCTCCTTTTCCTTTTCCGGTGTCGAGTTCAGGATCACCCGGATGGCAAAAAGATCATAAACCTCCTCGAACGCTACCCCCTTTTTACGCATCTTATTCCAGATGGAATGGATACTCTTGGGACGGCCATAGATATCAAAGCTGAATTCCCCCTTGTCCAGTTTGTCCTTGAGGGGTTTGATAAATTCGTTGATATACCGGGATCGCTCCCGCTTGGTCTCTGCCAGCTTGCGGGCTATCTCGCGGTACTCCTCCGGCTCGAGGTATTTCATAGCCAGGTCCTCCAGTTCCGTCTTGATATTATACAGACCCATCCGATGGGCCAGAGGGGCGTAGACATACACCGTCTCGGAGGCTATCTTCAGCTGCTTCTCCCGCTTCATACTGTCCAGAGTGCGCATATTGTGCAGACGATCAGCCAGCTTGATAAGGATCACCCGCGGGTCGTCCGTAAGGGTAAGCAGTATCTTCTTAAAGTTCTCCGCCTGCTGGGAAGCGTTGACATCGATGACATTGGATATCTTGGTGAGTCCGTCCACGATACGGGCGATCTCGCTACTAAATTCTCTTTCAATGTCTTCCAGCGTAATATCCGTGTCTTCCACCGTGTCGTGCAACAGGGCGCAGATGGTACTGCGGACCCCCAGCCCTATCTCTTCGGAGCAGATACGCGCCACGGCCAGCGGATGGAGGATATATGGCTCCCCACTCTTACGACGCATAGTCTTATGCGCCTCGGCAGCCATTTCAAAGGCCATCCGCAGCAATTCCTTGTCCCCTATCTTCAGCTTCGGCTTGAGGCTCCGGAGAAGGGCACGGTATTCCCTGAGGATAAGTTTCTTTTCCTGTTCTTCGGTTAGATTATATTTCGGCGTTGCAGCTACTGTTTCCATATCCATACCCTACGAATTTACAAAAAAAGACGTAGGTTTGCACCCCCTTGAAGAGGTTCCCTTAAAACGGAAAGCACAGTGAATTATGCGGGCGTGGCGAAATTGGCAGACGCACTAGACTTAGGATCTAGCGCCGTAAGGCATGTAGGTTCGACTCCTATCGCCCGCACAAGCCTTAGGCAACAAAAAAGGTCCACTTTCGTGGACCTTTTGCTTTTGAGCTACCTCTCAGAACCTGCCATTATGAGTCATTCTGCCTTAACGATCACTGAGTATCTCTTTTCCTTACTCCCGATCCTGATACTATATTCCACCGCCCCCTTCGTAAAATCCCGCTTGCCTTCGGGCATTACAATAACACCCGGATACTTAACAAACTGAGGATCAAAACTATGCAGGTCTGTACCTGCCGGTGCCATCAGCGTCAATATCTCGCTGGTCGGGTCATACACCGTAGTGATGTCCTTATGGAGAGGCGATAACAGGGATGCAGCAGGCGCCAGCCACTCCGACACCAGCCGGCTGCCTTCCATGGACGTGATCGGCATTACCGTGCCATGGCGCGGATGAAAGTTCATGTCGACATGCTCATCCACCACCCTGAAATTCTTCAGATCGGCTGTTTTGGTAAACTGATACCTCCCCGACATATACATATCGTACATCAGGATGTACCCGCTCCCATCGTTCAGCTTGAACGTACAGGCGCCTTCCACGGGCTCCGACGTCTGTTGCACATAGTCTTTACTCTCCAGCTGATATTCCCCCGTCAGGTGGCTCGACACCGCTATTTTAATACCTGGCTGTCGATCTTCCGTTTTAAAGAAGAGGAAATACCGTTCCCCCTTGCGGACAATATCCCCATCGATACACGCAGCATTATCCGGGCTGTAAAAAAGCTGCCGCGGTTCGCCCTCCAGGTCCGTAAAACCGGGATTGACATATGCGTAACATATTTTGTCGGGCTGTCCGCTGTACTTCAAAGAAAAATATACAAGATATTTTTTCGCCGAATCATCATAGATGGTTTCAGGAGCCCATACCCGCTCCAGTTTTTCCTGACCGGGAAATTTGGTTTGGATATTCACAACCGATGAGGTCCAGTGGATCAGGTCGGTGGATTTTAGCAATACCATTCCACGATTGGAACTCCATCCCCTGGCCGAGACCATATCCGTTGCCACCATATAAAATGTCTTCCCATCTTTACCCCGCATGATATGAGGGTCACGTACACCACCCGTTGAACTGATGGTTTGCGAGGACAGGATAGGCTGGTCATTGTTCAATGTCCTGAAATGATAGCCATCGCTGCTTATGGCAAAACGTATGGCCTCCTCCGATCCTGTGTTCCCTGTAAAATATGTAAAGAGGTAAGCACTGTATTTCCCCTTGTTCTGAGCCCGGGAAAATGTCGGGACAAATAACAATGCAATAATGAGCTGTTTCATCTAGTTTTGGATCAATTGAATGTATTGGACCTGTACATATTGGCCAGGATTGCCATTCCCAACAAGGTTGCCTAAATATCCTATGGAAACCACCTGCGAAGAGCTCAGGGTAAAATTAAAGCTCTTTGTTTCGGTGACGTTAGGCGAAGTGGCCCCCACGTTGGCGCCGTTGAATAAAGCAACAGATCCTAAAGCTGTCGACAGATCAGTCAGGGACGGAATACCGCTACCTCCTGCAGCAGCCACACAGTACATGGATGAGTTCTGCTGTATCTCGGAATAGTACCTGAACGTAACGGTATAGCTGCCGGCCGGCAGCGGCGACGAGGTCACCTGGTAGATCTTACCGTCGACAACAGGAGTGTTACCCCAGGTCTCCCAGGTAAGGACTCCCTGAGATTGCCATGGGGCATGTTCAAATCCACCATAAGCGCCACTGCCGGAACCTTTATTCAATGCGCCGGTATTGCTGATCCAGGGGGCATTCTGCGTTCCAAACCGGTTATCCCCGGCCCCATAGGTACCCGTAAAATTCGGACCGGCATTCGAAAGATAGATAGCCGTGACATCCGCCTTCACCGAATGCGGCTGAAAAGGCAGATAAAAGGTGTCGATGGCCGTGGGATTCGGCAAATAGGCAGTGGTATAGGTCAGCGAGCTTCCCAGTTTATAAATGGGCAAAGAGCTCGTTTGCTTGGAAGGGATAGAAGCTACCATCGTGTCATGTGAAACGCTACCGGAATCCACATACTTGATCTCCATGCTTAAAACCCCCGCATCACTGTTTACATCCGCCCATGTGATCAACGCGGATCCATCGCCTTTTTGATAGGATGCATCGGCAATCCCGCGATTGACAAGAGAGCTTTGATACAGGTCTCCATATACGCTGGCCGACATAAACACCGGCACGGAGGAATTCCCGGAATTGTCATAGGTCCTGATCTCAAAACTTTGAACACCTTCCGGCAAATTAGATATGATCAGGCTTGCCGTATCCACGCCGGCGGTCCTTTTTACCGCCACTTCCACAGAATCCTGGTGGCTGTTCCAGAACACACGATACTTGACGATATTCGGGTCCGAGGTGAACAGACCTGTCACTTTTACCCTGTTCCTGCCCGAAAATATATTTACCGAATCCATTTTCCCGGCGTAAGTAATAGGCCCCCCTTGTGTGTATTTGGATTTATAATCATCCATTTTGGTGCAGGCCATAACCATGATCAACCCGGCTATCGCCGCCAATATCTTTTTATTATTGCTCATGTTCGAAATTTAAATTTGAAAAACTTAATTACCCCAGACGGTGAACTCGGATATACAAATGAAATACGTACCCTGCCAGTTCGACAACTGTCTGATCCTGACATACCGGTAGGACGGTAAGCTCACCGGAAAATCGAATTGCCATCCATTGTAAGCTGACGCCACATCCGCAGCCGTTTCGGTCTGATAGGCCGATCCGGATGGCTTGGTCACATGATAGGTGCCGATCTTCGTCCAGCTGGCTCCGGGTGTATTATCGGCGTCCACCGGATCATTCAGATCAGGGCTATTGGACCCCCATACTTCGAAATCTTTTGGATTACCCCGCACATAATAATAGTTGCCAACCTCCAGATAGGGATTTACCATGAATCTGCTGAACGTATGAGCTGCGCCAAGGTCGATGGTAACCATCTGCGGCACAATGGCGCTTTCCACCGTGAAATAGGTCTGTGGCCAGCCCGGATGGAAATTCCCATCCCACATATAATATGGCCAGGTATTGCCACCATTGTTCAGGACGGTGGCGTCGTGGGGCAATACCAGCGTGCTCCATTGTGATTTATCCAATAGCTGCTCGAACCAGGGCGTAAGGGTAAGGAACAGGGTATCCGAATAGTGCATCCAACGGTCCCTCACGACAAAAGCATAATTCCTTTGTACGCTGGGCTGATTTCTGATCACGCCTGAGATGACTGTGTCATTGCTGTAAATATTATCCATACCCACAGTTTGCACCCACTTCCCATTACCCGCTGTGTCTACCAGGGGTATGACGGCCAGGTTGTCCATCACGGAATTTTTACAATTCACCGTGAATCCGCCAAATGTAGCGGCTATCTGAAGGGACCTTCTGGCAAGGATATAACCTGGGGTCAAAGGCTGCACGGTCACGGGGACAGCCTGGGAAGCAACTTCGCTCGAGTTGACAGCGATGAGCTTGACGGTGTGCGAGAGGGTGTCGCCAAATCCATCCACGGTCAGTGTATTCGTATAGCGCGAAGCAATCACTTCTGTGGGAACACCCGGCGAAATTTCATAGGTTGCTTTGATATAGGCCAGATCCGGATTGGATGGCAGGGTATATGTAAATACAGCCTTACCATTCATGTTCACTACTGATACATTCGATACGACACCCGGAGGAGTGGTATTGGTCACATTGGGCACGTTCAAATTTTCCTGCCGGCAGCCCCAAAAAGACACCGCCGCAACAACCCCGCAAAGAATATGAATTGGTCTGAAAAAGTTCATATATGAGTATTTGGAAGTTTAATAACTATTATTGCTGATCTACCAGTTTGTATTTTGGACCAGGTTCGGATTATTGAGAAGATCCCCGTCCGCCAGGGGCCACAGATAATCCCGGGGAGCGACGAACTTCCTCGAATAGAATGTCAGTTCACGGTAGAACAGATCCGCATTCTTGGCTGTCCGGTCCCAGCCGGTGACATTGCCGGAAAGCTCCTGCGCTGCAGCCTTCCATCTCAGCAGGTCCCAGTACCGCTGGCCCTCGAAACAAAGCTCGATAGCCCGCTCCCTTTGTATGATGGACCGCATGCCGTCCTTCGTAGTATATTTAGTCGGAGAGATACTATAATTTGTCCATGCATCCTGCACTGTGGCTAACCCGGCCCTGGTCCTGACGCGATTTACATAGTCATAGACATCGGTAGTAGGCGCCGTATTCACTTCGTTCAACGCTTCGGCATATAACAGATAAAGATCTGCCAGACGGATCAGCGGATAGGGATAGGGCGTGTAAAGACGGGTATTCCAATCAAAATGCCAGTTAAGCACCTTCTTCATGTACATGGTGGTGATCGGTATCGGACTATTCTGGCCGAACTCACCCGCCCTGCAAAACAGATAAAATGTATTCTCATCCGAATGAGAAGGGCTGTTGGCCATGTACCAGATGCACCTGTCGAAACCTATATTGGCATAAAACCGGGGCTCCCTGTCGAAATTGAGCCGGGCAGTCGCTTCCCCCTCTTTCACATTGAACCGTTCTGCATGAGTAGCCGTCCGGAGCGAAGAATAACTGCTGAAATCCAGGGTCTTGTCCTCGTCTATGGGTACGCCGTTACTGGTATAGAACATCTTTGCCATTTTAAGGGTAGGCCCCATCAACGCGTTGCCATAGGTGATCCCGCCATTCTGTACATAGGTCCTGTCGTAGGCAGCCCCGCCTATCGCCTGGAAAAAGCTGTTGTACCCCATGCTTGCATGCGTCAAACCCCAGACCAGCTCCGAATTCCAGGGCTCACTCATCGCATTCCGGATACTCATTTGCGTTATGGTCGTATCGGTGAGCGTGGATCCGGCCGGCTGTTGGAAACTGTATAGCTGGACCCCCTGCGCGGTGGCGGCATCGATGGCAGCCTTGCAGGCGTCCGCGGCCTTCTGCCATTTGGCAGCGCTATACGTGGTATTGAACAGCAGAGTGCCATCCGCATTCTTCAAACTACCGAAATCCGTATTGCCATTGTATAAAGGGCTTGCCGCATATACCAGCAATTTTGCCTTTAAGCCCAAAGCGATAGGCTTGGTGATACGTCCTAATTCAGAAGCTGTGTTGCCTATAAGATCAGGCAGATACGTCAAAGAAGAATCCAGCAAATTGGCGATATAGTTGACAACGCTGTCCACCGGCTGGCGTTTTACCTGTGTCTCGCTCAGACTGGCGCTGATAGAAAGGTTCTTATCGACGACAGGAATGGGACCATAGGCCCTGAAAAGTATAAAATGATAATACGCCTTTAAGAACTTTGCTTCCGAGATCCACCGGTTCCTGGTATCGATATCCAGGTCAGGGACCCTGCTCAGATCGGTTATGTTTTCCAGGAACACATTGCAGTCCCTGATCGCTCTGAACATACCACCCCCGTTACTGTTCAAGGCGCCGTCCCTTGTACCATCCCAATAATTGCAGATGGGGTCGGATGTGTTCTGACCTCCCCGTGGCAGTTGCGCGACATTGGTGGAACGGATGTGGATCTCATTGTCCTCTATCCAGGTCTCGTCGCTTGCAGTCAGACCAGGATTGTAAGTAGGATCTTCCTCATAAGGCAGATAAGAATAGCAGGTGAAAAGATATTTCTCTGCCTGCACTTTGGACGCAAAAGCATTGTCGATCGTGGCGACGTTGTCAGGAACGACATTCAAAAAACTTTTTTTGCAGGATGCAAACAGGCACAAAATAATTAAGGCCCCCACCAAAACATTATAATTACGTTTCATAACAAGCTCATTTGAAATTTTTAGAATCCAAGTAAAACACCGACGTTAGTGACCCGCTGGATCGGATAACCCAGGCCGGAAGCCCCCATTTCTGGATCCCATGTCTTAAAGGCGCTGAAGG
>Ga0105240_10015895_pt1 | contig 10208 bp, 5 predicted proteins | sample KBSC54metaG_FD_80426 | JGI IMG/M metagenome (GOLD analysis project Ga0105240, IMG submission 80426) | Corn rhizosphere microbial communities from Kellogg Biological Station, Michigan, USA - KBS C5-4 metaG | ecosystem: Host-associated > Plants > Roots > Rhizosphere > Soil | place: Michigan, USA... | reverse complement strand
CATTTCAGATCCCCCCCTTTTTTGAGGCAGAAACGAGGCAGAAACGGTGCATTTTTATTTTTTAGTTTTGGCGTCGCGGGCTGGTGAGGCCCACGGGCGCCCAGGGCTGTGACATCACAACCCTCTACTTGCATAGGAAAGCCAGAAGAGCAATTTTCCCGCATTGGCGGCGGAATTGTATGAAGTATTTCTTTTGAGACGTGTATCAATCGGCATAAGATAAGCTGCTGGAAAAGTTCGGAGGCGCCGCTTTCAGCGACTCCACCTCCGATTTCGATAAGCCAAGAAACCTAGCCAAACGCGTCACCGTCGAATAGCCCGACCCGACAGGTTTGGAGATCCCCAAACCTCACGGGACGGTGTTTTATAGGCTGGCGGCCCAATGAAAAATCCCTTAACGAATTGCACACCATGAAAAACGAAATGATCCGCGTCGGGCAAATCGGAATCAGATTCTTGCTCGATGCTGCCGACACGGGTGGTTCCGTGGCGATGTTTGAATTCACCGTCCCAGTCGGAGCGCGGGTTCCGCTGCCCCATTATCACAAGCAATATGACGAGACCATCTATGGAGTTGAGGGCGTGATGACGTTTACCGTTGAAGGAAAGATGTTGGATATTGGGCCGGGGGAATCTTGTTTTATTCCGCGTGGCGCAGTTCATGGTTTCAACAACCTGAAGCAAACCGATGCGAAGGCGCTGGCCATTGTCACTCCCGCGCTCATTGGCCCGGATTTCTTCAACGAGATGGGAGCGATCGTGAATGCTGGAGGCCCTCCCGATGTTGCAAAGCTCAAAGCGGTGATGTTGAAACACGGCCTTGTTCCCGTGTTGCCGCCGAACTCGGAAGGCCGAGGGAAATAGTGGCACGTGAAAAGGGGTCGCCCATTAGGGCACTGATCGAGTTTGATCCTTGATGTGTCTTGGGAATGCGACCTCAACTTGAAGAGGTGGTGCTGGTTCAGCAGGGCCTTGCGCGATGGTGGGAACTGGTCCCAGGCTGAGTGCCACGGTGATTGTTGTTGGGGCCATGTTTCTGGTCCATTGGTGGCCGGAACGCGCAGACCGTAGCTGACTTGGCTACTTAAGAAGTCGATCCACCAACAAATCGCGATATCCATCGAGCGTGGTCCAGCCCGTGGCAACTTCCATCGGCTTCCCGTGCTCGTCGATCAGCGTAAATCCCTCGTCGGAAACCCGGATGCCCAGTCGCTCCATTTTGCAGAGTTGTTGGCTGAAGGCGAGGTAAACGGCCACGGTGTCAAATAGCACCGAAGAGGCGCGTTCGGCTTCCGCGGCATTGTTGCGCGTTCGGCTCCACAGGCGGTAGTTCTCTATGATTGCCGATACAACCGGGTCTTTGCTTTGCAACAGCCTGGCGTAGCGCTCCCCCGACAACGTCACCAAACCGCACGTGTCCAGCGGGGTGATGGTGACATCCCACGGCGCGGCCAACACTTGCTGGGCAGCCTTCGGTGCCGCTTTGACGTTCCATTCGGCGCAGATCTGGGGGGAGCCGCCGTAGCCCTTACGCACGCTTCCGTCCATGCCCACGATCCGGGCGTGTTGCGCAATCCGGGGCTCACGAGCCAAGGCGGCCGCTACGTTCGGCACCGGGCCGATGCAAATCAGAGTGATCTTTTCTCGGGACCCCATGATCGTCTCGATTAACGCCTGCACTCCGTCGGGATACACTTTCCCCGGATAGGATTTGAGATCGTAATTCTTCACCCAGGATGCTTGATCCCCTTCGCCGTGGGGTTCCGCTTCCGGTCCGAGCGCGACCGGTATGTGGGAATAGTCCGTGACCTGCAGGAACTTGGCGAGCAGTTTGGCTCGGTATTGGGGCTTGCCGTAGTCGGTGAGCACGAGCTTGGGATCCAGCTCGGGACTCTTCAGCATCAACCCGAGAGCCCACGTATCATCGATATCATCGCCAATGTCCGTAGCGAGAATCACCGGGATCGTCTTCCTCGCTTTGCCACCGTCGGCGGACTCTGAAGCCGCCCGGCCAACGACGATGGACGGCAGGCCGGCCATCAGCCCGGTTAAAGCCGCGGATTGCCTCAAGAAAACTCGCCGGCTGCATCCTCCCGATTGGTTTTGGGTCCTCATAATCGCGCGCAACATCAGTTAAACTCTCCCAATCATAGGGAACATTTGAAATCGTTCAATAACTTACCGGGGGGATCTCCGGAGCTGGAGTTCACGACTCTCACACTGTGAACGGAGCGTGGAAGCATCACCGCTGGGGAAATCACCCTAATGCTCAGTAGCGCATTGACCCCCTATATTGCCGGGGCGCATCCACGCTGAGCCATCGCAGGATCTTCTGGCCTCGATAGTTTGGCCATTGAGCCGTAACCAGAGAAGAAGGAGGCCCGTAGATGTCTGAAAACAGTCCGAGCGCTTCGCTCCCCGGCGGCGCTCCTGCCAATCCTGGCCCGCGCTCACCCCCGCGGCGGCGACGTTGGGTTTGGGTTCTACTCGCAGTCGTCGCGATGTTTGGTCTTTTGGGGGTTGTAGCGGTGCGCCGCCAAAGCGCCGCCAGGACCCGAGCCGCAGCCGGGGCACCGACCGGTCCTGTGCCTGTCTCGGCCACGTTTTCGCGGGAGGGCGAGATGGGGGTTTATGTGAGTGCTTTGGGGAGCGTCACGCCGGTTTATACTGTGATGGTCCACAGCCGTGTGGACGGGCAACTGGTCTCGGTAAATTACCAGCAGGGCGACCTGGTTCACGAAGGGGAGGTGCTGGTGGAAATTGATCCCCGACCGTTCGAGGCGCAATTGCTGCAAGCTCAGGGACAGTATGAGCGCGATAAGGCTCTCCTGGAAAACGCGCTTCTCGATTTGAAACGCTATCAAACCGCCTTCACCAAAAACGCTGTCCCGGAGCAAACCGTCGCGACGGCGCAAGCGACGGTTCACCAGGATCAAGGAACGGTGAAGCTGGATCAGGCGCTGGTGGATAATGCACGGCTCCAGCTCTCGTATTGTCGAATTTCTTCCCCGATCACGGGCCGCGTTGGGCTTCGCCTCGTGGATCCGGGGAACATCGTGCACGCAACGGATACCAACCCGATGGTGATTGTCACTCAGGTTCAGCCCATCACTGTCGTTTTCAGCGTGGCGGAGGATTACCTGCCCCAGATTCAGCAGCAGCTCCGGAAAGGGCAGCGCTTGGCCGTCGAGGCACTTGACCGGTCGCAGCAGCATAAGTTAGCCGACGGGTATGTGGAAGCTTTGGACAACCTGATTGATCCGAGTACTGGGACCTTAAAGTTAAGAGCCCGGTTTCAGAACGATCAAGGCGATCTGTTCCCGAATCAATTCGTCAACATCCGGCTGCTGGTCGACACGCTTCGCGATGTGACGCTCGTGCCTGGTCCGACGGTGCAACGCAATTCTCAAGGCGCGTTTGTTTACCTGATCAAGACCAACCAAACGGTCGCTCTGCAAGCGGTCCAGCCCCTGGCCACCGAGGGCGATCTGACCGCGGTGAAGGGCCTTGAGCCCGGGCAGAGAATCGCGGCCGACAACTTCAATCGCTTGCAGGAGGGCGCTCGAGTCAGCCTGCGCCAGAGCTCTGCCGGGACGAATTCAAGCCCCGCGAACGCGTTCAGCAAAAACCTGAGATTCGGCGAGATGCAATGAACATGTCGTGAGCCCTTCACGCCCATTTATTCTCCGGCCAGTCGCAACATCGTTGCTGATGGCAGCCATTCTCCTGGTCGGCCTGGTTGCCTTCCGGCAGTTGCCGGTCTCGACTCTTCCCGAGGTGCAATTCCCTACTATCCAAATCGTGACCTTCTACCCGGGGGCCAGTCCCGACGTGATGGCCTCGGCGGTTACGGCGCCTCTGGAACGCCAGTTCGGGCAGGTGCCGGGCCTGAACCAAATGACCTCCACCAGCTCGGAGGGCAGTTCGCTTATTATCCTTCAATTTGATCTCCTGCTGGAGATCGACGTGGCCGAACAGGAAGTGCAAGCAGCCATTAACGCCGCGCAAACGTACTTGCCCAAAGACCTGCCCGCACCGCCCATCTATAGTAAATCAAACACCGCCGATGCACCGGTTCTCACGCTTGGTCTGACCTCGTCCTCCATTCCCTTGTATACGGTGGAGGACCTGGCGGATACTCGCCTGGCGCAAAAGATCTCGCAGCTCCCGGGCGTGGGATTGGTCAGTATCTCAGGGGGGCAGCGACCCGCGGTCCGCATCCAGGCCAACCCGACCTCCCTTTCCGCCCGTGGGCTGAGCTTGGAAACCCTCCGAACGGCGCTGCAGGCCACGAGTATCAACCAGGCCAAAGGCAACTTCGATGGGCCGCGAAGGTCGTACCAAATCGCCGCCAACGACCAACTCTCCTCCAGCGCCGAATACTCCGCCGTGGTGGTGGCCTACACGAATGGTGCTCCGGTTTTCCTTTCGGATGTCGCCAACTCGCGTGAGAGCGCGGAAAACGTAAGACAGGCCGCCTGGATGAATCAGGTCCCCGCGGTGATTGTCAATGTCCAGCGACAACCGGGCGCTAACATCATCCAGGTGGTCGACCGCATCAAAGCGCGGTTGCCACAACTGCGTGCCACGTTGCCGGCGGCCATTGAGCTGTCCGTGCTGACGGATCGCACGGCGACGATTCGCGCTTCCGTGCGGGACGTTGAGTTCGAGTTGATGTTGACCGTGGGCCTGGTGGTTATGGTCATCTTTCTTTTTCTGCGCACGCTCTCCGCGACGATCATCCCAAGCGTCGCGGTCCCGCTTTCTTTGATCGGCACCTTCGCGGTGATGTACCTGCTCGGTTATAGCCTCAACAACCTGACGCTCATGGCCCTCACCATTTCAACCGGGTTCGTGGTCGATGACGCTATCGTGATGATTGAAAACATCGCCCGCTACATCGAGGCGGGCGATCCCCCGCTCCAAGCCGCGCTCCGGGGCGCCGCCGAGATCGGATTTACCATTGTTTCTCTGACCATTTCGCTGATCGCGGTCCTCATCCCGTTGCTCTTCATGGGCGACATTGTTGGTCGCCTTTTCCGTGAGTTCGCGGTGACGCTGAGTGTGACCATTCTCGTTTCGGCGGTGGTCTCCCTCACGCTCACGCCCATGATGTGCTCCCGAATTCTGCGCCATCGACCGCCGGAGCGTCAGGGCCGGTTTTATCGCGCGTCGGAGCGAATGTTTCAACGGGTCATAGAATCGTACGGCCGGAGTTTACAGTGGGTGCTCCGTCACCAGGGAGGAACGCTGCTGGTCGCGCTGGGGACGCTTGTCCTCACGGTTCTGCTCTATATTTTCACGCCAAAGGGCTTCTTCCCAGTCCAGGATACGGGCGTGCTCCAAGGGATTTCCCAAGCGCCAGAATCGGTTTCGTTTGCGGCGATGGCCCGCCGGCAACAAGCGTTGGCCAAAGTCATCTTAAAAGACCCCGCCGTCGAGAGTCTTTCGAGTTTTATCGGTGTGGACGGAATCAATACGACTCTCAATAGCGGACGGATGTTGATTAACCTGAAACCAGTGAGCGTGCGAAAGGAGAGTGCCACCGAGGTGATGCAGCGGATCCAGTCCCATCTGACGTCCGTTGAGGGCATCGTGCTCTATTTGCAGCCCGTGCAGGATCTCACGGTAGAAGACCGGGTCAGCCGGACGCAATTCCAGTACACTCTCGAAGATCCCAACCCCGAAGAGCTCCACACCTGGACCTCGGCCCTTGTGGCGCGGCTCAGATCTCTCCCGCAACTGCGCGACGTCGCCACGGATGAGCAGAACAACGGCCTCCAGCTCCGGTTGGTGATCGACCGCCAGACGGCCTCGCGCCTGGGCATCACGGCGCTCCAAATCGACAACACCTTGTACGATGCCTTTGGTCAGCGCCAAATCCTGACCTTATTCACCCAGCTAAACCAATATCATGTCGTGCTGGAAACGCTGCCGGAATTTCAGACCAGCCCGGTAGACCTGCGCAACATCTACCTGCAATCCTCCTCCGGGACGGCGGTGCCTCTGAACACGTTCGCTCATTTCGAATCCGGCGTGGCTCCGCTGGCGTTAAATCACCAGGGCCAGTTCCCAGTGGTAACCGTATCCTTCAATCTGGCTCCCGGCGCCTCGCTCGGAGAAGCCACGGCCGCTCTCCAGCGAACCAGGGAACAACTCGGAATCCCGGCCAGCGTGCAGACCGCTTTCCAGGGCACGGCTGCCGCCTTCCAAGCGTCGCTTACCAACGAGCCGCTGCACATCCTGGCGGCGGTTGTCACCGTGTACATCGTACTGGGGGTGCTGTATGAGAGTTACATTCATCCCATCACCATCCTCTCAACGCTGCCTTCGGCCGGAGTCGGCGCGTTGCTGGCTTTGCTGATCTGTGGATCCGAACTGAGCGTGGTCGCGCTTATTGGGATCATTCTCCTGATTGGGATCGTGAAGAAGAACGCCATCATGATGATCGATTTTGCGTTGGCCGCCGAACGAGAGCATGGGCAGAGCCCGGTCGAGTCGATTTACCAGGCATCCTTGCTGCGCTTTCGGCCCATCATGATGACCACCCTGGCAGCCTTGTTGGCGGGTCTGCCCCTCGCCCTCGGAAGCGGTACCGGCTCCGAATTGCGGCGTCCGCTCGGTATCGCCATCGTCGGGGGGCTTATCGTCAGCCAGGTGTTGACGCTTTATACCACCCCGGTGATTTACGTGTTCTTCGACCGATTCACGAGCTGGCGCTCGCGCGTGCATGCCGGAGATGCAACCACCGGGTCCGCGCCGGCACCGACGATGTGAAAGGCTGGGCGGCATGAACCTTTCCGAACCATTCATCCGACGCCCCGTAGCGACCACCTTGCTGACCGCGGCGGTGGCGCTGGCGGGTGTGGTTGGATTCCGCTCGCTTCCCGTATCGCCCTTGCCTCAGGTCGATTTTCCAACCATTTCGGTGCAGGCAGGCCTTCCCGGCGCCAGCCCTGAAATTATGGCTTCCGCGGTCGCAACGCCCCTCGAACGCCAGTTCGCCCGGATTGCCGGCGTGACGGAAATGACCTCCTCGAGTTCCCTCGGGTCCACCAGCATCACGCTCCAATTCGATCTCAGCCGAAATATCAACGGAGCGGCCCGAGACGTGCAGGCGGCGATCAATGCGGCGCGAGCCTACCTTCCCTCCAATCTACCCAGCAATCCGACCTACCGAAAAGTGAACCCCGCCGATGCGCCGATCATGATCCTGGCGCTCACCTCATCGGTTTTTGACCGCGGCCAGATGTACGATTCGGCCTCGACCATTCTGCAACAGCGGCTGTCGCAAATTGAGGGTGTTGGCCAAGTGGTTGTGGGCGGCAGTTCGTTGCCCGCCGTGCGAGTGGAAGTCAACCCGACCCGATTGAACGCCCAAGGGATTGGCCTCCCGGCCCTGGCGGCACGGTTGGCTCAGCAGAACGCCAACTCTCCCAAAGGCCAATTGGCTAACGAATCGACCACCACCGGCCTCGCGGCCAATGATCAGTTGCTGAAAGCCGTGGATTACCAACCGCTGGTCGTCGGGTATCACAACGGTGCCGCCGTGAGGCTCTCGGAGGTCGCGCAGGTGCAGGATTCGGTGGAGAACATTCGCGCGGCCGGCTTCGCCAACGGCAAGCCGGGCGTGATGGTGATCATCTTCAAGCAGCCGCAAGCCAACATCATCGACGCCGTCGATCACGTTCGCCAGGCGCTTCCCGCCCTGGAAGCCTCCATACCTTCGGTTATTGATCTGACGGTCATGCTCGATCGAACCACGACCATCCGAGCCTCGGTGCGCGATGTGGAGTTCACCCTCGGCGCCTCCGTGGCGCTGGTGATCCTGGTGGTCTTTCTCTTCCTGCGCAACGTGCGCGCGACCCTGATCCCGAGCGTGGCGGTGCCGGTGTCGCTGATCGGCACGTTCGGGGTAATGTACTTGCTTCATTACAGCCTGGATAACCTCTCCCTCATGGCTCTCACGATCTCTGCCGGCTTCGTGGTGGATGACGCCATCGTCGTGATCGAAAACATCACCCGCTATCTCGAGCGCGGATTGTCGCCGATCGAGGCCGCGTTGCGAGGGGCGCAGGAAATCGGCTTTACGGTCCTCTCCATCAGCATTTCACTGGTGACGGTTTTCCTGCCCCTTCTCCTCATGGGCGGCATTGTTGGCCGTTTGTTCAGAGAATTTGCCGTGGTGCTCTCGGTGGCCATTATCGTCTCGCTTGCTCTCTCACTCACCACGACGCCGATGATGTGTTCCCGGCTGCTGAAAGCGCGCGCCCATCAAAGCCACGGCCGTCTTTACCAGGTGATCGGCCGCGCCTTTGATGGGTTGCTGCACCGGTATGAGTCGAGCCTCGCAACCGTGCTGCGCCATCCGGCCATCACCCTGGCGATTTTTTTTCTCACGCTGGCGCTCAACGTGTACTTGCTCCTTACTATCCCCAAGGGCTTTTTCCCTCAGCAGGATACCGGGATTCTCGCCGGCAGCATCCAGGGCGCCCAGGACGCCTCGTTTCAGACCATGCAAACCGCTCTCTCGCGGTTCGTCGATATCGCAAAAGCCGACCCGGCCGTGGCCACCGTGACCGCCTTCACCGGCGGCGGCACGGCCACGGATACGGGAGTCATGTTCATCACCTTAAAGCCGCTTTCCGAGAGACGCGTCAGCGCAGCTCAGATCATCAATCGCCTCCGCCGGCGTACCTCTCCGGTGCCTGGAGCTACGCTGATCCTTCAAGCGGCGCAGGATCTAAGAATCGGCGGCCGGCAAAGCAACGCACAATACCAGTACACCATCCAGAGCGAGAATCTCCAAGACCTCGTGAAGTGGGGCCCCGTCCTCCTTCAAAGAATGCGCCGGTTACCTGGTCTAACGGATGTTAACAGCGACCAGCGGAACAATGGACTGCAGGCCGCTCTTTCCTATGATCGTCCGACGGCTGCGCGGCTGGGCATTAATCCTCAGTTGATCGATTCGACTCTCTACCTCGCATTCGGGCAGGCCCAGGTCTCCACCCTTTACGCCGCGCTCAATCAGTATCATGTCGTCATGGAAGTAGCGCCGGAGTTCTGGCAGAGCCCACAAGGGTTGGACAACATTTATCTCCAGCCGACGAATGGCCCCGTCGTGCCGCTGTCGGTGGTCGCGCGCTCCGCGACGACGACCGCCCCCATCGCCGTGAGTCACCAATCCCAGTTCCCGGCCGTAACGATTTCGTTTAACCTGGCCGCTGGGCTGGCCCTGGGCGATGCGGTGCGGCGCATCAACCAACTGGAGCAGGCGCTGGGTATGCCTTCAAGTATTCATGGCAGCTTCTCCGGCACACTCGAGGCCTTCCAAGCCTCGCTGGCTACGGAGCCGATGCTCCTCGCCACGGCTCTCCTAGCCGTCTACATCGTCCTTGGCATTCTCTATGAAAGCTACATCCATCCGCTGACCATCCTTTCCACGCTGCCCTCCGCCGGCGTCGGCGCGGTCCTCGCACTCATGATTTTCCAGATGGACCTAAGCGTCATCGCGCTCATCGGGATCATTCTCCTGATCGGAATCGTTAAAAAGAATGCCATCATGATGATCGATTTCGCTCTCGTCGCTGAGCGTGCCGAAGGCAAGAGCCCGCGGGACGCAATCTACGAAGCTTGCCTCCTGCGATTTCGTCCCATCCTCATGACTACCATGGCGGCCACTTTCGGAGCGCTGCCGCTGGTTGTGAGTTACGGGATCGGTTCCGAATTGCGCCGACCGCTCGGGGTCACGATCGTCGGCGGCCTCATGGTGAGCCAGGTGCTGACTCTTTACACCACACCAGTGATCTATCTCTACCTGGACCGCGCGCGCATCTGGTGGCAACGAACGCATGAAGCACGAGGGACAACCACCACTCGGGGGGAGGTGCCTGTGTGAAGACGGTTCTGGCCAGTACGGAGCGCGGGCGTCCCCGCCCGCGAGTTCCCGCGGATATTCATGCCGGTCTGAGGGCGAGGGCGCCCGCGCTCCTGGCGATGCTCATCGCTCTTTTGGTCACGGGCTGCAATGTCGGCCCGAAATATGTCAGGCCGCCGGTTACGACCCCGAGCGCATTCAAAGAGGGCGGGCCGGCTTCGACCCATTCGACAAATTTGTGGCAAAAGGCCCAACCTCAGGATGCGGTATCTCGCGCCAACTGGTGGAAGGCGTTCGGAGATCTCCAGCTTAACACCTTGGAGGACCAGGT
>Ga0105240_10015894_pt1 | contig 10209 bp, 6 predicted proteins | sample KBSC54metaG_FD_80426 | JGI IMG/M metagenome (GOLD analysis project Ga0105240, IMG submission 80426) | Corn rhizosphere microbial communities from Kellogg Biological Station, Michigan, USA - KBS C5-4 metaG | ecosystem: Host-associated > Plants > Roots > Rhizosphere > Soil | place: Michigan, USA... | reverse complement strand
GACGCCAATTCACCGCACGTCCTGAAACGCTGTCTTCCCGAGTCTCACGTTCCTGTGAGCAGCCGCTCCCAACTCTGTTTGGCAGGAGGCGATCTTGGCATATTTCAACTCAGGCTCCGACCGCGTTCAGCAGTATGAATTCAAGGAAGTTCTCGCGCTTCTCGACGCCCCCTCGCCGTGGCGCGAATACATTCGGCCGAATCTTGCGACGGTTCGATCCAAGATGTCCTCGGACACGTTCCAGGTTGTTTCCAGCGCCAAATTTGACGAAGTCATGACGGGGCTCGGCGGCACGAATTCCGGCGCGATCGGGGTGACCGACAAGCAAACCGGCAGAATCACCATGAAGGAATGGGGGCCGAACTCGGAGCGCACCTACCTGCTGGCGGCGCTCCACGAATGCGTGCACCTGGTTTCCCATCCAGCCGAACAGGGAAAACCTCACAGCACGGCCTGGATGCACCTGGGCAGCGGCCTGCTGGAAGGCATGGTGGAATGTGTCACGGAGGACATCCTGGCCGCCCAAAGATTAGCCTTGCCCTCCGCCGACTCCGGCATGCTGGGCTACCAGGACGGCAAGAGCGCTATCGCAAGAGAGTTTCTGACGAACGCGAGTGTACCGTTCTATGGGCGCGTCCTGTTCAATGGGAACGGAGAACAGTTGCGGGCCGTGATGGACTTTATCTACTCGCCGGTGGGTTGGAAGCGAATCAAGGACATGATCACCGTCGGGTGGATTCGCGATGCGCGCAACCAAATGGTCCGGCTTCGAGCCCAGGAAGAGGATAAACGAAATCAGGCGATCAAAGCCACCCAGCAGCAAATGCGGGCGCAACAGCAGCAGCAGTTGGCGAAGACGCTGTTCGACGTCATCCTCCACCTTCCGTAGCGAGCGGTCAACCCTCCAGGACCTCCCGGATCTTCCGGCATAGATCATCCGCCATGAAGGGTTTTTGTATGAAAGCGACATTCGGGCCCAACATTCCGTGGCGGACGATCGCGTTGTCGGCGTACCCGGACATATAAAGCACCTTCATCTCCGGATGGGAAGCTGCGAGCTTCTCGGCCAGGTCCGGGCCGCTGAGGCCAGGCATCACCACGTCGGTGAGCAACAGGTGGATGGAATCCGGATGGTCCCTGGACATCTGGACGGCGTCATTCCCGTTTCCACTCTCCAGCACCTTGTAGCCTTGTCTTGAGACAAGGGCGCACGCCAGTTTCCGGACACTGGCTTCGTCTTCCACCAGCAGGATCACCTCCGAGCCACGGAGAGTTCCAGGGTCCAGACGCTTCTTCGGCTCCATCCCTGACGCCCGCGCGATTGCGGGGAGGTAGATCTTGAAGGTCGTCCCTCGCCCTTCCTGGCTATAGACCAGGACATGGCCCCCGCTCTCCTTCACAATCCCATAGACGATCGAGAGCCCCAGCCCCGTTCCTTTGCCCAGTTCCTTCGTGGTGAAGAAAGGCTCGAAAATACGCTGTTTCGTGGCGTCGCTCATGCCCACGCCTGTGTCGCTGATCGCGAGCTGCACATAAGGGCCGGGGACGATGCCGACATGCGCACCGGCATAGTCCTGGTCCAGTTCCACGTTGGATGTTTCCACCGTAATTTTGCCGCCCTGGGGCATTGCGTCCCTGGCGTTGACAACCAGGTTCATGATCACCTGGTCGATGTGGCTGGGGTCGGCATGCACGGAGGCGAGCGCCGGATCCAGACTGGTGGCGAAATCGATATCCTCGCCGATCACCCTTTGCAGAAGCTTTTCCGTGCTTCGCACGACGTCGTTGATATCGATGATGCGTGGCTGGACGATCTGCCTGCGGCTGAATGCCAGCAACTGGTTCGTCAGACTGGCTGCGCGATCCGCGGCGTTTTGGATTTCGCCGGCATAGCCGGCAACGTTCGGCAGGTCCCCCACCTCATCCAGCACCATGCGGTTGTAGCCGGAGATCACGGTAAGAAGATTATTGAAATCGTGCGCTACGCCTCCGGCCAGCCGGCCCACGGCTTCCATCTTCTGGGCCTGAAGCAACTGGTCCTCCAGGCGCTTCCCGCGCTCCATTTGTTGCTGCAGCTCGGAATTACTCCGCTCCAGAGAGGTCGCGGTCTGCTGCAGCGCGGCCGTGCGCTCGGAAACGCGGCGTTCCAGCTGCTGGTTTACTTCGCGAAGCGCCTCGCGGGACTGCCGCTGTTCGGTTATGTCGATGTTGATCTGCATCACTTCCGGCTGGCTCTGATCGTTCCCGCGGCGCAAGGCCCAGCGGCTGGCCACGGCGAGCGTGGTGCCGTCGCGCCTCGTGTGGATCAACTCGCCCTCCCACCGGCCTGAAACCTGGAGCTGCCGCTCAACCCGGTCGCGCGCTTCGGGGAGGTCCGTTTTCAGCAAGTCGTGCAACTTCTGGCCCACTGCTTCCTCGCGGGACCAGCCATACATCTCTTCCGCGCCGCGATTCCAAAACAGAATGGTGCCGTCCATGCTGCGGACCAGAATGCCGTCGTGGGCGAGTTCCATGAGGCTGGCCTGGCGCTCCACGACGTCCGCCATCTTGTGCCGCTTATCCATCTCCGCCTGCAATTCCCGGTTGAGCTGCTGCAACGCAACGGGATTCGGCAGATTCAACAGACTGGGCAGTAAGGGTATCAGGAGGATAGCGGTCGCCAGAGAGGACGCGGCGGTAACAGCCTTGATCAAACCTTCCAGGCGGTAGGTGCCGTGCCACACCGTCCACACTCCCATGGCGTGCGTTGTGCCGCACGCCAGGATGAAGACCGCGAATGCGACAAAAACCCAGCGGAAGGTCAGGTCTTTCCGTTTACGAAAAAACAGGAACAACAGAATGGGGATGGCATAGTAACAGATACTGATCAGTCCATCCGAAATAACGTTCAGCCAGAGTACCTGCGGGTCCCACAGGTAGCACGTTCCGTGCGGCATGAAATTGCCACTCAGGAGCCCTTGAAAAAACTCAACCATGGCCTCCCCCTCGTCCATGGCGGCTTTCCTCCAGCGGAAATTAAAACACGGCCCCCATGCACAGATTCGTCCTATGTTCTACAGATTATTCTTAATATTCGCCGGATATTCTTTGAGCCAAAAAGCTCGAATTTCACCGGTTCAGCGGTTGCTTTCTCTTCCCTCCACCCGTCCCCCCCCAGTAAGCACGCTGTGTTGGAACTGCCTTACGCCCACGCGCCCAGGAGCTGGCGCACGAGGACCAGTTGACCCAGGTGATACGCATTGTGATCGGCAACCAGCAAGGCCTCCCGCAGAATGGTTTGGCCATCTCCATGCGGAATTGGTTTAAAAAGATCGTTCGACTCATCCGCCACCATGGCAGCCACCGCCTCACTGTCCGCACGAAAGGATGCGACGCTATCCGCCCAGGCGTTCTCGCTGGGAGGAACCTGCGCAGCCGGCCAGTAGCCCGCCGGAAACGGGGGAGAAACGTGCTTCGGGTTGCGCATGAATTCGAGAATGTCCCACTGCGCGATCCGCAAATGCTCCAACAATTCCCATGGTGAATGAGCAGTACCCTTCGGCCGTTTCCCTTGAACCGCCGCAGGGACATCCTGAACGGCAGCCGCGAACTTCACATGGGCTCCACCGTCTCTTAAGAGATACAGTACATGCTCTCGGAGAACCTTCTCGTGATTTTTGTTTTTCATAGGATCCTTCCTTTGTTGCAATGAAGCCGCCTGGCTTCGAAACCAGATGGCGGCTCAGCCGCCGGCGCCGCGCGGAATTCCCGCGTTTCTTTTTCCCATTGTCATCCCGTATCGGCCTGCTTTTTTGGCGCGCGCGATGTTCGTGCTAAGAATGTTATACGGCCCCGCCGGAGACGAATTCTTGGCAAAAATCGCAATGGAATTAGAGCAGGCGCAGGCCAAAGTGTCCCGCTGGAAGCCCTGGTGGCCGGCCGCGGTGATGATGCTCTGCTCCCTGTTGAGCTACCTGGACCGGCAGACGCTCGCCGTCTTGTCGCCCACCATTCTCAGCGAAACGAAGCTCAACATGCAGGCGTACGGCCAGATTGTGAGTGCGTTCAGCTTCGCCTACATGATCGGCAATCCCATTTGGGGCTCCATACTGGATCGCATCGGCTTGCGCCTTGGAATGATCCTGGCGGTGGGGCTTTGGACCATCGCCAGCGGAAGCCACGCGCTGCTCTCGGGATTTCTCGGCTTCGCCGCGGCGCGCGCTCTGCTGGGTTTTGGAGAGGGAGCCACGTTCCCCGGCGGCCTGCGCACCGTAACGGACTCGCTTCCGCCCGGCCGTCAATCCCGGGGCTTGGCCCTCGCTTATAGCGGAGGCTCCCTCGGCGCGGTGCTGACGCCGTTGATCGTAACGCCGATTGCCGTCGCGTTTGGGTGGCGCGCCGCTTTCCTCGTCACGGGTGTCGCCGGCGTGATCTGGCTGCTGATCTGGGCACGCACGGTCGATTTCTCGAGTTTTCGCGTATCCCAGCGGACCAACCGCATAACGCCGCCGAATTTGCGGGAGCGCCGTTTCTGGAGCCTGGTAGCCGCTTACGGGTTGGGCGGACTCCCCTTGGCGCCCATCCTTTATCTGGCGCCCCTTTACCTCCGCCATGCGCTCCACTTCTCGCAGGGCGAACTTGGCCGCGTGTTATGGATTCCACCGCTGGGATGGGAGGCCGGATACTTCTTCTGGGGCTGGATCACGGACCGCTTTGCGGCACGCGAAACGCGGCCCCGACGGCTCCTTTTCCTCCTGGCCGCGCTGAGTTTGCCCACCGCGGCGATCACGCTGTCCACCAGCCCGGCGGCCGTGCTGGCTTTGATGTTCTGGACTATGTTTGTCGCGTCAGGCTTCGTCGTGGTGTCACTGCGTGCGGCCACGCTGTCCTACCCCAAGGAGCAAACGGCCCTGGTGGCGGGCATCGGCGCAGGCTCATGGTCGGCGATCGTCGCGGTGGTGTTGCCCTGGCTGGGACGGCTGTTCGATCAACAGGCTTTTGGCGAGGCGTTCCTCGCCGTGGCCTTGATACCAGTACTGGGCACGGCGCTCTGGGCCGTGCTCACTCCGGCGCCGCGGAGTTCTTAGCCGACCAGCTTCTTCACTACGTTTCCGGAGACGTCCGTCAACCGGAAGTCGCGGCCTTGGAACCGATACGTGAGCTTGGTGTGCTCGATGCCCATCTGATGCAGGATGGTGGCGTGCAAATCGTGAACATCCACCGGATCGGAGGCGGCGTTGTAGCCCAACTCGTCCGTCTCACCCACTGAGACGCCGGGTTGGATACCGCCGCCGGCCAGCCACATGCTGAATGCCCTGGGGTGATGATCCCTGCCCAGGAACTTGGAGCGGTCCCGCGCTTCGTTCATGGGCGTCCGCCCGAACTCGCCGCCCCACACAACCAGCGTGCTGTCCAGCAGTCCGCGCTGCTTCAGGTCACGAACCAGCGCCGCCGCGGCGCGGTCCGTCTCCTGGCACAGGCTTGGCAGGCGATTCACGATGTCGTCGTGGCTGGATGTGCCGTGGTTATCCCAGCCGCGGTGATAGAGCTGTACGAAGCGGACCCCGCGCTCCACCAGACGCCGCGCCAGCAGGCAATTGTTCGCAAACGACTTTTTCCCGGGCTCCGTACCATACATCTCGTGGATGGACGCCGGCTCGCTCGCGATGTTCACCAGCTCCGGCACGCTCGATTGCATGCGGTACGCCATCTCATAGGAGGCAATGCGCGTGCTGATTTCCGGATCGCCGCTGCTCGCCAGGCGCATCTCATTCAGATTCTTGAGCAGGTTCAGCGATTCCCGCCGGTTCTTCCGGTCCACCCCTTCGGGATTGGTTAGAAACAGCACTGGATCGCCCTGGGACCGGAATTCCACACCCTGATAGACCGTGGGCAGAAAACCGCTGCTCCAGCAGCCCTTGCCGCCGTCGGGTTGATTCTCGCCCGAGATCAGCACCACGAATCCCGGCAGGTCCTTGCATTCGCTGCCCAGCCCGTAGGTTGCCCAGGCACCCATGCTGGGCCGGCCGAAGATCTGAAAGCCGGTGTTCATGAAGATCTGCGCCGGAGCGTGATTGAATTGCGTTGTGTGCATGGTGCGCACAATCGCAATGTCGTCAGCCACGCTCTGAAGGTGCGGAAGCAGCTCGGAAATCTCGGTGCCGCAGGCGCCGGAACGCTTGAACTCATACGGCGAGCCGAGAAGTTTCGGGGTCCCCTTGATGAAGGCGAAGCGCTCGCCCTTGGTCAGTTCCTTGGGAACATTCTGGCCGTCGTATTTCTGCAGCATCGGCTTGTAGTCGAGCAGATCGACCTGCGACGGCGCCCCCGCCATGAACAGGTAGATGACGCTCTTGGCCTTCGCCGGGAACATGGGCGGCTTCGGAGCCAGGGCGCTCGCCTCATTCACCGGGCCATCCGCGGCAAACAGGGATTGGTTCAGCAGCCCGGTTAATGCCGCGGCGCCGATGCCGAAGCCGCTTTGCGTAAAGAAGTGCCGCCGCGTCACGGACCGCAAGAGGTCGTCCGGAAGATCGAGCGGAATCTGTTTCATCATTACTCCTTCGTAATCGTTTCGTCCATATTCAACAGCACGTTCGCCACCATGGTCCAGGCAGCCAGCTCCGGCGCGTGTTCTACGCTGCCGGCTTTCGCCGCGAGAGTCTGGTAGGCTTCCGTGGTGTTTTGTTTATAGTGCTCCAGTTGCTGGTTGTAAAACTTGAGGATGCTGTCCAGTTCGGGCTGCGTGGGCTTACGGGCAACCGAAAGCCGGAACCCGTAGGTGGCGCGTTCCCCTTCGGTGGAACCACCTTCTTTCCACATGCGCTCCGCCATGGCCCGAGCCGCCGCGAAGAAGAACGGGTCGTTCAACGTGGTCAGCGACTGCAAGGGAGTGTTGGTGCGCACACGCCGCACCGTGCAGAATTCCCGGCTCGGCGCGTCGAACGTGACCAGGCTCGGGTAGGGAGCGCTGCGGCGCATGAAAGTGTAGACCGCGCGCCGGTATTGATCCTCGCCCTTGCTCTGAACCCACTTTTCACTGCTGTAGGGCACATCCCAAATTCCGTCCGGCTGATAGGGGAACACGCTCGGACCGTACATCTTGGAGCTAAGCAGCCCGCTGGCCGACAGCGCGATGTCATGCACCATTTCGGCTTCGACGCGGAATCGCGGGCCGTGCGCATACAGCTTGTTGTAAGGGTCCCGCGCCACCAGTTCCGGGGTTACGGCGGACGACTGCCGGTAAGTGGCCGACGTCACGATCTCCCGCTTGATCTTCTTCATGCTCCAACCGTCCCGCATGAACTCGGTGGCCAGCCAATCGAGCAACTGCGGATGCGTCGGCGCCTCGCCCTGAGTGCCAAAGTCCTCCGTTGTCTCCACAATGCCGTGTCCGAAAAGAGCTTCCCAATAGCGGTTCACGGTGACTCGCGCGGTGAGGGGATTGTCGTCGCTGACCAGCCACTCGGCAAGGCCAAGGCGGTTCGGCGGAGCACCGGAGGGCAGAGGCTCCAGCGCGGAAGGAACACCGGCGTAAACCATGGCGCCCTTGCTCAGGAAGCTGCCTCGCTCCCGGATATAGGCCGCCGGCTGAATGACGCCCGGGTTTTCACGGAGGATCATGGCCGTATTGATGCCGAGGTCGTCCAGCGACTTGTTGAGATCGGCGATCTGTTTCCGCGTAGGATCGAGCAGCGGCGCAATGTCCCGGTAGGCGGCGGCGAGTTGATCCCGCTGCTCCGGCGTGCGCTGGGCAGAAGCGGTTTCGAGTACCGGCCATAACCTCGCCGGCAGCCGGACAATCGACTCCGGATCCGCAATCGAGGTCACCGATAAACGGAACCGCCCGATATTGCGCGAGGAATGGCGCATCATGTGCTTGAGCCGGATCGTAAGCTGCGAGCCGCCCGGCGCGCCGAAGGGCTTCTCGGGAGTGAGCACGGCCTGGCGAATCCAGGGCTCGGGCTTGGTGGAATCGATCGCCCACCCATGCAGCCCGGGACTCTTGTTCACCAGCCCCTTCGCACTGTAGCCAGGCTGGAATTCATTTCCCTCCGCGGCGCGGAAGACGACGTGTTCCGCGGCCGTGGGATTCGCGGCAGGCGCAACATCCACTTCGAAATCGCTCAAAAAGAAATTGCCTTCCGAATCCCGGCCCGGGCCGCCATTGGGCAGGCTCGGATCCGGAATCACTTCAATCCGGATGCCGGTAATCCCGCTGCGCGTTGTCTTCGCATCAAAAGTATAGGTATCGGCCTGCGGATTCTTGCCGGTGGCGAGGATCGATCCATCGGGCAGCTTCTTCATCGCCGCTCCTCCGGCCGATACCACCTTGTCCGGATTGAGGATGGTCCAGTCGTGATCCGCCGCCCGCATCTTGGTTTCCCAGGCTTGCTGAGCTGTTTCCAAGGCCGGCGTCGTCGTATCGAGAATTGTCTTCAGCTTCGCAATCCGCCCCCGGATTTCGGCGCTCTCCGCCGCCTGTTTGGAAGTGGGCAGCTCAAGTTCCGGTTCAATCGCATAGTGGCCGTTTTCTTCGCCGCCAATGTGATACTGGCTATTGCTGAAAAACGCGAGGAATCGATAGTAGTCCTTCTGCAGGAACGGATCGAATTTGTGATTGTGGCACTGCGCGCAGCCGAGCGTGCTCCCCAGCCATACCTGCGCTGTCGTATTCGTGCGGTCCACCAGTTCGTACCAGTAATATTCTTCCGGATCCACCCCGCCTTCCTGATTGAGCATGGTATTGCGGTTGAAGCCGGTGGCGATCAGTTGATCGTTTGTCGGATGGGGTAGCAAGTCTCCGGCAATCTGGTCGATAGTGAACTGGTTGAACGGCATATCCGCGTTCAACGCGCGAATCACCCAATCGCGGTATTCCCACGCGGTCCGCATCCCGTCCTTCTCATAGCCGTTCGTGTCGGCGTAGCGGGCCAGATCCAGCCACGGCCGCGCCCATCGCTCGCCGTAACGCGGAGATGCAAGCAGGCGGTCCACCACTTTCTCATACGCATTCGGACTTTGGTCGGCGAGGAATGCGTCGATGTCCGCGGGAGAGGGCGGCAGACCGATCAAGTCGAGGTAGACGCGCCGGAGCAGGGTTGTTTTGTCCGCCTCGGGCGCGGGCTTCAGCCCTTCGCGCTCGAGCTTGGCAAGCACGAAATTGTCGATCGGATTCCGAACCCAGGCCGCCTCCTTCACAGCAGGCGGGTCGGGACGAACGGGCTTTCGATAGGCCCAGTGAATGAGCGGCTTCCCGACGGCGATCGGCGTGGTGGAATCCGGCCCGGGCGCGCCTGAATCGATCCAATGACGGATGACATCGATTTCCGCGCTCGAAAGCGGAGGGCCGCCATACGGCATCTGCGGACGTTCCTGGGCAGTGAGACGCTGGATGAGGTGGCTTCTATTTGCATCGCCCGGCTTCACGACCGTGCCCGTTTCGCTACCCTTCAAAATGGCCTGGAGCGAATCGAGACGAAGCCCGTTCTGGCTTACCTGCGGACCGTGGCACTGATAACAGCGCGCAGCCAGGATGGGGCGCACCTTCTCGGCAAAGACCGTGGAGCTTCCGCTCGACTCCGCAGCCTTCGGTCCGGCGTTGACAGGAGCGGAGGCCGCGCTCTCTTTTGCCGCCGAGAAATCTCCGTGGTCAATCCACTGCCGGATCAAGCTGACTTGCGCGTCCGGCAACGGGTCTCCACCCATTGGCATCCGCGTCATGTCATCCAGACCCAGCAGCCGCTTGATCAACAGGCTTTCCGAACTTTTGCCGGGAACGATAGCCGGGCCGGAAGAGCCTCCTCTCAGCACGTCGGCCTCGGTTGCGAGCGTCAACTTCCCCATTGCTGTGTCAGTCCCGTGGCATTTTGCGCACGACGCCTGGAAAATAGGCGCGATGTCGTGCTCAAAGCTGACAGGGGCCGCTAGAATTACGGGCGCCGCGAGGAAGAAAGAAACGGCGCACGAAGCCAATCTTGCGGGCTGCATGTCGAATTGCCTCTAGCCTATCAAATCGGCAACGCACCGGGTGAACCGGCCGGGCTCCGTGCCTGACGCGGCTAGCGCAGAGAACTCATCTGCGGCAGGCTCGATGCGTCCCAGCCGCCGCCGAGGGCTTTGATCAGGAGAACGCTCGAATCCATGCGCCGGCGGAGAATGTCCACCTGGTTGCGCTCGTTCTGGAGCGCGGCCGTTTGAGCGGTGATCACCTGGAGATAGTTATCCACG
>Ga0105240_10015891_pt1 | contig 10210 bp, 9 predicted proteins | sample KBSC54metaG_FD_80426 | JGI IMG/M metagenome (GOLD analysis project Ga0105240, IMG submission 80426) | Corn rhizosphere microbial communities from Kellogg Biological Station, Michigan, USA - KBS C5-4 metaG | ecosystem: Host-associated > Plants > Roots > Rhizosphere > Soil | place: Michigan, USA... | reverse complement strand
CACTGGCGCCGAGCCAAACTGTTGCAGACCGAACTGACTGTCGGCCATTCCAGCCGCACCGCTTGATATGGCATTGCGCCAACTAGCAGTGCGGTAAATTGAAAACGCGTGGACACATCCATAGAAGCCGCACGGCGCAAGTACGATCGTTCCGCGGAACTTGCCGAGAAGAAGGGCTGGTATCACAGCATTGAATTGCCTGGCGGACGCGTCATCGAAGGAGTCATCAGTCTCGAGACTCTGAAGAGGCGGGTCGCACAGTTTCCGATTCCCGATGATCTGCGCGGCAAGAGAGTGCTCGATATCGGTGCCTGGGATGGCTGGTTCAGCTTTGAAATGGAGCGCCGCGGCGCTGAAGTAGTGGCCGTCGATTGCGTGGATCTGGAAACCTTCCGCTACGCGCATCGCGCTCTCGGCTCGAAGGTCGAGTATCGTCAACTTGACGTCTACGAAATGACGCCGGAACGGCTGGGCCGCTTCGATATCGTTCTGTTTCTCGGAGTTCTTTATCATTTGAAGCATCCGGTGCTCGGTCTGGAGCGTGTATGTGCGCTCACCAAAGATCTGGCCATCGTCGAATCGTATATTACGGATGCCGAGGCTGCGCAAGCCGGAACAAACGATACCTTGCCCTCGATGGAATTTTACGAAACCGATCTGCTCGGCGATCAGATCGATAATTGGGTGGGACCGAATCTTGAGTGTCTGATGGCGATGGCGCGCACCGCCGGTTTCGCGCGCGTCAATCTGCAAGGTTTTAACGGCGACCGGGCATGTGTCTCCTGTTATCGAAAGTGGGACGCAGTGGAAGGCTCAGATGCTGCGCCCGAACTTCTGGCTGCGATTCACAATCGGGACTACGGCTGCAACTTCTACAGCGAGCGCGATGAGTATGTCTCCTGTTCGTTCCGGTACAGCGATCTGGAACTTCGAATCGACTCGGTTTTTCCGGAAGTCGACGGCCTTGCATCGCGGCCGGTCTATGTGAAGCGCAATGCCGATGGAATCTGGTTCACTTGCTTCCGGCTGCCTCCAGGGCTCGAGCCCGGATGGCACGCGGTTCGCCTTCGCATCGCCGGCACACAGTTCAGCGATTCGAAAAACATTGCGGTCGACATGCCGCTACGCGTTGGAAAATTGGAGATCGCCGGAGTTGCCGATGCTGTCGATTTCGCGCCGGAGATTCTGAGCGGATTTATGGCGATTTGGGTGCGCGGATTACCTGAGAACGCCGATTGCCAAAATATCCGTGTGCTCGCAGGAGAGACGCGCCAGCCGGTGATTTTTCTTGGCGAACCAGAAGGGGAAGGGCAGCGTCAGGTGAACATCAAACTTCGACCTGATATGGAGCCGGGGGAGCAGATGATTCGAGTACGAGTAGCGGATGTGGAATCGAAAGCTACGCGAGCGGTTATTCAAGCCAGGGGCTCCGAAAAAGGAACCCCCGGCTGATGACAGAAGACATCCTCCGATTGACCGTCTATGTCTTCTCTGAGGATGCCACACAAACAGCTACAGTTTGACCAGGATTTGATTGCATTTGTACTACTCCAATTGCTCTTAGGGGGAATACGCTAGTTGCGCGTACCGAAGCTCTCGGTGCGGCCCGCGAGCGGCTTTACAATCGTGCCGCCACAAACTCCGACACCGATATTCAATAGTGCGTTCAAGAGGTTGTAGAAAACCGCGTAAACCATTTGCTCGGTGACAGGCTGCTTCCCCGGTAGGCGAAAAGTCGCCGGCAATTCTTTTGCAATCTTCAGACGGATGGAATTCGGCAGCACATGCCCGGAGCGATCACGCAGGTTCGCCACTGATATGGGCGTCTGTAATACGCTGCCGGTTTGCCCGTCCACATAAAATTGGCAGCGTGAAAACCAGCCAAGATTTCCCGGGTCGGCCGCGTCGAATAGCAACAACGGAGCCTGACGATCTGGAACGAGCAGATCCAACGTCATATTTCGGGACGAATCGTCTACTTTAAACTCAAAGCCCGCCTGCTTGGCGATATTGGTGACGAATTCCTGATCCAGTTCCAATAGCAGGAGTTTATGGGAACCGGCCTGTAGCACTTGCATCTCTGATTGTATTGTACCTATATATGCATCCCACGCCCGCGCCGGCTCTTGTGCTGTTTGATATCGACGGTACGCTCATCCGACGGGCCGGCAGGTGGCATCGCGATTCGCTCGTCGAGGCTGTCTGGCGAGTTACCGGCATCGACACTAGCACCGACGACATTCCGACGCAGGGCATGCTTGACGGCGACATCCTTAAGAGGATGCTCGCCGATGCCGGCGCCTCCGAGGATCTGGTTCTGCAGTCTATGGGCGATATTGTGCTTCAGGCGCAGCATTGCTATGTGCGGGGTTGTCCCGATCTGAGAACGAAGGTCTGTCCCGGCGTGCGGCCGTTGTTGTCGCGGCTTCGGCGGCAAAGAATACCAGTGGCTCTCGTAACAGGTAACCTGACTCGGATCGGATGGAAGAAGATGGAGCATGCCGGTTTGAAACACCATTTTCGCTTCGGCGCCTTTGCTGAAATGGCCGCTACGCGCGCGGAACTGGTGGCTATTGCCATGGAAACGGCGGTTCGGAAACGGTGCATCGAACGGGGCAGCCGGGTGACACTGATCGGTGATCATATGAATGATATCCGCGCAGCACAGGCCAATGGAGTGCAGGTGATCGCCGTGGCCACCGGGCTTGCAAGCCGCGAGGATTTGGCCCTTTGCCGCCCGGACTTCCTTGTGAATGACCTCCGCTCAGTACGGCTGAGCATGTTGCTCTGATGTTACCTTGGCCGCAAATCGGCGATGGGTATAGATGCTATATGCCGCGGCGAGTGCGATACCGGGTATCCACCAGCCCAGCGCAATTTTCATGGCGTAATCGCCGGGATTGCTGTTGTAAATCGTCAGTCCAAGATTCGGATCGACGTTCGACCGCAGAACATACGGGAAGAGTGTGAACGCAGCAGTACCCAGCATGGCGGCGTGGAATACTGACGAGGCGAAGAACGCTTTGAGCTGGCGGCCCGTCCGGATTGCCGCCGCGCACACGGCCAACGCTGCTAGGGCCACTATCGGAAACAACACGCCAATAGGTTGTGATTCCAATTGATGGCGCGCGTGCTGCTGCACTGAGAATGTGGCTAACGTTACCCAAACGGCCAGTGCGGCAACCATCCAAATCGCACGCCGCGCAAATGTGGAAGCCGCCTCTTCCAGCCGTCCGCTGACTTTGTAAGCAATCCAGAGAGCGCCGTGTAGTGCAATCCCGGCGACCGTCAGCAGTCCGACTGAGATTGTGTACCAATCGAGTACGCCTAACTCACCCTGAATTGAGAAATTCGTCCAGAGAGGGAGGAAGAACTCGGCATCCTTGTTCAACGGGAGTCCGCGAAGGAGGTTCCCGAGGGCAACGCCGAAAAACAGAGCCAGCAGCAGACTGGAGGCGAAGAATCCGGCGTCCCACAGCGGAGTCCAGACCGGGTGCTTGATGTAATGATGGAATTCAATGGACAGTCCGCGCGCGATGAGCAGCCAGAGGACGATGATTAACGGCAGATAAAACCCGCTGAAACTGGCCGCATAGGCTGGCGGGAACACGCAGAAAAGCGTGCCACCTCCGGCGATCAGCCACACTTCGTTCGCATCCCAGAACGGCCCGATTGAGGAAAGGATTTGTTTTTTTTCTTGGACGTCTTGCGGGAGTACGAAATACAGTATGCCTGCTCCGAGATCATACCCGTCGAGAAGCACGTAAACGGCGAATATCGCGGCCACTAGCCAGAACCAAATCGTTGCCATTAATGGACCACCTCCGGACCGCGCTCGATTTCCCGATAAACCACGTACAAGAACAGTACACTGATTACTGCGTAGATTCCCATGAATCCGATCAGAGTAAACAGCACGTTTCCGGCGGAGAGATGGGCTGCTGTTCCACGTTCGGTTCGCATGACGCCATAAATCAGCCAAGGTTGTCGCCCGACTTCCGCGGTAATCCAGCCTGCTGTGTTCGCGATGAAAGGGAAAGGAAGAAGCATCATCAAAGTCCAGAGGGCCGCTCGTGAATTCCAGATGATATCGCGCCATAACAACAGCGCCTCCACTCCAAGAATGGCTATGAAAATAGTGCCCAGACCGATCATGATGTGGAAACAATAGAAGAGTAGCGGCATGTTGTCGGGCCAGTCCTCGCGCGGAAACGCGTCCAATCCCTTCACCTGTGCGGACCACCGTTTGTAGGTTAGAAAACTGAGCATCCGAGGAATTTCGATCGGATTGTCAAGCCGTCTGCGTTCGATGTCGGGTTGACCCAAAACAGCCATCGGCGCGCCGTTCTGAGTCTGAAAGACTCCCTCCATTGCGGCGAGAGTTACGGGTTGGTGCATGCCGAGCATTTTCCCTTGACCATCGCCGGTCGGGAAGAGCATCAGGACGGAGGCGATGAAGCCCACCGTGACGCCAAGTCTCACAAATATGCGGCCGTGCTCCACGTGGCGACTCTCCAGCAGGTAGAACGCACCGATCGAAGCCATTACAGCCGATCCGGTTACTACAGCTCCGGTCATGTTGTGTAGATACTGCCAGAACGCCCACGGGTTCATCAGCACAGCGCTTAAACTTGAAAGTTCCAGCTTGCCATCGGTTGCGATCGAATATCCGACCGGATATTGCATCCACGCGTCAGTGCAGATGATGAAAAAGCCGGAGAGCCATGAGCCGAGGAAAACCAGAAGCGCTGAAAACCAGTGGCCCCACCGGCCGAGGCGGGACCTTCCGAAGAGGAATAACCCGAGAAAACTGGACTCAAGGAAAAACGAGTAGACGCCTTCGAGAGCGAGTGTCTGCCCGATGATTCCTCCGGCGGAACGCGAGAATCTGGACCAATTGGTCCCGAACTGAAATTCCATGGGGATGCCGGTGACAACTCCGACCGCAAAATTGATAGCGAATATTCTGGCCCAGAACTGGGCTGCGTCATCGTATTTTTCGTTATTTTTCAGCAGCGCAAGCGTTTTGAGAATCAGGATCAGCAGCGCTAGCCCCATTGTGAGTTGCGGGAAGAGGTAGTGATAGGTGATGGTGAAAGCGAACTGAAGCCGATGCAGGCCGTACGCGGAATCCACTTCTTAGTGTCTCACCAACAGTTTGTCCAAATCGTATCGCGTGAAATAGCGGCCAGCAGCTACGACGGAATCGATCTTCTGCGTGTTGGCGATGTCCTTCAGCGGATTGGCCTTCAATAAGACCAGGTCTGCCAACTTACCTTCGGCGATGCCAAAGTATTCGGCGGGTCTAATTGTCGCTGTCTGCAAAGCCTCGAGAGGTGTGAGCCCGGACTTAACTAATAACTGCAATTCATCGTGCAGACTGAAGCCCGGCATGACGTATGGATTGCCCGTGTCGGTGCCGGCTAGAATTCGCACGCCCCCTTGTTGCATTCTTCCTACCAGTTCCAAATCCTTTTCAAAGGCTCTTCGCTGTGTTGCGCCCGCTCCTAGTAGCAAGCTGCTCAACAGGTACAACAGCGGCGCGTTTGTCCAGGATTGGCGGATCGCCTCCGGTATGTAGTTGAATCGAGCGTCTTGGTTAATTTGGGGATCATTCCAATGGGCGTTGATGCGCAGAAGAGTTAGTGTCGGAGTCTGCCACGTCCCGTTCTTTGCGAATTTCTCGAACAGGATTTCCGCCTTCTCCGGATCATAGGTCTCGGCCTCTAAGAGTCGCCGTTCGGCAATCTCCCGGAAACTGTGTATATGCTCCGCAGCGAGTTTTGCTTCGCTGCGCGAACAGGCGAGCCCGATTTGATACAGATGCTCCATGCTTTTCTGGCCGGCGTCAGATGCTTCGGCAGCAGTGATGCTATCCGGCACGTGGCCCGCGAACGGAATGTTCCGCTCGTTCGCTTCCTGAGCGATTGCTAAGTAGGCTTCGCGCGGTAGGCCGCTGTATACCTTTATGAAATCGACGCCGTGTTCCTTCAGATTATCCACTGCCCTTCGCCCCTCTTCCGCTGTCGCTACCGCGATTGAGCCCGGCCAGACAGGTTTGGGGCCATCGAGGATTGGACCGCTCGCATAGATTCGTGGACCCACTGCAGTGCCCAATTTGATGGCGTTTCGGATCTCTTGAATCGCATTTAAGTCGTCGAACATGCTTCGAGTACCGGTGATGCCGTTAGCGATGAATAACTCTGCCGTGCGCTTGTTTGAAATACCGTGGACGTGCATGTCCCACAGGCCCGGAATTATGTACTTGCCGCTGCCATCCACGATTCGCATTCCTGCGGGTAACTTCAGCGCCGCTGTCTTGGCCACCTCGACGACGCGGTTGCCGCCCACGACGACCGTCATATCCGGTTCCGTTGTTCCGGCGGCCGGATCGACTACCGTCGCGTGTGTGAAGGCGATCATCGTCGCCAGCCAAAATGGACCCATGTTTGTCCAATTGGACACCGGCGAAGGCTAGTGGGTTCCTTCATCTGGCGATTTGCGCTCACTCGGTGGCGCCGCACTTTTACGATTATTAGTATGTACGGCTTTGTTTTTCAGCTTATTCAGAAAATCAATGTCTGGCGCACGGGTAGGGACGGATTGGTTGATAAAATACGCGGATACCACTATTAGTAACGAATATGCGTCTGAAGTGATATTCCAGGAGAGGTGTCATGGCCTATAAATACTTTACAGAGAGCTTCAGGTATGACGTAGAACCGAAGAAGCGAAAGCGTCCCATTCGAGTGGCTGGAGATGTACCTACGACTCCAGACAAATCACCGGTACGCGAGGACATTATGCCGCTGTCCCTACACGAGGAAGGCAAATTCAGCCCTGATATCCTGCCCCACAATACTGTGCGTGGCCATTTGATCGGCCTGGATTCTCTGGGTGGCGAAGAGGACCCGGACAACATCGTGCCAATGTATGGCGCCTTCAATCTATCCACATATAAGACGAAGTTTGAGAATGTTTTGAAGGGCACCGTTCAAGTTTCCGGCGTTGAGTCGGCAACCTTGGATCTCAGGATTAAGTATGGCGATGACGATAACTCCGATCCGCGCGTCCCGATCAGTTTTTCCTATACGCTTAAGGTCTCTTATTTGAATGCAACAGGCAAAGCGTACACGGACTCTTTTCCGCACCCTGCGCCGCAAGCGGCGTTTGTGCCATACGACGGAAGTTAGCCGAGTACATCGCGGAGATGGACAAGGAAATGAGGACCAACAAGTGGTGGGTCGAGGATCACGTGACGAATCGTGCCGCCGCGCCCAAGAACGCGGAGCATGGCCAGCCCTTGGTTTTGACGGACAAGAATTACTCACTTCGTCCCTACGCCGTTCTGGACTATATTCTCTACGGAAAGAAGGATTACAAATTCTTCGCTATAGCTTACGCACCCGAGATATATAACGGCGGTGACTGGAGTCAAAATCAGATCGACGCCATACTTGCTACCAATTTAGCCAAAAACGCGGGTTACTATAAATCTGACGATGCGAGCGACTACGTTTATAAGGGGAAAGCGGCACTCTTCAAGAATCCCGAACACGCGGACTATTACTATCTCCATGCGCATTCGGCCGGTGGCTCGACCGATGGAGTGTTGCTGATGAGCGGATATCATCAGAAACCTGAGGTGGACCACATCATCATGAAGCGCAAGCACCTCAACCCCGGCTGCAATGCATATAGTAATGCGAGGGTGATCAGCCGTTATCTGAACTCTGAGGATCGGGGTAAGTACTCGCAATAAGCGGTCATCGAAGGCGTCCGTAATGCGGTAGGCACACGAGCCACAGTCCGCCCGCAGGCGGGAATCAGTTCTTCCTCTGGCGATGCGCGCTCACTCATTGGTATGCTGAAATCCCAGTGAATAATCTTGGCGCGCTCATTGCTCGGAGTGTTTCGTGACCCTTTGGATCGTCGCGGTGATCGCGGTTCTAACGATTGTGTTTCTGTTGAAATCGCGAGACAACTATTTGGAACTGCCGGAACTTCCCGTGGAGGCGGGCGCCGAGACCGGAGATGTGACAGTGGTGATTCCCGCACGCAATGAAGCGGCAAACATTGCGCGGGCGGTGGAGAGCTTACGGGGCGTTCCAATTATTGTTGTGGACGATGAGTCGAGCGATAGAACAGCCGAACTTGCCCGGAAGGCCGGGGCCACAGTGATCAGCGCTCCCAAGCTTCCCGGAGGTGCGCTCGGAAAACCAAATGCCTGTCAGGCGGGGGCCAGAGTCTCACATTCGGACTGGATTCTTTTTACTGACGCCGACACCTGCTACCGGCCGGAATTTCTGCCGTCGATAATGAACTACGCGCGGTCGGAAAAACTCGATATTGTGACGGTCTTCCTGCGGCAGGAACGCGGCACGCTGGCGGAGAAACTTGTGCTGCCGTACGCGGCTGCACTCTACTTTGCCGGTGTGAACGAGGAGAATGTGAACTCCGGCCGTTCGCAGGAGGCGCTGGCAAACGGCCAGTGCATGCTATTCCGGAGGAATACTTACGACTTCCTGGGCGGCCATGCTGCGGTGATCGGCAACGTTATCGAAGACGTGGAATTCGCTTCACTGGCAAAACGGCATCGGGTGCGTTTGCGCGTGCTGCGAGCGGAGGGCCTTGGCTCTGTTCGGATGTATGGGGGGCTCGGGGGTGTTTGGCGCGGATTTCAGAAGAATGCTTTTGGCTTCCTGATGATCAATAAATGGTCCGGCTTCCAGGTGGTGTTACTTTCGCTCCTGCTGACATTATGGGCTCCGGTTATTGTCTGGTTGGTCTTGTGTGGATGGTGGAAACTGGCGATTCTGTTTGGACTGGTACCGCCAGTCCTGTTGTGGCGATGGTACGGAAATCCGTTCACAGCGCTCTTGTCGCCAATCGCGATTTACTTTTTCCAGTTCATCGCGCTGTCGTCCGTAGCAGCCTTTGTGCACGGGCGGGGGGTGAAGTGGAAGGGGCGGCGCGTCTCCTGAATAACAGCCCGTCTGAAAACGCTTGCATTGCAGCGTGGCTTTGCAATAGACTGCACTGAGTACTGATGAATACAATGACTACTAGGATTTCCCGTCGTGGCTTCGTTGCCCGCGCCGCTCTGTTTTCTGCCATGACCTCGCGCAAGGCCTTCTCTTTTGAAACCCAGGAGCAGCGTGCGGGTCTTAGCGTCAACATTGAGACTGGAACGATTCGCCCGGAACTGCACGGCCACTTCGCCGAACATCTTGGTTCCTGCACCTATGGCGGTTTGTGGGTAGGCACGACATCGAAGATTCCGAACGTTGACGGCTATCGGAAACAGGCGGTGGAGTATCTCAAAGCGCTCGGCGTTCCCGTTCTGCGCTGGCCCGGCGGGTGTTTCGCCGACGATTATCACTGGCGCGATGGGATCGGCCCGCTCGAGAAACGTCCCAAGACGGTGAATCTGCACTGGGGCAATTACGTAGAAGACAATAGCTTCGGCACTCACGAGTTCGTGGGGTTGTGCCGGTTGATCGGCGCAGACCCGTACTTCGCCGGCAACGTTGGTACCGGAACGCCGGAGGAGTTGCGTGACTGGGTGGAATATTGCAACTATCCGTCGGGCAGTACGCTCTCCGATGAGCGCGTCCGCAATGGTTCGAAGGAACCCTTCAATATTCGTTACTGGGGCGTTGGCAACGAGAACTGGGGATGCGGCGGCAACATGCGGCCGGAGGAATATGCTGCTCATTACCGGCGTTATTCCACTTTTCTGAGGCCGATGGGAGATGCGAAACCGTTCCTGATCGCTTGCGGGCCGAGCAGCAACGACACCGATTGGTCGCGGCGCCTGATGGATTCGATGAAGACTCCGCGCAGCGGTTTGCCCAACGGATTCGCGATGCATTTCTACTCGAGGGGCAAGAGTCCGGCGACGAAGTTCAGCGTCGAGGATCTGCAGGACCAACTTTCGTCGTTTTCTCGCATGGAGCAAGGCATCGTGCAGCAACGTGCGCTGCTCGACGGATACGATCCGGACCGCAGGATCGGTCTTATGGTGGATGAATGGGGCGTTTGGGATCGCATCCTACCGGAGGATGAGAAACGATACGGGAAGCTGTGGCAGCAGATCACGATGCGCAGCGCTGTGGCGGCCGCCATGGGGCTGAACGTATTCCACCGCCAAGCCGGGAAGCTGTACATGTGCAATATTGCGCAGATCGTGAACGTTCTGCACTCGGTT
>Ga0105240_10015890_pt1 | contig 10211 bp, 12 predicted proteins | sample KBSC54metaG_FD_80426 | JGI IMG/M metagenome (GOLD analysis project Ga0105240, IMG submission 80426) | Corn rhizosphere microbial communities from Kellogg Biological Station, Michigan, USA - KBS C5-4 metaG | ecosystem: Host-associated > Plants > Roots > Rhizosphere > Soil | place: Michigan, USA... | reverse complement strand
GCGCGCGAGCCGCGCGCCCAGGAAGCCGCAGCCGCCCGTGATGAGGATGTTCATGGCTGTTCCAATTCAGTGATGCGAATACATGATGCGAATGCAGGTGCGCAAGGATAGCCGCTGCGATCAGGCCTTGCCTTTCGCGGGCGGCAGTTCGATGCCGGGGAAGATCTTGATCACGGCGCTATCGTCCTCTTTCGCGAAGCCCGCGGCGGAGGCTTGCATGAACATCTGGTGCGCGGTCGACGACAGCGGCAGCGGGAACTTGCTGGACCGCGCGAGGTCGAGCACGAGGCCGAGGTCTTTCACGAAGATGTCGACGGCCGACAGCGGCGTGTAGTCACCTGCCAGCACGTGGGCCATGCGGTTCTCGAACATCCAGCTGTTGCCGGCGCTGTGCGTGATGACTTCATACAGCGCGGCGGCGTCCACGCCCTCGCGCAAGCCGAGCGCCATCGCTTCGGCCGCCGCCGCGATGTGCACACCGGCCAGCAACTGGTTGATGATCTTCACCTTGCTGCCTGCGCCCGCGCGCTCGCCCAAGCGATAGACCTTGGCCGCCATCGCATCGAGCAGCGCGCCGCATTTCTGGTAGGCCTCGGGACGGCCGGCCGTCATCATCGTGATCTCGCCCGCCGCGGCCTTCGCTGCGCCGCCGGAGATCGGCGCATCGAGATAGAGGATGCCGCGCTGCGCGAGGCGCGACTCCAAGGCCGCGGACCAGGACGGGTCCACCGTCGAGCACATCACGAACACGCTGCCGGGCTTCATCGCGTCCGCGCAGCCGCCGTCGCCGAACAGCACGGTCTCGGTCTGCGCTGCGTTCACCACCACGCTGACGATCACATCGCAGTCCTGCGCGAGCTCGGCCGGAGAGCCGCACGCAACGCCGCCTTGCGCCGCAAACGCCTGCGCCACGCCGGGCCGCGCGTCCACCGCGTGCACTTGCCAGCCGGCGCGCCTCAAGGACGCGGCCATGCCGCCCCCCATCGCACCCAGGCCAATCACGCCGACACTTTTTTCCATGCACTTGTCCCGCTGGTTAGCTTTGCCAGCCATCTTACGACTGCGGCCGGCAGCTGCCCGCAGATCAGGCCCAGCCCGCCAATCTCAGCGCGAGACCTGCGACGGCGCAGCCCGCGATCACCGGGATCACACCCACCTTGTAGCGAAACAGCGCGAGGGCGGCGGCTCCGGCCAGCAACAGCGAAACCCAGTCGAGCGCCCCTCCTGCGCGGCCCGGCTGCCATGCGATGTGCACGAGAAAGAACACGGCCAGGCTGGCGATCACGCCAACCACGGCAGCCGTCACGCCGGTCAGCGGCGCGGTGAACTTCAAGTTGCCGTGGGTCGATTCGACCAGTGGCCCGCCCGCCAGGATGAACACGAACGAAGGCAGGAAGGTGAACCAGGTGACGAGCGTCGCGGCCAGCGCGGCCCCTGTGAACAACACATCGGGCCCCAGCACTTCGCGGGTCCATCCGCCGACGAAACCGACGAACGCCACGACCATCATCAAAGGGCCCGGCGTGGTCTCGCCCAGCGCGAGGCCGTCGATCATCTGCAAGGCGGTGAGCCAGTGGTAATTTTCCACTGCGCCTTGGTAGACATAAGGCAGCACCGCATACGCGCCGCCGAAAGTCAGCATCGCGGCCTTGGTGAAGAACCAGCTCATTTGCGTCAGCGGCCCGTCCCAGCTTTGCATCCAGACCAGCACCGCCATGGGCAGCAGCCAGAGCAGCGCGCCGGCCAGCAAGACCAGGGCCAAACGCGACTTCGCAAAGCGCGCGTGTTCCGGCGTGGGCGTGTCGTCGTCGATCAGGAAGCCTCCATGGTCGGCCTGATGCCCGGCCTTCGCGGACGCGTGGCCGCCGCCCGCGGCGACTTGAGCCGGAGCGTACTTGCCACCGAGCGCTCCGGCGATTGCGGCGCCCAGCACCACCCAGGGAAACGGGATCTTCAGGATCACGATGGAGACGAAACTGAGGATCGCAATGGCCCACAACAGCGGCACCTTGCGCGGGCTCTTGAGCGTTCGGCTGCCGATGCGCCACACCGCCTGCAGCACGATCGCCGCGACGGCAGGCTTGATGCCATGGAACATGCCGGCGACCCAGCTCACTTCGCCGAACGCAACGTACACCCAGCTCAGCCCGATGAGGATGAACAGCGAGGGCAGCACGAACAATCCGCCCGCGATGATGCCGCCCCAGGTGCGGTGCATCAGCCATCCGATGTAGGTCGCGAGTTGCTGCGCCTCGGGCCCGGGCAGCAACATGCAGTAATTCAGCGCATGCAAAAACCGCCGCTCGGAAATCCAGCGCTTTTGCTCCACCAGCTCGCGATGCATGATCGCGATCTGGCCGGCCGGCCCCCCGAAGCTGATGAAGCCCAGCTTCAGCCAGAACTTCAGCGCCTCGCCGAAAGACACACCGGATGCGCGAACCGCGTCGCCGGCAGGCACTGCGCTCACTTGGCCGCGCTCTTCGCCGAACCGCGATCCGTGCCGTGCGTTGGCGCATGCGAGCTGCGGCACCATGCATACAGCGCGTCGTACATCGGGAGCGCGGCGCGCAGCATCGCGTGGTCGTCCGGGTGCAGCGCGGACAGGCCGAGGGACATCGCCAGCAGGCCGGCCGACTGCGGCGTCAGATCGGGGCGGCCGGTGTCGGCGCCGCGCACGATCGCGGCGAGCGCGAGCAAGGCCGGCTCGCGCAGATCGAACGCGCGCAGCAGCGCGTCGAAACTGCAGAGCTCGCCGTCGTGCGTGATCGGCGCGCCCGGAAGATCGTAAGCGACAGCGCCCAGCCGCTGGGCTTCCTCGAACACGCGCGGGGCCGGCACGTAAAAGAATTCCGCTTGCGGGTCGATGAAGCGCAGCACCAGCCACGGACAGGCGACGCGATCGATTTTCGGGTGCTCGCGCGTGATCCAGCGCGAAGCTTGCTCACCTGTGACGCCCAGGTCGGCACGAAGGCGACGCGGCTGCGCAGCGGATGCAAAAGGCGGCGACGGCGAAATGGATTGCGATGCGGTGTCCACGGATAACTCCAGGTTGAAGTTGCCAGCGCTTGGACGGGACACCGTCTATCCGTGAAGACCCGGGAGGCTGTATTCCCGATTCGCGAATCCTACAACATCAGCGCCCGAATTCAAGCGCGTTCGAACTTGAACACAGCGGTGCCGGCGCGCGCGTTCGGCAGGAAGCGTACCTCGCGCCCTTCCTGCAGGCCGTAACTGTCGAGGATGGCAAGATTGTTCTTGGTGGCCAGCACCTCGAAATCCTTGAAGGTGCCCACGCGGATGTTCGGCGTGTCGTACCACTGGTACGGCAGCCGCTTGGTGACGGGCATGCGGCCGCGCGCGATCGACAGCCGATTGGGCCAATGCGCGAAATTCGGGAACGCGACGACGCCGATGCGCCCCACGCGCGCCGTCTCGACCAACATGGTTTCGGTATTGCGCAAGTGCTGCAAGGTGTCGATCTGCAGCACCACGTCGAACGAAGCATCGTCGAACATCGACAGGCCTTCGTCGAGGTTGGCCTGGATCACATTCACGCCCCGCTTGACGCAGGCCAGCACGTTGCCGTCGGCGATCTCGATGCCGTAACCGCTGCAGCCACGCTCGCGCTGCAGGTAGTCGAGCATGGCGCCATCGCCGCATCCCAGGTCGAGCACGCGCGAGCGCTCGGGCACCAAGGCCGCAATCGATTGCATCGTGAGGCGATCGGTCATGTGGCCCCCGCGCTTGCGGGCATGCCCGCTGCGCTGCCCCCCGAGGGGGCCTTCGCGCCTAGGGGCGGCCCGTCGGCGCTCAATGCCTCTTGCGCAATGCGGTCGAAGTACGCGCGCACCACGGCCATATAGCGCGCATCTTCCAGCAGGAAGGCATCGTGGCCGTGCGGCGCGTCGATTTCGGCGTAGCTGACGTCGCGCCGGTTATCGAGCAGCGCCTTCACCAGTTCGCGGCTGCGCTTGGGCGAGAAGCGCCAATCGGTGGTGAAGCTCACCAGCAGGAATTTCGCCTGGGCCACCGAGAGCGCCTTGGCCAGATTGCCGTTGTGCCGCAGCGCGGGGTCGAAATAGTCCAGCGCACGCGTGATCAGCAAATAAGTGTTCGCGTCGAAGTATTCGCTGAACTTGTCGCCCTGGTAGCGCAAATAGCTTTCGATCTGGAACTCCACGTCCTGCGTCGTGTAGCGGATGTCGATGCCTTCACGCAGTTGCCGGCCGAACTTCTCGTTCATCACGTCGTCGGACAGGTACGTGATGTGGCCGATCATCCGCGCGATGCGCAGGCCGCGTTTGGGGATCACGCCGTGTTGGTAGAAATGGCCGCCGTGGAAATCGGGATCGGTCACGATCGCGCGCCGTGCGACTTCGTTGAAGGCGATGTTCTCCGCGGTGAGATTGGGCGCGCTGGCCACCACGATCGCGTGACGCACCCGTTGCGGATACTGCAAGGTCCACGACAGCGCCTGCATGCCGCCCAGGCTGCCGCCCATCACGCCCGCCAGCGTCGCGATGCCCAGACGATCCAGCAGGCGCGCCTGCGCGTCGACCCAGTCCTCCACCGTCATCACCGGGAAATCCGCGCCGTACACCTTGCCGGTGTCGGGGTTCACATGCATCGGGCCGGTCGAGCCGAAGCACGAACCCAGGTTGTTCACGCCGATGACGAAGAACCGCTCGGTGTCGACCGGCTTGCCGGGCCCGATCATCGTGTCCCACCAGCCTTCGGAATCTTCCTGGCCGGCGTAAACACCCGCGACGTGATGCGAGGCGTTCAGGGCGTGGCAGATCAGCACTGCGTTGCTGCGGTCCGCGTTGAGGGTGCCGTAGGTCTCGTAGGCCAGCGAGTAAGCGCGAATCGACGCGCCGCTTTGCAAGGCAAGCGGCTGCGCAAACTCCATCGACTGCGAAACGGCAACAAGGCTCATGGCAATAAAAAACCCGGCGTCGCTAAAGAGGCGAGGCCGGGTGGCGGGCAAGCGGTCTTTAGCTGAATTTATTGAGCGCCCGCAAGCTGGAGCAAATCGGCGCTGTGAGTGGAGTATATCAACCCGATGACAGCAGCGCCGCCACCCCCAGCGCAGCGAAGATGGCCGCCGAGATCATGTGCACGATGCGAATCGGCACGAGGCGCGTGACACGGTCGCCGAACCACACGACGGGAACGTTCGCCAGCATCATGCCCAAGGTCGTGCCGGCCACGACCGCGAACAAGGCCTTGTACTGCGCGGCCAGCATGACGGTGGCCACCTGCGTCTTGTCGCCCATCTCGGCCAGGAAGAAGGCGATCACGGTGGTGCCGAAGATGCCGAAGCGCGGCGCCTTGCCGTCGCCTTCGTCGTCGAGCTTGTCGGGGATCAGCATCCACAAGGCCATCGCAATGAACGACGCACCCAGCACCCAGCGCAGCACCTGCGGCCCCAGTAAGGTGGTGATCCACGCGCCGGCCGCGCCCGCCAGGCCGTGATTGACGAGCGTCGAGACGAAGATGCCGCACACGATCGGCCAGGGCTTGCGAAACCGCGCGGCCAGCACCAGCGAGAGCAGTTGGGTCTTGTCGCCCATTTCGGCCAATGCGACGATGCCGGTCGATACCAGGAATGCTTCCATGCGTGACCGATGGTACAGGCGCAAGCTTGCGCAAATTCCCGGGCACCTTGCGCCGCACTCTTGTGGCGCAGTTTTTGCTTCCTTCTGGTGCCTTGCCCGAAATCAAACGGCAAACGCACCAACAACAAGCAATTTCATCCAAAGAGGAGCACATGGAAGCACTAAAACAGGGCTCGGACGCTTTGTTCATTCTGCTGGGCGGCGTCATGGTGCTGGCCATGCACGCCGGTTTCGCCTTTCTCGAACTGGGCACCGTACGCAAGAAGAACCAGGTCAATGCGCTGGTGAAGATCCTCACCGACTTCTCGGTGTCGACGGTGATGTACTTCGTCGTGGGTTACGGCGTGGCTTACGGCACCAGCTTCTTTGTCGGCGCGGAGCAGCTCGCAGTTCGCAACGGCTACGAGCTGGTGAAGTTCTTCTTCCTGCTCACGTTCGCCGCGGCGATCCCCGCGATCATCTCCGGCGGCATCGCCGAGCGCGCACGCTTCGGCCCGCAGTTGTTCGCCACCGCGGTGCTGGTGGGCTTCGTGTATCCCTTCTTCGAGGGCATCGCCTGGAACGGCGCCTATGGCGTGCAAGCCTGGATCAAGTCGCTCACCGGCCAGGAGTTCCACGACTTCGCCGGCTCGGTGGTGGTGCATGCGATGGGCGGCTGGTTGGCGCTGCCAGCGGTCATCCTGCTGGGCGCGCGCAGCAACCGCTATCGCAAGGACGGCGCGATCTCGGCACACCCGCCATCGAACATTCCGTTCCTTGCACTGGGCGCGTGGATTCTCACCGTGGGCTGGTTCGGCTTCAACGTGATGAGCGCGCAGACCATCGACAAGATCTCGGGCCTGGTGGCGGTGAACTCATTGATGGCGATGGTCGGCGGCACGCTGGCGGCGCTGGCGGTGGGACGCAACGATCCTGGCTTCGTGCACAACGGGCCGCTCGCGGGCCTCGTCGCGATCTGCGCCGGCTCCGATCTCGTGCATCCGTTGGGTGCGCTGGCGATCGGCGCGATTGCCGGCGCGATGTTCGTGGTGATGTTCACACTCACCCAGAACAAGTGGAAGATCGATGACGTGCTGGGCGTGTGGCCGCTGCACGGGCTGTGCGGCGCATGGGGCGGCATCGCGGCCGGCATCTTCGGCGCGAAAGCACTTGGCGGATTGGGCGGCGTAAGCTTGTTCGCGCAGCTGATCGGCACCGTCCTGGGCATCGCGTGGGCGCTGGTGGCGGGATTCGTCGTCTATGGGGCGCTCAAGAAAATCAGCAGCCTGCGCCTGACACCGGAAGAGGAATACGAAGGCGCCGACATGTCGATCCACCGCATCGGATCGACGCCGGAACGCGAAGCGAACTGGTAGAGCGGCGCTCACGGCCGCGCGCTTGGGCTACCATCCGCCGGTCTTCCCCTCGCGTGTGAGCATGAACCTTGAAAGCCAGCTGGCGCAACACCAGGCTTACCTGCTGCGGTTTGCCCGCTTGCAGCTGCGCAACGACGCGTGGGCGGAGGACGCTGTGTCCGAAACGATGCTGGCTGCGTTGTCGAAGCCGCAATCCTTCGACAGCCGCAGCCAGCTCAAGACCTGGCTGGTCGGCATCCTGAAGCACAAGGTCATCGACATCCTGCGCCAGCGCCAGCGCGAAGTGAGCGTCGACCAGGACGAAGGCGACGGGAGCGAAGAGCTGGACGCGCTGATGTTCAAGGCCGACGGGCACTTCGCGGCGCAGCCGGCAGACTGGGGCAACCCCGAGCAGGAACTCAGTTCGCGCCAATTCTTCACGGTGCTGGAGGCCTGCGCCGAGAAGCTGCCGCCCGCGATGGGGCGAGTGTTCCTGATGCGCGAATGGCTGGAGCTGCCGAGCGAGGACATCTGTAAGGAACTCCAGCTCACGCCGACCAATTTGTACGTCCAGCTGCACCGCGCCCGCTTGCGCCTGCGCGAATGCCTGGAGCTCAACTGGTTTGGAAACCGGGCCGCTACATGATCCTGCGCCGCACCTGTAAAGAAGTCGCTGCCTTGCTGGTGGCCCGCGAGGATCGGGCCTTGCCCATGGTCGAGCGGGTCGCGCTGCGCCTGCACCTGGCCGCCTGCCAGGCGTGTCCCAACTTCGAGCACCAGCTGTCGGTGATGCGCCAGGCGCTCAGGCTCTGGCGCGAGGACGCAAACGAAAATCCGTCCCCGGCCGCAAAAAGCAGCACAAACAGCCCAGATCGACGATAATCCCAGGGTGCCGCGCTTGCGCGGCACATTTGGTTTGCGGTGATCTGTACGGTTTCGCGTGGTTTGTAGCTTGCGTTTTTCGGACTCCATCGCTTTGCGTTTATCTCTCGAGGAGTCCTTTTAATGGGCAACAAACTTTACGTGGGCAACCTGCCTTATTCTTACCGCGACAGTGACATGGAGCAGGCGTTCAGCCAGTATGGCACCGTCTCCAGCGCCAAGGTCATGATGGAGCGCGACACCGGCCGCTCCAAAGGTTTCGGCTTTGTCGAAATGAGCAACGAGGCGGAAGCCAAGGCTGCCATTGAAGGCATGAATGGCCAGCAAATCGGCGGCCGCGGTCTCGTGGTCAACGAAGCGCGTCCGATGGAATCGCGTCCCCCGCGCAGCGGCGGCTTTGGCGGCGGCGGTGGTGGCGGCGGCTACGGTGGTGGCGGCGGCGGCGGTGGTTACGGCGGCGGCGGCGGTGGCCGTCGTGACGGCGGCGGCGGCGGCGGTGGCCGCGGCGGGTACTGATCCGCGCATCCGCGACTGCAATGAAAAGGGCCTAAGGGCCCTTTTTTCATGGCCGCTGAGTTAAGGGTTTTCTCGATGCGGCAGCCCCGGCGCGGGCCTGCACGCCTCGCCGATATCTGTTCATAATGGAAAAGCGTGGCATGCGGTTTCCGCGCAAAGGGTTGCGGTGAACAGGTCAGTTTTCGCGTCGCTCAGGTTTCCAGTTGAATGCGTTTTCGGGACTCCATCGCTCAAGTCATTTGTCTTTTTAGGAGTCCCAATCGATGGGCAATAAACTTTACGTGGGTAACCTGCCTTACTCCGTGCGCGACAGCGACCTGGAGCAGGCCTTCGGGCAATTCGGCGCGGTGACCAGCGCCAAGGTCATGATGGAGCGCGACACCGGCCGCTCCAAGGGCTTCGGATTCGTCGAGATGGGCAGCGATGCCGAGGCGCAAGCCGCGATCAGCGGGATGAATGGCCAGCCGCTGGGCGGCCGCAGTGTGGTTGTGAACGAAGCGCGTCCCATGGAATCGCGTCCGCCGCGCAGCGGTGGCTATGGTGGGGGCGGCGGTGGATACGGTGGTGGTGGCGGAGGCGGCGGTTACGGCGGTGGCGGCGGCGGTGGTGGCCGTCGTGCAGGTGGTGGCGGCGGTGGCGGCTACGGTGGCGGGCGCGGAGGCGGTGGTGGCAGCGACGGCGGCTTTCGCAGCCCGTACGGCTCAGGGCCTCGCGGCGGCGGTGGCGGCGGCGGCGGCAACCGCGGCGGTTATTGAGCGATAGGCGCTCTCACGTGTTCAAGCAAAAAGCCCTGCGATGCAGGGCTTTTTCATTGGCTTTTAAATTAATTTAAATTTAAATCAATTGCAAGCTGAGCCGCTCACGGCGTGCTTCGCGGGGGCGGGCGGCTGAAGAAGTGCTAGCCCGGCTGGCGGAGCTTGCGCGGCTGGCCAGCCATCACCCGGTCGAAAACCGCGTTGGGCAACAGCCGCAGCACCTTGGCCGCGACGGCCATCTGCCACGGGATCACGCTGTAGCTGCGGCCCGCTTCGATGACGCGGAACGCTCGATTCGCGAAGTCTTCGGCGCTCATGAGAAACGGCATCGGGTAACGATTGCGCCTCGTCAACGGCGTGTCGACGTAGCCCGGGCAGATCGTCACCACCTTCACGCCGGCGGATCGCAGCTCGCCACGCAGGCTTTCGCAATAGCTGATCGCCGCGGCCTTGCTCGCGCAGTAGGCGCCGTGACCCGGCAGCCCGCGGATGCCGGCGACGCTCGCGATGCCCACCAGCGTCCCCGAGCGGCGCCGCGCCATCGCATCGATGAAGGGATGAAACGTAGCCGCAAGCCCAATGTTGTTGGTCGCGAAGATTCGCGCGATGGCATCGAGGTCTTCGCGAATCGCCGTATCCACGCCGATGCTGATGCCGGCGTTGGCGATCACCGCATCCGGAACGCCTTGCGCCGCGATGCACGCCTGGCCCGCCGAGACGACGCTCGCGATGTCGCTCACGTCCGCGCGATACACGGCATAGCGATCCGCCGGCAATTTGCGTTCTCCTGCCCAAGCTTCGATCTGGTGCGTTCGCCGCGCGGCCAGTGCCAGCCGCCAGCCCGCTTGGTGATAGCGCAACGCCAAGGCCTGCCCGATGCCGCTCGACGCGCCCGTGATGAAGACCAGCTTGTCTGTCGGCTTGGTCGCTTGCACCGTTATCGCACCTTGGCGGGCCCCGTCGGCTCGGGCGTGAGCGTGCCGTGCACGCGTCCGCGCAGTTCGAGCACCTGGTCGACATTGTCGAAATCCAGGTGATCGGCCGTGAATCGATCGTCGCCGCGCAGCAGTACCACCGGCTTGTTCGACTTCACCCGCTCGAGATCG
>Ga0105240_10015886_pt1 | contig 10212 bp, 8 predicted proteins | sample KBSC54metaG_FD_80426 | JGI IMG/M metagenome (GOLD analysis project Ga0105240, IMG submission 80426) | Corn rhizosphere microbial communities from Kellogg Biological Station, Michigan, USA - KBS C5-4 metaG | ecosystem: Host-associated > Plants > Roots > Rhizosphere > Soil | place: Michigan, USA... | reverse complement strand
CCTTGACCTCGTAGGTTTCCTGGAACTGCGGATCCTTGTTCGCCTTCACGCACACCGGATCGGCGTTCATCTTGATCGGCTCGTTTTTCGGCGCGGTGCCTTCGAGCGATACGACGCCCTTCACGTTGCCGGCAGTCGCCGTGTCGACCTTCTGTCCGGAGGTGGCGCCGCCGGGCGACGCGGGAGCCGCGGACGTGCTCGAGGTTTCCTGCTTGCTGCCCCCGCACGCGACGAGCGAGGCGGCCGCCAATGTCACGCCGATGAGATGTCGTAAACGCATTGAATATCTCCTAGGAAGATAGTGTGCTGCGCGATCACAAAAGCAGCTGTCTATCATATCTCAACACTACTTCGCGCCTGCCTCGCGCAGCTTGCGCTCGACGCGATCGCTGATCCAGTGCGGATCCCACCATTCGACCGGGTTCACCATGCGTCCACCGACGAGCATCGTGAAATGCAGATGGTCGCCGCCGGCGAGCCCCGTCGAGTCGCTGCGCCCGATCTGCTGACCCCGCGTGACTTTGTCGCCGACCTTGACGTCGAACGACATCAGATGGCCGTAGAGCGACTGCACGCCCATCCCGTGATCGATGACGACACAGTTGCCGTAAATGCCGAGCCAGCTTGCGTTCAGCACGACGCCGGCGTTCGCGGCAAGAACCGGCACGTGCTCGGTGACGGCGAGATCGAAGCCGAGGTGGGTCTGCTGGTCGACCTCCTTACCCTGGTAAATGTAGGTTCGGCGATCCGCAAACGATGCCTCGACCTGTGAGTTGCCCAGCTGGACGAAAGGCCCCTCCCACAACTTGTCAGACGAGGTCTTCTTGGCCATGGCGGCGATCTCGTCGGCGTTGATCTTCCGCAGTTCCCCGTTGATGCGCAGGAACGCCGGCAGCATGTCGCTGCCCTCGGCCGGCGGCTGCATCTTCAGCTCGGGCGAGTGTTCGAGAATTTCCGGGACGACACGGTTGATGAACTTGTCGTCGAGCTGAATGCGGCTTTTCTTGAACGGCTTCTCGAACGCATTGTCCATGAACGTCGCCTTCGACTGATTGCCCGCTTCGTCGCGCGCGAACACGACGATCGGAGCATTCAGCGGCTGATCGAAAAGCAGCGCGAAGAATGCGACTTTCGTCGTCGGATCCGCGCCGGTTACGCCGGCTCCCGCAGCGGGAAAGCCGACGTACTCGATGTTGCCGACGCGAACGCCCGACTCGACGTCGCCCGGCGTCGCCCGATAGACGACCATCTCCGAACCGCCGTGGTTGATGTAGTGATGCGTCGACAGCACTGCGACGCGCGGCGCCTCCAGCCGCACCTGAAAATCCTTCGACGCCGTCGACGTCAGCGTCCGAAGGTTCAAGAACGACTTGCGCGTCGCGCTGACGACGACGCGCGCGGATCCTGCCTGAAGATCGGGCAGGCTTTGTTTGCCGAGCGGGCGCGAGACGCGCAGGTGGTTCGGATCGGTTTTCGCCGCCGCGGCGGCTTCAGCTGGCGTCAACGAATAGATCGGAATGGTGCGGCCGTTCTGCTCGACGCCAATCGTGAGCGCCGTGAGCTTTGCGACCGGCGCGTCGGTCGAGACATCCAGCGTTCCCGTCTGGCCGACGAGCCGATCCGGTTTGGCGATGGTGATATGCGGGGGAGCCGAGCGGCCGGCCGCAACGTAGAGAATGCCAAAACACACGGCGATGATGACGATGAGTCCAGCGAGCCAGCGCATGGACGCAATAATACAAGTTTGGTAAACTCGATGTTTCCGGCCGGCGGTCTACGGCGGTATCGTCTAACGGTTAGGACGGATGGTTCTCAACCATCAAATCGGGGTTCGATTCCCCGTACCGCTACCAACTTCGGCGGCATCGCCTTCCCCAAAGTCCTTTCAATCTTCGACGGTAAGAAAGAGGCGGCGAATGCGCGTCGGCGAAGCCGCGTCGTTGTGAAGAAATTGAGAAACACGGCTTCAGTGCGCAAAATGAGGTGACCGTCCAACAAGCCGCGCGGTCTAACCCACCATGGACACGCGTCCGCAATGGAGGGCGGCCGACGCGATCGCCGCCGCGGTGGTCGGCCTGCTGACCGTCGTACTCGTCGGGACTTTGGAATTCGCGTTGTTCGCGCACCGCCCGGTCTCACCGCCGCCTGCCGCACCGTACGAAGAACCGTTCCCCTGAAAACGCCCAGTTCGACCGGCTCCGGAACTCGGCCTCTCTCCAATCCGTAAGGAAGAAGAAGGTCCGATGTTCAATATGCTCAAAGATATGCAGCTCGCCGGGCGTCTACTGCTCAAGAGTCCGGGCTATGCCGTGGTCGTGGCGTTCACGCTCGCGCTCGCGATCGGCGCCAACACGATCATCTTCAGTTTCGCGGATCTCTTCCTGCTGCGGCCGCTCCCGATCGGCGACACGGCCCGGACTGTGACCCTCTACAGCGTGGACACGCAGCGCGGCCTTATGCGCGGACGCACGTCGCTGCCGGACTTCATGGACTGGCGCGCGCAGACGACGGTCTTCGAAGACATGGCTGCGTCTTATCAGACCGGCTACACGCTCACGGGCACCGGCGACCCCATCCGCGTGACCGCGCTTCGCGCGACCGCGAATCTACCGTCGATGTGGCAGCTGAAGACCGTCGTGGGCCGCGTGTTCCTGCCGAGCGAAGGCGTTCCCGGAAACGACCGAGTGGCCGTTCTCAGCCATCGGTTCTGGAAAGAACATTTCGCATCGGACCCGACCGTGATCGGCCGTTCGTTCGCGTTGAACGGCGAGTCGTACACCGTTGTCGGCGTGCTCACGGACGCGATCGAGATCGGCAACATGATCGCCATCGATCTCTGGATGCCGATGTCCGAGTCGGCCGCGGCGCGGCGCGACGTCCGCAATCTCTCGGTATCGGCGCGCCTCAAGCCGGGCGCCACTGTCGAGCAGGCGTCGATGGAAGTTCACGCCGTGGCCGCGCGGCTCGAAAAGGCGTATCCGACGACGAATGCCGGCTGGTCGGCGCGCGCGCTGTCGCTGCGCGAATCGATCGCGGGCGCCGACGCCTGGATCATCCTCGCCATGCTCGGCATCGTCGTGGCGTTCGTCCTGGTGATCGCGTGCGCCAACGTGGCGAACATGATGCTGGCGCGCGCGACGGTGCGAGCGAAGGAGATGGCCGTGCGTCTTGCGCTCGGCGCGAGCCGCTCCCGGCTGATCGCTCAGCTGATGAGCGAGAGCCTGCTGCTCGGTATTGCCGGCGGCGCGCTGGGGCTCGGCGTCGCGCACGGCGGAATCAAGGCGATCCAGGCGTCGTCGAACGAGCCGTTCTTCCGGCTGCTCTTCATCAACGCGCACGTGCTCGAGTTCGCGGTGGTGCTGTCCATCGCCGCGCCGCTCGTCTTCAGCATCCTGCCTGCGCTGCACGCGTCGGGTGCTGATCTGAACGAGGCGCTGAAAGAGGGGGGCCGCCGTTCGTCGGGCGGCGCCAAGGGCCGTCGGAGTCGAGCGGTGCTGGTCGTCTTCCAGCTGTCCCTCGCGCTGATGCTGCTCGTCGTTGCCGGCCTGGTCACGAGAACAATGGCCGCGATCGAGCACGTGCCGACCGGTATCGAGCCCGCGCATGTGCTCACCGCGCAGGTTCAACTCGACCCGCCCAAGTACGTCGACGCGGCGCGCGCCTCCGCGTTCGCCGACCGCCTCGTGGAACGCCTCGCGTCGTTGCCGGGAGTTCGCGCGGCCGCGATCACCAGCCGCCTGCCGCTGGTCGATCCCGAACCCGCGATCCGGTTCCAGATACAAGGGAAGCCCGTGCCCCAAGACAAAGACCGGCCGTGGGCGCACGATGTCGGTGTAGGCGGCGACTATCTCGCGGCGTTCAACATCGGTCTGGCGGCGGGCCGGGCGCTATCGCCGCGCGATCAGATTACGAGCTCGAAAGTGGCGATGATCAGCAGGGAAGCCGCACGCCGGTATTGGGGCGGCGCGTCGCCGATCGGTGCGCAGATTGAAATCGCGGGTGAGAACAACGAACACGCCACGGTCGAGATCGTCGGCGTCGTTGACGATGTCAAGCCGGCGGACTTGACCGATCCGATGCCGCCGCGCATTTATCGTCCGCTCGCGCAGCGGCCGGAGCGCGCGCTCGCATTCGTGCTTCGAACCGAAGGCGAGCCCGCGGCGATCGCTTCGTCGATGAGGGAGGCGATTCGAGCCGCGGATCCTGATCTCGCCGTCTCGCGCATCTCGCCGCTCGCCGATCTCCTCTTCGATACATTTCGAGAGAATCGCGTGCTGGTGGGAATGTTCGTCGGGTTCGCGCTCGTGGCGCTGGTGTTGTCCGCGGCAGGGCTGTACGGCGTCACGGCGTACGCCGTCAGCCAGCGGACCCAGGAGATCGGCATCAGGATGGCGCTCGGCGCGACGGCCGCCGACGTCCTTCGCATGATCGTCGGCCAGAACGCCAGGCTCGTGGGCGTCGGTGCGGTTGTCGGCGTGCTCGGCGGCGTCAGTCTCGGCGTTGCGATGCGCAGCGTTTTGTACCGGGTCGGAGCGACGGATCCGGCGACGTTTGCCAGCGTGCTCGCATTGCTGACGGCCGTCACGCTCGTCGCCACCTATCTGCCCGCTCGGCGAGCCACCCGGGTCGATCCGTTGGAGTGCCTGCGGAACGATTGAGCCGCAGGCTTCTCCGCTATCGCTCGACGTTTTCCCTAACGCCTGACCGTGCCGTATCCCTCTCGATATCCCTGCTCGAACGCGGCTCTGTACTCACGTTTGTAGTCGTCGCGCGGTCCGTAGCGCCGGTCGTAATCATGATCGCCTTCACGGTAACGCTTCACGCGCGCGGGATCGAAGCGATTGCCGTCGCGGGCGTCGTGGCGGCCGGCATCGAGACCGTCGCGGTAGCCGTTTCGCGCCGCGATTGATCGCTCCTCGTACCGTGGAACCGCCACCGCCGGCGCGCTTGGATAAAAAACCGGCGGCGGCACGACGACGACCGGTTCGCGGCCGCGCGCGAAGCGGTTGTACCCTTCCGTGTAGCCGGCTTCGTAGCCTCGCCGAAACGCGCGGCGATAGAACTCCTTGTCGCCGAACTCGCGATGGTAGCCATCGTCCGCGTGACGATAATCGCTGTCACGATCGACGCGGAAGTCGCGACGATCGCGCGCGTCGTGTTCTCCGTGCGCCACGCCGTCGCGATAGCCGGCGTCGTATGCGCGCCGTTCGAAGTCCTGCGCACCCCTGCCGTCTCGATACGTGTAGTAGCCGCCGGACGCGCACGCTGGAACTGCGATGCACACTCCTGCCGCGAGCACGCCCGCGGCAAGAAGCCGATGTTTTCCAAACATGTATCCCCTCCGCGTTAAGGAGTCATCAAGGCGCGTGCCATGGCGAAACCAGTGCAGCTAGGGCAGGTATGGCAGGGAGGGCCGGTCGGCCGGGGCGGCACGTGGCCGGAAAAGGCGATCGGAATGTCCTATTGCTAGGTCAGGTGGCTCTATTCGGTCCACACCAGCACGTGCGAACGCCCCTGTGCTTCGACGATGAGACCGGGACCGTGGCGTTCGAGGTCCTCGAGCGTCACGCGATCGCGATCGTCGTTGAACATCTCCAGATTCGCCAGACGAATGGCTCCGTGCGCGGAGACGACTCGGAGCAGCCATCCAGGTACTTCCACCCTGACGAGCTTTCGTGCACGCGGGTCGTAGGAGAGCACGTGCAGCGCCGTGACGTCGCGGCGCGGCGCCTCGGGATGCCGGTGCACCAGCGGGTTGTCGACGCCGCGCAGCTCGATGAGCGGCTCTTGCCCCGCAAATTGGGCGCGCTGCGCCGCGATCTGAGCGTCGCCTGCAGCGGCATCGATGAACTGCGCGGCGGTGTGCGAGTAGATGATGTAAGCGCCCGTCCCGACGGCGATCATCGCGACTGCGCCGACGACGATCGCCGCCGCGGCCGCAATCGCCAGCCACGTTCGCTTTCGGCTCGGCATGCGCCGCTATTCGACCCAGACCAGCACTTGAGCGCCGCGGCGGTCGTGCGTGTCGAGAATCAGGCCGGGGCCGTGACGCTCGAGGTCGTCGACCGTGATGTGCGTGCGCTCCATGTCGAAGTCCGAGTCGCGCATGAAATTGATGCCCTTGCCCGATGGAGCCATGCGCAGAAGCCAGAACGGCACGCTGATGTGGACGAGCCGCTCCTTGCGGCGATCGTAGGCGAGCGCACGCAGCGAGGTGAGTTCGACCGTGCGCGCGCTGGCTTCCGGGCGATGGATGACGAACCGCTCGTCGTCGTCGTCGTTTGCGTCCTTGGCGCGCTCGATCATCGGCGGCTGGCCCGCGAACCGCTCGCGCGCCTTTGCGAATTCGTCGGCTGCGCTCTCGACCGATGCCTGCTGTGCGTTCATGTGGCTGCGGACGAAATACGCCGTGCCGCCGACCGCCGCGATGACGAAGAGGATCAGAAGGAGTGCGATTCCGCCGATCACCGCGAGGATTGTTTTCTTCGTGTCAGGCATATAGTCGGTAGTCGCGAGTCGCGAGTCGAGAGTCGGTAGTCGATAGTTCGTAGTCGGTTAGCGACTGAGAAGTCGTCGTGCTTCGTCGACGGCGACTGCGTCGTTATCGCCTTCGCAGAGCGTGATGCCGGTTTGCAGCTCGCTTCGGCCCACCGCGCGGTTGCCGGCCTTCAGCGCCAGGCCTCCGAGCTCGATGTGCGCGCGGCCGTGCACCCAGTTCCGCCCTTCCAATGAGACGGCTTTCCGGAGGTCTTGTTCCGCCGCGGCGGCCTTGCCCATCGCTGCCCGCGCTGCGCCACGTTTATACAGCCAGAGCGCGTCCTCGCCGAACATTTTCGGCCGCTGATCGGCAGAGAACCGCTCGAGACCGTCGTTGATGAACCGCTCCGCATCGGCCGGGCGGCCTGCCCTCAGATACGTCGAGCCGGTTTCGAGCCACACGAGGCGGTTGCGCGGATATCGCTGCCGCAGCACCTCCAGCTGTTTCAGCGCGTCGTCGAACCGCTTTTCACGGTTGTAGATGAGGATCAGCGCAAAGCGCGCGTCCGGCTGGTTGTCGCCGCGATAATCGGCCGCCTCCTCGATGAGGCGGAGCCCCTTCTGGCGGTCGCCGCCAAAGCCCGCGACATACGCCATGAGCCGCAGCGGCAGCGCAATCGCCGACACGACGTAGCGGTACGTGCCCACTATGAGCCCGGCGTCTTTCCGCCGCGGGTCGAGCTCGAGGACACGCTCGTGCTCCGAGTACGCCTCGCGGGCGGACCGGAACGCGGCGACGACCGATCCGTCGACAGTGGCGGTGTAAGACGCGCGAAGACCGACGGCGGAGCCCACCTGATAGTGGGCGTCGGCATCCTTGTCGTTCGCCTCGATTCGCGCTCTTGCCAGAGCCAGCGCCTTGTCGATTGCTTCGCGGAATGCCGTGGCGGTTTCGGGCGGCGGCGGCGGCATTTTGCCGTTCGGGCGCGCCACCTTCCCGAGGTAATCGTCGACCGTCATGTTGCCACGCCGGAACGTGACGCTCAACCAGAGCGCGCTGGCGAGCCCTCGGTAGGCGCCGGCGTCCGAGGGATCGGCGGCGACGGCTCGTCGAAACGTCGCCATGGCTTCGTCGCGATCGAGGTTGTATAGCTGGTCCGCCGCCTGCGTCCGGAGTGCGGCTGACTGGGGGTTGGCGAGGGCCGGCGCGGCCACGCTCAGCGCGACGGCTGCGGCGACGATCGGCGGCAGGCGGGCCATACGACCATCTTACGGCGGCACCGCGACTTGCGCCGCTTGTACCTTCTGCATACAATTTCACCGCTTACCGACGCCAGCTAAAAGGAGTCCGTGTTGGATCACGCCGGGACCTTCGATACCGTCGCGCATGGTCACGCTCACGATCACGCGCATCATGAGGAACTGAGCTTCATCCGGAAGTACATCTTCTCGGTCGACCACAAGGTGATCGGGATCTGGTACACGGTCACGGGCCTTCTGTTCCTGCTGTTCGGGTTCTCGCTGATGATGCTGATGCGCTATCAGCTGGCGTACCCCGGCAGCCCGATTCCGGTGATTGGCAACTTGTTCGGCCCCGACAAGGCGCCGAGCGGCATCATGCTGCCCGAGTTCTACAACCAGCTTGGCGCCATGCACGGCACCATCATGGTATTCCTCGGCGTCGTGCCGCTCGCCGTGGGCGGCTTCGGCAACTTCGTGATGCCGCTGCAGATTGGCGCGCCCGACATGGCGTTCCCCAAGCTCAACATGATGAGCTACTGGGTGTACTTCCTCGGCGGCGTGACGATGCTCGCGAGCTTCTTCCAGCCGGGTGGCGCCGCCCAGTCGGGATGGACGTCGTATCCGCCGCTCTCGGTGATTTCCGCCGGCCAGACGATGTGGCTGATCGGCATGATTTTCCTGATCACCTCGTCGCTCCTTGGCTCGATCAATTTCATCGTCACGATCGTGCAGCTGAGGGCCAAGGGCCTCAGCTTCATGCGTCTGCCCTTCTTCGTGTGGGCGCAGTTCGTCACGTCGTTCTTGCTGCTGCTCGCCTTTCCACCGCTCGAAGCGGCGGGCGTGCTTCAGCTGATGGACCGTCTCGCGGGCACGAGCTTCTTCATGCCGAGCGGTCTCATCGTGAGCGGCAAGCCCCTGGCGATTGCCGGCGGCGGCAACCCGCTCCTCTGGCAGCATCTGTTCTGGTTCCTCGCCCATCCCGAGGTGTACGTCCTGATCCTTCCGGCAATGGGCATCGTCGCCGAAGTAATTGCGAACAACACGCGCAAGCCCCTCTGGGGCTACAAGGCGATGGTCTATTCGGTCGGCTTCCTCGGTTTCATGTCGTTCATCGTCTGGGCGCATCACATGTTCATGACCGGCATGGGCACGACGATGAGCGCCTTCTTCCAGACGACGACGATGATCATCTCGATTCCGTCGGTCGTGATTCTCACGGCGCTGCTGCTGTCGCTGTGGGGCGCGTCGATCCGGTTCACGACGCCGATGCTGTTCGCGCTCGCGTTTCTGCCGATGTTCGGCATCGGCGGGCTCACCGGCCTGCCGCTCGGCCTCGCGCCGTCGGACATCCACCTGCACGACACGTACTACGTCATCGGCCATTTCCATTACGTCGTCGCGCCGGGAACGATCTTCGCGTTGTTCGCCGGGATCTATTACTGGTTCCCGAAGGCGACCGGCCGGCAGATGAACAACCTGCTCGGACGGATTCATTTCTGGGGCTCGTTCATCTGCATCAACGTCGTGTTCATGCCGATGTTCATTCAAGGCCTGGCGGGTATGAATCGCCGGATGTACGACGGCGGCCAGCAGTACGCGCACAACCAGGTGATTCTGGGTTCGCTGTTCGGTATTCCGATCTCGCCGGTGAAGCTGAACATCCTGATCGGCTTCGCCGCGTGGGGGCTCGGTCTTTTCCAGATTCCGTTCATCATCAATTTCTTCGCGAGCATCAAAGGCGGCAAAGCGGTGGGCAAGAATCCGTGGGACGCGACGACGCTCGAATGGTCGGCGCCGTCGCCGCCCGGCCATGGCAATTTCCTGACTGAACCGATCGTCTATCGTGCGCCGTACGAGTATTCAGTGCCCGGCGACTCGAAGGACTTCACGCCCCAGTTCGAGCCGGAAGGGGAGCGGAAATAACCGAAATGCACGAATGCACAAATGCACAAATGCATGAATGCACACGTGCTTGATTTGCATTCGTGCATTCGTGCATTCGTGCATTCGTGCATTCCTGCATTGAAATGAAACCATGAATATTCCGTACACAGTTGAAGAGCGCCCCGACACGGGGTTAGCCAACGGCAAGCTGGGCATCTGGCTGTTCCTCGCATCGGAAGTGATGCTGTTCGGGGCGTTGTTCTCGAGCTATATCCTTCTCCGGGTCGGCGCGGCGGAATGGCCGCACGGCGAACTGAGCGTCCCGCTCGGCACGATCAACACGATCATCCTGATCTCGTCGTCGGTGACGATGGTGATGGCGTGGGCATCGTTGAAGATGGGGAACTGGGCGAGGCATCGCCTGTTCCTGATCGGCACGTTCGTGCTGGCCGGCATCTTTCTCGTCAACAAGTACTTCGAATACGCCGAGCACTTCAGCAAAGGCGAAGGCCCCTGGCACAGCACGTTTTTCGCGATCTACTTCACGCTCACCGGCCTGCACGGGCTGCACATTCTCGGCGGCATGATCGTGATGCTGTACTTCATCGG
>Ga0105240_10015885_pt1 | contig 10213 bp, 10 predicted proteins | sample KBSC54metaG_FD_80426 | JGI IMG/M metagenome (GOLD analysis project Ga0105240, IMG submission 80426) | Corn rhizosphere microbial communities from Kellogg Biological Station, Michigan, USA - KBS C5-4 metaG | ecosystem: Host-associated > Plants > Roots > Rhizosphere > Soil | place: Michigan, USA... | reverse complement strand
GTGCGGCGGCTTCTTGCCGCGGCGAGGCCCGCAGAATCCATCGTCGCAATCGCGGTCGCCGTCACCGCCGAACCGCCAATAGTAATAGTACGGGACCGGCCAATAGTAGGCGTAGAGAAACGGGTTGTACGCCCCTAAGGAAGGATCGCTCGCGTAGCCGTAAGCCGCGTATTCGTCGGGGCCGGGGTAGATTGGCTCAGCCGTCTGCGGAGGCGGAGTATTGAAACATCCCGAAGCTGCCAGCGCGAGCGCGACGAATGCGACCCAGCGCATCAGGTATTTCATGATACGAGGCTAATCCGCATCAGCCTCGCCGGCAATGCCAAATTCGATTGGTGAATCAGACGTGGCGGCGGTCGAAGATGAAGAGCGCGACCATGTTGGCTGATTTAGGATCGACTTCGAGGATGCGGCGGCTGGCTTCGCGCCGGACGGGCCGATGTGCGAGGCCCGCGCGATCGAGGGCGGCGGCGACCGCGTCAACGTCTTCGGCTTCGAGCCATACGGCGGCGAGTCCTTCACCGTTGGCCGCGATGAAGCCGGCCGCAGCGGTATCGGCGCGCAGGCGAATTTCGGCGTCGCCAACGATGACGATCGCACTGTCTGAAGCGGGATCGCGGCGCACCGCAAAGCCGAAATTGCGTTCGTAGATGGCGGCGGCGTCGGCAAGGTTGGCGGTCGCAACGTCAAGCCGATCGAAGCGTTTGATCATCGGGATGATTCTAGTCCTTGTGTGGTTTCATGGTGAAGTTCGCGGTGACCGGCGCACCCGCGGCGACGGTGACCTTCCTGGAAATCTCGCCGAGCTTTTCCTGCCACACTTGTACCGTGTAGGTGCCGGGCGGGACGTTCGCGATGGAAAAGTGGCCGGCCGCGTCGGTGACCGCATAATACGGATTGCCCACGACGTACCACCATCCTTCCATCCAGTTGTGCGCGTCGCAGGTCACCTTGATCGCTTCGGGTTTGGCGATCGTCACGCTGATGGTTTTTTTGAAGCCGGGTTGCGCCATATCGACGACCGGGTTGATCGAAGACACGGTATGAATGCTGTGGAGGATGCCGTCGGAGTTGAGCACTTTAACGGTGCTGCCGGCGGGAAATGCGATGACGTGCGGCGTGTATTGGCATCCCTTTTGATCGAAGACGATGCCATCGGCGGGCTTGAACGGTTCGCCGCGCGCGATGTCCTGGATGGTCACGACCGCGTTGGCGATGCCGCCGCCGTGGCCGACCTCGAGCGACTGATCGTAGAGCGGATGCACGCCGCAGACGTCCTTGTCCTTGCCGATCTCGAGTCGCGCCGGCTTGGGCGCGACGCCGTCGAATTTGACGACGCCGGTGACAGTTCCGCCGTTGGCGACCGGCGCGGCGTCGTAGGCATAGGCGGCGGCCGCGCACAGCAGAGCCGCGCCGAGGACAGCGGCGAGCGCGATCTTCCTCATCGCAAAGGCACACCTCCGGAAAAAGAACGGGATGGCGCGCTCAGGCCTCTTTGCGGGCGATGATACAATAGTGAACCGAGACCGGTGAGAAGCGGCGGTTGCGCTCGACCGAGATCGGCTGGCCGTCGAGCACGTCGCGTGCGCGCAGCCGCGTTGTCCATCCGAGCATCTTGGTGAGCGGGTTGATGACGCGGCCGAAGAAGTAGAGCAGCGGATTGGGACTGGCGAAATGGCAGACGACGACGATGCGTCCGCCGGGCTTGCAGACGCGGATCATCTCGGACATCATGCGGCGCGGTTCGGGCACCACCGTCATCACGTGAAAGGTGAGCACCCAATCGAAGCTGTTGTCGGGGAAATCGAGCGCCTGTGCGTCGCCGCTACGCAATTCGATATGGCGCCAATCGTTCTCGCGGGTCTTGGCCACCGCCCGATCGAGCATCCCGGGCGCCGGATCGATGCCGGTCACGTGCAGGTACGGCGGGTAGGCGTCGAGCGAGATGCCGGTGCCGACGCCGACCTCGAGCGCCTGCTGTCCCGGGCGAAATCCGAGTTCCTCGATAACCTCATGCTCGTGATCGACGAAGGCGCGACCGAAGACGTGGTCATAGAGATGCGCAAGGTCGGAGTACACGCGGCTTTCGTGCGGTTGGGCCATCAAATCACACCATTTCCTTGAAATCGGACAGAGCTTCGCAGCAGGCAGCAAAGCCGGTCGCGACGAACAGCAACCGCCACCACCTCATCTGTATTCAGGCCGCCGCATTAACCCCGCGCATATGTCTTTTGAACGAAGCGATATCGCGTTTGCGAAAGCGCCATTGCCGCCCTTTCTTGAACGCGGGGAGGATATTGCGCCGCGCAAATTCGTTGACCGTGTCCGGACTGAGGTCGAGCAGAAACGCGACCTCGCGGGAATTGAGCAGGATGTCGTCCTTATCGGCCATCATCGTAGTATTCGGCCATCGTCATCGAGCAAGAGATTGTGCGAAACGGAAACGCGTCTTTCTAATATGGCGCTTCGGAGCACGTCAAGGCATTCTGGCAAATCCCGGATAAAAGCGCCATTGAAACCGGTGAACATATGTGAACATTGGGCGTGGGAGGTGCTTCGAGGCGGCCCGACCGCGCATCTACGGTTCCAATTTGCTCATATTTGATTCAATTAAACCATTTAAACACTAATAGTGTTCAAGCGACGTATCGAGATTTTGTAATCGTACCAGGCCCGGGTCACGACGAAGCAGGAGAACACGCCGGTGAGCACGCCGACGCATAGAGTGACCGCGAAGCCCTTCACGGGGCCGGTACCGAACTGAAAGAGGATGAGGCCGGCGACGAAGGTCGAGATGTTGGAATCGCGAATGGCGGACCACGCGCGTTCGTAGCCGATTTTGACGGCCTCGCGCGGGGACTTGCCGGCGCGCAACTCCTCGCGCATGCGTTCGTTGACCAGCACGTTGGCGTCAACCGACATGCCGAGGGTCAGCACGATACCTGCGATGCCGGGGAGAGTCAGCGTCGCCTGCAATGCCGCCATCACGCAGACCAGCAGCAATATATTCAGGGTGAGGCCGAAGTCGGCGAGCAGCCCGGCGCCGTTGTAGTAAACCGCCATGAAGAGCAGCACGGCGATCGCGCCGACGACGAAGGACATCTCGCCCTGGTGAATCGAATCGCGACCGAGCGAGGGGCCGACGGTGCGCTCCTCGATGATTTCGACCGGAGCGGGCAGCGCGCCCGAGCGCAGCACGATCGCGAGTTCGTGGGCGTCTTCGAAGGAAAAGTTGCCGGTAATTTGAACGTCGCCGCCAGGAATCGGCTCCTTGATCACAGGTGCGGAGTAAACCGTGTTGTCGAGCACGATCGCGAGATGGCGGCCGACGTTTTCGGCGGTGAGCGCGGCGAAGATATCGGCGCCGCGGCGATCGAGCTTGACCTCGACGTAGGGACCTTCGAGGCGGGTGCCGGGACGCACGCGCGCGTCGGTGACGACGTCGCCGGTCATCAGCACATTGGCTTCGGCCAGGTAGGGCTCGGCGCCACCGGCCTGCACCGGACCGGAGAGTAGGACGTCACCGGGCGGCGGGCCATTTTTGACCGCATCGGCGACGCTGTTCTTGTCGTCGAGAAACATGAACTGGAGCACGGCGGTCTTGCCGATCAACTCCTTGGCGCGTTCGGGATCCTGGATGCCGGGCAACTGCACGAGAATGTCGTTGTCGCCCTCCTTCTGCACGGTGGTTTCACGCACGCCAAGCTGATCGATTCGATTGCGGATAGTTTCGAGCGCCTGATCCATCGCACTGTTGCCGAGGGTCAGCGCGTCGTGCGGCTTGAAGGTCATCGTATAGGCGGCGCCGTCGCCGGCATTCTCGGCAGACGCGAGCACGATATCCGGAAACGACTTGTCGATCAGGTCGAGAAAGGGTGTGCGCTCGTCGGCGGTCTTGAGCTTGATCAGCAACGAGCCGTCCGGATTTTTCGTGATGTCGCCGGGGTCGAGCTTGTTCTCGACCAGCGCACGCTTGAGGTCGTCGCCACGCCGCTTCAGGGCAGTGTTGACGGCGTCCTGCAGTTTCACTTCGAGCAGCAGATGGGTGCCGCCCTGGAGGTCGAGTCCGAGCTGGATGCGGGGCATGGTATCGAGAAATCCGGGCAAGGACGTCATGAAACTCGGCATTAGCAGGAGCAGGCTGGCGACCACCAGCGCGCCCGCGAGCGTCAGGCGCAGAAAGCTGTTGCCATTGGTGAAATGCAGGTAGAGAAAAAAAGCGGCGAGCGCCAGCAGCACCGCGATCGGAATCGGATTTTGACTTGCGGCTTCCAAATTTATCCCCCGTCAATCGTCATGCGCCGAGTGGCGCGGCTATTCGCCCTTGTCTTTTTTGGCCGGAGGCTTGCCGTAAGTTGACAAACCCTTGATTTCACCGCGCTCGATTCGGACGCGCACGTTGGGCGCGATTTCGAGCGTAATCAGGTTGTCGCCCAGCTCGGCGACGCGCCCGATCAGTCCCCCGTTGGTGACGACCTCGTCGTTTTTCTTGAGCCCCTTGACCACCTTCTGATGCTCGGACTGGCGCTGCGACTGCGGCCTTATAATGATGAAGTAGAAAACGGCGACGACCAGCACGAGCGGGATAATCGGATTTCCCAGCATCTGGTCGAGAAAACCCTGTGGACCGGCGGCGGCAGGAGCAGCGTCGGCCCAGGCGATACCTTCAAACCACATCGATTTTGTTTCCATTCACGGCGTTCTCGCCGTCGTCGATCAAATTAGTAACGTAAGCGGCGAACGCCCGGTAAGTTCCGGATGCGATAGCAGCTTGGGCTTCACGCATCAAGCGAGCATAGAAAAAAAGGTTGTGCTCGGTGAGCGCACGCGCCGCCAATATTTCGCCCGACAAATGGAGGTGGCGCAAGTAGGCGCGGGAAAAGGTGGTACAGCAGCGACAATCGCAGCGCGAGTCGAGCGGGCGTTCGTCGCGCGCATAGGCGGCGCGTTTGATCGCGAGACGGCCCTCGCTGGTGAACGCGCCACCGTTGCGGGCATTGCGGGTCGGCAATACGCAATCGAACATATCGTAACCCATCGCGACGCATGCGAGCAGGTCCTGCGGCGTGCCGACGCCCATCAGGTAATGCGGCCGGTCGCGCGGCAGCAACGTCGCGGACAGCGCCGCCATCTCGCGCATCGCGGGCTTGGGCTCGCCGACAGAGAGACCGCCAGTCGCGAAGCCGTCGAACGGCAGCGCGGTGATTTGCGAGGCGCTGATGCGGCGCAGGTCGGCATAGACGCTGCCCTGCACGATCCCGAAGAGCGCTTGCGTCGTGGTGCGCGCGCGAATACAACGCTCGGCCCAGCGCGCGGTCATCTCCAATGAAGCGAGCGCGCGAGCGTGATCGGCGGGAAACGGCGTGCATTCGTCGAGCGCCATCATAACGTCGGTGCCGAGCGCCTGCTGTAGCTCGACCGTGCTCTCGGGTGTGAGCATGATCGGCGCGCCGTCGAGATGCGATCGAAAGCGGATGCCGCCTTCGCCGATCGAGTTGATCTTCGCCAGACTCATCGCCTGGAAGCCGCCGGAGTCGGTGAGAATGGCGCCGCGAAAGCCCATGAAGCGCGCGATCCCGCCCATCTGATGGACGAGGTCAGGCCCGGGACGCACCGCCAGATGGTAGGCGTTGGCGAGCACGAGGCGGTAGCCGATGTCCCACAATTCGTCGGGCGCCATCGCTTTGACGGCGGCGCGCGTGCCCACCGGCATGAAGCATGGCGTTGCGATCTCGCCGTGCGGCGTGAGCAGGCGGCCCATCCGGGCGTCGCCGTCGCGCGCACGGATTTCGAAGCTGATGGGCGCATTCATCAGATGATCAACATAGAGTCGCCGTAACTCAGAAAACGATAGCGATGGCGAATGGCGTCGCGATAGGCGGCCAGGATGTGGTCGCGGCCGCCGAACGCCATCGCGAGCGCGAGCACGGTGGTGCGCGGCATGTGAAAATTCGTGACCATCGCATCGACCAGCTTGAAGCGGAAGCCGGGAAAAATGAAGAGGCCGGTAAAACTCTCGGGGTCGTGCGTGATGGCGTAGGATTCGAGCGCGCGCGTGCTGCTGGTGCCGACCGCGATCACGCGGCCGCCGATGCGCCGGGTGAATTCGATCGCGGCAAGCGTAGCCGGTGGAATCGTGTACCATTCGGCCTCCATCGAATGGCCCTCGACCTCGGACGCGCGGACGGGCGTGAAAGTTCCGGGTCCGATATGCAGCGTCAGGCGTGCGTTACGGATACCGGCGGCGTCGAGTTGCGTCAGCAGGTCGTCGGTGAAATGGAGACCGGCGGTCGGCGCGGCCACGGCGCCCAGCTTGTCGGCGTAAACGGTTTGATACTCGGTCAAATCCTCGGGCGTCGGCGGACGGCGAATATAATGCGGCAGAGCGGGCACGCCGGCCTCCGCGAGCATCGTCTCGATCGGCGTGCCGTCGTCGCTCGCGACCAATGGACGGCCGGGCCGGCTGTGTCCCACCACGCGCAACGCACGCCCGCCTTCGAGTAGCAGGCGCAGACCCTCGCGCAGGGGCCGATGAGTGCGCGCGAGCGCAATCCAGGCGCCGGCGGGTTCGTCGGCCGGCCGCACCAGCAATAGCTCCACGGCGCCGCCGGATTCCTTGCGCGTCTTCAGGCGCGCAGGAAAAACGCGGGTGTCATTAAGCACCAGCAGGTCGCCGTCGCGCAGATGGCGCGTGAGCTTGTAAAACCGCGAATGGTTGATCTCGCCGCTACGCCGATCGAGCACCAGCATTCGGGCGTCCGCGCGGTCTGCGATTGGCTCCTGTGCGATCAGCTCGTCGGGGAGGTCGTAATCCAAATCATTGAGGCGCATCGTCGGGCGTTTTCTTCGAGGCGTTTCGTCGGCGGGCGCGGGCAACCGTCGGCTTAGAAAATTTATCGGCGGCGGAGCAAATCACCGTCGCAACCGGATTAACGTATCATCGCAAGGCCGTGGAATATAAGTGGTGGCCCAACGTGGGCGCTGCCGGGCAGAAAAAAAGAAGGAGTTGTCAGGAGCTGAAAACTTGTATTTTCACTGAAACCTCACGAGGTTTCAGACTTCCCTCTGGCTAAAGATGCCGGCTTCGCTTCAGAAAACCTGGTCGTAATCGACGCTCACTATGGGGTGGCGGCGCGGGATGCCAACCGCATCTACAAGTCTGACGGGCGTTTGTGCATCGGCTTGGGCAGCGCGTTGATGTCGGGCACCTCGCCATCGACGAACACGATGTGCGGATCCTCGGGTTCGATGTCCTCGAACAGGCGATTGATCAACTCGCGGCGGGTCTGCAGGTACATGAGATCGAAGGCGTCTCGCGCGGCGCGCCGGTTCCAGAAATCGAAGCTGCCGAGTTCGAGCTTGCCGGATGGACAGACCGTGAAGACGTAGAGCAGCTTGTATTCGTTATTGAACTCCGTGATCTCTTCGCGCACACCGCCGAGCGCTTCCGCCGCAACGCCCTCGGGCGGCGCCGCACTGGCCATCGTGTTGATGCCGAATTCGAGCCGCTCGATGCGCTGAACGAAGCGATTGATCGTATCGACGCTCTTGAGCGCGTGGGCTTCGAGCACGCCTTGGCGGATGTCGGCGACGCGCATCACGCGCTTGAGCACGGTATGACTTTCGACGTCACGATCCTGGAAGTTCGCGTTGAGCGGGAGCACGAAGAGCAGATCGCAGTCTTCGATCGGCGCGCCGAAGCGAAACGGAATGTTTTCGATCACGCCGCCGTCCTCGAAAACACTTTTGCCGATTTTTGAATAAGGAAACAGCGGCGGCAGATTCATCGAAGCGAAAACCGCGTCGGCGGTGCGTGTCGGCGCGTCGTCACCCTCCTCGATCACGTCGAAAAAGCGGTAGTCGTCGTCCTTGTCCTTGCCCAGTTTGTCGAGGCGGTCGCCGATACCGGGCCAGTTGGTCGCGTACTTCAAGGTGGCTTCGCTGACGTCGGTGCGGGTGAAATAGAAATGGGTCGGGGGATCGTCGCCGAAGGCCGCGCCGAGTTTGCGGCGGAAGAGTTGCTGGAAGCTGTCGCGCCAAGGCGTCGAGCGCAGCAGCGATCCGCTCCAGAAGGGGACATAGAACCAGGGAAACTCGACCAGACTGCGATAGCTGAGGTTCTTCCACCAATTTTCGAGATTGAGCTGTTTACGGTCTTTGGTCTCGATCATGTCGCTGAGCCAGAACATCGCGTTCCAGGCGCCGATCGAAGTGCCCGTGATCATTTTGACTTTGTGCAACGCATTGTAGTCGCGCAGGAATTCGTGAATCGCCTTGAGCGCGCCGGCCTGGTACGCACCCTTCGCACCGCCGCCGGCCAGGATTATCCCGATGCGCTCGACGTGTCCCTGCATGAACTGGACGTACTCGCGCCGGCGTTGGCGCCCGTCGCCCCGTTTTCGTGCGGGTGCGATTTCGTTGGGGTCTTCCTCGGGTAGTGCCTCGTCGGCAACCGCGTCTTCATCGCCGCGTTCGGAATAGAAACGCGCCGGATATTTGATGATCGTCCCCAGCCCGCGGGTCAGGCGGCGCATCGAGTTATGAATCCAGAATCCGCCATTGAGGGCGATCAGCGCCTTCAATAGTTTTGCTGCCACCCACAGGCATCCATTCCAGAACTCACCGAGCGGACCGGCGCCGAAGGTCGCCATGATGGTGCCGCCGCACCAGGCGAGCAAGCGCATCGAAGCGTGCGCGCGCAGTGCGGGCGGCAGCGAGTCGTAGGAGGTTTCGATCAGCGAGCAGGCCCGGCCGAAAAGGTTCGCCAGCCCATGGCATAAGTCGGCGACGAATTGCGAGAAGAAGTTGAGAAAATCCTTGATATGAGTGGCGGCGAGCAGCGATGCAGCGGTGTGAACGGCGCCGAGATGGCCCCAATCGATGTAGTAGATGAAGCAGTCCTCAATCCACCATGCGATCACGAACAGCATCGCTACATGAAAGAGGATGCCCCAGGGCAGCCATGACCTGAGCCTCGCCATTACCCGACCCCCTCGCCAACCTTGCACCCCATCAACAGCCGAGGCGCCAGCACAAGAAATTACGCTGAATGTAATGCTTGAGCTAGACCGCTCTAGCGTTTACTGGCGAAGAGCGGCTCGCGATGATTTCCTCGCCCTCAGGCTACCTGGAGCACGATTTTGCCGAAATGCTCGCTCGCCTGCATCATCCGATGGGCAAGCGCGGCCTCGGCGAGTGGAATTGTCTTATAGACGGGCGGTCGAAGTTGGCCAGCTTCGAGAGCGCCGCCGAAGCGGTCGAGAAAAGCCGTAACGATTTCGGCTTTTTCCGCCGCCGGACGCGTGCGCAGGGTCGAGCCGATAATCCGCAGATGACGCCGCAGGACGGTCGCGAGATCGAGTTCGGCCTTGGCGCCTCTCATCAGGCCGATCAGCACGAGGCGGCCGCCGTTGGCGAGCGCTTCGAGATTCTGCGCCAGATAGGCACCGCCGATACTATCGAGGATGGCGTCGGCGCCACGTTCGTTGGTGGCGGCGCGGACTTTGGGTGCGAACGATCCGGAGTTGTAATTGATGGCGACGTCGGCACCAAAGCGCAGGCATTGCTCGCACTTGGCGTCGGAGCCGGCGGTCACGATCGAGCGCGCGTTCGCCAGTCCGAGAAGTTGAATCGAGGCGGTGCCGACGCCGCTGCCGCCGCCGTGAATCAACACGGAATCGCCGGCTTTGACGCCGGCCAGCATGAAAAGATTGAGAAAGGCGGTGAGAAAGACCTCGGGCAGCGCGGCGGCCTCCGCGTCGCTGAGCGCCGCGGGCACGGGCATGGCGGAGCCGTGATCGACGACGGCGTGCTCGGCGTACCCACCGCCGGGCAACAGGGCCATTGCGCGGTCGCCAACGTGCCATCCGCTTACCGCACTACCGACGGCGGCAACTTCCCCGGCGCATTCGAGGCCGAGGATCGGCGACGCGCCGGGCGGCGGCGGATAGAATCCCTGGCGCTGCATCAGGTCGGCGCGATTGAGCGCCGCGTATTTCACCTTGATCAGCAGATCGGCGGGGCCTGGGATGGGGTCGGGCGCGTCGCCGAGCTTGAGGACGGATTCGTCGCCGGGCTTATCGATAAGGATCGCTTTCATGTCTATTCCTGCAGGGGCGCGTAACACGTCAACCTAATCAACGAGCAGCAGAAGAGTAAATGACCAAATAAAAAGCGAGGGCCCGAATGAACGGGCCCTCGGTGACCGACGCGC
>Ga0105240_10015884_pt1 | contig 10213 bp, 7 predicted proteins | sample KBSC54metaG_FD_80426 | JGI IMG/M metagenome (GOLD analysis project Ga0105240, IMG submission 80426) | Corn rhizosphere microbial communities from Kellogg Biological Station, Michigan, USA - KBS C5-4 metaG | ecosystem: Host-associated > Plants > Roots > Rhizosphere > Soil | place: Michigan, USA... | reverse complement strand
GACGATGACCCCGGCCTGGCGTGCCCGCTCCAGCAACCCGCGATGGAAGAGCGCAGGATGCACGCCGCCGTGCGCGCGGAACAACAGCCCGCCCTGGTAGCAATCGGCCGCGATCTCGTTCTGCATATCGGCCTTCGACAGCACGTCGATCGGCATCCCGAGATCGCGCGTGAGCGCATTCGCGTCGCTCGCCATCTCAACGAAGTCGGCGGCGGTCCACGCCCCGCGCACTCGCCCGACCATTTGCAGCCGGGCGTCGATGTTCTCGCTCTGGATCAGCGTCCTGGCAAAGTCGAGCGACGCGACGCCTTCGCGGATCAGGTCCTTCGCCTTCTGCGCGCCGAAGCGATCGATCAGCTTCATGTACGACAGCCGGTGGCCGTGGCCGATCATCCCGCCCGATCGCGACGAAGCGCCCTCGCCCGGCGCGAGCGCTTCGAGCACGACGACCGACCGGCCGGCGCGTGCGAGCGTCAGCGCTGCCGAAAGGCCCGCATAGCCGGAGCCGACGATCGCGACATCGCACGTTTTCGGCAGCGCAACTTCAGCAGGCGCCTCGCGCGGCGCCGCATCCCACCAGTACGGATCGTGGATGATCCTGCCCGGCCTCATTTCCATGCTTTTCCCCCGGTTGTCGCCGTCAATTGTATGATCCCGGTGCAATGAGCGCATCACATCGAATCGTAATCATCGGCGGCGGCATCACCGGCACCGCCGCCGCAGTCGCGCTCGCGCGCGACAAGCACCAGGTCACGCTGCTCGAAAAACAGCGGATCGCCGCGATGGCGTCGGGCTGGACGCTGGGCGGCGTTCGCCAGTCGGGACGCCATCCGGCGGAGTTGCCGCTGGCCCGCGCGGCAGTCGCGATCTGGGCCGGCCTGGACGAGATGCTCGGCGCCGACGTCGAATACCGCCGCGGCGGCAACCTGCGGCTCGCGCGGACACCAGCCGAAGTCGAAATCATCCGCGGGATCGTCGCGGACCAGCAGGCGCAGGGACTCGACCTGCAGTTCCTTCCCGACACCGGCGCTGTTCAACGCATTGCCCCGGCGATCTCGCGCAACGTGCTTGCCGCGTCGTTCTGCCCGACCGACGGCCATGCCAATCCGGTCCTCGCGACGCAGGCGTTCGCCAATCATGCGCGCAGGCATGGCGCAGACATTCGCGAAGGCGTCGCCGCACTCGGAATCCGGACCGAGGGCAATCGCGTGACAGGTGTCGAGTCGAGCGACGGTTTCATCGCGGCGGATCGCGTGATCGTAGCCGCCGGCATCAACACGCCGGCACTGCTCGCGCCGCTCGGACTCGATCTGCCGCTGTCGATCAAGATCGTCCACGTGATCCAGTCGGAGCCGTTGCCGCCGACGCTCGGACCCGCATTCGGCGTCGCCAACGCGAATTGCGCGGGACGACAGGAAGCTGGCGGCCGTCTGCGCTATACGAACGCACGCGGCGACTGGCCCGGGCGCGCGGATGCCTGGACGGAAGCCGCGCTCGCGCCGACAACGAGCGAAGTCCGCGCCGTCGTCGAGCGCGTAGCCGAGGTGCTGCCGATCGCCGGCACGACGCCGATCGCGCGGACCTGGGGCGGATTGATCGACCTGACACCGGATGCGTTGCCGGTGATCGATGCGCCGGACGCGATCGCCGGATTGGTCATCGCCGCCGGATTCTCGGGTCACGGCTTCTGTCTCGGCCCGGTCAGCGGATTGCTGTGCGCCGATCTCGCGCTGGGCCGTGCGCCGCGCCACGACCTGGCTGCATTCCGTCTCGATCGATTCGCACGGTTTGTCGACCGGCACGCCGAACTCACCCTTCACGGATAACCATGCTCGATCCTCACGGACGTGTCGTACTGATCTCCGGCCCCAATCGCGGGATCGGCCTCGCATTGGCGCAGAACCTCTACGCGAAAGGCTACTCACTGAGCCTCGGCGGACGCGATGCGGCATCGCTCGCCCGCGTCGCCGAAAAGATGGATCCCGCGCGCATCCACACCGCACGCTACGACGCGAAGGACTGGCGCAGCCACAAGGCGTGGGTCGACGCGGCGGTCGAGCGCTTCGGACGCATCGACGTGCTGATCAACAATGCGGGAATCAGCCCGAAGATGACCCTGCGCGATGCCGACGAAGCCGCGCTCGACGAGATATGGGCGGTCAACTGCAAGGCGACGGTCAGCATGATCCACTGCGCGCTGCCGCATCTGGAGGCAAGCGGCAGCGGACGCATCGTCAATGTCTCGTCGCTGTCGGGCAAGCGCGTCGCCAACGACAACTTCGCCTACAGCATGTCGAAATTCGCGGTGATGTCGCTGACGCACGCTGCGCGCCGGATCGCGTGGGACAAGGGCGTGCGCGCGACCGCGGTGTGCCCGGCGTTCGTGCGCACCGACATGACTGCGGGCGTCAGCAATTTTCCGCATGAGCAGATGATCGATCCTGGCGACCTCGCCGAACTCGTGTCGAGCGTGATCGCGCTGCCGAATACGGCGTCGGTCGCTGAACTGCTGGTCAACTGCCGGCTCGAGCAGATGCTCTGAGCCCTTGTACGATTCGGCGCAAACCCGTCTACAATTGGGTTACCAACCCGGAGGACAACCAGATGAAGAAGTTAGTTATCGCCATTTTGTCGGCGGCCGTGCTCGTTGCGCTGCCCGCTTTCGCGCAAAAGAAGACTCTCGTAGTCGGCAGCGGCACCGCCGACGCCGGCAAGCTCGATCCGCACATCGCCTCGACCACGCCCGACAAGGGCGTGCTGTCGTGGATGTTCAACGGCCTCGTCCGCATTCGCCCGGGCAAGATCAGCCCGGAGTTCATCGAGCCGGACCTGGCCGAGAGCTGGACGTCGAATCCGGCCGGCACCGAGTGGACGTTCAAGATCCGCCCGGGCGTCCAGTGTCATCACGGCTATGGCGAGTTCACGGCCGATGACGCGGCGTTTTCGATCCAGCGCGCGGCCAACAAGGCGACGTCGTCGTACTCGAATGACTACTCGGCGATCGACAAGGTCGAAGCACAGGGCAAGTCGACCTTGAAGATCACGCTTAAGAATCCGGTCGCCGGCTTCCTCGGCTACGTCGCCAACGTCAATGGCGGCAACATGGTCTGCAAGAAGGCCGCGGTCGAAATGGGCGAGAACTTCGCGAAGAAGCCGATCGGCACCGGCCCGTTCATGTTCGCCGAATACCAGCCGCAGCAATTCGTGAAGCTGGTCGCGAACAAGCAGTATTTCCGTGGCGCCCCGGCGCTCGACGAGATCACGTTCCGCTACATCCCGGCCGATTCGTCGCGCGATCTCGCGTTCCAGTCCGGCGAGCTCGACATGATCTACGGCAAGCAGGACCAGACATGGGTCGACCGCACCTCGAAGCTGCCTGGCGTGAAAGTCGTGGCAATGGAGCCGGGCGAATTGTCCGAGCTGTACCTGAACATCACAGTGAAGCCGCTCGACGACATCCGCGTGCGCCAGGCGATCGCCTATGCGATCGACCGCAAGGCGATCGTCCAGTTCAAGGGCGCGGGCACGTCGCGCGAAGCGGTATCGGTGATTCCGTCCGGCTATCTCGGCACCGACCAGAAGGCGCCGCTCTACCCGTATGACCTGGCGAAGGCGAAGGCGCTGCTGGCCGAGGCCGGCTATCCGAACGGCATCACGATCAAGACGATCCACACGACGCTGACCGGCATGCAGACGCTGATCGAGGCGGTGCAGGCGCAGCTGAAGAAGGCCGGAATCAATCTCGACATCGAGCTGGTCGAGCACGCGACGTTCCATGCGCAGATCCGCAAGGACCTGTCGCCGCTCGTCCATTATCAGGCGGCGCGCTTCCCGGTCGCCGACGTCTACCTGACGCAATTCTTCGATTCGAATTCGATCATCGGCAAGCCGACCGCGGTGACGAATTTCAGCCACTGCAACGTGGCCGACGACGAGATCCGCGCCGCGCGCGTGTCGACCGACCCGGCGAAGCAGCTTGCGCTGTGGAAGACCGCGCAGGAGAAGATCGCGAAAGCCGTCTGCGGCGTGCCGATCTACGAACAGCTCCAGCTCTGGGCGTGGAAAGACTCGCTCGATCTCGGCTACGACGTGCAGGGCTCGCTGATGCTCTCGCCGCCGGTTACGGAGAAGGCGCACTTCAAGAAGTGATCGTGCCCCTGTCGTCCCCGCGCACGCGGGGACCCAGCGTCGTTCGACACAAGTCACTGGGTTCCCGCTTCCGCGGGAACGACGAGTGCTAGATGACCTCCTTCCTCCTCCGCCGCCTCGGCTTCGCCTGCGTCACGCTCTTTGCGGTGCTGACGCTGGTATTCGTGCTCGTGCGGATCGTGCCGGGCGATCCGGCGCAGCTGATCCTGGGCGACCAGGCGAGCCGCGAGGCGATCGACGCGCTTCGCCATCGTCTCGGCCTCGACATGTCGATCTCGCAGCAGTACACCGCGTTCCTCGGCAACGCGCTCAAGGGCGACTGGGGCGTGTCGATGGTCTCCGGCCAGCCGGTGATCGGCGAAGTGTTCAAGGTACTGCCGTGGACGATCGAGCTCACGTTCGTGTCGCTCGTCATCGGCGTCGTGCTCGGCGTGCCGGCCGGCGTCTATGCGGCGATCCATCGTAACCGGTTCATCGATTACGCCGTCCGGATCTCGTCGCTGCTCGGCTTGTCGTTCCCGCCATTTGTCGCCGCGATCATCCTGCTGCTGATCTTCGCCATCGCGTTGCCGTGGTTCCCGGTGATCAGCGCGCGCTCGGGCAGCGCATTGGCGTGGTACCAGTCGATCACGCTGCCCGCGATCAGCCTCGGCCTGATCGCCGCCGCTTACGTCACGCGCGTCACGCGCTCCGCGATGCTCGAAGTGCTGTCGGAAGATTACGTGCGCACCGCGCGCGCCAAAGGCGTCCCATGGCGCGTCGTGATCTGGCGTCACGCACTGCGCAACGCGCTGATCCCGATCATCACCGTCGTCGGTCTCTATCTCGGGATACTGATCGGCAACTCGGTGCTGACCGAGATCGTGTTCAGCCGCCCGGGCTTGGGCAAGCTCCTGATCGGCGCGCTCAACCAGCGCGACTATCCGATGCTGCAGGGAATGATGGTGATCTACACGATGGTCGTCGTACTGGTAAACCTGCTGACGGACCTCGCATACGGATTCGTCGATCCACGGGTCAAGCTGAAATGAACGTGCCACTCGCGAGGAACGGAATCTCACGCGTATCGAATCGCGGGACCCCGCTCGCGATGGCCGGCGCGGGGATAACCTGCCCAGCGCTTCATACCCCAGGCGCGCCCGGCAGGTTATCCCCACGCCGGCTGCGCGCCGACCGCTGCGCACTTCAAGCCGCGAACACCACCGGCGATGCAGTACGTGTAACGACGATTTCGCGAGCCAACACGACTTATGTTTCGACCGCCGACTCCGATCGACGCTCTCGCGACGCGTCGGTCGCGTGTCGAGCACCGGTGGCGTGTCGAGCGTCGGTGCCAATCGATATGCTCGCAAAGCGTCAGCGTGTTGTCGGACATGCAACTCGTCGGGCCAGCGCAGCGTGTGGAGGCGCAGTGGCGATGCCAGTCCGTAGTGCCTGGGGTATGAAACGGAGGACTGGCATCGCCACTGCGCCAGGCGAAGCAGGAATGGACCGCACGTATCCGAAAGCAGTCAGATGAGCGCATCGACAACCGCAGCGCCACCGCAACCCGCGCCAACGCCGTTCGCGCATTTCGCCAAGGCGACGCTGCAGGCGTTCAACACCAACAAGACTTCGTGGATCGGCCTCGTGGTGTTCGTGATCATCGTGCTGCTCGCCATCTTTGCACCGCTGATCGCGCCGTTCGACCCGAACGAGCAGAACATCATGGAGAAGCTGCGCTCACCGTCGCTGCAGCACTGGTTCGGCACCGACAGCTTTGGGCGCGACACGCTGACACGCGTGCTCTACGGCGCGCGGATCTCGCTGATCATCGGCGTCGTGTCGACGATCGCGGCGATGCTTGTGGGGACCGCGATCGGGATGCTGGCCGGCTGGCACGGCGGCCGCCTCGACACGATCACGATGCAGACGATGGACGTGCTGCTCGCGTTCCCGTCGCTGATCCTCGGGCTGATACTGGTCGCGATGCTCGGGCCGTCGATGCTCAACATCATCATCGCGATCGCGCTGACATCGATCCCGCCGTTCGCCCGGATAGCGCGCGCGCCGACGATCGCGGTGAAGGAGCGCGAGTTCGTCGATGCCTGCCGCGCGCTCGGCTATTCGGACACGCGGATCATCGTCGTCCACATCCTGCCCAACATCCTGCCGGAAATACTGGTGATGGGATCGCTGTGGCTCGCCAATGCAATCCGCACCGAAGCGTCGCTCGCCTTCGTCGGGCTCGGCGTGAAGCCGCCGACCGCGACCTGGGGCGGCATGATCCGCGAAGGCTTCGAGAACATCCTCGACAGCTATTCGCTGGCGCTGGTCCCCGGGATCGCGATCCTGATCGTGATCTTCGCGCTGAACCTGCTGGGCGACGGCTTGCGCGATGCGATCGATCCGAAGCTGAAGGGCGAGTCGTGAGACCAGCCGGTCGTCCCGGCGAAAGCCGGGATCCATGGTTGTCCGCGCAGGACGGTTCGGCATGACTGCGAGCGCAAGCCCCTGGGTCCCGGCGTCCGCCGGGACGACAATATTGAGCGTCCGCAACCTGGCCACGTCATTCCGCGTCGAAGGCAAATGGATCACGGTGGTCAAGGGCATCTCGTTCGATGTCAACCAGCGCGAGACCGTCGCCATCGTCGGCGAATCGGGCTCGGGCAAGAGCGTCACCGCGCTGTCGGTCATGCGCCTCTTGCCCGCGGCGAACAGCCGCGCGACCGGCGAAGTGCTGCTCGAAGGCCGCGACCTGCTGAAGCTGCCCGAAGAAGAGATGCGGCGCGTGCGCGGCAACCTGATCTCGATGATCTTCCAGGAGCCGATGACGAGCCTGAACCCGGTGCTCACGCTCGGCTTCCAGATTTCCGAAGCGCTGATCTATCACCGCAACCTGGACCGCACGCAGGCCGAAGCCGAGACGCTGCGGATCCTCGAGCGCGTGCGCATTCCATCTGCCGCCTCGCGCCTGCACGAATATCCGCACCGGCTCTCCGGCGGCATGCGCCAGCGCGTGATGATCGCGATGGCGCTCGCATGCAAGCCGAAGCTGCTGATCGCCGACGAGCCGACCACCGCGCTCGACGTCACGATCCAGGCGGAGATCCTCGAGCTGATCAAGATGCTGCAGGACGAGGAAGGCATGTCGGTGATCTTCATCACGCACGACATGGGCGTCGTCGCCGAGATCGCCGACCGCGTCGTCGTGATGCTGAACGGCAATGCGGTCGAGCAGGAACCGACGGCGCAGCTCTTCGCTTCGCCGCGCGAGCCGTATACGCGCGCGCTGCTGGCGGCCGTGCCACGCCTCGGCTCGATGAAGGGCCGGCTTTCACCGCAGCGCTTCTCGATCGTCGACCCGGTCACCGGTATCCCGCAGGTCATCGCAGACACCGCATCGACGGCGAAGATTGCAGAACGGCCGGTGCTCGAAGTCGCGAACCTCGTCACGCGCTTCGACATCCGCTCCGGCGTGCTGGGCCGCGTCCGTGCCCGGGTCCATGCGGTGGAAGACATCTCGTTCTCGCTGCATGCCGGCGAGACGCTGGCGCTCGTAGGCGAAAGCGGCTGTGGCAAGTCGACCACCGGGCGCTCGATCCTGCGCCTGGTCGAGCCGAATTCCGGGCGCGTCCTGTTCGAAGGCGCGGATGTCCGCGCGCTCGACCGGCCGGGTCTGCGCGCCGCGCGACAGCGGATGCAGATGATCTTCCAGGATCCGTTCGCGAGCCTGAATCCGCGCAAGACCGTCGGTGGCGCGATCGCCGAGCCGATGGTCGTGCACGGGTTGCTCGATCGCACGGCCGCGCGCGAGCGCGTCAGCGAGCTGCTGCGCAAGGTGGGCCTGTCGCCGGACGTGGCCAGCCGCTTTCCGCACGAATTCTCCGGGGGCCAGCGCCAGCGGTTGTGCATCGCGCGGGCGCTCGCGCTGTCGCCGAAGCTGCTGGTCGCCGATGAAGCAGTGTCGGCACTCGATGTATCGATCAAGGCGCAGGTGATCAATCTGATGATGGACCTGCAGGCCGAGCTGGGGCTCGCGTACCTGTTCATCTCGCACGACATCGCGGTGGTCGAGCGCGTCAGCCATCGCGTCGCGGTGATGTACCTGGGCGAGATCGTCGAGATCGGCCCGCGCGCCGCTGTAATGGACAACCCGCAGCATCCGTACACGAAGCGGCTGATGGCCGCGGTGCCGGTGCCCGAAGCAGGACGGCGGCGATTGCGGCGCGGGCTCTCGACAACCGAAATTCCGAGCCCGGTGCACCAGGCCGACTACGTTCCTTCGCCCCGGCTGTATCGCGAAGTCGGGCCGGGGCACGTGGTGCAGGCGTTTGACGCCTAGCCCGAAGTTGCGCATCCTTTCGGTTTCGCAACGATCCGCGTGCTTCGCTACGCGCGGCGCTTAGCCGATGCCTGAAGAGCAGCCGCGCACGCCTCCAACCCGCACCGCGTTCGCCGGTGTCGCGGATTTCGTCCAGCATCTTCGCTTCGCCGACTTGCCCGACGCTGTGGTCAGGCAGGCCAGGCGTTGCCTGCTCGACCTGATCGGCGTCGCGGCTGCCGGCAGCCGGACCAGCGCCGCGCAGATCGCGTGTAACTACGCGGCGGCGCAACTTCGCAGCAGCGATTCCGAAGGCCGCATGCTGTTCGACGGCCGGCATGCAGGCGCCGCCGGCATCGCCTTCGCCGGCGCCGCGATGATCGACGCGTTCGATGCGCACGACGGCCATGCGCTGACCAAGGGACATGCGGGCGTTGCAGTGCTGCCGGCGCTGCTCGCGTTCGTCGATTCGGGCGCTGCGTGCGACGATCGCGAGTTCATCACCTGCATCGTGCTTGGCTATGAAGTGGCTACTCGCGCCGGCATCGCATTGCATTCGAGCGTCACCGACTATCACTCGTCGGGTGCCTGGAACGCGATCGGGTGCGCGGCGATCGGCGCGCGGCTGCTCGGACTATCCGACGCACAGATGCGCCACGCGCTGGGCATCGCCGAATACTGGGGACCGCGCAGCCAGATCATGCGCGTATGCGATTCGCCGTCGATGGTGAAGGACGGCTCGAGCTGGGGCGCGCATTCCGGCGTCTCTGCGGCGCTCCTCGCACGCGCCGGTTTCAGCGGCGCGCCCGCGCTGACAATCGAGCGTGATGATGTCGCGCATTTCTGGAACGACTTCGGCATCCGCTGGCGGATTCGCGAACAGTACTTCAAGGTTTATCCGGTTTGCCGCTGGGCGCAGCCGGCAATGGAAGCGGCGCTTGCATTGCAGCGCGCGGAAAACTTTTCCGCCGACGATGTCGAAGAGGTCGCGATCGAATCGTTTCACGAAGCAGTGGTGCTGGGCACCGGCTGCGCGATTCCGACAACGACCGACCAAGCGCAGTACAGCCTGCCGTTTCCGGTCGCTGCGGCGCTGGTGTTCGGACAGGTCGGCGCCGAAGAAATCGAGATGCCGAAGCTCGCCGATCCGCGCGTGCGCCGGTTGCTGTCGACGATGGCGTTGCGCGAGGACGCGGAGTTCTCGCGGCGATTTCCGGCCGAGCGCTGGGCGCGCGTGCGGGTCAGGCTGAAGGATCGGCGCATTCTGGCGTCGGAGCCTGCAATTGCGCGCGGGAATCCGGAGAATCCGCTCTCCGATGACGAGGTGCGGGCGAAATATCGCGAGCTGGCGGGGCCGGTGCTCGGGGCGGAGCGCACGGCGTCCATCGAAAGAATGGTCGACGCACTGGCGGGCGATCGGCCGGTGTTGGCTGACCTGGTTTTACAGCTGGGAAAACACGCGAACGAATCCTGAAAGAGCCAGACTGGAAGCAGGCAGCATCCAGGCGATTTCACGCGGCGGGATTCCGCGTCGGCCATCCCTTTTCCACAATCTTTATGCGAGCTCTCGCAAGTGGACGGGAACATTGCACACATGCTGTTGCAAAAATTATTTAGTTCCCGAAGATCGGTAATTCTTACTTGGGCAAATCGTAACAAAACTATTCCTGCTCATCGTCGGGTGTTAACCTTCCTGATTGCGGTAGCTGACGATTTTTCCAAACTGGAACAGGAGAATTTTGTGGATTTCAAGAAATTGCG
>Ga0105240_10015883_pt1 | contig 10214 bp, 10 predicted proteins | sample KBSC54metaG_FD_80426 | JGI IMG/M metagenome (GOLD analysis project Ga0105240, IMG submission 80426) | Corn rhizosphere microbial communities from Kellogg Biological Station, Michigan, USA - KBS C5-4 metaG | ecosystem: Host-associated > Plants > Roots > Rhizosphere > Soil | place: Michigan, USA... | reverse complement strand
GCAGCGCGCAGCGCGCCGAGCCCCACGGGGCCGACGTCCAGGATCGTCCGCGCGAACACCGGCGCGAGCGCGATCGAGTCGCCGAGGAGCACGGCCACGAGGTCGAGGGAGATCGCGCCCAGCAGCATCCGCGTGCGCACGATGAACCCGATGCCGGCCGAGAGGTTCCGCCAGTTCAGCTCCGTCGCGGGCGCGACGGCGACGCGGGCGGTGACCCCGAGGATCGTGAGGCAGGAGACGAGGAAGAGCGAAGCAGCGGTGATGTACACCGCCACCGGCTCGACCGCGAAGATCACGCCACCCAGCGCAGGCCCGACGACGATTCCCGCCTGGTTCGCCACGCTGCGCAGCGCGACTGCGCCCGGCAGGAGCTCCGGCGGCACGATCTCCGGCGTCAGCGCGCGGCCCGCCGGGTTCGTCACCGCGGACGCGATCCCCGCCGTGACGGCGATCGCGAGGAATGGCCAGAGCTTGTGCGCGCCGGCCAGCGTGACCACGACGAGCACCGCCGCGATCGCGACCTGCACGACGAGCCCGGCCGCGACGACCACGCGGCGTTCGACCCGGTCGGCGAGGTGCCCGGCCGGCAGCGCGAGAATCGGCAGCGGCACGAACTCCGCCAGCCCGACGAAACCGAGGTCGAGCGGGTTGCGGTGGATCGCGTAGACCTGCCAGCCAATCGCGACGACGAGCATCTGCAGCGCGAGCCCGTTGCCGAGCGAGGAAATCCAGAGCAGAGCGAAGTCACGAAGATGGAGGGCGGGGGGGAGGCGGTGCCTCACGACCGCGAACGTTAGGCTCCGCGGCGGTGAGCGAGACGCACGAAACGACCGCGGGGAAGCTCGAGTGGCTGCAGGAGCTGCGGGGAGAGGCTCTCCACGCGGGCAGCGAGAAGGCCGTCGCGCGCCGGCGCGAAGAGGGGAAGCTCCTCGCCCGCGAGCGTGCCGAGAAGCTGTGCGATCCGGGCTCGTTCGTCGAGCTCGACCGCTACGTCCGCCACCGCGAATCGAACTTCGGAATGATGGATCGCCGCCCGTACGGCGACGCAGTCGTCACGGGCTACGGCACCGTCTTCGGCCGCCGGGTCTTCCTCTTCTCGCAGGATTTCACCGTTTTCGGAGGCTCCCTCAGCGAGGTCTTCGCCGAGAAGATCTGCAAGGTGATGGACCTGGCCGTGAAGTACGGCTGCCCGGTGATCGGAATCAACGACTCCGGCGGCGCGCGGATCCAGGAGGGCGTGGTCTCGCTCGCCGGCTACGCGGAGATCTTCTGGCGCAACGTCCAGGCGTCGGGTGTCGTCCCCCAGATCTCGCTCGTCATGGGCCCGTGCGCGGGTGGCGCCGTCTACTCGCCTGCGATGACCGACTTCATCTTCATGGTCGAGGGCTCGTCGTACATGTTCATCACCGGCCCCGACGTGGTGAGGACCGTCACGGGGGAGGAGGTGACGTTCGAGGAGCTCGGCGGCGCGACGACCCACGCGACGCTCTCGGGCGTCGCGCAGTTCACGGCGCCGGACGAGCAGACCTGCCTCGAGGACGCGCGCTACCTGCTCTCGTTCCTGCCGCAGAACAATGCAGAGCAGCCGGCGTGGAGCGCGCCGACCGATCCGCCCGATCGCGAGGACGCCGAGCTCGACTCGCTCGTCCCCGACAACGCGAACAAGCCGTACGACATGCACGACGTGATCCGCCGCATCGTGGACGACGGCGAGTTCCTCGAGGTGAGCGAGCGCTGGGCGGCGAACATCGTCTGCGGCTTTGCCCGGGTCGGCGGCCATCCGGTCGGAGTCGTCGGCAACCAGCCGCAGTCGCTCGCGGGCGTGCTCGACATCGACGCTTCGAACAAGGCGGCCCGCTTCGTCCGTACCTGCGACGCCTTCAACGTCCCGCTTGTCACCTTTGTCGACGTGCCGGGCTTCCTGCCGGGGACGGAGCAGGAGTGGGGCGGGATCATCCGTCACGGCGCGAAGCTCCTCTACGCCTTTTGCGAGGCGACGGTGCCGAAGCTGACGGTGATCACGCGCAAGGCGTACGGCGGTGCGTACGACGTCATGAGCTCGAAGCACATCCGCGCCGACTTCAACTTCGCCTGGCCGACCGCGGAGGTCGCCGTGATGGGGCCGGAAGGCGCGGTGAACATCATCTACCGCGACCGGCCGGAGGACGAGCGTCCGGAGCTGATCGCGGACTACAAGGAAAAGTTCGCCAACCCGTACAGCGCCGCCGAGCGCGGCTACGTCGACGACGTCATCGAGCCGCGACGGACCCGGCCCGTCCTCATCGACGCGCTCGAGACGGCGCTGACGAAGGCCGAGCCACGGCCTCGCCGCAAGCACGGCAACATCCCGCTCTGAGTTACTGAAGCCGGCAGCTTTGCGGCGCGATCATCTAGTGCTATTGTGAACAGCACAATGCTCAAGGTCAAGATCGATCGGCACGAACCGACCGAGCTCTTCGAGCAAGTGGCGGCCGAGGTCCGGCGGGCGATCGCGGACGGGGAGGCGAAGCCGGGCGAACGGCTCCCGCCGGCCCGCGACCTCGCAGCAGTCCTCGGCGTGAACACGAACACGGTCCTGCGCTCGCTTCGGCTCCTCCGAGACGAGGGGCTACTCGAGTTCCGGCGCGGCCGGGGCGTCACCGTCGCCGGCACGCCGGAGAAGGGCGCCGTGATCGCGCGGGCACGCGAGCTCGTTCGCTTCGCACGCCAGCAGGGCTACCGCCGCGACGAGCTGATCCAGCTCATCGAAGAGATCGCCTAGACCGCTACGAGATCGTCGCGCGTGGGCCGCAGTTCGTCGGCCAGTGCCTTGACGACCTCTGGGTCGAACTGCGTCCCCGCGCAGCGTTCGAGCTCGGCGAGGGCGTCGCGTTCCGGAATCGCTCGCCGGTAGGCGCGGTCGGACGTCATCGCGTCGAATGCGTCGGCGACGAAGATGATTCGCGCGCCGAGTGGGATCTGGTCGCCCGCGAGCTTGTTCGGGTATCCGGCGCCGTCCCATCGCTCGTGGTGGTGGAGAACCCACTCCGCAACCGGCTGGACGCCGAGGCTCTCGAGCATCCGGAAACCGATCTGTGGGTGGCGCTCGAGCATCAGCTTCTCCACCTCGCTCAGCGTGCTTGGCTTGCGGAGGACATCCTCCGGAATCGCGAGCTTGCCGAGATCGTGGAGGTTGCCGGCGAGCCGCGTCAGCTCGATTGCCGGCTCCTCGGCGCCCAAGCGCCGCGCGATCCGCGCCGAGTAGTCGCCCACGCGCTGCGAGTGGCTTCCGGTGTAGGCATCGCGCTCGTCGACGGCCTTGGCGAGGCTCTCCGCCGCGCGATACTGCGCCGCGCGATCGGGCGTGTCCGCGATCTGCTCGAGGTTGGCGCGCAGGATCGACTCGGCCGCGTACGCGCGAACGCGGTTCTTGCCGTCCTTCTTTGCCCAGTAGAGAGCGCTGTCGGCGAGCCGAATGAGCTCGTCCCGGCCCGTCCCGTGTGTCGGGTAAGTCGCGACGCCGGCGCTGACGGTCACCTCCCCGACGCCTTCGACCTGGAGAGCCGCGACGCGCTCGACGATCGAGCGAGCCACGGCAGTCGCCAGGCGCTCGTCGTGCCCAGGGAGAAGCACCGCGAACTCGTCGCCGCCCAGCCGGAACGACTCGCCGCCCTGGCGCAACCGGGACGCGACCTGGCCGAGCACGAGGTCGCCGACCGGATGCCCGAACCTGTCGTTCACGCTCTTCAGGTCGTCGAAGTCGACGAGGCAGAGCGCGAGCGGCATGCCCACCTCCTCGGCCGCGACGAGCTCACGCTGGAGCCGCTCGTGGAAACTGCGATGGTTTCCGAGCCCGGTGAGCGGGTCGGTCAACGCGAGCCGCATCGCGCGGATCGCCTTGTGCGTCGAGCGCTGGTAGAGGGCGATCGCGAGCAGCGGGCCGAGGAGAGCGATCGAGAGCGCGGGCTCGCGCTGCCAGAGGACGATCAGCGTCAGGGCCGCCGAGGCCATGAACGCGAACGGCGCCGTCGTCTGCGTGATGTTCTCCCAGGCGACGGTGAAGAACGAGCGACCGGAATCGGCCGAGAGAACCGCGCTGATGAGCACGAGGTTGACGATCCAGTAGTAGATGAATCCGCACAGCAAGACCTTCGCAACGAGGATTCCGACCGAGTTGCCGTGGACGTGCTCCACCGTTAGCCCGGCGGCGAGCGCCGAGAGGGCGAACATCGAGCCGTTGTAGGCGACGCGCAACGGCGGGCGGCGCTGGAGCAGATGGGTGAACGTCGGTCCTCCCATCACGACCAGCACGCCGGCCGGCCAGCCGAGCAGGATGATCGAGGAGATGGAGAAGACGAAGCCGAGCGTGACGCCGCCGGCGCCCATTCCCTCCACGGGCACCGGGAAGCGCTCGGCGAGCGCCATGCTCGCCATCAGTCCGAAGAGCTTTGCGAGGTCGGACGCCGAAGGCGATGCGTCCACGTAGCGGAACAGGGCCAGGCCGATGGCGCCGGCGCCCGCGACGATTACAGGCACCGCGATTGCCAGCACCCTGGCTCGAACCGCAGCGGGAGGCGTCACCGCCGTGCCCTACCCAGCCTTTGCCGCTCTGGCCGAGGTAGGGCGTCGCCGGGGAACAGCTGCCAGCTGGTCACCCACCACCGAGTCCTCCCCTACGAGGTTTCGAGCCGGGTTCTACCAGCCGTAGTTGTGATTCGCGATGAGGCTTCCCAGCGACGCCGCAACCGTGCCGGCCAGGGCCAGAAGAATCACCAGGCGAAACTTCCACTCGAGCATTATGTGCCTCCGGGGAATTCGTCGTAGGGACGCCAGACGCAGAAATTGTGGGTCTGACCTTGCGAAGCGGGTATCACCCGATAGAGGTAGCGCGCTCACTCGAAGGGGGTAAAACGCGGCGCAGATTGGGCTTTCGGCGCCCGTTTCGGGCTAGTCGAGCCCGGCCTCGTGCAGAGGCCGGCGGCCCCAGGCGAACTTCTTCGCGTACCAGTCGCTCAGCTGCGCGAGCGCGACGCCCTCCCCCGAGGACTGGATGAACCAGCCGTTGCCGACGTAGATCGCCGTGTGGAAGACCTGAGCTCCGGTGGATCGCGAGCCCTTCGTGCCGAAGAAGATCACGTCCGCGGGCTGCAGCTTCTTGTCGGAGATCCGCTTCGCGCCCGAGACCTCGACGCTCATCGTGTACGTCGTCCGTCCGAGAATGGTCGAGGCGAGATTGCCCTCGTCCGCGTAGCTCTGGAGCTTGTACACGCGCCAGATGAAGCCCGAGCAGTCGTAGCCGCCACGCGCGGTCACGCCGAAGTTGGTCTCGGTGGTGTCACTCGTTCCGCCCCAGATGTACGGCATCCCGATCTTCGAGAACGCGACGGTCAGGATCTGTCGCTGCCAGTCGTTGAGCGTCGGCAGCGTGAACGCGTCGGCCAGGCTCTTCACCTGGGCGACCTGCCAGCTGTCGGACAGCAGGCCGAAGCCGAGGATCTGCGCCGCGGAGTAGGCGGCTTCCGCCCGGGTGGCCGGGTCCTGAGGCCGGAGCTCGATGAAGTCCTGCGCAGCCGGGTGATTGGTGCGAAGGCCGAGCAGGCGGGCTACGACTTCCGTGCCGAATCGGCCGGGGACGGAGATCCCGGCGTCGTGTGCCCCCTGCGTGAACTCCTTCGCGGCCTTCTTCAAGCCGAGCGCGACGACGAGATTGCGGTCGAGCTGCGTCATCGTGATCGGCGTCGACGGGTTCCCGCTTGGCGTGGTCGTCGTTCCGCCGGTGGGCGTCGTGGTGGAGCCGACGGTGCCGGTCGTCGTCCCGGTCGTGGTCGTTCCGGTCGTAGTCGTTCCTGTCGTACCGGTATCCGAGGCGGGCGGCGCGGCGACCGGGGGGTCACCGAGTTGCTCCTGCAGGCCGGACGTGAGATTCGCGAGCGTCTGCTGGGTCAGGGTCGCGTTGGGGCGAAAGTTGCGCACGCTCGTCGCCATGAGACCGTGAGCCACGACGGTGGAGATCTCCGGAGCCGCCCAGTTGGGCAGGCGGCGGGCTGATCCCGGGGCGGCGGCGGCACAAGATCCTGCAATCGCGCAGGCGGCCGCGAGCATGGCAAGACGCTGACCCACGTCCAGGTCATCGACCGCGGGGCGCTAGGGCATTAATCTCGTCCGGGTGGTGGAGCCTGTCGACATCACGCCGGAGCCCGACGAGGACGAGCGCGAGGCGATCCTTGCCGCCCTGGCCGCCGCCGACGCGGCGGCGCAGCCCGCCGTCTCCGACTGGGCCGAGGCGCTCCTACCGGCGCGGAACGGCGAGGACGGCGCGCCGTATCCGGACTGACGTGGCGGCCGTTTCCAACCCATGTGGGAGGAATGCATCCGCTGCAACGAGGCTCCCGCCGTCGATGATCAGGGCTACTGCGGTCACTGTCACTGGGCCGTCCGGGCGGAGGTCGAGGAGGGGTTCTACGCCCTCCGCGAGTATCTGCGTGCGTGGGCCCGTTTCGACGAGTGGTGCGAGCATCGCGGAATCCCGGTCTGACCGGCCGGCAGTGCTAATCGGCTTGAGCGCGGCTGAGTAGGCGTGGCGCGCTGCGGGCGTAGTCGAGCCCCGACAGCCACGTGAGAATCACGGCCACGAGGAGCGTCCACCACGCGGCGCGGTGCGTCCATGCACCGGCGGCTGCGAAGCCGCCGACGGCCGCGGCGACCGCCTGAGCCCACGTCTTCAACTTCCCGAGGTCGCGTGCAGCGAGAACGACGCCTCGCTCGACCGCCGCTTGCCGGAGTCCCGTGATCAGAACTTCCCGCACGACGATCGCCGCGACCATCCAGGCCGGGATGATTCCCTGGCCCAAAAGCATCACGAGCGCCGCGAGCACGAGCACCTTGTCGGCGATCGGATCGAGGAGGGAGCCGACGGAAGAGGAACGGCCCTGCTTGCGGGCCAGTCTCCCATCGAACCAGTCGGTCGTCATCGCGACGCAGAAGACAGCGGTCGCCCAGTAATTGTGGTTTGAGAAGCCCCAGGCGTAGAGCACGACCACGATCGGTACCGACGCCGCGCGGGCGACGGTGAGCTGATCGGCGGCGGTCAGGGTCACAACGTGGAGAGAATACGGCCCCTCATGTTCGAGAAGGTTCTCGTTGCCAACCGTGGGGAGATCGCGATCCGCGTCTTCCGCACCCTCCGCGAGCTCGGCGTCGGCGCGGTCGGGGTCTACTCCGAGGGCGACCGTGCCGCGCTTCACGTCGCGTATGCGGACGAGGCTTTCCTCCTCGGGCCGACTCCGGCGGTTGAGAGCTACCTCGTGGCCGAGCGCATCCTCGACGCCGCCGAGCGCGCTGGAGCGCAGGCAATCCATCCCGGCTACGGCTTCCTCGCGGAGAACGCCGCGTTCGCGCGCGCCGTGGAGGAGGCCGGACTCGTCTGGATCGGGCCGCCGCCGGCGGCGATCGAGCTGATGGGGAACAAGACCGCCGCCCGCACGGCGATGCAGCAGGCGGGTGTCCCGATCATTCCGGGCACTACCGACCCGGTCGGGTCGGTCGAGGAGCTCCTCGTGCTCGGCGAGGAGCTCGGCTACCCGCTCCTGATCAAGGCGGCGGCCGGCGGCGGCGGCAAGGGGATGGAGATCGTCGAGGCCACCGGTGACGCGGAGCAGGCGTTCGAGCGCGCGCAGCGGCAGGGGCAGTCGTACTTCGCGAACCCCGACGTCTACGTCGAGAAGCTCATCGTCGACCCGCGCCACGTCGAGGTGCAGGTGCTCGCGGACGCGCACGGCAGTGTCGTCCACCTCGGCGAGCGCGACTGCACCATCCAACGCCGCCATCAGAAGCTGATCGAGGAGACGCCCTCGCCCGCGGTCGACGAGGAGCTTCGGCAGCGGATCGGCGCAATCGGCGTCGAGGCGGCCCGGGCCTGTGGGTACCGCTCGGCGGGGACGATCGAGGGCCTGCTCACGCGCGACGGCGACTACTTCTTCATGGAGATGAACACACGGATCCAGGTCGAGCACACGGTTACCGAGATGGTCACCGGGCTCGATCTCGTTCGTGAGCAGATCCTCGTCGCGCTCGGCGAGCCGCTCTCGGTGCGTCAGGAGGACGTCGAGCTGCGCGGCCACGCGATCGAGTGCCGGATCAACGCGGAGGACGCGGCGCACGGCTTCCTGCCTGCGCCGGCGCTGGTGACCGGCTACCGCGAGCCCGCCGGGCCCGGCGTGCGCGTCGACTCGGGCGTCGCGGCCGGGTACGAGGTGTCCGGCGCCTACGACCCGATGGTCGCGAAGCTCGTCGTGCACGGCGTGGACCGCGGGCACGCGCGGCGGCGGATGTTGCGGGCGCTCGAGGAGTTCTGGATCGAGGGGCCGACGACGCTGATCGGCTTCCACAAGGCGCTCCTCTCGCATCCGTGCTTCATCGCGGGCGAGACCTGCCACGGCGTGGTGGAGTCGGAGGAGCTGGCCGCCCGCGTCGCCGAGCTCGACGGCGCGCCCGTTGTTGCGGAGCCCCAAGCCGGCCCTACCGCAACCGGAGCGCGGACGGTCGGCCGCGTCCGCACGGTCGAGGTGAACGGACGGCGGTTCGAGGTGCGGCTCTCGGAGCCCGAGCCGGGGTGGAAGGCGCTTGCACGCCTGCGCCGTGAGCGTGTGCGGCAGGGCGGAGCCGGCGCGGGCGGCGATGCTGTCGTCTCGCCGATGCAGGGCACCGTCCTCGCAGTCCCCGTCGCCGACGGCGACGAGGTCGAGCCGGGTCAGGTGATCTGCGTCGTCGAGGCCATGAAGATGGAGAACGAGGTGCTCGCTCACCGTGCCGGCACCGTGCAGAGCCTCTCCGTCGAGCCCGGTCAGCCGGTCACGACGGGCCAGGTCATCTGCGAGCTCGTGGTTGAGTAGGCCTCCGGGAAAATCCGCGGCCGGTCGCCGCGCGTAGACATCGTCGAACCCAGTAGGAGGAGACGATGTTGAACAGGAAAGCCGTATTGGCCGCTGTCGCCGCACTGGCGCTCGCTGCCGCAGGCGTCGCCACGGCAGCCGCGGTCACGCATTCCCAGAGCTCGAGCGGGACGATCACGCTCCACAGTACGAAGCTCGGGAAAGTGCTCGCGACTCGCGCGGGCATGACGCTCTATCTCTTCAAGGTGGACAAGAACGGTAAGAGCGCCTGTTACGGCAAGTGCGCCACGTACTGGCCGCCGCTCATGAAGACGGGCAAGCTGACCGCCGGCACAGGTCTCAAGGCGAGCCTTCTCGGCACCACGAAGCGGAAGAACGGAACGCGCCAGGTCACGTACGCCGGCCATCCGCTCTATCGCTTCAAGCTCGACAAGAGGGCCGGACAGGTCGCGGGCCAGGGCCAGAACTTCTTCGGCGGCAAGTGGTACGCGCTCTCAGCCGCGGGTCGAGCGGTCACCAAGACGACGTCGACGACGACCACGAACACGACGACCACGGCTCCAACGACTACCTGCACGTACGGCGGCTGCTGAAAGTCGGCTCGCCGAGCTGAACTGCATCGTCCACCGGCGTCGCGTCGTTAGTGTCCGGCGCCGGTGGACCTCTACGAGTACCAGGGCAAGGATCTCTTCGCGCGGGTTGGGATCCCTGTCTCCGACGGGCGTCTCGCCACCTCGCCGGAGGACGCGCGCAAGGCCGCCGAGGAGCTGGGCGGCCCGGTCGTGGTCAAGGCGCAGGTGCTCACCGGAGGGCGCGGCAAGGCTGGCGGCATCAAGCTCGCCGACGATCCGGCGGATGCCGAGGCGAAGGCGCGCGACATTCTCGGGCTCGACATCCGGGGGCACGTCGTCCGCACCCTCTGGATCGAGAAGGCGTCGGACATCGCGCGTGAGTACTACCTCTCCGTCGCGTTCGACCGCGGCGCGAAGAAGCCGCTCTTCATGTTCACGACGCAGGGGGGCATCGAGATCGAGCAGGTCGCGGAGGAGAACCCGGACGCGCTCGTGCGGCTGCACGTCGACCCGCTCGAGGGCTTCCAGCCGTGGGTCGCGCGGAGGCTCGTCTACGGGGGAGGCGTCGAGGATCCCGCCGAGCAGAAGCAGATCGCCGCGATCGTCGAAAAGCTCTACCGCGCCTTCGTCGAGTTCGACGCGATGCTCTGCGAGATCAACCCGCTGATCGTGACGCCGGAAGGCGAGATGAAGGCGCTCGATTCGAAGTTCACCGTCGACGACAGCGGCCTCTTCCGGCATCCTGTCGTTGCGGAGTGGCGCGACACTACCG
>Ga0105240_10015882_pt1 | contig 10214 bp, 8 predicted proteins | sample KBSC54metaG_FD_80426 | JGI IMG/M metagenome (GOLD analysis project Ga0105240, IMG submission 80426) | Corn rhizosphere microbial communities from Kellogg Biological Station, Michigan, USA - KBS C5-4 metaG | ecosystem: Host-associated > Plants > Roots > Rhizosphere > Soil | place: Michigan, USA... | reverse complement strand
TCGGACATGCCGGCGACGATTGCGCGCAACATGATCTCGCCCTCCAGACGCGCCAGATGCTGCCCCATGCAAGAATGCATGCCCGAGCCAAACCCGATATGCCTGGCCAGGTCGGGCCGCGTGAAGACTATCTCTTCAGGCCGCTCGAAGACTTTGGGATCGCGATTGCCGGCGGCGAGAAGAAATACGATCCGGTCGCCAGCCTTTATCGTGACTCCTTCATATTCGATATCCGCGATCGGCGTGCGCGGTAGGCACATATGCGCAGATGCCTCCGCCCGCATAAATTCCTCGAACGCGAGCTTGGCTCGCGACGGCTCGCGCTTCAACTCGTCAAAAAGCTCCGGCTTGGTCAACAGGTGAAACAAGGCGTTCGAAATCAAGTTCGCCGTGGTTTCATGACCGGCCTGAACCAGCATGATCAGGTTGCCAATGACCTCGTCTTCCGTCAGCTTGTCGCCGGATTCCTCCGCCCGAATAAGCTGCGAAAGAATGTCGTCTCCCAGGTTGGAGCGCCGCTGGGCCACGAAATCCCGCGTGTATTTGAAAAACGCCAATGTCGCTTCCTGCATTTTGCGAAAGCCTTCTTCGGTCGCGCCAAAGCGATTGAAGCTCACAATATCGCGAGACCATTGCGACCACAGCTTACGATCCGCATGCGGCACGCCCAGCAGTTCGCAGATGACGATTTCCGGCAACGGAAACGCCACCTCCTCAAGGAAGTCGAACTCTCCCCGCAATTCCCGGGCCCGCTTGACGATATCGTTCGCCACCTGCTCGATGCGAGGACGCCAGCTTTCGACCATGGCCGGCAAAAAAGCCTGTCGGACCAGCTTGCGAAGCCGCGTATGATCCGGCTCGTCCCGGTTGATGAGCATCATCGTAAAGACGTGAATCGCGCGGGCCATATCTGGATCACCGCCTTGCGGCGTTCCGAGATCGGTTTTGGCGGCCTCCCACCGGCTTATCCTCGGATCGCGCAAAAGCTTGTTAATCGCCTCATAGCTGGTCACGATCCAGATTCCGCTCGGACTTTGATAGACCGGCTCCACCGCGCGCAAGGCGGCATAGGCCGGGTACGGGTCCTGTACCGTGCCGTCTTGCAGAATCATGAAATGTTCGATCGCGTCCGCCACCGGACCGGTTTTGTCGATCATTGCGCCTTGCGTCATCGTAAACTCCTCATAACCACTCAACTGAGATGTCCGCCGCCATCGACCTCTATAATATGGCCGGTGATCTGCGGCGCCCCTTCCAGCAGCCAGACGATGCTTTCGGCGACATCCTCCGGCTCGATCACCGATTTCAAGATGCTCGTTGCCTCGAAGCGCGCCAGGATGCTCTTATATCGCTCCGGTCCCAATACACTCGGTGGGAACTGCGTGTTGATCAGCCCGGGACAGATGACGTTCACGCGAATCTCGGGCCCCAGCACACGGGCCAGCGCCCGGGTCATATTGATGAGACCGGCCTTGGTAACGCAATAAGGATGAGAGCTGCCCATGCCGATAAGCCCCGCCTGGGAGGCGATATTGACGATCGCACCGCGGCCAAGCTTACGCATATGGGGCGCCGCAGCGCGCGACAACATGAACGGGCCGATGCAATTGACATCGTAAACCCGTCTGAATTCTTCGACGGTGACGCCATCAAGATCCCTGAGATCGCGACCGGCAGTCGTTCCGGCGTTGTTGACCAGATAATCCAGCCGCCCGAATGCCTCGACCGACGCGGCGATAAGCCGGCGGCACGATGGTTCGTCGCCAACATCCGCGGCATGGATTAGCGCCTTGACCCCACTGGCGCGGCAGGTCTCGGCCGTTTCCTCGGCGCCGGCACGGTCGACGTCGCCCAAATGATTGATCACGACGTTGACGCCGCGTTGAGCCAATTTCTTTACCGCCGCCGCGCCGATCCCGGTGCCCGCGCCAGTAACGACCGCAACTTTCCCCTGTTCCATGAAAACTTCCTGATGTTCTCGTGCGGACCGCCCATCCGGCAGGAATTTGCATAAGGACTATCTGATCAAGCCCGTCAATCCGCGAAGGCGACGAATTCATCATATTGTTACAAATTCGTCGCCACAAATCGCTTGTCGTTTTTAGGAGCTCAATGCTTGCCGAAGCCCGTCGAATTTATCATGCTACGGGAAAATAAATGGGAAGGGATTCATGAGTTCTCACGATGATGCCGACAGCGCACGGCCGAAATTCGTCTCCAAGGAGACGACGGGGCGCGTCTTGACTTGGCCAGCGATGGTGGCGCGGCTGAAGACGGCATACAGCGTTCCGCACATGGCGGCGACGAGCCCACGCCGAAGCGTGGCGCGGGCGGACGGCGTCTGGCTGCGGGCGCAGGCATCGGCGCCTCCGGGGGCCAAATACATGGGGGCCAAGCTTTTCGGGGTGGGACGCGAGAAGGCGGCGAACCACCTGATCGCGCTGTTCGACCAGGATAGCGGAAAACTCGCCGCCTTTGTCGACGGGCAGTTGGCGACGGCGTTTCGCACCGCCGCGACCACCGCCGTTGCCATCGACCGGCTGGCCCAGCCTGGCCCCGTGCGCGTCGCGATATTGGGCAGCGGGCTGGAGGCGCATCATCATCTGGAGGCGCTCCATGCGGTCCGCCCGATCGAGGCTGTCCGAATATTCAGTCCGACCCGAGAAAGGCGCGAAGCCTTCGCAGCCGAGTTTCGCCGGTCGCTTGGCCTCGATATCCAAGCCGCCGATTCGGCCCGCGCCGCATGCGACGGCATGAGCGTAATCATCGCTGCGGCGCGCGCGGCCGGCGAGCAGCCGATCCTCTACGGGGATTGGCTGAAACCCGGGCAGATGGTCGCCTCGATCGGCTCGACCCTGCCCGAGCAGCGCGAAATCGACGTCTCGGTTGTCGAAGCCTGCGACCTGATCGTGTGCGACACGGTCGACGAGGTGATCGAGGAGACCGGGGACATGATCGCCGCTTCGGCCGCCGGCGTCGATTTCGGCGCGAAAATCCTGTCGCTGAACGAGGCGATGCAGGATGCCGCCGCAGGGCGGATAGCCGGGGCACAGCTGCCGCTCTATAAGTCGGTCGGATCGGGCTTGCAGGATATCATCGCGGCGGAGCTGGCGCTGGACCTTGCGGCCGAGCAGGGGCTGGCGGAGACAAGCGGCATCCGTCTCCAAACCCGCCGCCCCCCCCCCCCCAGCCCCAAAAACCTAAAAAACCGAATGGAACTTACGGCAAGCGCGAAGCCCGGGACTGGGCTCACGAAAATCTACGCGGCATCCATAACGTCATCATTCCTTCCTTCACCAGCGACCTCAGCGGAATCAACGAGGCGGCGGTCAGGCACGATGTCCGCAAGGAGTTGGAATATGGGTTTTCAGGATGCCTGATGGTGTCGGAGGTCGTGATCACGCTGCCGGAATACCGCCAATTCTTCCAATATGCCGCGGACGAGGCCGCGGGGCGCCTCAATTTGATCCACCATGCGAGCTGGAACGACCTGGCACAGAATATCGCCGCCGCGCGCATCGCCGAGGAAAGCGGCGCGAACCTGGTGCTGCTCAGCTATCCGCCGAATTTCTATCCGGAAAGCCTGAAAGACATTCACGATTACACCCGCGCCTTCTGCGCGGCGACCAACCTTGCCGTGATGCTGTTTCCGGTGCCGCTATGGGGCTTCGGTCGGCTGCACCCGGCGGACTTGCCGGTCTCGCTCATTCGCGAGATGCTCGACGACTGCCCCAACATTGTCGCGATTAAGGCCGAGGGCGGTTACCCCACGATCATGCATTACGTGGAATGCTGGCGCCATTTCGGCAAGGAAGTGCTGATCAGTTGCCCAATCGAGACCGACCTCATTCCGTTGGCCCAGCTGATTCCGATGCAATTCTCTGGGACCAGCAACACCGAATATTACGGCGGCGCCATTCCTAAGATGTTCGATCTGATCCAGCGCGGCGAAGTGGATAAAGCGACTGAGCTTTATTGGGGCATCCATCCGGCGCGCAAGGCGAACAGCGCCGTCGCCGGAGCCTCGGCCGGCGGGTTTCTGGTCAACCGGATGCAATGGAAGTTCCAGGCATGGTTACAGGGCTATAGCGGCGGCCCATTGCGATCGCCGACGCTGCGCATCCATGACGCCCACATGAATCAGCTGCGCCAGGGGCTGGTCGCGTCCGGCCAAAGCCCGACCAAGGAACCAAACAAAGATTTCTTTGTCGGAAGATTTCCAACATGAGACGCCAAGTAGGGGAGAGTTCGCTGCTGATCCATGGCTGCGCATGCCACGGCCCCGGCTATCTTGCCGCCCAGCGCCGGCAGATATTGCGCGTGTCGGACCTCAGGACCGCTGGGCCTTCGCCCCTGGCGCGCCCCGCCGGCCTTACCGTGATCGACCTGCACAACCACGTCATGGCGCCCGAGGTCGAGGCGCTGATCGCCGACCATCCCGAGAAGCGCCGGCTCCAGGCCCTGCAGGCTCCCGCAAGCCCGGCATCGCAAGCGAGCGATCGGCAGCTGTTCCTCGATTCCGTACCGCGCATGACAATCGCGGCGAACCGGATCGCCGATATGGATGCGATGGGAGTCGATATTCAGGTGCTAAGTCCCTCGCCGACCCAATATTGCTATTGGGCCGATCCGGATTTGTCGGCACGATTGGTGACGATCCAGAATGAATGCGTCATCCAATTCTGCCGGGAGCATCCCGAGCGCTTTCTAGGATTTGGCGCGGTCTCGCTCCAGCATCCGGACTTGGCGGCCGACCAGGTGCGGGAGGTGATGGCGCATTCGGAGATGAAAGGGGTCCAAATATCGACCATGGCCGGCGGGCGCGAATTGGCCGACCCGGGCCTGGAAACCTTCTGGACCGCCTGCGAAGCCACGCGGGCGGTCGTGTTCATTCATCCGCTGGGCACCAGCCTGGGACCACGCTTTGATCCTTTTTATCTCTCGAATACCGCCGGCCATCCGATCGAAACCACTCTTGCGCTTTCGAAACTGATTCTCGGCGGGGTCCTGGACCGGCATCCGCGGCTGTTGATCTGCGCGGCTCATGGCGGCGGCTATCTGCCGATGTATTTCGGGCGAGCCGATCATGCGTGGCTGGTGCAGGAGGATGCACACTCCTGCGCCCGGCAGCCTAGCGATTACCTGCGCTCCCTTTATTTCGACAGCCTGGTCTTCGCCTCCCAGCAATTGCGTGGGCTGGCAGATTCGGTCGGATACAGCCAGATCGTCCTCGGCACCGATTATCCTTTCGACATGGGGTCGTACGAACCGCTCGCGCTGACTGCGGAACCACTCTTCTCAGCCGAAGAGCAAGCGGCGATCCTCGGTGGCAACGCTCGCCGGCTGCTCGGCCTCGACCCCGCGTCAAGTGGCGCCCGATCCACGCATTGAGCGAATATCATCAACAAAATGGCGCAAAAAAAGCGACCGCTTAACCAAAATAATTGTGAGTTGATCCGATGGTTTTTGCGATACTGTCCACTGAGTATCGCTGCGGAAGTTTCATCGCCCAAGGGGGCAGCGCAAAAATCGCGTATCAGACGGGGAATTGCAAATGACGGGGATGCTGGAGAACAAAGTCGCGATTATAACGGGCGCCGGGCATGGCATGGGCCGCGCGGGGGCTCGAATATTCGCAGGGTACGGCGCCAAGCTCTGCCTGGCCGACATCAATCCCGAGACCGTGGAGTCGATCGCGGCGGAGGTCCGGAGCGCCGGCGGCGAAGCCGTGGCGGTGGTGGCGGACATTACGAAAGATGCGGATGTGGAGCGCATGGTCGCCACGGCGGTCCAACGATATGGCCGGCTGGACTGCGCCTACAACAATGCCGGCGGGTCTACCAGCCTTGCCTCCACGCTGGACATCGAGGCATCGGTCTGGGAAAAGATTCTCCAGCTCAACCTGCTCGGGCAGTGGCTGTGCATGAAACATGAAATCGCTGCGATGCTGAAAACCGGCGGCGGCAATATCGTCAACACCGCCTCCGGCGCCGGGCTGCGCGGCACGCCGAATCTGGTGGCCTATGGAGCGGCGAAAGCGGCGCTGATCAATTTGACCATGACCGCGGCGGTCGAATATGCAGATCAGGGCATTCGCGCCAACGCGATCTGTCCTGGCGTCATCGATACGGATTCGCCGGGTTTCCAGAAATCCAAAGCTGCGGGGATCAATTGGGCCGAGCGGATGAATATTCCGATGAAACGAACCGGACGGCCGGAAGAGGTGGCCGAACTTGCAGCCTGGCTCTCGACTTCGCTTTGCGGGTTCATGACCGGTCAGATTATTTCAGTGGACGGCGGGCAGACCACGCGTCAGTAACGTCGGCGTCCCGGCTGCGCTGGCGCACCGGACGACTCAGTGCCTAGGAGGCTTATAATGGGCGAAACAAGCAGAACCGACCGGTCGATCGCGGCCGACGGGATGGGAATAAGTGGGCCGCTTACGATCGACCGGCTTATGACCGATCCCTCGACACGGCAGGATCCGCACGCGGTCTACGCCGCGACCCGCGACGCAACGCCGATCTACAAGACGGCAAACGGCGTATGGCTGGTTTCCAGTCACAAGGCTTGCGCGACTCTGCTGCGCCATCCAAGCCTCAGCCGGTGGGAATCGGCCAAGCTTGAGATGTATGCGGACGATGAGGACGATCCCGAGATTCAGGCTACCTTCGCCAAGGACCCGGAATTGAAGGTCGCGCTGGATGCGATCAATCTCATGCTCATCCAACGGGACGAGCCTGACCACACGCGGCTGCGGCAGCTGGTTCGGCATGCCTTCCTGCCCGGCGCGATCGCCGACTGGCGCGCACGAGTCGAAGAGACCACCACCAAGATCATCGACAATGTCGAGGGCAAGAAGGAGTTCGATTTCGTTCGCGAGGTCGCCTTTCCCCTTCCCGAAATCGTCATTTGCGAGATGACTGGCGTTCCCCATGCCGACCATGCGCTGTGGTCGCAATGGTCCAAGGATTGCGTCGGCGCCGTCAGAACGCCGAAGCCGAGGGGAGAGAATCTTCGCCGCGCGCAGGAAGGGTATCGAGGCTTTTATCTTTACTTCAGGGACCTGATCGCCAAGCGACGCGGGAACTTGGGGAACGATTTGATCTCCATCCTGATGAAGGCCGAGGAGGAGGGCGATAAGCTGAGCGAGGACGAGATCGTCGGAACCATGACGATGCTCATCCAGGCCGGACACGAGACGACGGCCAACTTGATCGGCACCGGGATGCTGATCTTGCTCGACCATCCTGAGCTTTATGCGGAGCTGCGCGAGCACCCTGACCATATCCCGCAAGCGGTGGAAGAGTTCCTGCGCTATGACGGTCCGACCCAATTCAGTTCGCCGCGCATGGCAATCGAGGACATAACCTATGACGGCGTGACGATCCCGAAAGGCGATCGGGTAATCTTCCTTCGCACAGCCGCCAACCGCGATCCTACCGTTTTCCCCGATCCGGATCGCGTCGATTTCCACCGCCCGAACCTGCATGAGCACCAATCGTTCGGGATTGGCATCCATATCTGCCTTGGGCGGCAACTCGCGCTTCTCGAAGCCCGCATCATGTTCCGGGAAATAGTGCGCCGGTTGCCCGACCTGGAGTTGATCGAACGGCCGACATACCATTCGATGGCGACGCGCGGCTTTAACGAATTGCTGGTCCGCCGCAAAAGCCTGAGTTGACGGTGCCTGACCCCGGTTGGCGTGTGAAGAAGAACGACGGATGACGAACGCCGGGGCCGGGGAATGGCGAAAAGGCTGGGGCGTGGTCTTGGCCGCATTCTGCTGCATGTGGCTGTCGTCGGTGACGTTTAACTCCGTCGGCATCTTCATGAGGCCCCTGACCGACGCGTTCGGCTGGAGCCGGGCCGATCTGGCGGGGGCGGTGACGATTTCGGCCCTGGCCATGGCGCTCGCATCGCCATGGGTCGGGAAACTCGCCGATCGTTGGGGGCCGCGACGAATCGGCCTTGTCGGCTGCGTCATCGTCTGCGTTTTGTTCGGTTGCCTGTCGCTGATCCAGAGCTCCGTCTACTCCTATTTGGGGATGTGGCTGGCGATCGCCATAGGCAGCGCGCTTGCAAGCCCCGTCATCTGGACAATGGGCGTCGCCAGCCGATTCCGGGAGCGTCGTGGCCTGGCCTTGGCGCTTGCGCTCTGCGGAACCAGCCTGGCCGGAGTGGTGACGCCCCCGCTTGGAACAGCTTTGATCGGAGCGATCGGCTGGCGCCGTGCCTATGTCAGCCTGGCCCTCATCTTGTTCCTGATCGCTTTCCCGATCGCATTCGCGCTGTTTCGCGATGCCCGCGACGTCGCGGCCCCGCCACGGGCCAAAGATGGCGGCCCGGACATAGCGGGGCGCGAGGGCCCGCCCCAGCAGCTATCCGGCCTCTCCCTTGCCGAGGCCTTGCGGACGGCCCGACTGTGGCTGATGGCCATCGCCTTGTTCATGGGAAGCGGCAGCCTGCTGGCGCTGCTCGTCCACTTGGCGCCGCTCCTGATCGACAGGGGCTTTACCGCGATGCAGGCGGCGTCGGGCGTAAGCTGCCTGGCCCTCGCCGCATTGGGCGGCAAGCTTTCCGCCGGCTATCTGTCCGACCGGGTGCCGGCGCGGCTGATCGCGGCGGCAGTGCTCGCGCTTCCGGCGGTCGCAATCGTCATGTTGCGCGAAAGCCACGACCTGGCGTCGGCCCTGATTGCCTCGGCGCTGGTCGGCGTCGGCAGCGGCGCGCAGCTTCAGCTCGTGCCCTATTTGACCACACGATATTTCGGCATCCGCAGCTATGGCGGAATATACGGCTTGCTTTTCGCGATCTTCCAGTTCGGGTCCGCCGTTTCCCCGATGCTCACCGGAATGGTTTATGACCGCATGGGAAGCTATCAGCCCGTGCTCGACGTGCTGGCGCCTGCCTGCCTCGTCAGCGGCGTGCTGATGCTTTTTTTGGGACCATACCCGGTTTTCGGGGCGGAAACACGGAACGAGCGGCTCGCCGCGACGGTCTCATAGTTGCGCGATCGGGCAACGCAGCCGTAAGATCGCAGGCATAGATCGGGAGGAGCGCACGATGCATATTGGAGTGGGCTTTATCTTCCAAGGCCTTGCAGGACCTCGGCACGACGCGCAGGTCTATGCGGACGAGTATCTTCTGGCAGATCGGGCGGAGGCGCTCGGGTTCGATTCCCTGTGGCAGCCCGAACACCATTTCACCGGCTATATCATGACGCCGGATCCGCTGATGTTTCTGAGCTATTTCGCGGCGCGGACCAAACATATCCGCCTCGGCACGATGGTGAACGTTCTGCCTTGGCACGATGTGGTCCGGCTGACCGAGAACATCTCGGTGATGGACCATATTTCCAACGGGCGATACATTCTGGGCGTCGGCCGGGGCGTGGCCAAGACTGAGTTCGATGGCTTCAGGCGCGACATGAATACAAGCCGGCAGGTCCTGCTCGAGGCGGCGGCTGCAATTTCCCAGGGGCTTGAACATGGCTACATCGAATATGACGGCGAAGTCATCAAGCAGCCTCGCGTTGATATCAGGCCGAAGCCGAAATACTCGTTCCAGGGTCGGATGTATGCGTCGGCGGTCTCTTCGGCGACCTTCCCGATTCTGGCCAAGCTGGGCTTCGGTCTGCTTCTGATCCCCGGCAACGCCCCGTGGGAACAAGTCGCCAAGGACCTCGAGAACTACAGAGGCATCTATCGCGAATTGCATGGGCGCGAAGCGCCGAAGACGATATTCGCAGGCTGGACCTTTGCCGATCGCGACGCGGCGCGGGCCGAGGAGATGGGCCGCAAATATCTGGGCGAATACATCATGTCGGCGGTGCAGCATTACGACTTTGCCGGCGAGCACATGAAGGGCCTGAAGGGCTATGAGCACTACGCCGCGGTCGGCGAGGCCACAAAGGGTGTGGACAGTAGCGTCTTCGCCAACGCGTTCATCGGCAACCACATCATGGGCACGCCGGAGCAGTGTTTCGAAAAAATCCGCTACACGAAAGAGCTTTTGGGTTCTGCCGGCTGTATCCTTGTACCGAAATACGCGTCCATGCCGATGACCGAGGCGACACGGAATCTGGAGGTTATCGCCTCCGATCTCCTCCCGCGGGTCAAGGCCTTCGAACCGGGGTTGGATATCGGCGAAGCCATCCCCCACGCCCAAGCCGCGGAATAGAAGCGGCGCGATAATCGGGGCGGTCGCGGCTG
>Ga0105240_10015876_pt1 | contig 10218 bp, 6 predicted proteins | sample KBSC54metaG_FD_80426 | JGI IMG/M metagenome (GOLD analysis project Ga0105240, IMG submission 80426) | Corn rhizosphere microbial communities from Kellogg Biological Station, Michigan, USA - KBS C5-4 metaG | ecosystem: Host-associated > Plants > Roots > Rhizosphere > Soil | place: Michigan, USA... | reverse complement strand
TTCAGCTTGCCGCCAAAAGTCGCCACAGGTCACGACGCTTTGCCACGTTTTCTACAAGCCTATGACCGGCCTGACTATAAACCCAATACCGTTCTGATGTTTGGGACTCAGGTAGAGAACACCGATTTGTTTCCGGAGCAGGCGCGGTTGGCGGGAGAATGGAATCAGACTTACGAGTATCCCCGGATTGAATATTCGGGTTTCCCGGAGGCCCTCACGAAGATCGCAAAAGAGGCAGGAGACTCGATTCCAGTAAAACGCGGCGACGGTGGTCCTTTCTGGGAAGACGGCATGGTGGCCAATGCGCACTTGACGGCTGTAGCGCGGGAGGGCCAGCAGCGCGTTCTGTCGGCGGAAAAGTTCTCAACCATCAGCACGCTGGTGAACCCGGTGGTACGTCCTGATCAGAATAGCCTTGACCAGGCATGGAAGGACCTGCTGTTGGTTGACGAGCACACCTGGCAGGCATTTCAGAGCGTTACCGATCCTGAAAGTGAACAGAGTATTCGTCAGGGGGCATTGAAGACGTTCCGAGGCGAAGATGCCAAGCGGCAGATCGACTTCTCGCTAGGCAGATCCTTGGCGGCAATCGCGGATGCCATCGACCAGCCGTCCGGAACTCTGGTGGTATTCAACTCTCTGAACTGGAAACGAAGCGAAGTAGTTGAGACTGATCTCGATAAAGGTCTTGCTCCGTTCGATCTGGTCAATGATCGGTATGTGTCCTACGAAGTTCTCTCGACCGGCCGGACTTATGATCACGTCCGTTTTCTCGCTGAAGATATTCCTCCGGTCGGTTACAAATGTTTCGGGCTCCGGCCCGCCCCCACGCAGCAGGCGCCCAGCACGCCGCCTTCAAACGGCGGTGTGCTGGAGAGTCCCTTCTACCGCATTGAACTCGACGCCGCGAGCGGCGCCGTCCGCAGCATCTTCGACAAAGAGCTGAACAGGGAACTGGTTGATACTCGTAATAACTTTCGGTTCAATCAGTATTTTTATGTCACTGGAGGCGATCAACTGCCCAACCGCTTGGTGCAGTATGGCACGGCGTCTCCTGTGCCTCGGTTAACCCCGCATCCAAGCGCGGACGGACGCATCGTCTCCATTTCTAAAAAGCCGTTTGGCACGGTCGCTATCCTGGAATCGTCGGCGACTAACACCCCACGCATTCAGACCGAGGTTCGGCTCTTTGATACCCAGAAGAAAATCGAGTTCATCAACCATATTGAAAAGAAAGACGTGTACTCCAAAGAGGCGGCGTATTTCGCATTCCCGTTTGCAATGGAGAATCCGCAGGTCCGCTATGAGACCCAGAACGGATTTGTCGATGTCCGCCATGATCTCCTGCCCGGCGCCGGGCTGGAGTGGTTCACGGTGCAGCATTGGGTAAACACGGAAGAGAATGGTTTAACAGCAACGCTGGTGCCGGTGGACGCTCCCATGGTCACTTTCGGAGATATCGCGCGCGGCGTCTGGCCAGAGAAGTTCGGCAATCGGCCGGGAACAGTGTTCTCCTACATTATGAGCAACTACACGCCTGAAGGGTATCCTGCTGGGCAGGGAGGCGCTTTCACTTTCAGGTATGTGTTGTCATCGGCTAAGACGTTTTCACCGGTTGAAAGCGGTCATTTGGGATGGGCCGCGATGACTCCGCTAGAGATTGATGAGATTAGGCCGAATGACAAGGCAGTGTTCTTGCGTCGGGCGCTTTCCGGAAAAGAAACTTCATTCGTAAACATCGATCAGGCCAATGTGAATCTGGTGACCTGGAAGCTGGCGGAAGATGGCAAGGGTTACATTTTGCGGCTGCTCGAGACTGGAGGCCAGTCCGCAACCGTCAATATTGAGCTACCGCGACTGGATATCGCTGCAGCATGGAAGTGCAGTGCTGTTGAGGAAAATCAGAAAAAGATCCAATTCATCGCTCGCACGACAACAGTTGTCATCAAGCCTTTCCAAATCGTGACGCTCCGCATCGAGGGAATTCCACGCACTCCATAGATCCGCAAGATCCTCCGTAGAATGTCGTAAGTGGGACGATTTGGCGATCAAAATTCCAGTGGAGGCATATTGGTTATGCCGTCGTGACGTATTGAACTCTTTCATACAAGCTGGCGCAGGAGAAGCCCGGACTAGGCATTGAAGTTGACGAAAACTCGCGATGAAACTTCCGATCCCAAACGGTTTGCCGAACTTTGATTATTCCGGGCGGGCCAGAAGACGACGGGATGGCACGGTAATCACCCTAAGGTAGTCACCACGAAACCGCATCACTCAGCGGAGGCTCTTATGAAGAAGTTGTCTGATGTCAGTCGCAGGCAGTTTCTGCTTTCTACATCTGCTGCAGCCTTGGGGACAGCGGCGCTCCACGGCCAAAGACAGCCGACTGCGCCTCCCCCGCGGACATATCAATCAGAATCGGATTCGAGGATTCCTTACGACCGTCAGACACTGTTGGCGAGCGGACACGTGCAGCGTTCCTACAGTGACGCGCACGCCGGCGAGATAGCTTTTCCTCTGGGAGGAATCGGTAGCGGCTCGGTCTCTCTTGGTGGACGCGGCGAATTGCGCGATTGGGAAATTTTCAACCGGCCGGCTAAGAGGAGAATTTTGCCCTTCAGCTTTGTGGCTTTGCGGGTGAAGCCGGAGGGTGGCGCAGCTGCGCTACGCGTAGTGGAAGGTCCATTGCAGCCGCCGTTTCGTGGCTGGAACGGCTACAACCGTGAGTCGGGCCAGGGCCTTCCACATTTCCAAAAGGCACGATTCACCGGTATGTACCCAATTGCCAAGGTGGATTTTGAGGATGATTTGCTTCCCGTGACTGTGTCACTTGAGGCATTCACTCCTTTCATCCCGCTCAATGTCGATGATTCCAGTCTGCCGGTGGCAGTTTTCCAATATCGGTTAACTAACCGTAGTAGCAAGGCAGTCGAAGTATCGCTGGCTTTCTCCTTGCTGAATCCCGTTGGTTATGACGGAAAGGCGTTTCTCGACAGTAACGAACATCCCGGATTTGGAAAAAACCTGAACAGAATACGGGATGAACAAACCGGCAGCGTGAAAGTAGCAGGCTTGGATTTCACCACAGAGAAATATTCCGCTGGCGATCCTTTGTATGGATCAATGGCCCTGCTTACGACAACTCCCACTTACTCCGCGCGCGCAAGTTGGGGGACCTGGGCATGGTGGGATTCTTATCAGAAATGGGTGGATGAATTTTTCGCGAATGGCAAATTTCGCGATTCCACACCGCCCGAGGCCTCAGCTGATGGCAGGTCCGAATATGCAACCTTGGCGCCATCTGCGCGGCTGGCTTCCGGCGAGTCGACAATGATTACTTTCATCTTGGCTTGGTATTTTCCCGTCCGGGAAAATTATTGGCATGCGGAAGACGAGCAGATGAAGGGGAAAAGATTGACCAACTATTACGGGACTCGTTTCAAGAGCGCCTGGGATGTGGCCTTGCATACTGCATCACGACTGCCGGAACTTGAACGCAAGACGCGTTCTTTTGCGGGCACACTTTTTTCCAGCAGTCTGCCTGGGTATGTACTCGAGGCAGTCTCCACTCAAGCGTCAATCCTGTGCACCAATACCTGCATGTTGCTCGAGGATAAACAATTTTTTGCTTTCGAAGGATGTGGAGACGACCAGCACAATGGCTGGATGAACTGTTCGCATGTGTGGAATTACGTACAGGCGGTGGCCTTCCTTTTTCCGGAACTGGAGCGCTCCGCGCGCAATACTGATTTCCTGCATGAAATGCGCAGCGATGACAGCATGGCGTTCCGGTCCATGGTGCCGCTCGACATCAAGCAATGGGATTATTTCCCTGCGGCCGACGGGCAAATGGGCTGCATTATCAAGCTTTACCGAGAGTGGCAGATTTCAGGTGACGGTGCGTTCCTTCGAAAGATGTGGCCGAATGCCAAACGTGCTCTGGAGTTTGCCTGGAAATTCTGGGATGCAGACAAAGATGGAGTCATGGAGGGGGAACAGCATAACACCTATGACATCGAGTTCTTTGGCCCCAATACGATGATGACCACACTGTATCTCGGTGCGTTGAAGGCAGGTGAGTTGATGGCTGCCGCCGTCGGAGACGCAGATGCGGCTGCAAGATATCGTGAAATTCGAGAAAAAGGTACCAGAAAGATTGAAGAGCTGTGGAATGGTGATTTCTACATTCAGAAAATCACGCCAGTCACAGACATTCGTCCCATGCCGCCCTACGATAAAGAAGATTGGAAGGGTCGAGTACTGAGCGATGGACAACTCAAGTATCAATATGGCGAGGGGTGTTTATCCGACCAGATGCTGGGACAATGGTTCGCCGATGTGTTGGGCTTGGATATTGGTTTGCAGCACGCACGTATTCGAAAAACTTTGATGTCGATTTATCGCCACAACTTCAAACATGATTTCTGGCGGCATGCCAACACACAGCGCATTTATGCAGTTAATGATGACAAGGGGCTATTGTTGTGCTCGTGGCCCAACGGCGGCCGCCCAGCTTTGCCATTCGTTTATTCGGATGAAGTTTGGACGGGCGTCGAATATCAAGTTGCGGCACACCTGATCTATCGAGGACTTGTGGAAGAAGGATTAGCAATCGTAAAAGCGATCAGCGATCGTTATGACGGCGTTCGCAGAAATCCGTGGGATCAGATTGAGTGGGGACATCACTATAGCCGTGCGATGGCAAGCTACTCGGTCTTCTTGGCTCTCACCGGATTTCGCTACTCAGCGGTCGAAGCCAGTTTGACTTTCTCTCCACGCCTGCCGGCAGAAAAGTTCCGTTGTTTTTTCGCCGCCGGTTCAGCATGGGGACAGTACGAACAACATCGCAAGGGTGGCTCTCTCACTTCCAGGCTTGAGTGCCAGCATGGCCAACTCGCACTCCGGCAACTGATTCTTGGTACTCACGGCAAGCAACCCACCGTTCCTAAAGCTACGTTAACTGGCCCCGACAATATTCTTGTTTTATGTACAGTGAAAAAACAAGGGAACTATGTCCAGGTTAATCTGGTGAATGAGTTAGTAATGCGGGAAGGTGAGACAATTAACCTAGTATGTTGAAACTTCAATTCAACGTTTGACCCAGACGCACGCAGGCTCTACTAGATTCCAGGCGGATGATTTGGAAGTCAGGATGTCATTGTTCATGCGCCTTTGAGATATGAATCACGCGGAGATTGTCAAGGTCACCCTGCCTTCTCATATCGTGAGCGCATTAGAAAGATCACCTGAACAGCGTTTCTTTCGCTGGATCGAACAGAGTTCCCTTAGTCGTATAGCGGTACGGTGAGCGATGCAGTCAAACGGCGTGCCCAAAAAACACGAGTTGCGCGACAACCACAAGCTTCTCGAAAATGTGCGATGTTCCCGGATAGATTTATCAAGCACATAGCGTAGGCAAGGTAGAATAAGGAAATAGTTACGACACTCGGATATCGAAGGTTTCTGATATTGGAGCCAAAAAAGCTGTACTTAGTCGGCAACCCGAGGTTAGATCCAGCGTGGTTGATATAAATCCCCATAATACGCAATGACCCCAATTTGGATGAACAAAAAGGGTCCAGTTCTTAGTGCGGAGCTCTCATTAACAACCGTCATGCTCATCATCCTGCTCTAAAGTGCTGGGTTAGTTTCTCGAAGAAGAGCTTTGATCCCATTAGTGCCCGGCGTTTCACCTGTGAACACAGCCCAGGAATGGGGAAGCACGGGCGCTCTTCCTGATTCTGCCTGGATCAAGCCAAGCGTTGACGGACAATGTGGAATCGCAGCAATGTATTTTTGTTGGACGGCATCCTCAACAATGAAGGCGAAACCGCCGGATATGTTTTAATTGTCTCCTGTCCGGCACTCGAAGCTACATTCCGGACGGCAGAGGCAGCCCACGCCTCATCCATTGCCTTACATGAGGAAAAAACAAACCAGGGATTGCTGTTGGATTCGCAACCCGAGCTTGCTGTTTGCGGATTTATTCCGCATCTCGGATTTCGTCCTGGCCTGGTTGGTTCGTGTGTCGCGATAGCGGGTTAAGGTCCGCCAGCATGTCAAGCGCTACGATGGTTATCGAGAGCACGACAGGACCGATAAAGATCCCGATAATTCCGAACGCCCTCATTCCACCGATTAGAGCGAAAAAGATGAGGAGATTGTGGATCTTTGCGCGACCGCTGACTACGTAAGGTCTCACCACCACATCCGCTTGTGCCACCACCGCGGAACCCCAGGCGAGAAGCAAAATCGCTTTGATCCAATGTCCCTGCAGAAGTAGCACAACGGCCGCGGGCGCCCAAATAATGCCAGTTCCGACGAACGGAATCAGCGATGCCATACCTGCCACAAGACCCCACAAAACTGGTGAAGATAAGCTTAGAACCCAGAAGGCAAGACCTGTTAGCAAGCCTTGGGCCAACCCGACCGCTATGCCTCCCTGCACGCTCGCTATGATTGTTTCGTGAACGCTGGTAATAAATGTTCTTGCTTGTTCGCCCGTCAATGGGAGTATCGCCGCGGTACGCTGCTGAATCTTGCGCCCGTCCCGGAAGAGAAAGAAGAGAGTAAAAAACGCAACAGCAGCGGAAAGGAAAAACGAGAAAATGTTAGTAACTAGACTTGCACCGATCGCCACGAGATAGCTGCTGGCTCGCTCTATCCATCCAAGCAAGGTCGGGCGCACATCAAATCGTGAAAGATCAATGTACAGACCAATAGATCGGAGAGGTGCTTCCATCAGGTGCACCAGGTAAGGATTTAGACCACCCTGGGCGGCGGTTTCATGGCGAAGCCACTCATACTGTTCTCTCAGTTCCCGAGTGACGGTGATTCCTAAGAAAACGGCGGGAATGGCGATCACGAATATGACGAGGACTGTCGAAATGCTGGCCGCTAGGTTGGGCCGTCGAAGTCGTGAATTGATCCTAGCGTGCAGAGGGTAGAAGACAATGGCTAGTACCAGAGCGGCAAAGATCGGATTCAGAAACGGTTTCGCTATGACGTAGGAGAGATAGAGCGCGACCGCAGTCACGGCGATTAAGAACCACGTGCTTGCATGGTCCCGCATAATAAACTTTTACGCCGGATGCAGCCGTTCAGGCTCGAAAAATCGGCGTGCATCGATCAAGTAAATCGCAGCGGAGAGACTCGCTGAAATCCATGGGAGAAGGAAGCTTTTCTCGGGTGGCCCGGACGACAATCTTGCTGCGGGAGATTTAACGTTCCGCCACGGCCAAAGAATTTGGACCAGCCATTGAAACCAGGAACCTTGGAACCGTTAGAACCGCGCATCGAGACCAGCGAATAATCTTGTAAGCGTTACGCTCCCTCTCGTGTGCTACAGTCCCAGCCGCTGGATGAACGGAGATAACGACCAAGTCTGCATGATAGGCCGTTGCAGTTTGTGAAATTTGTTCGGCGGCTAGGCCGACAGTAGTTTCGATCAGGGTTTCAAAAGGGAGGTTGTCATCTTCCAAGAGCTTCCGCAACCGGTGTTGCGCGTCATGCACAGCCCATTCCTTCTCAGATTTTCCCATGGACAGGTTCTCACGGAGAACGTGCACCAAAATCAGCTGGGCTCCGTGCCGCCGCGCGATGGACTTGGCGAAAGCGAGGGCGGTGGGCGAGTCGAGTGAGAAATCGACCGGGCACAGAATGCGACGTATAACGAATGTTTCGTGGAAGCTTGCCCGTTCAGGAACAACAAGCGACGGGCAGCCCGCCTGACGAAAGATCTTCTCCGCCACGGAACCAAGTAGGAGTCGCTTTGTCTGGCTGTGTCCACGAGTGCCGGCAACCAATAGCTCCACACCTCGCTCCTGCACGATGCGAAGCAAAACACTTGTAATTTCACCTTCTCGCAGCAGCGGTTCGAAATCGAGCTGCGGACTGCTCTCGGATCGTTGAAGATTGTTCAACTGATCTTCTTTCTCGCGCCGGACCTGCTCCTTCGCTGCGCTGGCCAGCTCACTCGGTACAGCGGCAAAAATTAGTGGATCAATAACATGCGCCAGCAGGAGCTTTGAATGGTACTCACGTGCGATGGCGAGCGCGTAGGGCCAAGCATTTTGACAAGCCCGAGAGAAGTCGGTGGCGAAGAGCATTACTCGGGGCGCGAACTGAAGATCGCCACTGGGCGTATCGAGGGACCGTTGAGGCGCGAGTTCCGGCACAATAAATCCTTCTTCAGATGATGCATCTTTGTCCGGTGGGTTTGCTTCCCGACCGTAGAGCCGGACATGCTTGATCGGAAGGAAACACGAATCATTCAAGAGTGCGAACTCGATCCTTATCATGTGTCCCGTAACTTCTGGAATTTTAAGGGGCTCCTCCGGACTCGCGCTCGGATCCGCTCGACAGCGAAAGCGATCTGAGAACAGGATCCGAGCTCCCCTACAAAGTAAACGAGCTTGAACTGCTGTCTGCGAACGTTGTACTTTGGCGGGTTGTGATCTGGCCGTAGTCCAAGAGCAACCAAAATCGCCTCGGAAGAATCCGCAGTGGTGAGGGGACATGGATCTTGCTTTCTGAAACTGCAACCCCGAACCTTCTGGAATCCGTCTTCGATAACGTAAGCGCGTTACTTGTGGTGATCGACGGTGCAGGAAGATTGGTGTTTTCCAACCGAGCTTTCGCCACCTTGTTCGGAGAGAATCGTGACCAGATCCCGATGCACCTCAAGGATTGGGCGCGCGGTTTGCTGACGCAAGGCTACCGGTTTCAGGATAACCAGGGGCATGACGTTATCGTTGATAGCTCTAAAGTGATGCGAGCGTTAGTTGGCGAGCAGGTCGAACCCTGCGATTTTCGGATCATTTTTCCTGACGGGAGTTGGAAGTGGATGCATGCTTCCACCCACCGATTTTCAGTCGTGGGTCTTGCGGGCGTGTTGGTGATCGCAACCGATGAAACGGTTTACGCCGAGCTAAAACATGCTGCGACGCGTGTGGAACGACTGGAAACCCTTGGGGCGGTCTCACGAGCCCTGGCGCACGATTTCAACAACATCCTCGAAGTAATTTCCTCAAATGTGTATCTCGCTCTGCCGGATGCCGGTGTCCCAGAGAACACGCGCATGCGCCTCGAAGCAATTTCGGCGGCGTCTCAGAAAGCCACAGAACTCGTCAGGCGGCTCATGCAATTTGGTCGAACTCACGTCGTTGAAATGCGGCCGGTGCAGATAAACGATTTAATCATTGGTGTGTTGCAGTTGGTTCGTCCACTATTTCGAGACGAAATTCGTGTAAGAACTGCACTTCGGCCCGATTTACCAATGATCGATGCCGATCCGCTCGAAATGGACCAACTACTGGTCAATCTCATCGTCAATGCCACAGATGCAATGCCCCAAGGAGGAGATCTGGTAATTTCTACCGAAGTCAAAGAAAGCGGTGACGGCATGAAGAGTGATCAAGCAAAGAGGCAGCTAGTCCTCATTTCCGTGTCGGATACAGGCATCGGAATCCCACCAGGAATGCAATCTCAAATTTTCGAGCCTTTCTTTACTACAAAGAGAAGAGGGACTGGACTAGGGCTGTCGAGTGTTTATGGAATCGTGCGAAAACACGGGGGCGATATAACCGTGCAAAGTGAGCCAGCTAAAGGAACCACCTTCATAGTTTCTCTGCCAGCGAGGTAGTCCTCGTTATCCAGAACCACGTCGCGTAAATGTCGCCATTCTCAGACAGAACAGACGGATGCAACCTACACTTCTCTTGCAGCACAAGCCATGGGAAATCCGCCTCGTTCGGGCTTCGTCGTTCCCGCATACGGCTGCTGTGACTGCTCACAACAGGTGACCTCGTTGCTTCGGCAACAAGTGATCTTCGAAATGTGAAACGAAATTGATAGACGGCGCTTGGCGGGCGATCGAGCCGCATCGCACCAACACCGCGTACCTGCAGCTATAACTACAGAGCTATTCAAATCACGATAGAAGTGCACACACCAACTTATAAATCAGGCTTCATACGCCCTTGTGCTTAAACCCACTAGCTACGCATTCGCTAGATCCGCATCATCAGAGCGATGTAATTACAAAAACGCCCGCATGAGCTGGCATAGGACAGAAGATGTCCCGCAACGAGGTCGTTGGGTTCCCAGCAGTCCGAAAGCTATTACCCAAAAAGATCCAATAAACCCGGCCGAGGCCTGCAGCCGCCCATCGTGGGAAGCTGTTGTGGAGCTTGGTCTGCGATCACAGTAGTTAACCGT
>Ga0105240_10015875_pt1 | contig 10218 bp, 7 predicted proteins | sample KBSC54metaG_FD_80426 | JGI IMG/M metagenome (GOLD analysis project Ga0105240, IMG submission 80426) | Corn rhizosphere microbial communities from Kellogg Biological Station, Michigan, USA - KBS C5-4 metaG | ecosystem: Host-associated > Plants > Roots > Rhizosphere > Soil | place: Michigan, USA... | reverse complement strand
GCGCCCGGCGACATCGAGATGCACGCTGCCGTAGTCAAACTCGGTTCCGGGCGCCGCGATCAGGCCGGCCTGGGAGATCGTCGCCACACATTTATCGAGGCTGACAGTTGAGTCATAGGTGCACTGATTCTCCGGCGCCAGGCCCGATGTGAACGACATCAACTGGCGCAACGTGATCGCGCCCTGGTCACCCGTCCAGCCGAGAACCTGCCCTGTGGTCGAATCCAACGTCAGATATCCTTCATCCATCAGCCTGAACAGGGTGACCCCGGAAATCAGCTTGGAGGCAGAGGCAATCGGCACGCGTTGGTCCGGCGAGAAGTCGCCGTACATCTGCTCGAATACTTTGACTCCCTCGCGGTTGTAGATCGCCAACCCCATTCCCGTCAGGCCTTCTGCCTCAAACGCCGCGAGCGCAGCCGAGTCCACAGCATCAAAGCCGCTGACAGGAGGAGGATCATCACCGTCCCCTCCGCAACCCGTGAGCACCAATGAGATGACCAGCGGTGGGATAATTCCAATTTTCATCACCTGCAACTCCTCCATTTCGTAGGAGCAGCAACGGGTGTCCTCGGCTTCGGGTGACAGCGGATTTATCGCGATGGGTCACTCGCACGTAACAGTGTGTAACAGCGCCTCCGCTCAGGTTGAGTATCCCGCCGGATACGGCTACAACGGCTCCATGACTGAGGCGGGCTCAACCATACTGATCGTCGAGGACGATGCCGTGATCCGGCGGCTGGTGAGCGAGGTGCTGCGCGCGGAGGGGTTCAATGTCGAGGCGGCGGAGGATGCCGCCGGCATGGATGGAATCCTGGCGCGAATGCGGCCGGATCTCGTGATCCTCGATTTGATGTTACCCGGCGAGGATGGACTTTCGATCTGCCGAAGGCTGTATGCGCATGAGCGCTTTCCCATCCTCATCCTGAGCGCGAAGTCCGATGAGATCGATCGGGTCGTGGGTCTCGAGACCGGCGCGGACGACTATCTGGTCAAACCCTTTGGCCCTCGCGAGCTGATTGCGCGGGTTCGCGCAATGCTCCGCCGCGGCCCGCGCGTTCAATCCCCTCTGGCCAGGCGATTCTCCCTCGGCAATCTCATAGTCGATCTGGATGCCCGGCAGGTCGCCGACGAGCAGAATGTCCCCGTGTCCCTGACCTCCGCCGAGTTTGATCTACTCGCGTGTTTCATCCGGCGTCCACGACGCGTCCTGACACGCGACCAGATCGGCAAATGGACCCGAGGCCGCATGCCGGACCCCCTCGACCGATCCATCGACATGATCGTCTCGCGATTGCGGCGCAAGTTAAACCAAGCCAGCCCCGGGGCCAACCTCATTTCAACCGTGAGAAATGGCGGCTACCTCCTGACAGCTCACGTCACCCCAGTCTCCTGATGCGTCTGTCTTCACCAGTGCGTGTCGGCCTCATCGTCCTGATGAGCGTGACCATTGTCTGGATCGGCACCGTCGCGCTTTTCTATCTGACATCGTCCAGTGCGATCAGAAACAACCGCCCGCTGCCCGCCCAGGTCGCCGCCCTGGTCTCCTTGTTGGAGCACTCCACCCCCTCTCAACAATCTCTCATTCTGCGCTCCGTCACTTCCCAGTCCATGACTGCGCGCCTGGAGCCTGGCAGCCACCTGGCAGTGACCTCGAAACTGCAACGGGTCCCCCGGGTTACCGCCAAAGCCATCGACCAATATCTAGCCGCTTTAGGCGGCCGGCCCAACAGCGTAACCATACGCCGAGACGCCGGAGCGAGAGGCGGTCTCGGCTTCTCATTCGTGACCCCCGTCGACTTGGAGCTACGTGTGCAACTCGCGACCGGCGACACCTTGGTCGTAGATGCATTGAGTTATCCCATCACCAACCTGTTCGGCGTACCCGTAGGCTTTGTGGCGGGTTTGACCGGTGCCGTGCTGGGATTGATAGCACTGTTCGCCCTGCAGCGCGAAATGGCCTTCAACCGGCTGCAGGCTCGTATGTCCTATCTGATCCGGGGGCGGATCGCGATGATCGGCGGGATCTCCCACGATGTCAGGACTTTCCTGACGCGCTTGCGATTGCGTGTCGAACGCATTCCAGACGAAGAAGAGCGCGATCGCGCCGCAGCGGATATCGCAGACATGATCCGTCTTCTCGATGACGCGCTGCTGGCCAGCCGCGCAGGATCAGGTGAGCTGGCGGAAGAGTTGGTCGATTTCGTCCAGCTCGTCACGACCGAAGTCGATGATCGACGCGCGGCCAATGGCCCGGTGGACCTCCAAGCGACCGTGCCAACCACCACCGTTCTAGGAGATCGCCTCGCGCTGCGCCGCGTAGTCTCCAACCTGATCGACAACGCACTCAAATACGGAAGCGTTGCCCACCTTTCGCTGCAGGCCGACGCCCAGTCCGTTACCCTGTTCGTGGACGATGAAGGCCCCGGCATCCCGCCCGACCAACGCGAGCAGATCCTCGAACCCTTCGTGCGTCTGGAAGACTCCCGCAACCGACGTACAGGCGGTGCCGGCCTGGGACTCGCTATCGCCCGCAGTCTTGTCGAGGCTCACGATGGAGCGATTTCCATCGCCGGGTGTCCCGGCGGCGGCGCTCGCCTCACAGTCCGCCTACCGCTCTTCAAGGCCACCTGACTTCAACTGTCTCAACGAGCATCACTTCACAAGCACCGGCACCCGTATCACTCCGGCTGAGCGACGTGTGGATCCAAGCACCGTCATCACGAGTTCCATCCACCAGAGTTCCTGTAAGGTGCACAACCTCGCCAACACGCAAACGAGCCAACGCGGTAGCAACCCGTTCATCGGCAGGAATCACATGCGTGTTGGCACTATGCGTGATGATTGTTTCCAGTGGCACCGGTGTGTCCGCATGAGGCCGCCACCAGTAAAATCGTCCGCTCTGGGAGATATCCATGGTGGCCAACACCTGGGTATCGGACATCGGCCCCCATCCGAGCGCCAGATCCTCAGGCACCAGCGCTGCCAGCCTGTCAAAGCGATAGCGTTCCGTCGACAGGATTCGCGCCGTAATGTCGTAGCGGGCGCGCGGCGTCAATATCCAACGCCCGCGGCTCACCGACGGCGCTTCAGCCGTAATCTCAGCTTGAACTGGTTCACGTTCCGCAATCTGCCCCGCCGGCGGATGCCGGGGCCGGTGGGCCCACCGGTCCCAACCGTCCGTGCCCGCTGCAACGAGCAGGCCGACGAAAACTGCGGTACGCAGATCGATCACTGGCATACTTTGGAGTATGAACCGCGAATCGACCCCTGCCGTGCGACTGGATCGCATCCTGGAGCTGGCCAAACGCGCAGCCCTGGCGCCTTCCGAGCTGATCATGTCGGGTTTCCGCAGTCCGGCGTTGGCCGTTGAGCAGAAGGCCGACAACTCCCCCGTCACCGCGTTTGATCGCGAGTCGGAACAACACATCCGCCGCATCCTGCAGAGCGATCCGCAGATTCAGTGGCCCGTGTTGGGTGAGGAGTTTGGGGGCGACACGGCCGGCTCGCCGTATCGTTGGGTGGTCGATCCCATTGACGGCACGATGCCGTTTTCGCGCGGGCTGCCCTTCTTCGGCACACTGGTCGCTTTCGAGGAGACCGGCAAGCGATCGCTGGTCGGTGCGATCCAGTTACCGCCCTACGCGGAGCTCTATACCGCCGCTCGCGGGATGGGTGCTCACTGCAACGGCACGCCCATCCACGTCGCCCCTCGGCGAGAGCTTACCGATTGCATCGTCGCCGCACCCGAGATCCAGAAATTCCGCGTTGCGGGCCTCGAAGAAGGTTACGAACGACTGGGTCGCGTCGTGAAGTATTTCCGCGGCAATGCTGACTGTTGGATGCATGCAATGACCGCGCGCGGGGCCTTTGATGCGGTGGTTGAGTTCTCGCTGAACCGCTGGGACATTGCAGCCACCGAGGTCATTGCGGAAGAGGCCGGTGGCCGTTTTTACACACGGCCGTCGAAATCGGTTCAGGGAAAGTATGACATCGTGTTCGGCAGCCCCGCCGCAGCGGACGAGATCGTGACCCTCCTGGATTTCGCGCCGACCTGACCGGCGGTGCCGTCGTGGCCGGCGAGTGCCATCGTGGCCGGCGGTGCCATCGTGGCCGGCGAATGCCGTCGTGGCCCGCTGGGGCCCGTACCCCGCCAGGAGCCAGCAACACCTCCGACTCTCAGGCCGCGACCGGCGCCTTCGCCACGCTCTCACTGTGCGACTCGCGCCAATACAGCACGCCACACAGGCAGCTCAGCGGTAACACCGCAACCCGCAGCAGAATCGCCGCGACCGCGGCATCTTCATAGTCAGCCCCCAGCGCCACGCCCGCGAGCGTAATCGTCCCCTCGGTGATGCCGATACCATTGATAGCAAGCGGCAAAATACCGGCCAGCCCCGTAACAGCCGCAATCAGCGCCACCTCCGCAAACCCGATCTGCGAGCCGGCCCCGAGAAACAGCATATAGACGATCCCAACCGCGATGAGCTGAAACACAAAGGACATGACCAGCAGCGGCAGCCAGCGCCAGCCCGCCCGCAACAACTGCATGAAATCGCCCTGAATAGCCGCCACCATCTTCAGATGCTGAAGCTTGCGCCGCAGCACGCCGAACCATCCCAGGTACAACGCGCTCGCCCCAATCACCGCTCCGACTGCGCCAAAGCCCAACCCAGTCAGGTACCCCTGCGGCAAGCGGAAGTGATCGATCAGAAATACCGAGCCCACCGCGCCGAGAACCAGCAACGCCGCCAACCCGACGATCCGATCGATGACAATGGAGGTCACCGCCCGTGAATGCGGCTCAACGAGCGGCAGAACCCGGAAGACCCGGTAAGCGTCGCCGCCGATGGAGGTCGGCAGAAACTGCCCCACAAAATGGGAAATGCAGTAAAAACGGGTCAAACGGGTGAAGGACAGGTCGACGTTGCACACCCGCAGGGCAGCGTGCCACTTGAGCCCGCTGATCGGGAATTGAATCGCCAGCCCGATAAAGGCGGCCACAGCGAACTCCCACTTGTACCCCACAATCAACTGCGGCAACTCCTCCCAACGAATGCCCGCAATCAGCCCCCCGATGGCGATGGCACTGAACGTGGCTTTGAGAAATAACCGCATGGGACGGCTGAGCTTGGGCATGAAAGGTTACCGAAAGAAATCTACCACAGGCGCCCCTGGCAGCAACCCCCATGCCCGCACTTGTCGGTGTTAGGAGACAGCCCCTCCCTGCGCGGCGTGGATGCGCCGCACCGCGTCCATGTTGTCCGCATCCGAAGCGCGCTTGTCCTCGCGATACCGTTTCACACGCGCAAGACGCAGTGCGAGACCGCCTGGATAACGCTTGCTCTCCTGCAGGTCGCTGAACGCGATTTCCACCACCAACTCAGGGCGCACATAAACAGTCCACTGATCGCGATGGCTCTCGCGGGCCAACAACTCCCGTGTCTGCCACTCGAGCATGGCGTCCGTCAGTCCCTTGAACGTCTTCCCCAACATGACGTACTCGCCTGTAGCAGGGTCCAATGCCCCCAGATGCAGATTGGACAACTTCCCGGTACGCCGACCATGTCCCCATTCAGCGGCCAACACAACCAGATCGAGCGTGTGCGCGCGTTTGATCTTCAGCCAGCCGGCGCCCCGGTTACCCGCCTCATACGGCGTATCCAACGACTTGGCCATCAACCCTTCGTGCCCCGCAGCCAACGCCGCCTCATAAAACTCTCGTGCCGCGCTCGCAGACCGTGTAATCAACCGCGGCACCAACTCCGAAGCTGGCACAGCCTTCACCAACGCCTCGATCCGCACTGTCGTAGGCCGATCCTCGATGCTTACATCCTCATAGTGCAGGCAGTCAAAGTAGAACGCGCGAATGGGGAGTTTGGCTCGTGACTCTTCGACGTTGAGCTTGCGCCCGAAGCGGCGCATCGTCACCTGAAACGGATGAGGCCGCTCCGCAGCGTCAAACGCAATCGCCTCCCCATCGAGCACCACCGTCCGCACGGGAAGCGCGCGCACCTTCTCGACGATTTCCGGAATCGCTTCCGTCACCTCGTTGAGATTGCGCGTATAGATGCGAACTTCCGAGTCAACCTTGTGCACCTGGATCCGCGCCCCATCCATCTTCCACTCAAACGCGACTTCGCCTTCGAGCACATCGAGCGCCTCGTCAACATCTGCCGCTGTCTGAGCCAGCATCGGCGATACGGGCGAAAACAGCTCCAGGTGAAACGCCGCGAGTCCCTCGGCGCCTTCCAACATGGCAACTCGCGCAACCGCCCCCAGGCTCTTTGAGTACATGGCCGCTCGTCGCACCGGCGCCACCTCTATCCCAGCCGCCGCCGCAATCGCGTCAACCATCACTCCAGCCAACGCCCCCTGACGTACCTCCCCGGTCAACAACCGCAACAGAAACGCCTGCTCATCCCGCGTCGCCCGCGAAAACAATCGCCCCAAGGCGGCGGCCCGCTTTGCAGTAGACCCGGTGCCCCGAATGCCAGCCAACTCGCTCAGTGCAGCATCGACTTCCGTCAGAGAAAGCTGTCCACTCGGCGCCGCACCGTCCCCAGCCGCATCCCGAAGTGTGGCGTACCCAATCCCAATCCGCCCCTGTTGAATCTCCCCCGACAAATAGTGAGCCCCCGTCTCAATCTCACCGGGCCCCAAGGATCTTAGAAAACCCGCCAACTCCCGGATCTTCGCCAGACGCCCGGAGGTGGCGCCCACGCGCTGCGACGTCGCAACGAGGTCGGCCAGCAGGGTCACAACGGAACGTCAACTCGCATGACGGGGTACAGGTTGTACCGCTCGTCCCACGAGGCATGCCGCCGCAAAAAGAACTCCAGCCGATCCCCCGGGCTGGCTGCAAAGTAGGGATCCGCTTCGAGCTTGGCCGTGAATTCAGCTCTCAGTGCCGGGTCCGCAGCCAACATCTGCGCAGCGATCTGCTCAGCCACGTAAGGCTCCATCTGCTCCTTCTGTTCAAAGCAGGCATTGAAAAACCCCCAAGCCGCCAGTGAGTCCGGCGCCTGGGGCTCAAACAAAGCGGCCACCAGCCGCGCCAGCTTTTGTGTGATCGGCACAAACAAGGCACCCGCCTCAATGTGGGTGACCGCCACAGCCCAGGCCCCGTCGATTTGCGCCCGCATCCGACCTTCAAACGGCGCCGCGGAGAACTTGACCTCGGTAGCTCGGAAGACGTTGACCCGCACTCCAGTGCGCCGCCCCTTTAGCTCCACCGTCTTGATTCCATGCGCCGCCAATCGAGGCGCAATCTCCGGCGCAAATCCGACCGGAACAACATATCCTGCTCCCGGTGCCCTCACGACCAGCAGTGGTTTGACCGCATCCCGCATGGGCACGCGCCAGATCTGAGGGGTTTTCGGGTCATAAACCGTCACCAGATCACCGGATATCGCCGACTGATTGCGCGTGTACGCGTAACCACGGAATTCAATCGTCCGCGCCCCCGCATCATCGCGCTGATCAACAGCCGTCCCAGCCCGAGAGGGCTCTCGCCAACGGGTAACATAGTCGAGAGTCACATCCCGCCCGCCCAACGCCTTCGCCGTCTCATCCGCTTTGAGACACAACTCCAACCACTCTCGGCCGCGGTCAGCAGCCAGCTCCGCCAAACTCACAATCGTGTTGAATGTGACCTTGACCCGATGCTCATACTTCTTCCACGAATGCGTCTCAACCAGCACGGTATAGCGGTTACGTTGCGGAAAATATCCGGTCGAAAACCGCGGCGAATACACCGTCAATGCAAATCCGGAAGAGGGGTCATCCGTCTTCGCAAAGTCAGGATAAAAGTTGAGCGGCAGCGATCCCAACTGCGCCAGCCGGTCAATCAACCGATCCCGCAGGCTCACGGCACTGTCACGCAGGTCCGGATCGCCCTGATTGATCGGCTCCACCTGCAGCGAAATATCCGGCTCGAAATCCGCCCCATCCGTCACATGCAGATCCGCGCAAACCAACGGATCCCACGTGTCGATCAGCCGCAGCATGGCCCGCATCTCGGGCGCATCCGCCTTGGTGTAATCCCGATTCAAATTCAGATTCACGGAGGTGGTCCGCCACCCGGTCTCCTCCGGTCCCACCTGGTTCGGCCGATTCCAACGCCCCGTTCGCTCATGCCCATCCGTGTTGAACGCCGGTACAAACAGAATCGCGATCTTCTCCAACACTCCGGCCGCCGCCGATCCACCCAACATCTCACGCAACGCAATGAATCCCGCGTCCTTGCCGTCACTCTCGCCCGGGTGAATCCCGCCCTGAAGCATCAGCAACGGAATCCCGCGAGCCCGAATCTGCTCGGCAGTCAGTGCTCCCGTCCGGGACACCACCAGCGCCCGCATGGGCCGTCCTTCCCCCGACCGCCCATACTCAAATGAATTCACTGCCTCCGGCCAGGCCCGGGCGAGCTCGCCGCTGAGCTGCTCCACTTCATCGGTGCGACCGGTCTGTTGAAAATTCGTCTGCTCCGCAAGCGTCTTCATTTCTGGTACCCCGGTCCACGCAAAACCTTGCCGGGCAACGAGTTGGTCGCCTTGCCGCCGGCAATCACCGGCACCCCGTTCACCAATACATACCGCATGCCCACCGACAGCTGATTCGGCTTCTCAAACGTCGCCACTTCGTGAATCTCCTCGGGATCGAAGACATCAATGTCCGCCCACATGCCTGCTTTGAGAACACCGCGGTCCGTGAGACCCAGCCGCTGCGCCGGCAGCGCACTGAACTTGCGGATGGCATCCTGCAAAGTCAGGCGATGCTCCTCGCGCACATATTTTCGCAGGATTCGAGGGAAAGTTGCATAAGCCCGCGGGTGCGGGTGCTCCTCCCCGAGAATCCCCGTCGGCGCCGTCCCCTGAGAGTCATTATCAACCGCCACCCAGGGCTGTTGGAGCGCCAGAGTGACATCACTCTCATCCATCCCAAACACCGCCACGGACGTGTAAGCCTGATCTTCAATCAGAATGTTCAGCAACGCATCAATAGGATCCTCATGCCGCAACGCTGCAGCCTGAGCAAGTGTCTTCCCCTGCAACGGCCGCAGCGCCGGATTCTGCACAACACACAACAGAATCGACTCCGGTCCCGGTATGGCAAGCCACTCGTTATCCCACTCGGTCGTCGGCGTGGTCATATCCTTACGAATGCGCGCCCGCGTGACAGGATCCTTCATCCGCTCAACCAATTTCGCATCACCCCCGTCATGTGCCCAGGGTGGGACAAACGCCGAGAAGCTGTTGAACCAGGCGGTGTAGGCATAAGTATCCGCACTGACATCCACTCCACTTGCCCTGGCAGCCTCGATCCGGGCGACGACCTCCTTCATCTTGCCCCACATGGGCTTGCCGGCCGTCTTCAGGTGCCAGATCTCAACAGGGACATGCGCTTCGCGCCCGATGCGGATGGTCTCATCGAGCGCCTGCATGATGCCGGTTTGTTCCGACCGCATGTGAGTCGAGTAGATCCCGCCAAACCGTCCCGCCTCAGCGGCGAGCGCAATCAGCTCGTCGGTACCCGCGTACGGCGCCGGCGCATACTGCAGTGAAGTGGACAAACCAAACGCGCCGTCGCGCATCGCATCCCCCACCAGTTGTTTCATCTTTTCCAACTCGGGCCCCGTCGGCGCCCGATTGTCATCCCCAATCACCATTCTCCTGACCGAGGTTGCACCCACATAACTGGCGAGGTTGATGCCCAGCCCTTGACGCTCCACCCTGCCGAAGTACTGCGCGAGCGTCCGCCAGTCAGCTTTTATCTTCAGGTGCTCATAACCCACCCGATCCGCCTCAATCATCTTCTCATTGAGCGGCGCCGCAGAGTTGCCTTCGCCGGTAATCTCAGTGGTGATCCCCTGAAAGATCTTTGATGGCAGATGCGGCTCGACGAGAATCGTCATCTCCGACTGCCCCAGCATGTCAATAAACCCCGGCGTCACGAGCAGCCCGCGTGCGTCAATCACCGTCTTGGCCGTCGCCCCCGGCAGCCGCCCGATTTCGACAATCCGGCCATCGCGGATCCCCACATCCGCCGAATACCAGGGCGACCCGGTCCCGTCCATGACGTGACCGTTCCGGATGAGCACATCGAACATCAGCGCCAATGTCATGGGCTTCATAATTAAACAAACCTCAAAAACGTCTAATGTGCGCGAATTATACGCGCCGCCCTCGCTCTCTTCCTCGTAATCGGAACCGCCCACTC